>Ga0207660_10000092_pt1 | contig 48931 bp, 53 predicted proteins | sample KBSC73BmetaG_FD_184335 | JGI IMG/M metagenome (GOLD analysis project Ga0207660, IMG submission 184335) | Corn rhizosphere microbial communities from Kellogg Biological Station, Michigan, USA - KBS C7-3B metaG (SPAdes) (version 2) | ecosystem: Host-associated > Plants > Roots > Rhizosphere ... | reverse complement strand
CGATCCCTGGTCGGCGCTGTGGACTGTGCTGCTCGTCGCAATGCAGCTGGCGATCGGAATCGGATTGGCCATGCTGCATGCGCCCTGGTGGGCGATCATCATCGCCGCTTATGCGGTCGGCGCCTTCGCCAACCACGCCTTGTTCGTGCTGATCCACGATTTCACGCACAATGTCGTGTTCCGCACGGTGAGGGCCAACCGACTGGGCTCGATCTTCGCCAATGTCGCGATCGTCTTTCCGGCGGCGATGGGCTTTCGAAGCCATCATCTGTTGCACCATTCCCATCTCGGCATCGTCGGCCTCGACGGCGACGTCCCGACCCCGCGGGAGGCCCGCTGGGTCGGTAACAGCCCGTGGCGCAAGGCTCTCTGGCTGGGCATGTTCTGGGCCGTGCAGGGGCTGTTGCGGCCGACCGCGGTGAAGGCCGTCCGCACGTTCGACCGCTGGGTGCTGCTCAATACCGTCGCGATGGCGGCGGCGATGGCACCGATAGTGTGGTTTTTCGGCTGGTGGCCAGTCGCTTACCTGTTCCTGTCGACCATGTTCTCACTCGGCGTGCACCCGGTCGGGGCGCGCTCGATCCAGGAGCATTTCGTGTTCCGCCCGGGGCAGGAGACCTATTCCTATTACGGACCGCTCAACAAACTGTCGTTCAACATGGGCTATCACAACGAGCACCACGACTTCCCGCACGTGCCCTGGTCGCGCCTGCCTGCGGTCCGGGCAGCGGCGCCGGAATTCTACGACGGGCTCTATTACCACCGGTCGTGGACGAAACTGCTGTTCCACATCCTGTTCAGCCGCGAGTTCCGACTGCACAACCGCATCGTCAGGCCGATGCCCGAGCGGATCGGCGGCGCGTTAGCGGCCTGACGGCGGAGCCGTCCTCGGATCCCCGTCCGGCAGCATTTACTTCGGCTTTTCCCTGCCGCCGGCGACCTCGTTACCGCCCAACGGCATCATCGAGTCGCCGAACCGAGCTAGAATTTGCCCGAAAACAGGCGAAGCTTCCGCCACTTAGGGAGTCGGGACAGCGGGATTGCGGGGAATTGATATGGCCAGCACGATGAGCTCGCGGCCGAGCCATTATGATGCGCTCGGGCTTTCGCCGGAAGCCACGCAGGACGAGATCGCCGGAGCCTTCGCCAGGGCCATGGGACTGTTCGGAGCGCGGTCCGCGGCAGCGGCGGCGCAGATCGGACTGGCGTTCGAGACTTTGCGCAAACCTGAGAAACGCCGCGCCTATGACGAATCGCTCGGCCTCCGGCGCGCGCCTGCACCGGCGCCCGCGCCGATGGCAGTGAGCTTCCGCATCTCGGCGCCCGCTTCCCCCCCGGAGCCGCACGTAGAGCCGACACGCGGCCCTGCTGGCGACTCGTTCATCGCAACATCACTGCGTGAGATAGCGCGGCCGGTCGAGCTCAGCCCCTCGAATCGGCCGGCCGCGCGACCCGAGCCGCCCGTGGCCGGGCGACCGGTCATGCCGGCAGCGGCGGAGGCGGAGGTAATCGAGGAGGCGGACCGGCCGTTCGACTGGAAGCGTCCGGCAGTCGGCGTCGGCGCGATTGTGCTCGCCGCGGGTCTGATCGGTGCGCTCGCCGGAATTTCCGTGAGGGACGACGCGCAGAGCCCGGCGGACGCGGTGACGACGGTGCTTCCCTCAGCCAAGGCTCGTCCGCACCTCACTCAGCCCGCGCCCGTCGAAACGACGGTTTCTGCCCCCACGATCTCGCCGGCGCCTGAACGGCCGTCGCGGGCACAGCGTCCGGCGAAACGCCTGGATCAGGTTCCCGAAGTAGAAGCTTCGACTGGTTCGGCGGAGGCGGCCCAAGCGGCCCCGGATCAAGCCGGCGCCGATGCCGTTCAGCCGGCGAGTGCCGAAGCGGTGGCTGACCCGCTCGCACCCAAGCCCGAATCCTCCATCGAGACCGTCGCTGCGGCCGGACTTCCACTGGCGAGCAATCTCGTCGCGCGCACCATCGAGCGGATCGGCTATTCCTGCGGCGCGGTCGCTTCGACCACCGCTGTCGATGGTGCTGCCGGAGTTTACAAGGTAACCTGCACCTCGGGGGATAGCTACCGCGCCGTGCCGGTCCGGGGCCGCTATCGTTTTCACCGCTTGAGCAGCCACTGACGGAGTGCACCTCCGCCAAGTTCGCGCCTAACTTATTGGTCATGTCCCGGACGGGCGCCCGCAACCCGCCGGCGCGCACCCGCGGCCCATGTCGCAGGCTGTTCGCCGACTTCGGAAAGATCGCGCTGCTTCGCCCCGCTGGTACCTGTCGGCGATGGCTGCCATCAAGAACGAGGCGCCGTATCTCGACGAGTGGCTGGCATTTTGCATGCTCGAAGGAATCGAGCACGTCCTCCTCTACGACAACAACAGCACCGACAATTCGCGCGAGGTGCTTCGGCCATGGATCGAGAGCGGGTTCGTCGAGCTGTTCGACTGGCCGATCCACTGGAAGAGCGGATCGCAAACCAAGGCTTACCTCGACGCCTTGAAACGGCTGCGCGGGCGGACGCGCTGGGCGGCATTCATCGACCCCGACGAATATCTGTTCTCCCCGGCCGGCCTGTCGCTGCCGGAGATCATGCGGCGGTACGAAGGGCACGCCGGAGTCATCGTGAACTGGCAATGCTACGGTACCTCGGGGCACAAGCAGCGGCCGGACGGCCTCACCATCGAGAGCTATACGCGCCGCGCAAAGACCGAATGGGCGCGCAATCGGCGGGTGAAGTCGATCGTGGATCCGATGCTCGCGATCGAGCCGCAGGGCTCGCACCTGTTCACGACCCAGCCGGGCCACACGCTGGTTACGGAGGACTTCAGGCCCGTACGCGTCGTGCGCGGCGTCATGGGGCGCCGCCGACTCCGCCATCTTGCGGCGCTTCTGCCATACGTGCCGTTCGACCCTTATTCCCAGATCGAGCCGTCACCCAAGCAGGTGTCCGTGTCGCAGCTTCGGATCAACCATTACGTGACCCGGTCCGAGGAGGACCTTGCGCTCAAGTACAAGGATCGCGATTCAATGCGCGAGCGGGACCGCCGCTCGCACTGGCGTTACCATGATCGAAACGAGGTTGAAGACCCGGTGCTTGTGCCGAAAGCGGACCGCGTTCGCGAGATCATCGCCAGCGTTCGCGCGGCGCGGCGACCCGCCAAGCGCGTCAACTTTTAGGCGGCGAGGTCACTCCTCCGTCCTGACCAGGACTGTCTCGCCGATCAGCAGGAACAGGAGGAACGGCGCCCAGGCGGCGACGAGCGGCGGATAGGCGCCGGCGTTGCCCATCGCGAGACTGAAATTATCGGCGACGAAATAGGTGAAACCGAGTGCCATGCCGCTCGCCGCGCGGACCAGCACCTGGCCCGAGCGCGCGAGGCCGAAGGCCGCGACTGCGGCGAGCAGCGGCATGAGCAGGATCGACAGCGGCTGCGACAGCTTGTGGGCGAGGCCCGACCGGGCTTCGTCGGTCGGGCGCCCGGCGGCATCGAGCTCCGCGATCCGTTTCTTGAGAGTCCAGTAGTCGAGCTCGGTCGGCTCGACCTTCGCGAGCGTGAATTGGTCCGGCTTGAGCCCGGCCAGCGCCTCCATCGTCGGATAGCGGCGGACGACATTCTGGTCGGCGTCGTATACCGACACGTTCTGGAGCAGCCAGGCGCCCGACGGTTCGGGCGTCCCCCGGTCCGCGTTGATCACGCGCTGCAGCACGCCGCCGGTGCGATCGTAATAGCTGACCTGTCGCAGGGTCATCGCCGATCCGTGGCCGGAGACGATACCGGCGCGAACGAAATCGTCTCCATCCAGCACCCAGACGTTGCTGAGAACGCCCGGTGCTGGGGGGATCGGCTTGTAATCATTGTCGGACCAGGCGTTCACCACCCGGGCGCTGTTGACGACCACCCGCTCGTTGAAGACGAACAATATGGCCGCGATGCCGATGCTTGCGACGATGAGGGGAGCGAGAATCTGGTGGGCGGAAAGCCCCGCGGCCTTCATCGCGACCACTTCACTGTTCTGGTTGAGCCCAACGAATGCGATCAGCGTTCCCAACAGCACGGAGAAGGGCAGGAAGCGCGAGATCAGCAGCGGGATTCGAAGAACGACATAATGCCACAGCGCGGCGTCGCCGTTGCCCGGTACCGCCATGATTTTGCCCGCCTCGCCGAGCAGATCGAGGGTTTCGAGCACGAGGATCAGCGCGAACAGCACCGCGAAGCTGCGCGTCAGGAACAGCCGAACCATGTAAAGCGCGAGCCGGCGCGACGGGAAGAAGCCGAGGTTGATCATGCCTCTGCGGAAACCTCCCGCCGGCGCGGGAACATTGAGCGAGCGAGGCTGGCGATCCGGGCGAAGAAGCGCTCGAGCGCGCCGATCGGCTGGCCGCCGGGCCGGTGCGCGAGCACATGATACATCCAGGCGATCATGGCCGCGAACAGCACCAATGGACTGCCGAGCGAAAGGATGGGGTTCATCTGGCCGTTCACACCCATCTGCTGCCCATACTGATTGACCTTGTGATAGGCGACCACGATCAGGATCGCGATGAAGATGCCGAGGCCCGACGAACTGCGCTTGGGCGGAACCGCGAGCGACACCGCGAGCAGCGGCAGCATGAACATCATCAGCACCTCGACGAGGCGGAAGTCGAAGTTCGCCTGAGCTTCGACGCGCTGGTGCTCATCGGTGGTGCCACCCCCGTATCCAACTCGCCAAAGCTCATGGAGGTAGAGCTCGCTCGACTGCGTGCCGCCACGTCCGCGGAACTGGGCGATCGCCGGCAGATTGACCGGCAGATCATAGGTCTGGAACGCGAGCGTTCGCGGATTGCTGAACTTTGGGGATTCCTGGACGAGCCGTCCCTGGGTGAGCCGGAACAGGATCTTGTCGGGATCGTCGGTCGAGAGGAAGCGGCCGTGCTGCGCCGTCGCGGCGACGGTAGAGCCCTTGCCGTCGTCGCTCTCGACGAAGATCCCGTGGAGCTGCGTGCCCTTGTTCTCGCTGCGGTCAATGCGCAGCGTCAGGCGCCTGCCCAGCCGGTTGAACTCGCCGACCTTGATCGCCGCGCCGAGGGCGCCCGAGTTGAGATCGAAGCGAAGGCTCTCGTAGCGGTATTCGGTATAGGGCTGGAGGTAGCCGACGATCAGCAGATTGATGATCGCGAGCGGCACCGTGTAAGCATAAGGAATGTGCAGCAGGCGACCGTAGCCGACGCCGATCCCGCGAAGCGCATCCAGCTCCGACGAGAGCGCGAGCTTCCTGAACGCGAGAAGGATCCCGAGCATCAGCCCGATCGGGATTCCGAGCGAAAGATATTCGGGAAGAAGGTTGGCGAGCATCCGCCAGACGACGCTGACCGGGCCGCCCGCGTCGACGACGTACTGGAAGAGCCGAAGCATCTTGTCGAGGACCAGCAGCATCGCCGCGAGGATCAGCGAGCCGATCAACGGCACCGCGATTGACCGCGCGAGATAGCGGTCGATCAGGCGAAGATGGGGCAGCATCGCAATTTCGGTCGTCCCAGCACCATCATTTGGCCGCAAAGGCAGGCGAGATTCCATAGCGGACCGGTGCGTCCGAATTCGTCGGTCGTACCAGCCCGTTGGACGTCCCTATAGCCGACCGGTCAGTGAATTCATGTTGAAAGTGCCGCCAGCAAGTGATGGCAAGCAAGTGACGGACGGGCATTGCCTGACCGACTGCGCCGCGGCGTGGCACAAGCGGACGCGAATCGCGCTCCTCTCCAACCCCAAGTCGACCGGCAATATCGCGCAGCTTCCACGTATCCGCGAATATTGCGACTCCCACCCGGACGTCTTCCATTACGAGGTCGAGAAAGCGAGCCAGATCGGCGACGCGATGCGGATCATCGCGCGAATCCAGCCCAAGGTACTGGTGATCAACGGCGGCGACGGCACCGTCCAGGCAGCGCTGACTGAGCTCTACAACGGCGGTCATTTCGGCGAGCAGGCACCGCCGGTCGCCGTATTGCCGAGCGGCAAGACCAACTTGATCGCGCTCGACCTCGGCGCGCGCGGCGATCCGATCGAGACGCTTGAGCGGCTGATCGACCTCGCGCGCAGCGATGATCTTCATCGCTACACCGTCGCTCGCGAGCTGATTGCGCTTCGCCGGCCCGGGACCGAGGATCGGCCGGTCATCGGCATGTTTCTGGGCGGGGCAGGGCTTGCCGAGACGATGCTTTACTGTCGGCACAAAATCTATCCGCTCGGACTGCCGAACAGCGTAAGCCACGGCCTCACGGCTATAGCCTACATCGCTCAACTCCTGCTCAAGCTGAAGTCGAGCTTCCTTCCGCGGCGCGCGACGAACACAGACCTCGTGATGTCGGAGCGGGACACGATTTCGGGCCGGTTCGCATTCCTCGCGGTGACGACGCTCAACAAGATGCTTCTTTCGCAGCAAATCGGAGGCCAGGGCGGCGGGGCGCTCAAGGTGCTGGCGATCGACGAGCGGCCTTCGAGCGTGTTGCGGGCGATGTTCACCGGCCTGACCGGCGGGTACAAGGGCAAGAAGATGCCGGGCGTCCACTTCGAAGAAGTCGACCAGGTGACGATCGAGGGTGAGAGTACGCACCTGATCCTCGACGGCGAGACGTTCCGCACAGAACGCGGCCGGCCGATCCACCTGATGCCCGCCGAACCGCTGTCGTTCGTCAAGCTGGCGGCTTAAGAGCCTCCACATGGCCGATCTGCGCGAGCTGGTCGCGGAGGAACTGGGCGCGCGTGTCGACCCGCGGGTCAAGGACATGGCCGCGGCGATTGCGGCGAAGCACGGGGCCGCGAGCCGCGCGGTGCTGTTCTACGGCTCGTGCCTTCGCGAGAAGCGGCTCGAGGGGCTGATGCTCGATTTCTACCTGATCGTGTCGGATTACCGCTCGGCCTATGGCAAGCGGTGGCTCGCCACCGCCAACCGGCTGATCCCGCCCAACGTCTTCAATTTCGAGCATGGCGGGCTGCGCGCGAAATATGCGGTGCTGAGCGAAGATAACCTCCGGCGTGAATGCGACGTTTCGGCTCGGACGCCATCCGTCTTCGCACGCTTTTCGCAGCCATCGCGGCTGGTTTGGACGGCGGATGCGCAAGCAAAGGAAATGGCATTTGATGCGGTTTCGCGGGCTGCTCCGGCACTGCTCGAGCTCACCCGGCCAACAATGGCCGACACCGAGGCGCGCGATGTCCTCGATATTTGGAAACGGGCTTTCGAACTCACGTTCGGAGCTGAAATCCGGGCGGAACGCAGTTCACGGGCTGCAGCGATCATTGATAGCGACCGGGCGCGCTACCGGCGCTTCGCAGAAGCCGCTGGCTTTCCGCGCGACCTCCAGTTGAACGAGGAGCAGCGCAAAATCTATCTGAATGTCTGGCGCCAATTTCGAAGGCGCGGAAAACGCGCCTCGGTCGCCCGGCTCGCGAAGGCGAGCCTGACGTTCGCCGGGGGCGCGGAGTACATTGCGTGGAAAATCAACCGCCACGCGGGCACCGACATCCAACTCACGCCATGGCAGCAGCGGCACCCGCTGCTCGCCGCGATCAGGCTCCTGCCCCGGCTGCTGAAGTCCGGGGCTGTTCGCTAGCGCGAGCGAGGGAGGCAGCGACAGCGCTGGCGAGGGCGCCGACGGTGAACGGCTTGCGCAGCAGCTCATAGCCCCGCAGGTCGTCGCTTTCGCCTTCGCCGACGTAACCAGTGACGAACAGCACCGCGAAATCGTGCGTCGACGTCGCCTTCAGGTGCTTGATCAGCTCGGGCCCGGTCATTTCGGGCATTATAACGTCGCTGATTACGAGGTCGAAAATCTGCGCGCGGAACAGCTGGATGGCTTCGGCGCCGCTGCCGCAGGCGACCGGCTCGTAATCCAGGTCCTCGAGCGCTCCGACGGTCGCGGTCCGGACTCGCGGATCGTCTTCGACGAGCAGGATTCGGGCGCCCGGCACGCGCGCGTCGGCTGCTTCGACACGCTGCACCGCCGGATGGACCCGGACCTCGGCGGCCTTTTCGGTACGCGGCAGATAGATGGATACGGTCGTGCCGCGGCCGACCTGGCTTTCGATGCCGACCTCGCCGCCCGATTGGTGGGCGAAGCCGAAAATCTGGCTGAGGCCCAGACCGGTACCCTTGCCCACCGGCTTGGTCGTGAAAAAGGGCTCGAACGCGCGCTCGAGCACTTCGTGAGACATGCCGCAGCCGGTGTCGGTGACGCTGATCTTCACATACTCGCCGGCCCGGATGTCCCCGACCTCGTTGGCGGCGAGTCGCACGTTCTCGGTCGAAATCCGCATCAGTCCCTCGCCGCTCATGGCGTCGCGGGCGTTGACCGACAGATTGACGATCGCATTTTCGAGCTGGTGCGGGTCGACGTAGATCGGCCAGGCGTCTCTCGAGAGGTCGACCTCGATCCGGATCCGCTCGCCGAGTGTTCGGTCGAGCAGGTCCGACATGCCGCCAATGAGGTCAGTCGAATCGACGCGTTCCGGAAGCAGAGGCTCGGACCGTGCGAAGGACAGCAGGCGCCGGGTAAGCGCCGCCGCCCGGGTCGCGCCTTCCATCGCATTGTTGAGGTGCATCATCACCTCGCGACGCGGCCCATTGAGCCGTCTGAGCGCCAGATCGATGCCGCCGACGACGACGGCCAGCATATTGTTGAAGTCGTGGGCGATGCCGCCGGTCAGCTGCCCGACCGCCTCCATCTTCTGGACCTGGCGTAGCTGGGCCTCGGCCGCTTCGCGCTCATGCGCTTCGGCTTTCAGGGCCTGGTTCGCCTCCCACAGCTCCTGCGTGCGCTGGCGTACGGCGAGCTCCAGTGCTTCGGCGCGCTCGGATTCGCTTTCCGCCTGCCTCCGGGCGAGTGTGTTCTGGCGCAGCGCCTGCACGGCGACGACTCCCAGGAACACGGCGCCAAGGCCGACGATGATTCCTAGCCAGCTAAGGTAATTGGTGAACTGGTCGGCCTGATCGGAGGAAAACTGGCTCTGCTCGACGCGGGCGTTGAGCGCGTCCCGCTCCGCCTGGGTGATATGTTCCAGCTGGCTGTCGAGCGCCTCGCCTGTGCCCGTCCGGGCGGCGGCGTAGAAATAGCTGATGCCGGCATCGCCCTGCTTGGCGAGCGCCGCCCGGGCAGCCAGCGCCAGCTCGCTACCGCGCTTGTCATAAAGACGTTGGACGTCGAACACGCGGCGCAACTGCTCCGGGCTTCCACGCTCCAGATCCTTCAGCTGCTGGATCTCGTAACCGGCGAGTTGCCAGTCGTTGGCGTAGATGAGGCCGTTGGGTTTCACATTCTCGTCGAGCACGAAGCGGGCCAGCGCAGCCTCCGCCCGGGAGATGTTGGAGCTGACGTTCCGAACGATCAGCGCGACTTCATAGGTGTGGCGCTCGGCATTGAGTGCCTGTTCGCGCGCATCGTTGGCAAATTTGACCATGAAAACGAGGACGACGAGGACCAGCGCCGCCGCGAGGCCCGCGGCTGCTGCGCCGCCTCGACGCCAGTCGAAGCGGATCTCGCCTTCTTCCCCGTCCCCGATCATGCGCGCAGTCTAGTCGCGTTAACCATTTCGGGAAAGGGAGTGGTTCCGCTCGGATTCCTCAGCTTATGCAGCCTGTTGCACGACCTGCCGCAGCGAACATGCCGAGGATTTCGCCAACCTGGTCTTCGCTGTGAAGCGCGCACAGCGAGCAGCGCAGCAAGGTCATTCCCGCGGGCGTCGCCGGCGGACGGGCGAGATTCACATACAGGCCTTCGTCGAGCAGCGCTTCCCACATCGCGGCGCCAGTCTCGAGATCCGGCATAATGACGGCGATGATCGCGGACTGCGGCTCGTCGGTGCCGAGCGTGAAGCCGAGCTGGCGAAGGCCGGCGTGGAGCCGCTTGGAATTCTCCCACAGGTGTGCGCGCTTGTCGGCGCTGTCCATGAGCTTGCGGATCGAGGTCGCGGCGGTGGCGACGACGCTCGGCGGGAGGGAGGCGGTGAAGACGTAGGGGCGGCAAACGAGGCGTAGTATTTCGAACTTCGGATGGTTCGAGACGCAGAAGCCGCCGACAGTGCCGACCGATTTCGAGAAAGTGCCGATGATGAAGTCGACGTCGTCGATCACGCCCTGGGCTTCGGCGACGCCGCGGCCATGCTCCCCGATGAAACCCATCGAATGGGCTTCGTCGACCAGTACCATCGCGCCCGCTGCCTTGGAGACGGCGATCATCTCTTGCAACGGAGCGACATCGCCGAGCATCGAATAGACGCCCTCGAGAACGACCAGCTTGCCGGCGTCGGGAGGCAGGCGCTTCAGCCTCTTGTCGAGGGCTTCGACGTCGTTGTGGCGAAAGGGGACGATTTGCGCATTGCCGAGCGCGCAACCGTCGTAGATCGACGCATGGCTGTCGATGTCGAGGATGATGTAATCGTCCTTGCCGGCCATGGTCGAGATGATGCCGAGGTTCGCCTGGTACCCGGTCGAGAAGACCATCGCGTGGTCCATCGCGTAGAAGTCCTTGAGCACCTGCTCGACCGCCTTGTGGCCGGCGTAGGTGCCGTTGAGGACACGGCTGCCGGTCGTGCCCGAGCCGAACTCGTCGAGGGCCTTCTTGCCGGCCGCGACCACGTCGGGATCGAAGGTCATGCCCATGTAATTATAGGTACCGAGGAGGATGGTCCGCCTGCCGTTGCAGATTGCGACCGTCGGACTTTCAACCCTCTCCATCACCAGGTTGAAGGGGTCCGTGAGGCCGCTTTCGAGCAGCGCTTCGCGCTGTTCGATCAGCGGATCGAACTTGGAGAAGAGGTCAGGCACGGGCGGCGGTGAGTCGCTGGAGCGCGTCGACGAGCTGGCCGACCGTCTCGATCTCCGCCTGCATGTTCATCGTAATGATGACGTCGAACTCGTCTTCGACGTTGGCAACGAAATCGAGCACCGTGAGGCTGTCCCATTCGAGGTCCTGGGCGAAGCGCGTGGCCTCCGTGATTGCCACGCCTCTCTTGTTGTAAGGCGCGATCAGCTCGACGGTTTTTGCGTAGATTTCCTGGCGGTCCGGCATCGCTGCGCTCGTTAATCGTGGGGGCCTGCTTAAGCAACGCAATCGGGCGCGATTGCGGCCTTTTGCGGCCCGCGGAGGGGTGATGCACTTATGCAACACGAACGATTTTGGGCCGATTGACGTCCGCCGAGCGCCGCTTTTACCTCGGGTGCATGCACACGAGCGCCACTCTTAGATCGATTCCAGCTTTCGCGGCTTCGCGGCGGCTGTGGTGGCGCTGGAGCTGGGGTTCGGCGGGCGGCCGCGCGTGGCGATGGCGTAGGAACTAGGCTCCTCGCTTCACCATCCAGGGCCCGCCGAACGGCGGGTTTTTTGTTGCCTTCAGCCCAACGAGCTTTTCATGACCGTTACCCGAATGAGCGCCGGCTCCGCCCGGCGCAGTCTCCTCATTTCCGCGGCGCTCGCCGCCGCTCCTGCTTACGCGCAGCAATCGCCCGCGCCGACGCACGGCAGCAGCGGCGACATCGTCGTGACCGGCACGCGGCTGTCCGCCGGCGTGCGCGCGCCGACGCCGCTGACAGTGATCGGAGCTCAGGCGATCCAGGACCGGGAGCCGGCGACGCTCGGCGAGATCCTGCAGCAGATCCCGAGCTTCGCGGGGATCGATTCGCCTAACACGGCGGGCGTCAATTCGCGCGGCGGCGGGCAGATCAACCCGGACCTCCGGGGCCTCGGGGCGAGCCGCACGCTCGTGTTGATCGACGGACGCCGCCACGTAGCAACCGCGACGACGGGCTCGGTCGACATCAAGGTCGTGCCGACCTTGCTCGTGCAGCGGGTCGAGGTGGTGACCGGCGGCGCCTCGGCGGCCTACGGCTCCGACGCGGTCGCGGGCGTCGTCAACATCGTGCTCAAGGACGATCTCACCGGCGTCCAGGGTACGGCCGAAGGTGGCATTTCGCAGCGCGGCGACGGCAACGAGGAGCGGCTATCGCTGGCGGGCGGGACTCATTTCGCCGACGGGCGCGGGCGGATCATGGTCGGGTTCGACTATGTAAACATCGGCCCCATTGGAACGCAGCTGACCCGCGGCTGGGGCCAGCGCGACGTCGGGCTGATCACCAACCCCAATTTCGCCAAGAACGGCCTGCCCAATTTCATCATCTCGCCGCATGTCCATTCGGCGATCACCACGCCGGGCGGCCTGATCGTCAGCGGGCCGTTGCGCGGTATCCAGTTCGATCCGGGCGGGACGATCTCCAGCTACGACTTCGGGCAGGTGTTCGGCTCGACGATGATCGGCGGCGACGGCGCGCACCAGAACGAAAATCTGCTCGCGCTGCTTGGAACGCCGATCCGCGACTTCAACGCGCTTGCCTCGGCCAAGTATGACGTGAGCGACCAGGTGCAGCTGTTCGCCGAATTGTCCGGCGGCAACTCCATCGTCGGCGGCGCGTCTCAGGAGGCGCGGGACCGCGGCAATCTGGTGATCCAGCGCGACAACGCCTTCCTCCCGCAGGCGGTCAGGGACCTGATGGTCGCAGACAATCTCCAGACCGTCACCATCGGCCGGGTGAGCAACGATACGGGCAAGATCCGGCTCAACCGCAACGACACGACTGTCGAGGCGGTCGGGGGCGTGACGGCGAATTTCGGCGGCTGGACCGCCGACGCTTATGCGCAATACGGCCAGAACAATTACGACCTGAAGTTCGGGCCCAACAACCGCAAGCAGAACGAGTTCTTCCAGGCGGTCGACGCGGTGGTCGATCCGGCGAGCGGCAATATCGTCTGCCGATCGACCCTGACCAACCCCGGCAACGGCTGCATCCCGGTCGACGTGTTCGGCGACGGGTCGGAGACGCTGAACTCGTTCGTCAACGGAACCGCGCGGTTCAAGCTGATCACCCGCCAGCGCGTCGCGGGGGCGGACATCAAGGGCACGCCTTTTCCGACCTGGGCAGGGCCGGTCGCGTTCGCCGCAGGCGCGGAATATCGCCGCGACAGCGCCAACGGCACCTCCGATGCCATCTCTCAGCGCGTCAATCCGAATGGGTCGATCGGCGGCTGGATCCTCGGCAACCAGCTTCCCGAGCATGGCGTGATCAAGGTGTTCGAGGCCTATGCCGAGGCGCAGGCGCCGCTCGCCAAGGGACTGAGCCTAAATGCGGCGGCACGGCGGACCCATTATTCGCTGAGCGGTACGGTATTCCCATGGAAGGTCGGCGCGATCTGGGACGCGATTCCCGGCGTGCGCTTCCGAGCGACCCGCTCGCGCGACATCCGCGCGCCCAACATCGCCGAGCTGTTCGAGAATGGCGGAAGCTCGAACACCAACGTGTTCGATCCGGTGCTCGGCCGGTCCGTGCAGATCCGCGAGATCGAGGCCGGCAATCCGAACCTGAAGCCGGAGAAAGCCGACACGGTGACCGCGGGCGCGGTGTTCCGGCCGGGCTTCATTCCGGGTCTCAGCGCATCGGTCGATTATTACGACATCCGGATCAGAGACGAGATCGCGACCTTGGGCGCGCCGACGCTGGCGCAGGGATGTTTCGCCGGCAACGCTTTGTTCTGCCAGTCGATTACCTTCAACCCGGACGGCACGATCGCGTTCATCACCAATACGCGGCTGAACCTGGCGAGCGCGAAGACTCGGGGGATCGACTTCGAAGCCGATTATTCGCGCAAGCATTTCCTCGGCGGGTCGCTGTCGGCGCAGCTCCTGGCGACGCGGGTGCTCGAGCTCCAGTCGAGCACCCCAGGCGGCGGAACTCTCGACCGCCTGGGCCAGGTGAGCAATTTCAACCGCACAGCGGGCGTTCCTAAATGGGCCGGGGACGCATTCGTCGATTACTCGCGCGGGCCTTTGAGGCTCGGGCTACAGGCCCGCTACGTCGGGGCGGGCGTGTTCAGCACTTTGCTGCACGAAGGGACGGGTGCGAAGAATACGATCAACGACAATCACGTGCCGCCGTTCGTCTACCTAACCGCCACGGCATCATGCCGGGTCCGCGCCAGCGACACGCGCCCGGCCGAGCTGTTCGCGATCGTCAACAACCTCACCAACGTCGATCCGCCAATGATCCCGTCGGGCGCCGCCGGAGGCATCAACGAGAGCAGCACCAACGGCCAATTCTACGACGTCGTCGGACGCTTCTTCCGCGCCGGAATCCGCTTCACCCTTTAGTTTGAGGAACGAGAAATGATCGCACTAGCCCTGTTGCTGAGTACGGCTGCGGCGCCCGCCGACCTAATCATCCGCGATGCGCACATCGTCACGGTCGATCCCGAATTCTCGACCGCCCAAGCGGCCGCGATCCGCGGAGGGCTCTTCGTCGCCGTGGGCAGCGATGCCGAGGTGATGAGGTCGAAAGGCCCGAACACGCGGGTCATCGACCTCCACGGAAAGACCGTGCTTCCCGGGTTCAACGACACGCACGTGCACCTGACCGCGGGCGAGGAGCTGCCGCTGCAGGTGGACCTGACGCACATCCATTCGATCAAGCAGATCCAGGCGGCGATCGCGGCGCGCGCGAAACAGGTGAAGCCCGGCGAGTGGATCACGGGAACGCGCGGCTGGTGGGAATATCAGCTGGCTGAAGGAAGGCTTCCGACGCGCGCCGACCTCGATGCGGCGGCGCCGAACAATCCGGTGGCGATCCCGGGTCCGCATTATGTGATCGTCAACAGTAGAGCGCTGGCGCTCGCGCATGTGACCCGCGACACGCCCGATCCGCAGGGCGGGCAGATCTACAGGGACTCGAAAGGCGAGCCGACCGGGCTTCTGATGGACAATGCGGGGCGGTTCGTCCGCCCGTTCATGCCGCACCCGACGGAGACGCAAAAGGAAGCGGGGATGAAGCGCGTGCTGGCGCTGGTGAACAACCACGGGCTGACCAGCGCGGGCGACCCGAGCGGGTCGGCGGCGGACGCGGCGCTGTTCCACAAGCTGCGCGACGCTGGCCAGCTCACGGTGCGGGTGGACTTCGCCTACAACGTGGATCCCGCCGAACCGCTCGACAAGGTGGAAGCGGAGCTGAAGGCGCTCCCCAGGCCGGGCTCCGACGGCGACGGAATGTTCCGCTCGGACGAGATTGGCGAAACCGGGCTCGACGGGGCCGAGCTGACCGCCTTCCTCGAGCATGATTATCCCGGCAAGCCGGGCTATCGCGGGTTGCAGAAAGTCCCGAACGCGCAGTTCGACAAGTTCGCCGCGCTGGTCGCGAAATATGGCTACCGGCTGCGGCCGCACGCGGTCGGAGACGCGGCGATCGACGAGGCGCTCGAAGCGTTCGAATATGCGAACAGGCAGACGCCGATCACCGGAAGGCGGTGGATGATCGACCATGCCTTCCTGCTCGGCCCGCAGCATTATGCGCAGGTCAAGCGGCTCGGGCTGATCATCAACTCGCAGTACATGCACAATTACGAGCTCGGCGCGCTGATCCTGAAAGCGTGGAAGCGGCCGCTCGCGGACCGCAGCGAGCCCTATCGCGAATGGCTCCAGAACGGGATCATGTTCGCGGGCGGGTCGGACGGGCCGATCTCTTATTATGCCGAGCCGCTGCTCGAGATTTACGGCGAGGTGACCCGCGGAACCCAGTGGGGCGGAAGGCTTGGGCCCAACCAGGGCATCAGCCGCACCGACGCGATCCGGTCGGTGACGATCAACGGCGCCTACACAACCTTCGAGGAGAAAGTGAAAGGGTCGATCGAGCCCGGCAAATATGCCGACTTCGTGGTTTTGTCTGGCGACATATTGAAGGTTCCGGCCGAGAAGATCCGCGAGCTGAAGGTGCTGACGACGGTGCTCGGCGGGAAGACGGTTTACGGCGCGCTGAACTAGTCGAACAGGTCGGGGTGCTGGCGCGGTTGCGACCGGAGGTATTGCGGCGGCCCTTTGACCTTGCCGCCGAGCGCCGCGGCCGCGTGCCACGGCCAGCGCGGGTCGTAGAGGATTCCGCGGGCGAGCGCGACGAGGTCGGCGTCGCCGGTTCCGACGATCGCTTCGGCCTGCTCGAAGCCGGTGATGAGGCCGACCGCGACGACGGGCATATCGACGGCGCGTTTCACGGCGCGGGCGAGCGGGACCTGGTAGCCCGGGCCGAGGGGAATCTGCTGACGCGGGTCGAGGCCGCCCGAGGAAACGTGGATCGCCGAACAGCCGCGCGCCTCGAGCTCGCGGGCGAACGCGATGGTCTGCTCGATGTCCCAGCCGCCCTCGACCCAGTCGGTGCCGGACACGCGCATGGTGACGGGCTTGTCGGCCGGGACGACCGCGCGGACCGCGTCGAATACTTCCAGCGGGAAGCGCATGCGGTTCTCGAGGCTTCCGCCATATTCGTCGGTGCGCTTGTTCGATAGCGGCGAGAGGAATTGATGGAGGAGATAGCCGTGTGCGCCGTGGAGCTGGACGGCAGCTAGCCCGAGACGGACAGCCCTTTCGGCGGCGCCTGCGAACGCCATAAGGATGCGGTTCAGTCCGGCCCGATCGAGCTCCACGGGCGGGTTCTCGCCATCGAGAAACGGGATCGGTGAGGGCGCGATCGTCTGCCAGCCGTTGGCCTCGCCCGGCGCGATCTGCTTGCCGCCGAACCACGGCTTTTCGGTCGAGGCCTTGCGGCCCGCGTGGCCGAGCTGGATCGCGATCGGCATGTCGGACCAGCGGCGGACGCTCGCGAGCACGCGCCCCATCGCTTCCTCGTTCGCGTCCGACCAGAGGCCCGTATCGGCGTAGCTGATCCGGCCCTCGGGCGTGACGGCGGTCGCTTCGATGGTAAGCAGGGCGGCGCCCGACAAAGCGAGATGGCCTAAATGGATCACGTGCCAGTCGGTCATGCAGCCGTCCTCGGCGGAATATTGGCACATCGGCGCGATTACGATTCGATTGGCGAGGTGCAGGCCTCCGACATCGAACGGGCTGAACAGAGCGGACACTGGATTCCTTATTTGGCTGAGGCAGCTTCGGACTGACGGACGGCCTGCATCAGCAACTCGTAGGATTTCAAGCGCGCCTGATGATCGTAGATCTGGGCAGTGACGATCAGCTCGTCCGGTTTGGTGCGGGCGACGAATTCGTCGACCTTGCGCCGCGCCGTCTCAGGGTTGCCGATCGCCGAGACCGAGATGATGGAGCGGAGGATGGCGCGCGCTTCCATCGGCAGGTCGTCGGCATAGCCGGCCTTCGGCGGCGGGAGTTTGATCGGATGGCCGGTGCGCAGCGCGACGAAGGCCTGCTGGACCGATGTCGCAAGCAGTTCGGCCTCCTCGTCAGTATCGGCGACGATCGCGTTGAAGCCGAGCATCACATAGGGTTTGTCGAGCTGGTCCGACGGTTCGAAGCGTTCCCTGTAAACTGCGATCGCTTCCATCATCATCTGCGGCGCGAAATGGGAGGCGAAAGCATAAGGGAGCCCGAGCATCGCCGCGAGCTGAGCACCGAACAGGCTCGACCCGAGAATCCAGATCGGGACGTCGAGCCCTTCGCCGGGGACGGCGCGGACCCGGCCGTTCTCGCCGCGGAAATAGCCCATAAGCTCGACCACGTCCTGCGGGAACTGGTTGGCGTCCGAGGTGAGGTTGCGCCGCATCGCGTGGGCCGCGGCCTGATCGGTGCCCGGTGCGCGGCCGAGAGCGAGGTCGACGCGGCGGGGGAACAGGCTTTCGAGCGTCCCGAACTGCTCGGCGATGATCAACGGTGCGTGGTTCGGGAGCATGATTCCACCGGCGCCGATGCGGATGGTCGAGGTGTTCGCCCCGATGTAGGCGAGGGCGACGGCGGTCGCGGCGCTGGCGATTCCCGGCATCGAATGATGCTCGGCCATCCAGAACCGCCGGTAGCCAAGCCCCTCGACGTGGCGGGCGAGGTCGGCGGAGCTGCGCAGCGACTGTCCGGCGTCGCTGCCCTCGGTCACCGGTGAGAGGTCGAGAACGGAAAGCGGCACCATCGGCCACGAGGTGGTGGCGCGGCGGCTCATTTCAATGCGTTAGAGCCAGCCCTGCTCGCGGTACCAGTCAGCGGTCGCCTTAAGGCCCTGCGTCGTTTCGATCCGCGGGTGCCATAGCGCGGGCGGCGGAGCGCGTTTGGGTTCGACAACCCAATTGTGGTGGGAGAAATAAGCGGCGCGGTCGACGGTGAGCTTCGCCTTTTCCCGGCGGAACAGCTGGTCTGCGCGGGCCGCGACGCGGAGGATGATTCCAGGCGACGACAGGATCGCCGGCTTCGTGCCGACTGCTGCCCCGAGCGCCTTGGCGAACTCCCGATGGGTCCAGCCGCCCGGCTTGCCGTCGTCGGGTTCGATGAGGACGCCGTCCGGCGCGTCAGGGGCGGCGAGAGCTAGGAGCAGTCGGGCGAGGTCGTCGGCGTGGATCACCGAAACTCGGCCCTTGGGCGGCATCAACATTACGCCGAGCTTCGCCATTCGGAACAGCTCGAGAGTCTCCTTGTCGCCCGGGCCGTAAACTGCCGGCGGGCGGACGATCGCCCAGTCGAGACCCGAGCCGTAGACCAGCTCTTCCGAGCGGCATTTCGATGCGCCGTAGAGCGATAGCTTCGGTTCGCGCGCGGCGAGCGAGGAAACCTGGACGAAACGGCGGATCCCGCCTGCGGTCGCGGCGGCCAGCATCGCCAGCGTGCCCTCGACATTGCCCATCTCGAACGCGGCCGCGGTGTGGCCGGTGATCACGCCGGCGACATGGATCACCGCCTCGGCCTCGCTCACAAGCCGTTCAAGCGCGGCCCGGTCGTGGAGGTCGCCGGGAATCCATGCCACGCGCTCGCGCGGTGGCTGCTCACGGCGGGTGAGTGCGGTGACTTCGTGACCGCCGGCAAGCGCGACGTCGACCAGGTGCGAGCCGACGAAGCCGGTAGCCCCTGTGACGGCGAGCCTCATAGCGGCGACCAGCGTCCTTCGTCGGCCGCTTCAGTGACCTCTTCGGCGGCGGCGCCGAGGCGCTCGATGATCGCGTCGAGCAGCGGCTCGAGCCCTTCCTCGAGCGGGGCCGAGATCGGGAAGACGCGGGCGCCTGATTCCTTCTCCAGCGCTTTCGCCACCTTCGCGCGCTGCTTGTCGTCCAACAAATCGGCTTTCGTCAGTGCGACGATCTCCGACTTTTGGGTGAGCCCGGCGCCATAACCTTCGAGCTCGCCGCGAACGACTTTCCAGTCTTCTACCGGATTAGCGGCCGAACCGTCGACGAGATGGAGCAGCAGGCCGGTGCGCTCGACATGGCCGAGGAAACGGTCGCCGATGCCGGCGCCCTCGGCCGCGCCTTCGATCAGGCCGGGGATGTCGGCGATGACGAACTCGCGGCCCTTGTGACGCACGACCCCGAGCTGCGGCCGCAGCGTAGTGAACGGATAATCGCCGACCTTGGCCGACGCATTGGTGACGGAGTTCAGAAAGGTCGACTTGCCGGCGTTCGGCAGGCCGAGGAGGCCGACGTCGGCAAGCAGCTTCAGGCGCAGCCAGACCCACATTTCCTCGCCGGGTTCGCCGGTCTGGTGCTGGCGCGGCGCGCGGTTGGTCGAGCTCTTGTAGCTGGCGTTGCCCCGGCCACCCATCCCACCTTCGAGAAGCGTGACCCGCTGCCCCACTTCCGTTAGGTCGGCGAGCAACGTGCGCTCTTCGTCGTCGGCGAGGATCTGCGTTCCGACTGGCACCTTGATCACGAGGTCCCCGCCGGCGGCGCCCGTGCGGTTCGATCCGGCGCCGCCCTTGCCGCGCGGGGCGCGGAAGTGCTGGGTGTAGCGAAAGTCGATCAGTGTATTGAGCCCGGGCACGGCCTCGAACGCCACGTCGCCGCCCTTGCCGCCGTCGCCGCCGTCAGGACCGCCGAACTCGATGAACTTCTCGCGCCGGAAGCTCACCGCGCCGGCGCCTCCGGCGCCCGAGCGGACGAAGATCTTGGCCTGGTCGAGGAAATGCATGCTGGAACCGGTTAGGCGATGCGGACGGAGAGGAAAACCTCTTGCATCCGCGATGCCCGCGACAATGGTGCCATGGCGGCACGGCACAAAAGCCGCCATTGCAGGTTCATCCGTTCGGGCCCAGGCAGTTCGCGGAGGCCCCGTCTGAGGGCAACGGGAGATGGAATTTCGATGAGCCAGCTGTCCCGCGCTCTCGCGCCACTAGCCCTTTTTGCAGCAACCCTCAGCCCCGCTACGGTTTCGGCCCAGCAACGCGGCGATCCGTTCAGCTTCTTCGAAGGCCTGACGGAGAGCGTAGCCACGCTCAAGGTAGTAATGCACAAGCCTGTTCTGACGCGGAGCATCGGGCGCGGAGAAGTCGAGCGAGACGGTTCCCTGAGCCTGGTCCAGCGGGTTGAAGACGAGGGACAAGCGCCGCACGTGCGGCGGTGGCTGATCCGCCCCGCGGGGCCCGGCCGCTTCATTGGGACCATGTCGGAAGCAACCGGACCCGTGACGATCGACGAGATCGGCAACCGATTCCGCTTTCGGATGAACTTGCGCGGCGGCCTGTCGATCGAACAATGGCTGACGCCGCTGCCCGGCGGACGCGCGGCAAGCAGCAGCATGACGGTGCGCAAGTTCGGAATTGCCGTGGCCAGCTCCCAGGGGACCGTGCGCAAGATTTCCTGACCGGCCAGGATCCGGGGATAGTCGGCGAGGCGCGACGGCAGAACCACCGAACGATGCAAGGCCGAAACTACAGGCACTTCAAACATTTGGGCGCGTTTCTAATGAAACGAGCCGAATGAGCGCACGTTATGCCGGAACGAATCATTGCCGTCGGCCTGCTCACGAGGCGCGACCTCGAGGTCCTCGGGCCGACGTTCAGCCGGGTCTGGCCCGTCGAGGAAGCGCCCCATTTCAACGAATTGCTGCGGGCCATCGACGACGCCGATCGCCGGCTGCAGCAAGAAGGCAGACGGCCGAGCTGATCAGAAGCGTTCGAGGAGGCGGTCGACGGTGTCGTCGGCGGTCTTGTCCTTGTCCCCTGCATCCCGGGCGTAACGCTCGAGCGCCGTTCGAACGAGCTCGATTTGCTGATCGGTCAGATGCTCGATGCCGATGAACTTCTCGCGTGCCTTGTCGACGGCGCGAAGAAGCTCGTCCAGCTTGGCCTGCATGGCCGCCGCGTCGCGGTTCTGGCTGTTCTGGATCAGGAACACCATCAGGAAGGTGATGATTGTTGTGCCTGTATTGATGATCAGCTGCCACGTGTCGGAATATTGGAACACCGGGCCGGTCACGGCCCAAATAATAATGATCAGCACGGCCGTTATGAATGTCAGCGGCTGGCCTGCAGCCGTTGAAATCCGGGTCGCGCAAAGATTGAAGAACTTACGCATGGCGCCGTAACGCGCATGTAACGGCGTTGGTGCCGTTAGCTGAGTTCACCGACGAACATGGCGATCGAGGCGCCGGCCATGACCAGCGTCGCGGCCCAGCCGACAATCAGCAGCGGGGCGCGCTCCGTGAACCCGCCCATGATCTCTCGCCGCTGGGTAACGATCATCAGCGCGGCCATGATCGGGGCGGCGGCGACTCCGTTGAACACGGCGCTGAAGAACAGCGCCTTCATCGGGCTTAGGCTAGACCAGTCGAGCGCGACTCCGATCAGGGTCGCGGCGACGATGATCGCATAGAAGCGCTTCGCCTGCTGCGGCTGATATTCGAGCCCGCTTTTCCAGCCGCGCGCTTCGCTGACTGCGAAGGCGGCCGAGCCTGCGAGGACCGGCACCGCGAGCAGCCCGGTGCCGATGATCCCGAGCGCAAACAGGGCGAAGGCGAACTGGCCGGCAACCGGCCTCAGCGCCTCCGCCGCCTGCGACGCGGTCTGGATATCGGTCTGGCCTTTGACATTCAGGGTCGCCGCAGTCGCGATGATGATCGCCATCGCAATGAGCTCCGAAAATGCCATTCCGATGAGTGTGTCCATTCGCATGCGCCGGAACTGCTTGCGGGACCCGCGGGGTGCCTGCTTGAGCGGGCGAGCCTTGGTGGTCGCCACCTCCTCAGCCTCCTGCGAACTCTGCCAGAAGAACAGGTAGGGACTGATCGTCGTTCCGAAGAGGGCGACGACGGTCAGCAGCGCATCCTTGCCGAGCATTGGCGGCCACACCAGCCGGAGCAGCGCCTGCGGCCAATCGACGTGAACGAAAATGATGACTCCGACATAGGCGAACAGGCTGAAGGTCAGGACTTTGAGCACGTTCGAATATTTTCGATAGGGCACAAACAGCTGGAGAAGCGCGGACACGATCGCGAAGGCGACGACGAAGATGTGGTCGCCGCCGCCGACGACCATGCCGGACACCGCGGCCATTGCCGACAGGTCGGCACCGATGTTGAAGACGTTGGCGACGAGCAGCAGAGCCACGAGGCTCGTGACCACCCATCGCGGAAAATACTGGGTGAAAGTCTTCGCAAGGCCCCCGCCGGTGACTCGCCCGACATGTGCGCTGACCAGCTGAACAGCGACCATCAAGGGGTAGCTGAGCAGCTGGGTCCACAAGAGCCCGTATCCGAACTGTGCGCCGGCCTGCGAGTAGGTGGCGATGCCGCTGGGATCGTCGTCTGCGGCCCCGGTGATGACGCCCGGCCCAAGCTCCTCGATCGACCCAACGAGCTTGCGCCCGATGTTCTTGCTCCAGGTCTGACGCCGGGCCTTAGCCATGCTCGCGATCGCGATCGCGCTCGAGCCGGTGCCGGAGCCGCTCGGCGGCGAGCTCGCGCGCCGTGTCGCGCGGGAGGCCCAGCGCTTCGGCGATCGGCGCGCCGAGGAGCGAATCGCCAAGCGCGTTGAGGACCAGCGCAAGCGTGCTCTCGGCTACCTGGTGCTCCTCGTGGCCGACGCTGAGCTGCGCGACCAAGCCGCGAATCGAATCGAGGATCGGATTGAGCGCGTCGCGGTTGCCGGTGAGGATCATCCAGGCGGCGAGTGCGCCCGCACCTTCCCGGTCGAACACGTCGAAGCAGCGGTCGACGATGTCCCGCGCATCGCTCTCGCCCGCCCGCGCCCGCTCGACCGTCTCGGCGATGCTGGACGTGACCGATTCGGCGATGGCGCGCGCAAGCTCTCCCTGAAGCCCTGCCGCCGAGCCGAAATGGTGAAGCAGGTTGGCGTGGGTGCGTCCGACTTCGGCGGCGACGGCCTTCAGCGTCACTGCCTGTGGACCGTCGGCGAGCAACAGCCGGCGCGCGGCCTCAATCGCGGCGGAGCGGCTCTCTCCAGGGCTCAGTCGTTTGCGACTTATTGACACTAGTGTAAGTTAGCCTACCTTGTTCACAATGAGCGCGATTACCCTCCCGACGCCGGCGGAGCTCAGCATCACGCCCCGCGACCGCCGCTTCGGCCGCGATGCGACCACTCCGCGTCTTTGGCACGGCGGCTGCGTCGAAGCGACTGCTATCTACAATGCCCTGTCCACCACCTTTCCCAAGGGTGAAGCCTTCTTCGTCGAAAGCGTCCGCGCCTTTCGCGACGGCGCGCCACCGAAGCTCGCGGAGGAGATCAAGGCGTTCACGACGCAGGAGGCGATCCACAGCCGCGAGCATGACGCGTTCAACAGGCGCGCGGGCGACGCCGGCTACGACCTTTCGAAGCTCGAACGGCGGGTCGAGGAGCGCCTCGCAATCACCAAGGGCAGGCCCCCGATCGTCAGCCTCGCCGCGACAATGGCGCTCGAGCATTTCACCGCGATCCTCGCGCACCAGCTGCTCGCCGATCCCAGACACCTCGAAGGCGCCGACCGGGAGACGGCGGACCTGTGGCGGTGGCACGCGGTCGAGGAAATCGAGCACAAGGGCGTCGCCTACGACACGTGGATGCACGAGACGCGGCACTGGCCGCGGTCGAAGCGATGGAAGCTCAAGGCGCGGGTGATGCTGCTGGTGACTCGCAACTTCGTGGTCGACCGCACCGCCGGAGCACTCGAGCTGATGCGGCAGGACGGGGTGACCGGGCTACGCGCCTGGTGGCTGCTGCTGACTTACCTGTGGATCAGGCCCGGCATGTTCCGGAAGATCGCCGGCGCCTGGTTCAAATTCTTCCTGCCGGGTTTCCACCCGTGGAACGAAGATGACCGGCACCTGCTCGCCGACTACCCCGCGATCGCATCGGTCCAGAAGGGGGGGCGCACGGTGAGGCGGGCGGTTTAGGCCGCCAGCGCCTCGTCCGCCGCCGCATCTTCGCTGAGCCGCAACCGCATCAGCCGCGCCGGCACCTCCTCGCCCCGAGCGCAGTTCATGCGCGGCGCGACGATGCCGGTGGATTCGAAGCCGAGCTTGTCGAGCACTCGTGCCGAGGCAGGATTGTCGATGAAGTGCGAAGCTTCGATCCGCGCCAGGCGGAGCGTTCGGGCAATGTCGATCAGCGCGCGCCCGGCTTCGCTCGCTAGGCCTCGGCCCCAGCATGCGCGCGCGATCCAGTAGCCGAGCTCGACCGCCCCGGACGGCCGTCGGCCCAGGCCGCACGAGCCGACCAGCTGAGGCGCCCCGTCGGTCCGCTCGAATATCAGGAAGGACGGGAGCACCGGGTCGCGCGGCCCGGCGAGAAAGGCCTCTGCATCGCGCACCGTGTACGGCCACGGCACGACCGAGAGATTGCGGACGATCGCCTCGTCGGCAATCGCGTGAGCGAGCGCCGGCGCGTCTTCGGGGAAGCCGGGCCTCAGCAGCAATCTTGGCGTTCTCGCGAACATTTCGTCTTCTCCTGGCGGTGCGCCTCGCAGGCGCCCGTGACATTTGCGGGAGAAGACAAAGAAAAAGGGGAGACCCCTTCCGGGGGCTCCCCTTCTCCCTAACTGGCTTTGATCTGATCTAGATCTCGTCCGGGCCGCCCCCTTGTGGGAACGGTCCCTTTCTGACCGTTCCTATTTCGCGCTTTCCGTAAACATCGGCATCACGTGGACGTACTTGCGACCAAGCTTGCCGTCGCGGAACGCAACTTGGCCGTCGGTAAGCGCAAAGAGGGTATGGTCCTTGCCCAGGCCGACGTTGTCGCCCGGATGCCACTTCGTGCCGCGCTGGCGCACGATGATGTTGCCGGCGCGAACAGTCTGGCTGCCGAACTTCTTCACGCCGAGGCGCTTGCTCTCGCTGTCCCGGCCGTTGCGGGACGAGCCGCCTGCTTTCTTATGTGCCATGACGAAATAAGGTCCTGATTACTTGCCCTTGGGGGCCTTCTTGGCGGCGCCCTTAGCAGGTGCAGCATTTTTTGTCGACGGGGTTTTGGCGGTCGGCTTGTCCACCGGCTTGTTCTTCGCTGCCTTGGCCGGAGCGTCGGTGCTCTGTGCGGGGGGATTGGCCTGAGCCTGGTCGGTCGGCGCCGGATTCTCCGTCGGGGTCGCGTCGACCTTGGCGGGAGCGGTGCTTTCCGCGGCGGCCGCAGCCTTGCCCTTGCCCTTCGCCGGCGACTTCGAAGGCGCGTTCGCATCGGGCGCGTCGGCCGCGGTCTTGGCCGCTTCCTTCGCAGCTTTCTTGGCGCCGCCGATCGACACGATCCTGAGGATCGTATGCTGCTGGCGATGGCCCTTCTTGCGACGGTAATTGTGCCGACGGCGCTTCTTGAAGACGGTCACCTTCTCGCCCTTGGCCTGGGCGACGATCTCGGCGTCGACGGTCAACCCGTCGGTGTTGCGGAAGTCCGATCCTTCGCCGGCCAGGAGCACGTCGCCGAGGGTCACATGATCGCCGGCGTTCCCGGTGAGCTTCTCGACGACGATCTTGTCTCCGGGGTGGATGCGGTATTGCTTCCCGCCCGTGCGCACGACTGCGAACATTGGCTTTTCTCTTCTTGTTCTGAAATTCCGTTTTTCGCGCGGGTGCGGGTGCGGTTACGCCTGGCCCGGCGCGAAAGCGAGCCGCCTATGGCAGGGGGCGGCGGGTGTCAACCGCCGGGGCTAGTGCCGCAGCTGTTCGCGCAGCCGATAGCGGCCGCCTTCCGTCAGGTCGAACATCGCCGCGATCGCGGGATGATCGATCGGGTCTCCGCTGTCGTCTACCACCAAGTTCTGCTGACTGACGTACGCGACATAGCTGCTCTCCGCGTTCTCGGCGAGGAGATGGTAGAAAGGCTGCTCCTTGAACGGGCGGAGTTCCTCCGGAATCGCCTCGTACCATTCCTCGCTGTTGGCGAAGACGGGGTCGACGTCAAAGACGATTCCGCGAAAGTCGAAAATGCGATGCCGCACGACCTCGCCGATGCCGAAGCGAGCAAGGGGCATGTCGAATGTGGCATTCATGGGGGAGGAACGCTCGAAGGGCTCAAAGTGGGTCATGCGCTCCTATCTAGGCAACCCGGAAGCGCACTGCTAGACGCCGCGTCCGACCGAGCCGGCGTCCGCCCGGCCAGCGCGTCCCGAGCGGAGAGGTGGCTGAGTGGTCGAAAGCACCGCACTCGAAATGCGGCGTACGGGCAACTGTACCGTGGGTTCGAATCCCACCCTCTCCGCCACTCAATCCGTTAACTTGGCTCTCGTCCTCGCTAGAGCCGGAACTCAGGCGCGCTCGCACGCGGCAACTTCGATCTGCAGCATGCCGGTCGCAACGAAGCTCAAGGCGACCACCCACGCGAAGCTGCGGACGATCCCGGGTGTGACCCCAAAGAACGTCATCGTCAGCCCATCAGGAGGACCGCTCCGCGCCGCTCGAGCCTCTTGTCGCCGGGGCCGTGATAGACAACGGCGTTCATCGTCGCTGTTTCACCACGAGCCGGCGCGATAGGACACTCCTCGATCAGGGAGTCGGATGCGCTTGGCGAGCTGGTCATGATTCATGCTTTCCTTGCTGGATCGGATGGTAGGCGAACCGGCCCGGGCCCTCCCATACGCAAGATCACGAAAGCCACGCGCGACGAGCCAAAGGCAAGTGCACTGCGTCTTTCGAGACGGCAACGGATCTAGGGACGCCGCAGATCATTTGCCGACCTCGCCCTCCAGTGAGGACGGGAAGTCGGTGGGGCGCGAGCTATAGCGGCAGAAATTTTTCAGAATGAATGGCGGGTCAATCGTTCAGGCAGTCCGTCGCTGCATTGGAGGCTGGAGGTGTCTCTCGAGTTCAGGGCCGAGAGACGCGGCGAAGCTGCTCATCTGTAACACATCCTGGCCAGAGAACTGGCGTGGCGCGCTGAAATAGGTTGAGAGCACGGCGATAAGCGCGCCCGACCCGTTTCGCGCCGGGCATGCGAGGACTGCCTGAACGCCCGCCTCCCTGGCGGCTTCGCGGTGCGCCTCGAATTCGAGGTCATTGTTCACATCACCGATCATAGCTGGCGCGCCGTCGGCGAGGCAGCGCCCGCAAGCCGAGCCATCGCCGGGCCTCATCTCTTCCAAATGATGCAGGAACGCCGCACGAAAATTGCACTGGGCAAGGATGATGAGGCGCTCGCGCGATGGGTCGTAAATCTGGAGCGTGCTGAAATTCGCCGCCTGCAGCTTCAAGGCCTCGCCGACAGCGCGTTCAGCGAAGAATCTCAGCGCGGCGTCGTTGCGCACGACTTCTGGCGTCGATGCTTCCTCGAGTTCGCGGAGATCGACCTCCGTCTGCGCGATGAGCTGCCGCAATTTTGCGCGTTCGCTTTCGGAACGCGCCTGCGCGAGCAGAGCATTGAAACGAAGGATGTTCTCATTGAGCACGTATCGCCACATGACCGCTCCGCAGACGGGTTGCGCCAAGATGCAACCGGGTTTGGAAAGACGACCAAGCTGCACCGACTGCGGACGGCGCTCAACCCTCAGTCTCGATGCTAAGCGCCAGTCCGGCGCGCTTGCTAACACAGGTTAGGCAGGTTTGCTCTAGTGGATCCGCTCGATGGCGCCATCGATGCGAGCTCCGCAGCCGTGCCGGTTGTCGAACGCCGCATCCTTTTCCGGGAGACGCAGGTCAGAGAATGCAGTCCGCGCTCACGCCGGGCTGGAGGCGTGCGGCCGGACTTCCTCGACGGCCGCAATCAGTTGCCAAATCGAGAAGGGCTTCTCGAGCACCGGCATGCCAGGAACGTAGTCGCGGGCCCGTTCCGGATCGCCGGTGATGAAGATCACCGGGACCTTGAGCGAAGCGCGGATCCGTCGCACCGCGCCTGCGCCCGAGCCGGCGATCAACGAACCATCCGAAGTAATCAGGTCAGGACAAGTCTGCGCGACGGCTGCGATCGCTTCCTCCTCGCTCGAGGCGAGCTCGACCGTGCGATAGCCGAGCTCGTGGAGCTCATCCTCGATCAGCATAGCGATGATCGGATCGTCTTCGATGACGAGCGCATGCATCCCGGCCTCCTTTGAGTTGAGCCTTCCGGGAGAAATCGGGCTGGGGAGCGGGAGAGGGTTCTCCCGGAAGGTCTTCCACACTGATGGCGCGCGATTTATCGCGGCGACAATAGGTATTGATACGGACCCGGTCCGAGGCGGACGGATCACGCTGTGGTAGGCACTTTCCGGAACCCCCAGTCGTCGTCGCGCGCGGCGGTCATCTCGATCCCGCCCGGCCCGACCGTCAGCATGTCGGAATGACCCACGCCCTTGGAGAAATCGATAATCGTAACGATGCTGCTCCAGGCGCGCATCACGGCCGAATGTGCGGGGTCGGGGCGCCCGATCCTCGCCAGGCCCGCATGCCGCTCGAGCATCAGGTCGATCGCGTGCTCGCGCTGGACGGGGTCGCGCACTTCCGAGGCGTTCCCCGCGATGGACAGTGCGCGGATATCGGTGGGCTCGTCGAAGTCGCGCCCGACCGTGATCGACACACGGCTGTCGCGATCGATGTTGGCGAACTTCTGGCTTTTTCTCGAAATGATGAAGTAGATGAGCAGTCCGTCATTGGCATAATTGACCATGGTCGCCTGGGGCCAGCCATCCGCCCTCAGGGTCGCGATGGTCATCAGCCGGTAGCGGTCCAGGATTTCGACGGCTTGCTCTTCCATGGCGACGATTTGGTGCGAAAGCCGCCTGCAAAGCATTACGCAATTATCCGGACGGCACCATGTTGGTCTGACCGAGAGAGTCCCCGTTCGTTGGTTCACTCGCCCTTGGCGGCGAAAGCGATCCGCAAGGCTTCCGACAGGCTCCGGACGCCAAGCTTGGTCATGAGGTTCGCTCGGTGAATCTCGACTGTGCGCGGACTGATCCCGAGATCATAAGCGATGGTCTTGTTGGGAAGTCCCTGGGCGAGCCCGTCGAGGACGTCGCGCTCGCGGGGCGTGAGCGCTTCCAGCCGGACCGAGGCATCGCGGATGCGGTCTTGGGTCGCCTCCTTGCGAGACAGCCGCCGATAGCCCTCCTCGAGGGACGCGAGGAGGGCATCCTTCTCGAACGGCTTCTCGATGAAATCCACGGCCCCGGCCTTCATCGCCCGAACCGCCAGGTTCACGTCGCCGTGGCCGGTCATGATGATCACCGGCAGGCTAACCCCTTTCTGCTGAAGCGCTTCCTGCACCTCAAGCCCGTCCATTCCGGGCATCCGGATGTCGAGGAGGATACAGCCTTCACCAAGATGGCTGCTGTTTTTTAGGACATCGATTCCAGACTCGTAGGATTCGACCCGGTATCCCGAAGTCTTGAGCATGAACCCGACCGAGCGCCGAATGGCCGCGTCGTCATCGACAAGGTGCACGAGCCGCTCACCCGCATCACTCATGTTCTAAATCCCCGCGTGGAAGCGTGAACCGGAAGATCGTCCCGCCATCGTGCCCAGGCTCGAACCAGATCCGGCCACCATGCGCTTCAATGATCGTCCGGCAAATCGAAAGCCCAATCCCCATTCCCGACTGCTTGGATGTGACGAACGGCTGGAACAGCTGTGGAGCGAGCGTCTGCTCTATCCCCGAGCCCGTGTCCGCGATGCTGACTGTAACCATATCTGACTTCGCTTCGGTCGTTATTGTGAGCGAGCGGGTGGCGCTTTCCATCATTGCATCGATGGCGTTGCGAATGAGGTTGAACAGAACCTGCTGGATCTGGATCCGGTCGACGAACACGGCGTCGCCGTCGGGATCGAGCTTCACCTGCACGTCGATCTGATGCTCTCGCGACCCGACGAGCGCGAGCGCATTTGCCTCCGTCATGATCCGCGCCAGGCTTTCAACCTGATGCTCGGTCTCGCCGTGGCTCAGAAAATCGCGCATGCGCTTGACGATCTGGCCTGCGCGCATCGCCTGCGCCGCAGTGTCGCGCATCGCCTCCCGCGCCATTGCCTGGCGCTCGGCATCCATCTCGCCCTCGAGGAGGTCGGCCGCGCCCTGGCAATAGCTGGTGATCGCCGCAAGGGGCTGGTTGAGCTCGTGGGCGAGCGAAGAGGCGAGCGTCGACATCTCGCTCAGGCGGCCGACGTGGGCCAGCTCGGCCTGGAGGTCGCGCAGCCGCATGTCTGCTTTGCGTCGTTGCGAGATGTCGTGGATGAAGCCGGTGAAGATGCGCTTGCCTTCGACCCAGGCTTCGCCGACCGAGAGCTCGATCGGGAATGTATTTCCGTCCCGGTGGCGAGCGGTCGTAACGCGGCCGATGCCGATAATCTTGCGGACGCCAGTATCGCGATAGTTCTTGAGATAGCCGTCATGCCGCTCGCGGTCGGGCGAAGGCATCAGCATCGAGACGTTCTCGCCGATGACCTCGGCCTCGGCATAGCCGAACATCTTCTCGGCGGCGGCGCTGAAGGAGAGAATGACGCCCATCTCGTCGATGAGCACCATTGCGTCGGGCACGGTGGCAAGAATTGAGCGGAGATGCTCGGCACGGTGCGTCCGCTCGTCGCTGCCACGCTCGACCTGCTGATCCATCGATGTTCGTTATAACAGGTGGAAACCTGCCGTCGAACGGCTCACTTCACGCTGGCGATCTTGAGCGGAAGCACCGTTCCGTCTGGCTCGACCATCGACACTTGGAGGCCGAGACGGAGCGGCGTGCCGTTGAGCTTCAGGACGCGTTTCGGCCTGTCGTCGCAGCAGAGCCGCCAATCGTGCCCCGAGGGAATCAGAAGGCCCTGCTGATCCGGTTCGGTGGACCAGTACCGCCGTACAGTCGCTCGCGCAGGATTCGCGCGATAGGCTGTCTTGTCGACGCCGTCGCAATCATCGAGCGGCAGCCGGAGGAGATAGGCGCGGCCGACGGAGCCAGCCGGAAACTCCCCGGTGCTTCCAAGCTCCAGGCGGATGGATCTCCAATTCATGGATGAGGATGTGCCGGTTCGCGCCGCCGGGCCCAATAAGGAGTTTCCCCTAACGACGCCAGAGCCCCTCAAGATTGTACGCACGCGATCGAGAGATCCGCTCGCGATTGGATGCGACAAGGTAAGACCGATGCAGGTTCCGAACCGCCTATCCGGGACATCACGTAGAGCTTCGGCTAGTCTGCCTGACGCATTCTGGGGGCAGCAGCTTCGCGACCGAGCTTTAGGCGCAGAAAGACGGAATTCAGCATGGTCCGAGTGGAACGAGAAGATGGCTTGAATCCTGAGGCGCAGCAGGTGGATCCTTCGGGAGAGACCGCGATGGAGATCCTCGATTCAAATCGAATAATGGCGATCTCGACCGTGCGCTCCGACGGATGGCCGCAGACGACGCTCGTCGGTTATGCGAACGAGGGATTCACAATCTATTTCGTTATTTTCCGGGCAAGTCAGAAGTTCGCGAACATCCAGGCGGACGACCGAGTCTCCGTGGCCGTAGGTCAGGAGCCGCCCGACATGCGCCTGGCGAAGGCATTGTACGCCGCTGCATTCGCGTCCGAGCTGAAGGATTCAGACAGTCGGGAGCATGCGTGGCGAGTGCTGGCGCGCAAGCATCCCAATCTCCTCGGCAGACCTCTCCCTGATCCGGCGATCACCGCGATCATGCGCGCCGAATGCCGGCACGTGTCCGTGCTCGATTATGGGAAGGGCCTCGGCCACATAGATGCCCTCACGGTCACTGCAGGCGAGGTCGAGGAATGATTGGCACTTTGTCTCAAGATCTCGCGGAAATGCTCTCGTAGTCCGAATGGACAGGTCTCTCCCGGTTGACGGGCGCGCGAGCGACAGCGAGAGCGGCGCTCACAAATACTGCTCGAGGTAAGATGAAACTGTTGTTTTACGGACGTTTAGCCGAAGCAATCGGGCCCGAACTCGAGGTCGTGGTCTCGCCCGGCTCCTCGGTCGGCGACGTTCGCGAGAGACTGGCCGTCGAACATCCGGACGCTGCGGGCGTGCTACGGAACGGGCGAGCGCTGAGCTTCGTCGGCGAGCAGCTGGTGCGTGATGATTATCGTCTCGCTGCCGGCGACACGCTCGAGTTCCTGCCGCCGGTGTCCGGCGGATGAGTATCGTCGCTCGTCTCGAAATGGATGCGCTGCATCCCGAGAAGGAGCTCGCCGCCTTGCTCGAGCGGTGCAAGGGTGACGGAGCAGTCGTCAGCTTTACCGGAGTCGCTCGCCCCGGCTCGAAGCAGGGTGAGGCGGTGTACCGCCTTGTTCTGGAGCACCACCCCGCTCTGACCGTACGGTCTCTCGAGGAGATCGCCGTGGAGGCGGCTGCGAGGTTCGATATCAGCCATGTCCATGTCGTCCACCGCTGCGGCGACGTCGCTGCGGGTGAGGCGATCGTGTTCGCGGCTGCGAGTTCCGTTCATCGGCGTGCCGCCTTCGAAGCGGCCGACTATTTGATGGACCGCCTGAAGACCGAGGCCGTGTTCTGGAAGCGCGAAGTCGGGGAGAACGGATCAGAGTGGATCGAACCGACCGAAGCCGATTACGGCGACCACGAGCGCTGGGGCTAAGGACATGTCCGGGATCGACGAAAGCCTGACCTTTTATCCGTTGAGGATCGCGGTGCTGACGGTCTCGGATTCGCGAACTGAAGAGACCGACAAGTCAGGAGCATTGCTTGCCGAGCGACTGACGTCGGCAGGCCATGAACTTGCGCACAAGGCAATCGTCACCGACGACATCGAGGCGATCCGCGCCCAGGTTCGCCCTTGGGTCGATGATGAAGATGTGGACGTGATTATCTCGACAGGCGGCACCGGATTCGCGCCGCGGGACGTGACCCCGGAAGCACTCAAACCGCTCTTCCGAAGGGAGATGGATGGCTTCTCAATCCTGTTCCACCAGGCGAGCTACGGGACGGTGGGCTTCTCGACCCTGCAGTCGAGGGCTTTTGCCGGCCAGGTCGACGAAACGTTCGTTTTCTGTCTTCCCGGCTCGACGGGCGCTTGCCGCGACGGCTGGGACCTGGTGCTGAAATATGAGCTCGACAGCCGCTATAAGCCCTGTTCGCTTGCCGGGCAGGTTCCGCGCCTCAGGCATCTCTGCGCATGAGCCCGCTGACGCACATCGACGAAAGCGGCCGTGCGCGCATGGTGGACGTGTCGGACAAGGACCCGAGCACGCGCGCGGCGACTGCGACCGGGGTCCTGACCTGCAAGCCGGAAACGCTCGCGCGTGTGCGCGACGGAACCGCCCCAAAGGGTGCGGTCATCTCCACGGCCGAGCTCGCCGGAGTCATGGCGGCAAAGCGCACGGCGGACCTCATCCCGCTCTGTCATCCGCTGCCGCTGACGAAAGCCGAGGTACGGATCGAGATCGATGACCGGCTGCCAGGTTTTCGTGTCACCGCCGAGGTGCGGACCAAGGCTGTTACCGGTGTCGAAATGGAAGCCTTGACCGCTGTCTCGGTCGCCTGCCTGACCCTGTTCGACATGCTCAAAGCGATCGACCGGACGATGGTGATCGGCGGGATCGAGGTGGTCTCCAAGAGCGGCGGCAAGTCGGGCGACTGGAAGGCCGGATGATCGGATTCGATGAAGCGGTCGAGCTTGTTCGCTCGGTCGCCAGTCCGCTCGGTACCGAGACTGCCCCGATTGGCGCGTCGGCACGGCGCGTGCTGGCGCGGACTGTGACGGCTCAGGTTGATTCCCCGCGGTCGGACGTTTCCGCGATGGATGGCTTTGCCGTTCGCGACGCTGACCTGGACCCATTTCCCGCGACCTTGGAGCTGGTCGGAGCATCCTATGCGGGCAGCGGCTGGGAAGGAACGGTTGAACCCGGGGCCTGCGTGCGGATCTTCACTGGAGCGCCGGTCCCTCGCGGCGCCGACCGCGTCGTTATTCAGGAGAATGTCCGCTCGAGCGGCAATGCCGCGATCATCGACCAGAAGCCCGGCCCCGCCCGCCATATCCGCAAGCGGGGGTCCGACTTCGGCGTTGGAGACGAACTCGTTGCCGCCGGCCGCTCGCTTGATGCTCGGGCGCTGGTCGCGGCTGCGGGCGCGGACGTCGCGCAGGTCGAGGTGTACCGAAGGCCGAGGCTGCACATCCTGAGCACCGGCGACGAACTCGCCGAACCGGGCACTGCTCGCGAGCGGCCTGACTCGATTCCCGAGAGCGTCTCTTTCGGAGTCGCCGCGCTCGGCGAAGAATGGGGTGCCGAGATCATTGGCCGCACGCGTTTGCCCGACGAGCTACCGTTGATGGAGGATCGTGCGCGCGCAGCACTCGAGGACGCCGACCTGGTGGTGGTGACCGGTGGCGCGTCGGTGGGCGAGAAGGATTTCGCGAAGGCGATGTTCGAGTCAGCCGGCCTGGAGCTGATCTTTTCCAAGGTCTCGATCAAGCCTGGCAAGCCGGTCTGGCTCGGGCGCGTCGGGGACAAGCTGATCATGGGCTTGCCGGGCAATCCTACTTCGGCGCTGGTGACCGCTCGGCTGTTGCTCGTGCCGCTCCTCGCGGGATTGGGCGGCAGGCCAATTGAGAGCGCTCTCGCGTGGCGAAAAGTGCCGCTCGCGACGCCGCTCGTGACATGCGGCGAACGCGAGACATTCCATCGTGCGCGCTGGTCGAACGGCCGCGCTGAAATCCTGTCGTTCCAGGATTCGAGCGCGCAAAAGGCGCTCGCTGAGGCCGATTTGCTCGTTCGGCAGCGCGCGAATTCGCCCGGGGTTGATAGCGGCGCGCAGGTCGACGTGGTCGATTTCTAGGAGTTGCGCCGCGCGGCTTCGGCAAGCTCGTCGCTGGTATTGATGTTGAAAAATGGGTCGAGAGGTTCGGCCGGCCAGTCAGCAACAGCGAATCCAATGAAGGTGGCGAGACCCTTAAGCGAGCGGCGGCCCGACCCCGCATAGTCTCGCGCTCGCTCGATCGCGCAGGCGCGCCACAGGCTGCAGACCGGATGGATGTGCCCACCGCTCGCCGCGAGCGCGCTTCCATGATCGCCGATCGTATTGCGCAGCCGGTCGAACAGGTCGTTGGGAAGGAACGGCATGTCCGCCGGGACGGCGAGCAGGAATTCTGCGCCGGTTTCGCGTGCGAAGGTCATTCCGCTGATGAGGCCGCCGAGCGGCCCTGGAACATCCTCGTCCGAGATCAGATTTGCGTGAACCGCCCCTACTTGCGAGCGGTCACGAACGGCAACGGCGACATTGCCCGACCAGTTTCGCGCGAGGCTCACGGCGTGGTCGACCAGGCGCTCTCCGCCGAGCATCCTTAGCGGCTTGCCGCCACCGATGCGCTTGCCCTCGCCGCCGGCGAGGACCACGACAGCAACGGCATCCTTCATGTGAACAGCAGCTTGGCGCCGGCTACGGTGAGCACGGCGCCAAGCGTCCGCAGAAGCCATGCCCGCGGCAGGCGATCGACCCCGAGCCAGGTACCGAGGAGCGCGCCGGCGAACACGGCACCAAGAAAGATGGGGAGTTCTTTCGGCAGGTAGCCGACGGAGGCGGCATTACCGGCGAGCCCGGCAACCGAATTGAGGAAGATGAAAGCTGCCACGACGCCGGACGTGTGCCGCGGCTCTTCCCACGCATTGAGGATGATAAGTGGGCTGAGGAAGATCCCGCCGCCGGTCCCGGTCAGGCCGGCAAGGACGCCGAGCACGGCACCGGCGGGGAGCGTGATCGACCATGGAGGCGGCCGCACCGCTCGTTCCGCGAGCGCCTTGGGCTGCCACAGCAGCCTCGCTGCAGCCGCCCACAGCAGCACTCCGACCAGCGGCTTGTAGTAGATCGCGGGCAAATGGATCCCACCACCGATGAACGCCGCCGGAGCGGCGGTCAGCGCAAAGGCAAGGACCAGCTTCCAGTTGGTGAGACCGCGGCGCCAGTATCGCCACGCTCCAAACCCTGCGACCAACAGGTTGAGCGCCAGCGCGGTCGGCTTCATCGTCTCGGGCGCGACCGAGAACAGCGCCATTGCCGCGATATAAGCGGACGCGCCGCCATGACCGACGCTCGAGTAAAGCGCCGCGCCCAGCGCGAACAGCAATGCCAGCGCGACAATTGTCGTCGGATCCATGTGCGCTGCTAATGGTGTTGTCGCGCAAAATGAAAAGCGGAAATCTAGCCGCCACCCTCGGCGATCTGCTCGAGGCCCGGACGGTCAATGATTTCAACTTCGCCGATCGAACGCAGCCTGATCACACGATCGCGCCGGAACGACGAGAAGACGCGGCTCACCGTCTCTTTCGTGAGGCCAAGATAATCGGCGATGTCAGAGCGGCTCATCGCCAGTCTGACGACCTTGTCCGGACGCCCGGGAAGCTGTTCGGAACGTTTGCCCAGGTGAAGCAGGAAGCTCGCAAGTCGCTCGGTCGCCGTCTTGCGGCCGAGCAGCACCATCTGCTGCTGCGCCGCGGCGAGCTCGTGTGCGGCCATCCGGTAAAGCTCGCGCTCCATTGAGCCATGCCCCTCGACGAAATCGTCGAATCGATTCCTCGGGAACCAGCAGAGTTGAGCGTCCTCGAGCGCTTCGGCGCTGAAGGCATGCTCGTCATCCATGCTCATTCCGAGAAAGTCGCCGGGGTGCATGAAGCCGGTGACCTGCCGCCTCCCGTCTGGGAGAAGTTTGTAAAGCTTGAGCGTCCCTTTGGTGAGCGTGAACACCCGCGTCGCCGGGTCGCCTTCGTGGAACAGGGCCTGCCCGGTGTCGAGCTTGAGGGTCCAGCCGAGGTTGCGGAACTGCTCGAGCCTGTCGCAGTCGAGCACGCCGCACACCGCTTTGTCGCGGACCTCGCAGCCTTGGCAGGGATGGCCGCTCGGAAGCCGTTCGAGATGGCGCTCGGCTGGCTGCAACACGTCTCCGTCTCCTCAGGCAAAATGACGTGGATCATCGGATAGGATGATCTGGCGCAGCGCTCGATACGGATTGTCCCTTATGCTGAGGGCTTAGAGGACGCTTCAGCGATGCCCGCATTCACCATAGAGCATCTCGATGAGGAGAAACTGCTCGACGCCTGGCCGCTCCTTCGGTCGAGAGGCTCGGATCCGCTCCCGGACTGGTGGACCAACGAGGCGCTGGAGCTGATGGGCCGCGGCGGCGGGGTGCTTGCAGCGCGCGTGCCGGACGGTTCGGTGCACGGGGTTGCGACGTACGAATGCGTGCGCCGGCCGCGTTCCGGATCGGTGCTCACGGTCGACCGGCTGGTCACCTTCGAGTTGAACCGCAAGGAGCCCGTCAAACAGGCCTTGGGCGGGGCGCTCCATATGATCGCGTCCGCCTTCTGCTGCTCGGCCATCGCGCTGCCGCTGCAGGGCAAGGGCTATACTGCCCACCGGACCAGGCCAATCTACGGCGACGGCCCGCAGCCCGACGTCTGAACTATCGCCGATTTTGCCGTTGGGCTATGCACCCCGTCTCCGGGAGACGGTCATGGACCAGGCAGGCAGCAATACCGAGCCTGCGGCGGCGGAACCAATCCCGCCGCCGGCTCCCGCGCGTCGGATCGCCTATCGCCATCGCTTGCCGACGCGAGTCTGGCATTGGCTGAACGCGCTCACCGTCTTCGTGATGCTGATGAGCGGGTTGATGATCTTCAACGCCCATCCGCATCTTTACTGGGGTCAGTATGGAGCGAATTTCGACCATCCGTGGCTCTCGTTCCATGGCCGGCCGATCCCCGGCTGGGCGACCATTCCCTCAACCTACAACCTCGCCGCCGCCCGGCGCTGGCATCTCGCCTTCGCCTGGCTGCTCGTCGTGCCACTGGTCCTGTTCCTGGCGACGAGTCTCATCAACCGTCACGTCCAGGGTGACCTCAAGCCGACGACGGACGAAGTGAAGCCCAGCCATGTCTGGCGTGATGTCCGCGATCATGCGCGGCTCCGCTTTCCGACCGGAGATGCGGCGCTTCGCTACAATATCCTCCAGAAGCTCAGCTATGTCGTAGTCATCTTCCTGCTGCTTCCGGTGATGGTGCTGACCGGGCTTGCCATGTCTCCGGCAATGGACGCCGCGTGGCCATGGCTGCTCGATCTGTTCGTCGGGCGGCAGTCGGCGCGGTCGATCCATTTCATCTGCGCGATGCTGCTACTCGCATTCATCCTCGTGCATCTGCTGATGGTCTTGCTGGCCGGTCCGATCAATGAGATCGGCTCGATGATCACCGGCAGGTTCAGGGTTCCGCCGGACGGGGATGAGGCATGATCAGCCGCCGCAATTTCGTCGTCACGGGAGCGTCGGGCCTCCTTCTTGGCGGATGCGATCGGCTCAATAACAGCGTTCGTTTCCGCGCAGCGCTGCGATCCGCCGAGAAGCTGAACATGGGCGCGCAGCGCCTCGTCGTGCCGCGCAACGCACTCGCCCGAGAATATAGCGAAGCGGACATGTCCCCGGTCTTCCGGTCCAACGGTACGGCCAACCCGGGCACGGCCGAATATTCGCGGCAGCTGGCGGAGAATTTCATGAACTGGCGACTGGTTGTCGACGGCATGGTCGCCCGACCGCTGTCGCTCCCGTTGGCAGTTCTGAAGTCAGTCCCGCATCGCGTCCAGATCACCCGCCACGATTGCGTCGAAGGGTGGAGTGCGATCGGCAAGTGGCACGGACTGGAGCTGTCGCGAATTCTGGACGCCGCGGGCCTCAGCACCCGCGCGAAATACATCGTCTTTCACTGCGCCGACCGCTTCGGCGACAAGCCCTATTACGAGAGCATTGACCTGGTGGATGCCTTCCACCCGCAGACGATCATCGCCTGGGGAATGAACGGCCACCTCCTGACAGTGCCGCACGGTGCGCCGCTACGGCTCAGGGTCGAGCGCCAGCTCGGTTACAAGTCGGCCAAATATGTACAGCGGATCCAGGCGGTCGAGAGCCTTGCCGGGATCTACGGCGGCAAGGGCGGCTACTGGGAGGATAATGCCGACTACGAATGGTATGCGGGCATCTGATCAGCCGTGCTGGTCGCACTTGTGGCTGATGCGCGCGTGCATGATCGTCGAGATGAACGTGTAGCCGGGGTCGTCTGTCCGCTGGATGTTCCCGACGATCGTCGTCCAGCTCTCGCCGTCCTCATGTTCCATGAAACGCCTGACCGTGTCGGCGACGAAGTTCGGCACGTCCATGTCTGCGCGGCTGGCCTCCGCCTCGAGTTGCGCGGCAAGTTCCGGCTCCCGCACGACGACGTCCTCGGGGAACTGGCTCTGCGCCGACATGGCGAGCTTGATGACCTTGCCGAGAAGCATCACTGCACCAGCGGGCTGTCGGCCGCCGCAAGGTCGATGCCCTTGATCGCAGCGCGGGCGGTCAGCAGCTGAAGATATTGCGCAATTGCCCGACGCTTCGAGCTCTTGCGCAAATGTTCCGCGATCCATCCTCGTGCCTGCTCGAACGGCAGCGATGTCGCCTCAGCGCGGTCATCGAGCCGAAGAATGTGATAGCCATGGCGCGAGCGGACCAGCCGGATCGAGCCGACTTCCATCGTCGCCATCGCCTGCTCGAGCTCCGGGTTGGTATCGCCCTTCCTAACTAGCCCCAGTGAGCCGCCCTGCTCCTTCGACGAGCAGGCGGAATGAGCGCGTGCCAGCTCGTCGAATTGCGCGGGATCCGCGGTCACGCTGGCGAACACCGCCTCCGCCGCCGCCTTCGCCTCGCCGCTCGCCCTCTCGTTGCTGACGCGAGCGGGGAAGAAGATGTGGGCCGCGCGGTAGATCGCTGGCGAGGTGAACTGGAGCCCGTTGCGCCGGTAGTAGCGCGCAATCTCTTCGTCCGTCGGCTCGGGAACGCGGATCTCTTCTTCGATCAGGTTGGCAATCCGCTCGTCCTCGGTCGCTCCTGCGACCTCACGCTCGCTGACCCGTTGAAGGAGCAGCTCGCGAACGACGAGCGCGGTCGCAGCCTGGCGCTCGGCCTCATTGCGCGACGCGGCCGGGTGATGTTGCATCTCGCGTCCCACCGCGTCGTTCGTGATGGCCACTCCGTTGACGCTAATCATGCTGCCTCCTTGCGGCGCGTGCGTAAGACCGGCTGAGGATGGATTGCCGGGCGTGCGACGTAGGGGGGCAGGTCTTTGTCCTCTGCTGCAGCCCGTGCGCGGACCTTCGTCCGCACCACCTGGTAGTTGCGGAAGAGATATCCGACGGGCGCGCTCCACACGTGCACCAGTCGGGTGAAGGGGAAGATCAGGAAGATCGTGAATCCCAAGAACATGTGCAGCTTGAAGATCAGTGGCACGCCCGCGATCAGCGCGGGCTGCGGCCGAAGCGTCACGATTCCCTGCACATAGTTCATGAACTTGACCATCATCGTTCCGTCGAGATGGCCGAGCGAGAGCGGGATGGTGAGCATTCCCAATGAGAGTTGCACGAACAGGATCAGGAGCACCGCGATGTCGCTGATGCTCGATGTCTTGCGGATACGGCTGTCGAACAGTCGGCGGTGAAGAAGCATCGCGAGGCCGATGAAGCAGGCGATGCCGCAGGTACCGCCGACGACGATCGCCATCATCTGCTTGAACCCGTGGCTGATACCGAGGAACTCGAAAACGGCTACCGGTGTCAGAAGGCCGACGGCGTGACCGCCGAGAATGCCGAGGATGCCCACGTGGAACAGGATCGAGCCCCAGATCAATTGCTTGCGGCGGAGGAGCTGGCTCGACTTGGAGCGCCAGCCATACTGGTCGGTATCGAACCGCACGAGGCTGCCGAGCAGGAAGATCGACAACGCAATGTACGGATAGACGCCGAACAAGGCGTTATGGACGAGGTTGTGCATCCCTAAGCTCCCGCTCCCGCAAATTGAGCGGCGCGATTACGCGCCGTTTCGCCCGCATAGGGGCAATCCTTGAGGGCAGATCCGGCGCTGAAATCGACCGGCTCCTCGGCCCATTCCCTGTCCAGCGCTTCGAGATCGGCCGGGTCCTGCGGCTCCAGGCCGAGGATCGCCTCGACCTCGTCCGCATCAGCCTCCCTCGAAGCGAGCGTTACCAAAGCGGTGAGGAGCGCTGCATACGGGGAATCCCGCTCTTCCAGCCTGATGCGCAGCGCGTCGATGATTTCGAGAGCGTCGGTGAGGTAGCGCTTGGCGTGAACCTCGGGGATGACGCTCAGGAATTCGAGGAACAAAGGGAGGTAATCGGGCATCTCAGCGGCGTTCAGCTCGAACCCGTTCATCCGGTAGGTCAGCGCGAGGTTGACCATCGCCTGGCCGCGGTCGCGGCTCTCGCCGTAGCTATGTTCGTAAAGGTGAAGCGCCAGCCGCTTGGATCGGTCGAATAGCGAGATCCAATATTCCTGAAGGTCCATCACGTCGCTGCGGCGCAGCCGCTCGATGAAGGCCCGAACTCCCTCGAGCTCGGCCGGGGCAAGCGCGCGCTCCTCGCAAAGCGCCTGCTCGATCTCGTCGGCCGCCGCGTGAAGCTCGGGCGTCGGGTAGTCGAGGAGGGCGCCCAGTGCCTTGAAGCTGATCATGCCGCCCTCCGCTTTCCCGGGACCGGCACGTGGCCGGCCTTTTTGGGGCTTCCGAACAGGCTCGGTTCGGTGCGCCCGCCGCCGCTGCAGCCGTTCCCGAAGCTGAAGCCGCAGCCGCCCTTGATCTCATAGGCATTCTCGCTGACTTCGCGGTGCGACGTCGGGATCACGAACCGGTCCTCGTAATCGGCGAGCGCCAGATAGCGGTACATCTCATCGACCTGGGCCTGGGTGAGACCGGCCTGTTCGAGCACGCGCAGGTTGGTGGCGCCCTCGACCTCGCGGTCGCGCATGTGGATGCGCATCGCGAACATCTTCTTGAGCGCGTCGACGACCGGCGCTTCCTTGCCGGCGGTCAAGAGGTTGGCGAGATATTTAACCGGCACGCGAAGGCTCGCGATGTCGGGGATATCGCCGTCGAACCCGATGTGGCCGCGCTCCGCGACGTTCTGGATCGGCGACAAGGGCGGCACGTACCAGACCATCGGCAGCGTGCGGTATTCGGGGTGGAGCGGGAAGGCGATCTTCCACTCCATCGCCATCTTCCAGATCGGCGACAGCTTCGCTGCCTCGAGCCAGTTGTCGGCGATCCCATCCTCGCGTGCCTGCGCGATCACTTGCGGGTCATTGGGGTCGAGGAAAATCTCGAGCTGCTTCTCGTAGAGGTCCTGCTCGTCCTCCGTCGAGGCGATTTCCTCGATCCGGTCGGCGTCGTAGAGGATGACGCCGAGATAGCGGATCCGCCCGACGCAAGTCTCGGCGCAAACCGTTGGAAGGCCCGCCTCCACGCGGGGGTAGCAGAAGATGCACTTCTCAGCCTTCCCGCTTTTCCAGTTGTAATAGATCTTCTTGTACGGGCAGCCGGAGATGCACATCCGCCAGCCGCGGCACTTGTCCTGGTCGATGAGGACGATGCCGTCCTCTTCGCGCTTGTAGATCGATCCCGACGGGCAGGCCGCGACGCAGGTCGGGTTGAGGCAGTGCTCGCAAAGCCTCGGCAAGTAGAACATGAAGGTCTTCTCGAACTGGCCGTAGACCTCCTTCTCGATCTCCGCGAAGTTCGAATCCTTCGAACGCTTCGAGAATTCGCCGCCGAGGATCTCCTCCCAGTTCGGGCCCCACTGGATCTTCTCCATCCGCTCGCCGGTGACGAGTGAGCGCGGGCGCGCCGTCGGGAAGGTCTTCATCTCCGGCGCCGACTGTAGGTGGTCGTAGTCGAACGTGAAGGGCTCGTAATAATCGTCGAGCTCGGGAAGGTCCGGGTTGGCGAAGATGTTCGCCAGGACCCGCCAGCGGGCGCCGATGCGCGGCTCGATCTTGCCGTCCTTCTTGCGCCGCCAGCCGCCGTTCCATTTCTTCTGGTTTTCCCATTCCTTGGGGAAACCGATCCCGGGCTTGGTCTCGACGTTGTTGAACCAGGCGTATTCGACGCCTTCGCGGCTGGTCCACACGTTCTTGCAGGTGACCGAACAGGTGTGGCAGCCGATGCACTTGTCGAGATTCAGGACCATCGCGACCTGGGCACGAACTTTCATTGACTCAAACTCCCTCAGGCGGCGACGACCGGCTTCGCCGGTTCGTCCATCCAGTCGACATTGTTCATTTTCCTGACGATCACGAACTCGTCGCGGTTCGATCCGACGGTTCCGTAATAATTGAAGCCGTACGCCTGGTGCGCGTAGCCGCCGATCATGTGCGTCGGCTTGGTGATCGTGCGGGTCACCGAGTTGTGGATTCCGCCGCGCATGCCGGTGATCTCGGATCCCGGCACGTTGATGATTTTCTCCTGCGCGTGGTACATCATGCACATGCCGCTCGGCACGCGCTGGCTGACCACTGCGCGGGCAGTCAGCGCGCCGTTGAGGTTGAAGGCCTCGATCCAGTCATTGTCCTCGATCCCGGCGCTTTTCGCGTCCTCTTCGCTGATCCATACGACCGGGCCGCCGCGGTTGAGCGTCAGCATCAGCAGGTTGTCGGAATAGGTCGAGTGGATGCCCCACTTCTGGTGCGGGGTGATGAAGTTCAGCACCAGCTCTCCGTTGCCGTTGCTGCGCTGGTTCAGGACCGGCTCGATCACCTTTGTGTCGATCGGCGGCTTGTAGGTGGTGAAGCCCTCGCCGAAGGCCCGCATCCACGGATGGTCCTGGTAGAGCTGCTGGCGGCCGGTCAGCGTGCGCCACGGAATCAGCTCGTGGACGTTGGTCCAGCCCGCATTGTAGCTGACCTTCTCGCTTTCGATGCCCGACCAGGTCGGCGAGGAGATGATCTTGCGCGGCTGCGCCTGGACGTCGCGGTAGCGGATCTTCTCATCCTCGCGGGTGGAGGCGAGATGCGCGTGTTCGCGGCCGGTGAACTCGCTGAGGGCTTCCCACGCCTTGACCGCGACCTCCCCGTTGGTCTCCGGGGCGAGGCTCAGGATCACCTCGCAGGCGTCGATGTCGGTTTCGATCTTCGGCCGGCCATCGGCATCGGTGCCATTCAGACGGCCCAGGAAATCGACCTCATGGTCGGTGTTCCAGCTGATCCCCTTGCCGCCATTGCCGAGCGTCTTGAGCAGGGGGCCTACGGACGTGAACTTCTTGTAGGTGTCAGGATAGTTGCGCTCGACCGCGATCACCGCCGGCATGGTCTTGCCCGGCAGCGGGTGGCATTCGCCCTTCTTCCAGTCCTTCACGTCGAGCGGCTGGCCGAGCTCCCCCGGCGTATCGTGCTGCATGGGCAGGAGGACGACATCGGTCTCATTGCCGAGATGCCCGTCGCAAAGGTCCGAGAAGCTCTTCGCGATGCCCTTGAAGATTTCCCAGTCGCTGCGCGCGCCCCAGGCCGGATCCACCGCCTTGCTGAGCGGGTGGATGAACGGGTGCATGTCGGAGGTGTTGAGGTCGTTCTTCTCGTACCAGGTGGCGGTCGGAAGGACGACGTCGGCATAGACGCAGGTGGTCGACATGCGGAAGTCGATCGCGACGAGCAGGTCGAGCTTGCCCTCGGGGGCCTGTGGCCGGAAGACGACCTCTTCCGGCTTCTGCTGGCCTTCTTCGCCGAGGTCCTTGCCCTGGACCCCGTGTTGCGTGCCGAGCAGGTGCTTGAGGAAATACTCATGCCCCTTGCCCGACGAGCCGAGCAGATTTGAGCGCCACACGAACAAGTTGCGCGGGAAGTTTTTCGGGTTGTCGGGGTCTTCGCAGCTGAGCTTCAGCGCGCCCGACTTCAGCTGTCGCGCGACCTTGGTCCCCGGCGCCTCCCCCTTGAGCTTGCGGCCGACCTCGAGCGGGTTGGTCTCGAGCTGCGGGGCGGACGGAAGCCAGCCCATGCGCTCGGCCCGCACGTTGAAGTCGATGAGCGTCCCGCCGACCTCGACGTCGCTGGTCGGCGAAGCGATCTCGTTGACCGCCAGCTTCTCGTAGCGCCATTGGTCCGAGTGCGCGTACCAGAAGCTCGTGCCGTTCATGTGCCGGGGGGGGCGGTGCCAGTCGAGCGCGAAGGCGAGCGGGGTCCAGCCCGTCTGCGGCCGGAGCTTCTCCTGGCCGACATAATGCGACCAGCCGCCGCCCGACTGACCGACACAGCCGCAGAAAACCAGGAGATTGATGATCCCCCGATAGGTCATGTCCATGTGGTACCAGTGGTTGAGTCCGGCCCCGAGGATGACCATCGATTTGCCGTGTGTCTTCTCGGCGTTGTTGGCGAAATCGCGGGCCGTAGCGATTATCTGGTCGCGCGGAACACCGGTGATCTTTTCGGCCCAGGCGGGGGTGTAGGGCGTATCGTCGTCGAACGACGTCGCCGCATCGCCGCCGAGGCCTCGGTCGATGCCGTAATGGGCGATGATGAGGTCGTGGACGGTCGCGACGAGCGCCTCGCCGTCTTTCAACGCAAGCTTCTTCACCGGCACGTTGCGACGAAGCACGTCGCCGTGCGCGGTGCTGGTGAAATAAGGGCTCTGGGGGCCTGAGCCGAAATAAGGGAAGTCGACCCCGGCGATCGCGTCCCGCCGGTCGACGAGGCTCAGCGCGAGGGCGATGTCATGGCCGCCGCTGTCCTTTTCCTCGAGGTTCCACTTGCCCTTGTCACCCCAGCGGAAGCCGATCGATCCAAGCGGCGTGACAATTGCGCCGCTTTTCTCGTCGATTCCGACGGTCTTCCATTCGGGATTGTTGCTCTCGTCGAGCGCATCGTCGAAGTCCGATGCGCGGACGAAGCGCTCCGGAACATAAGCATCGCCGCGCTTCACCAGCCGGACGAGCAGCGGCATGTCCGAATATTTGCGGCAATAATCGCGGAAATAGTCCGCCTGCCGGTCGACGTGGAACTCCTTCAGCGCGACATGGCCGAGCGCCATTGCAAGCGCGCTGTCGGTACCCTGCTTGGGGGCGATCCACAGGTCGGCGAACTTGGAGGCTTCGGAATAATCGGGGCAGACGACGACCGACTTCGCGCCCTTGTACCGGACCTCGGTATAGAAGTGGGCGTCGGGCGTGCGGGTCTGGGGGACGTTGGAGCCCCACAGCATCAGGAAGGTCGAATTGTACCAGTCGGCGCTTTCCGGGACGTCGGTCTGCTCGCCCCAGGTCTGCGGGCTCGACGGCGGAAGGTCGCAATACCAGTCGTAGAAACTCAGTGGCACGGCACCGATCAGCGACAAATAGCGCGCGCCGGCCGCATAGCTCACCATCGACATTGCCGGGATCGGCGAGAAGCCGGCGATCCGGTCCGGGCCATATTCCTTGGCGGTGTAGACGTTTGCAGCGGCGATGATCTCGTTGGCTTCTTCCCAGGTCACCCGGACGAAACCGCCCATTCCGCGCGCCTTCTTGTATTCCTCGGCGTGCTCCGGCGTCTCGACGATCGTCTTCCAGGCTTCCACGGGGTCGGCGATTTCGCCGCGCACCGTACGCCACAGCTTCACCAGCTTCCTTCTGACCATCGGGTGCTTCAACCGGTTGGCGCTGTAGAGATACCAGCTGTAGCTCGCGCCGCGGGCGCAGCCGCGCGGCTCATGGTTCGGGAGCCCGGGACGAGTGCGCGGATAATCCGTCTGCTGCGTCTCCCAGGTGACTATCCCGTCCTTGACGTAGATCTTCCACGAGCAGCTGCCGGTGCAGTTCACGCCGTGCGTGGAGCGGACAATCTTGTCGTGGCTCCAGCGCCCGCGGTAGCCGTCCTCCCAGCTGAGATCCTCGTTGGTGACGACGCCATGACCGTTGGAGAAGGTGCCGACATTCTTTTTGAGGAAGGTTAGGCGGTCGAGAAAGTGGCTCATTCAAGTCCCCGAGGGTTGCTGGCGCTGTTCGTAGCTGAGGCCGCGCGGCAGCCGTTGATGCAGATCATGCGGTCGCCAATGGCTGTTCGGGCGTGGCCTCGAAATAGGGGATGTCCCGTACGATAAGGGCCCCGGCCGGACGGATCCGGCCGGGGCCCGCCCCCAAACCGCCTATTCGGCGGGCACCAGCCCCGCTCCGAACCGCGGCTCCTCCGCCTGCACTGGTCGCCCTGGCGCGCGCTCCGGTGCGGGCTCCGCGCCCAGACCTGCCATCTCGGGGAGCTGCGGCAGACCTTTCAGCTGCGGCAGGCTGCGGCGCTCCATCCTGAGGATCGCAAGGTGCATCCAGGCCATGGCGCCGGCCACCAGCAAGAACAGGAGCATGAAGCAGCTCGTCCAGACGCCGGTCAGGTCGGCCATTGCGCCGAAGGCGATCGGCAATGCGAACCCGCCAAGGCCGCCGATCATTCCCACAAGCCCGCCGACGGAGCCGACATTGTCAGGATAATAGACCGGAATGTGCTTGTAGACCGCGGCCATGCCGAAGCTCATGAACAGGCCGAGCGCGAAGGTCAGCGCAGCGAACGGAACGATGCCCATCGCGAGCGTGAACTCGACCGGCCCCTTGATGCCTTGCACGATGTAATGGGTGCTGGGATAGCTAAGGAAGAAAGTCGCGACCATCGACACTCCGAAGGTCCAGTACATGATCGTCCGCGCGCCGAACCGGTCGGACAACCAGCCGCCGACCGCGCGGAACACGCTTCCGGGAAGCGAAAAAGCGGTGGCAAGGAAGCCGGCAGTCGCGATCGAGAGGCCGTAGGCGCCGATATAATATCGCGGCAGCCACAGCGCGAGCGCAACGAAGGCACCGAATACGAAGGCGTAATAAATGGCGAAGCGCCAGACCTGGAGCTTCTTCAAAGGCGCGAGTTGAGCCGCGAGCGAGACGGTCGCGCCGCTCCGGCGCTGCTGCGCGGCGACGGGATCGTCCTTCGTGAACAGGTAAAACCCGACCGTTACCACGGCCAGCACTGCAGCCCAGATGCGCGCGATCGCGACCCAGCCCAATGCGACCATGAGGAAAGAGGAGAAGTTGGTGATCGCCGAGCCAAAGGTGCCCATTCCAAAGATGCCGAGCGCGGTCCCTGTACGCTCCTTGGGGAACCACCGCGCGACATAGGCGACGCCCGCGGCGAAGCTTCCGCCGGCGACGCCCATGCCGAGCGCGGCGAGGAGGAACTGCGGGTAGGTCGTCGCATAGGAGATAAGGAAGGCGGCGGCTGCCGCGATCAGCATGACGAGGCTCATGACGCGCCGCCCGCCGTAGCGGTCCGCGAGGATTCCGATGAACAGGCGCGACACGGACCCGGTCAGGATCGGCGTTCCGACGAGCAGGCCGAACTGGGTGTCTGAAAGGCCAAGCTCGTTCTGGATCTTGATCCCGATCATCGAGAAGAGCGTCCAAACCGCGAAGCAGGCGGTGAAACCGACGGTGCTCGCCGCGAGCGCCCACTTGCGCTGGCCTTCGCTGGTGATTGGCTGCTGCAGCATGTCGTGTCCGGTCCTTCGAGAGGATGGCGGCGCCCGCGTTCTTTTCTTCGAAGCGGGACGCCGGCTCGTTTATGCGTCCGTCAGTCCCATCGATGCGGCGCGTATTCGTTGATCTGGATCACGCGAGCGATCAGGGATGTTACGGATGAGGAGAGCCGGATGAGCGAGAACCCAAGCGAGATCAGCGACGCACCCCAGGTCGATCTTCCCGGAACCGCGGGGCAGGTAGCCAAGGAAAATCCCGAGCTGTGGCGAGCGTTCCAGGCGCTTGGCGCAGCGACAGGCGCCGCAGGTCCCTTGAGTGAGCGCGAGCAAAGGCTCGTCAACCTGGCGCTGGCGATCGGCGGCGACAGCGAAGGCGCGACCCATTCGCACAGCAGGCGGGCACTGACCGAGGGTATTTCAGCAGACGAACTCGAGCATGTCGCGTTCCTCGCGATCACCACTCTAGGCTGGCCGCAGGCGATTCGCGCGCTGACCTGGGTCCGCGACGTCACCCGCCGGTAGTTGGCCTGAAAGA
>Ga0207660_10000075_pt1 | contig 51435 bp, 43 predicted proteins | sample KBSC73BmetaG_FD_184335 | JGI IMG/M metagenome (GOLD analysis project Ga0207660, IMG submission 184335) | Corn rhizosphere microbial communities from Kellogg Biological Station, Michigan, USA - KBS C7-3B metaG (SPAdes) (version 2) | ecosystem: Host-associated > Plants > Roots > Rhizosphere ... | reverse complement strand
TCTAGAGGTGCCTTATAGCCGATTTCGCACGATTGTGACCCGGCACCTGGGACTGAATCCCGAGATCGCGGCTGAGGCACTTGTTCAGGCATTGCGCAACCGCGTCGGGTATAAGAAGGGTGACGGGCTGTCCGGCCTCTTAAGTAGAATTGAGGCTGTCTTGCGGCAACACGAACCCGACGAAAATCTGGTGTTGCAGTTGACGCAGGAGCTCAACCGCCACATGCAGAATTTAAACCTCCTGGAGGAGAACGCAATTCATGGAGAACGTGTCCCGGGTGCTCGAGCACGGGCGAACTGAACTGGGCAAGATCATTGTCGGACAGGAAGAACTTATCAACCAGTGCCTGCTCACGATTTTGTGCGGCGGGCACGCGTTACTGGAAGGCGTGCCCGGAATCGCGAAGACTCTGGTGATCAAATGCTTCGCCCGTCTTTTTGACCTGGAATTCCGGCGCGTTCAGTGCACGCCGGATCTTATGCCGGCAGACATTATCGGCAGCAACGTGCTCAATCTCGCCACCAGCACGTTTGCGCTGCATCGGGGCCCGTTGTTTACTGACATGCTCCTGACCGACGAGGTCAATCGCATGCCCCCGCGCACACAGGCTGCACTGCTGGAAGCCATGGAGGAAAGGCAGATCACGATCGACGGCGTTCCTCATCATCTCTCAGAATTCTTCACCGTGTTCGCTACGCAAAATCCCATTGAGTTTGAAGGAACCTATCCTCTGCCTGAAGCACAGCTCGACCGTTTTCTTCTGAAAATCCGCATCTCCTACCCTGAGGCCGATCAGGAAACCCAAATTCTTGAAAAACACCATCGCGGCTTCGACTCCCATCATCTCGAAGCAGTTGAGATTGCCCCCTTGCCTACGGAAGTCCTCGCGCACGCGCGCGCTGAGGTGCGGCGCACCACGGTGGAGCCCGCACTCTTCCGCTACATGGTGGCCCTGGTGCGCCGGACCCGCGACTGGCCGTCACTCACAATGGGCGCAAGCCCCCGCGCGGCCGTCAGTCTGATGATGGTGGCCAAGGCCGCAGCAGCGCTTGAAGGACGCGATTACCTGATTCCGGATGACGTGAAGTCAGCCGTGCTCCCCGTTCTTCGCCACCGCATCATTATGAAACCTGAAGCACAGTTGGAAGGACAGGACAGCGATCAGGTGCTGAAGGAGACTATCAATACCGTGGAAGTTCCCAAATGAACCTTCGGCACAGCTTAGCCGCGCGTCAGCATCGATTCTGCTTTGCAGAGTTGTGCCAAAACTGGAGCCGGAAGCCGCAACGACTCATCCCTCGCGACGCGGCAGCGCCGTTAGGCGCAGCAGAAAGTAGCCCAGTCCGTTCCCGAGTCCCGCGAAGCGGGATGAGGGATAAGGACTGGGTAAGCGGGCGATCAGACCTACTCCACACTGCCGTAGGCTGGAGCGCAGCGAAGCGGGGCGACAAAACAAAAAATATCCTGGTTTGGACAATCTCCGTGCCTCCGCGTCTTCGTGGTGAGAAATGACCTCTCGCCGCCAGGCTCTTGTCCCACCAACCGTGCGCGCCGCCGCACGTTCGCACAAACGTTTCCCTTACGCTTTCGCTCGACGATTTTTCCTGTTGCTCGCGCTCGGCGTGCTCTGGGCTGTCCCTGCGTTCTGGGACAGTCGCTTTCTGCTCGTGATGGCGGCGTGGGACCTCTGTGCTGTTATCGCGTGGGCTATCGATCTGAAACAGCTTGCCCAACCCCATCAACTGATCGTGCACCGAGTGTGGAGTGGTCCGGCTTCACTGAGCAACCATGTCGAAGTCACGCTCGAAATGCAAAACCTTAGCGGCGCCTCGGTTGAGTGCCGCCTGCTCGATGACGTCCCCAGCTCTCTGCGAAACGTGCCTCCGGATTTGGTAGTTAAGGCTGGCCCTCGCCGCAACGGTTCGGCCTGCTACACGGCAAGGCCGTTGCAACGCGGTGACATCAAGCTGGCCGGAGTCTGGCTTCGGTATCAAAGCCCGGCCCATTTTGCCGAGCGCTGGGCTTTCGCCGATCTGCAGCAGAAGATCCGCGTGTTCCCCGATCTCGAGGAAGCGAAGCGACACAACATCTATCTTTCCCGCGCGCGGCAGATTGAACTGGAAAAGCGTCTCATTCGCCAGCGCGGCACTGGGCGCGAGTTTGAAAGTCTTCGCGAGTATCAGCCCGGCGACGAATTTCGCGACATCTGCTGGACAGCCACAGCGCGGCGGGGGAAGCACGTGACCAAGCTGTACCAGGTTGAGCGCAGCCAGGCGGTGTGGATTGTGATGGACGCGGGCCGGCTGCTCCGCGCCCGCGTGGGCGAACTCAGTAAGCTCGATCTCTCAGTTAACGCCGCGCTTTCGCTCGCTCAGATCGCGCTCTATTCCGGCGATCGCACCGGCTTGCTGGTGTATGGCCGCAACATTCAGCAGCGGGTTGGCCTTGGCCGGGGCATCGGACATATGCGAGCCATCCTGGAGGCGCTTGCTTCAGCTCACGAGGAAGCGGCCGAAGCGGATCACCTTCGCGCGGCGTCGGCGCTGCTGCAAATGCAGAGACAGCGCGGACTGATTATCTGGATCACCGATCTCGCTGACACATCCATGACACCGGAAGTAGTTGAGAGCGCGTCGCGCATACTTTCCAAGCACCTTCTCCTGTTTGCTGTAATCGCGCAAACCGACTTGCAGCGCCTGGCCAACAAGTACCCGGAAAATCCAGAGCAGATGTTCGAGATCATGGCTGCCCAGGAGCTTGTACAGAGAAGAGAAACGTTGCTGGCCCGCGTGCGCGGAAAAGGCGCGTTGGCTCTGGAAATATCTCCTGATGCGCTAACGACAGTCCTGGTGAACCGTTATCTGGAGGTGAAGGAGAGGGGGCTGATCTAGTTCTCTAGGACACCCGTTTTTTCCTTACCACAGTCCTCTTCATCACCACGGGTTCTTTGCTCTCGGCCACAACCGTGTCCACCACAGCGCCGGGAACCATCCTCTTGATGCGACGTTTGGTGGCTGTAGCCTGGCCTTCTCGAGTTGTGGGCGTGTCGCCGAAGAGAGCGGTCATGTACTCCGCCCGGCATTCGTCCGAGCAGAAGTGCACTGCCAAAGCCTCCACGGCGCGAGGGCGGTCCCAGGTTCCGGAAATGGACACCTCGCGGCGAGCTGAAGTTACGCCGATGTTTTCCGCGGCAAAACCCAAGATCCAGGCTTCATCACGTTCCTTCAATCGTCCACATGTGTCGCACTGAAAACGGATCATAGACCACCCCTTGGGATTAAGATGGTCATACAATTTGCAGGGGTTGACTTGCTAAGGCGGTGTTCAGCAATGCAGAACAACTCGGGCCGGCAGAGCTATCTCTGCTGGAGCTTCCGCCAGCTCACCGCGGGCGCAGAAAAACAGGTAACTGAAGAAAACCATGGCAATGCCGCCGGCAAGAATGAACTTCCAATGCCATGAAATGGCCGGTGACGGAGAAATGAAGCCTTCGATCGTCCCGGCAAGAATTAGGATCGGAATTACTCCAAGCACAAGACGGACAGCCTCGCCGCCCGCTCGCGCCAGGGAATCGCGTCTGGGCAACATGCCAGGAAACAGCATGCCTTGAGCAATCCGCAGACCCGCCCCCCCGGCGATAAAGATGGCGGGCAGTTCCAGAACGCCGTGCGGGGCAACAAAGCTCCACAAGGAGAGGCTCATGCCTCCGAGCCAGCAGGCAGCTCCCACCACTCCTAACAGGAGTCCGTTGAAAACCATGCTCAACACCGTTCCAACACCGGCGGTGATTCCCATCGCAAATGCAATAAACGTTACGCTCAGGTTGTTCGTCATGATGCGGCTGGAAGCCAGCGGCTTTACCGCAACCACTGACTCCGTCCACATCTTGTGCTTTTCAATCGTGTCCATCATCTGCGGACCCAGAAAGAGGCGCATGAATTCAGGCTGTGTGATCGAAAGCAGCAGGCCGGCGAGTCCTCCCAGAGCGAAGAGCAGAAAAGCCGCATTGATCAGGCGAAGGTTGCGCCGGAATATTCCTGGCCAGACTGCCCTGTAGAAATGCAGAATCCCGGCTGCGCTCGATTTTTGCCCGGAATAGATGGTATTGTGAGCGCGGAACAGCAGGAGGTTCAGTGATCGTGCGTACGTCTTACCGCTTGGGTCTTCGCGCAACGTGGAAAGATCCGCCGCTGCCTGGCGATAGAGCAGTCCCAGTTCCTGCAACTCAGCGCGGGTCAGCGATCCAAGCCCCTGACTGCTGGTCTGATTGAGCAGACGTTCAAGACGGTCCCAATGGCTTTGCCGTTTCGCGAGCCAGTGAGCAGAGATCATAAGTGGACAAGCTTACCATTGACACTCCGGAGCAGGTGCACCTTGAGTTTGTGCTCGCGGGCATTGGCAGCCGCTTCATGGCGGCCCTGCTGGATACACTCGTGGAAGTGGGCATTGCGCTTGTGGTTTCACTCATTGCTCTTGCTTTTGCTGCAACACCGCTAACGAGCGGATCCCCGACGTGGATCCTGGCGATCCTGATCTTTGTTTTCTTCCTCATCATGTGGGGCTACTACGCCATTTTTGAAACGCTCTGGAAGGGACAGACCCCTGGTAAGCGTTGGGCCGGCATTCGCGTCATCAAGGAATCTGGACGGCCGATCAATGCGTACGAGGCGATAGCTCGCAATTTCGTTCGTTTCGTCGATTATCTTCCCGGGTTCTACGGTGTGGGCGTAATTACCATGTTGCTGAACCACAAGAACCGTCGCCTTGGGGACTTTGTGGCCGGCACCCTCGTGGTTCATGAGACTTCTGACGGAGAAGTCGCGCCTTTTTTCAACACTATTTCCGCGACCAATGATGTTATCTTTCCTCAAGCAGCAAACCTCACACTTCAAGAGGCCGAGTTGGTTGAGGCCTTTCTTCTCCGCCGTCTTGACATGGCTCCAGCCATACGCCGCGAGAGCGCCGAGCGCATTGCGGCGATGCTGTCGAACCGGCTGGCAATCTCCCCTGACATGCGTCCAGCCGATACCGAGGCATTTCTTGAGCTGATCGTCACCGAGTTCAGGAACAGAGCAAAATACCGGTAGAGCCGCAGCGGGAGGATGGGCAAGCTGGGTTTTTGGCACGATTCTCCTGAAAACACCAGAACCTATAAGGTAAATAGCTGACGTACACTAACGATTGCCGTTTGCACCTTGGGTTTACCCGTTTTTTTATGGTACTTTAGGCCCTAATCGCTCATTCGTGATTTTCCCCGGCACAAGGGCGGCCTCTCGTATTCACTATGGCACTTGGATTCGGCTTCAATAAAGCAAAGGTACTGGCCTCGGCGGAGAAGTTCGTTCAGCAGGGAAAGCTGCAGAACGCCATTGCCGAATACGAAAAAGTTGCCAGGGAAGACCCCAAAGACGTGACCGTCCTCAACACGATTGGCGATCTCTACGCCCGTCTGGGAGACAATGAGCACGCCGTCCACTACTTCAAAAAGGTCGGCGATCAGTACGCGCAAAGCGGCTTCACGGTCAAAGCCATAGCCGTCTACAAAAAGCTATCCAGGCTGGCCCCCGGCAATGCCGAACACATCACCAGGCTGGCTGAGCTTTACACCCAGCAGGGGCTCTTCAGCGATGCGCGAGCCCAATACATGCTCATGGCAGACGCGCATTTGCGGTCCGGGGAAAATAATCAGGCCGCACGCGTATTTCAAAAGATCCTGGAACTCGACCCCGAGAATGCAACCACGCAGTCCAAGCTGGCTGATCTTTACATGAAGCTTGGAAAGAAAGATGAGGCGCTCAAGATTTTTTCCAGCGCGGCCGAAGCGCTCTACGCGCGAGGGTCTCTTCAGGCAGCCGAAGAAGCGCTAAGCAAAGTCATCACTCTCGATCCTCAAAATACGTCTGCCTTGCTGCTGCGCGGTATGATGGCTGCCGATAGTGGCGATCATTCTGCTGCCCTCCGCTACCTTGATCAGCTCTCCGACCGCGAGTCTCGCCCGGACGTTCTCAGGGCGTTGCTGCGCGCCAGACTGATCTCAGACGAAGTTGAGGGCGCCGAATCAGACGCACAAACGCTGCTGGATCGTCACAACGACACAACCGGCATCAGCTCTCTTGCTGAGTGGTACGTGAACCATGACGAGGCCGGCAGCGCGGTGACCCTTTATGAGCGCAACGCCGCCAAGATCCTTGGGGCCGACGCAGCAGCGTTCCAGAGCACGCTCTATCCATTGATAGAGAAAGTAAAAAACAATCCTGAGGCTCTCAACCGCTTGCAGCGCCTGCTCCAGCCCGGCGGCGAGGCTCCCCCAAACGCTGAAATGCTGGAAGTGCAGGCGCATGCGTTTGCGCAGAAAGGTGAGTACGCGCAGGCACGCGATCTCTACAAAAAGCTCTCTGAACTGGAGCCTGAAAACGCGCTGCACAACCAAAACTACCGCCAGATGCTGGCTAAACTGGGCGAGGATCCGGCCACTCGCATCCTGACTCCGGAAGAAGCAGCTCAGGCACTCATGGTGGAAGAACTGGACCAGAGTGCGGTGGTGGTCCAGCAGAAATATGATCCTCCCACTGAAAACGCTATTGAAGCTGCGCTCACAGACGCCGAGTTGTACGTTTCCTACAATGTCCCTTCCAAAGCGATCGCGCCTCTTGAAGCGGCCCTGCCACTGGCTCCAAAAGACATCACTTTGAATCAGCGCCTGGCTACTCTCTACGCCCGTGCCGAACGTTATGCGGACGCGGCGCGGATGTGCCAGAACCTCAGCGACATTTATCGCGAACTTGGGCACGGGAATGAGTCGGCCCGGTACCAGGATGCAGCGCGAAAGTACGGACTGAAAGCCGGCATTACTCCAGCCGCCGTTTCTGCTGCTCGTACAGCGGAAGGAGCGCCGAGTCCCACCGTAGAAAAGGCCGTCCCAACTACGGTGGATACAAGCTCTCTGAGTCCGGAATCACCTGCCATTGAGGAGCCTGCGCCCTCAGTGCAGGAATTCAGCTTTGACGTGACGGAACCGCTAATTCAGGAACCCGACGCCGCTGCTCCGACCCTGGAAGTCGCTCCGCAACCTGATCTGGAGATTTATCCCGCGGAAACGAAACCTGAGGCGGTCGAAGCCGAGCCCGTTGAAGTTGAAGCTTCAAGCGAGTGGGAAGACATGCTCTCCGTCGAGGTGGAAGAGCCCGAGGCCGTGCAAGTGGAAATTGCCGCTCAGGCCGCGACGGAAGAAGACGATACCCAAAAGCTGGAACCCGAATTGGTGGCCGAGGCCGCCGTAACGTCCCAAACAACTCACAGTACGCCAAAGGAGCCCGAAGGCGGCTCCAACGTTTGCTACCTCGCGGACGACAAGGTCCAGGAGGTGCAGTTTTATATTTCCCAGCAGATGTGGCAAGCCGCGAAGGATGCGCTCAACGAGCTGAGCCAAATGGCTCCGGACTCCCCGCATCTGCCCGAGCTGATGGCCGCCATCGCTGCCGGATCCACACCTCCACCGCCAGAAGCACCTGCGGCCGAACCGGAACGAACCCCGGTCATGGATCAGGCCGCCGCTGCCAATTTCCTTCCGCCACCCTTTGCCGCGCCCGCTCCTCCGACGAATGCATTCATGGATCCGTTTGCCGCGCATACGCCAGCCTCGGCTGCCGCGCCGGCGGCAAGCAAGCAGCGAACCCCGAGCAAGAAACCGGCAGCGCATGAAGAGCCGGTCCTTGATTTAGGAGATGACGTTGCCCACCCTGCTGCGGCGATGGGCGAGATTTCTGCGGTCAGTGACAGTACGCAGAGCACGGAGGATATCCTCACCGACTTTGTTCAGGATCTGGAAAGCACAGAACTGAAGGACTTCCTGCCTAAGCCCCACGCTGAGCCTGCTGCTGTATCGCCGGTTCCAGTGGTAACACCCGTCGCGAGTGTGCATACGAACGGCAAGACACAAGCGCAGGACGCCGGCTCTGTTCTCGCCGACATTCTTTCTGACTTGCAGGAGGAGACTGCTGAACCAGCCGAATCGGAAGAGGATCCCGAAACTCATTACAATCTGGGCATTGCCTTCAAAGAAATGGGGCTGCTTGATGAGGCCATCGGCGAGTTGCAGAAAGTTTGCCGTGCCATTGACAAGGGTCACGTTTTCTCGCAACCTATCCAGGCTTATACATGGTTGGCCCAGTGCCTGGTGGACAAAGGGGCGCCGGAAGCGGCAGTGCGCTGGTATCAGAAGGCGCTTCAAATCCCGGCTTTGGATGACTCCAGCCGCTGCGCCATTTATTATGATCTGGCAGCGGCTTACGAAGCCTTCGGCGACACAAAATCCGCTCTGGCAAATTTCATGGAAGTGTATGGCTCCAACATTGACTTCCGCGACGTGGCCAGCCGCATCAGAACTTTGAAATCTTGAAAATCTGCGACTGCATCTAATTTAGTTCCGGTTTGAATTTGACCTCCACGAATCTCGAAACGCCTCCCGGTCCCCCTGCCGCACAGGAAGAACCATTGCCGCCAGTGTGGTTGCAGCGCCTATTTGCGCTTGTCTATGTTCTGTTTTGCATGGTCGTGGGATTAGTCCTTCTTACGTTGCCGTGGAGGAGCGAGTGGTTTGATACCGGCTGGATTCTGCATTACCCGATCGCTCAAGCCATCTTGCAACACGCGTTTGTTCGTGGAGCGATTTCCGGCCTCGGGCTCGTCGATATCTTCCTCGGGGTGTTCGAGGCTGTAAGTTATCACGACCGGCTGTAATCTTCTGCCGGCATTCCGGATGCAAAACTGAAACTGATGAGTGACACCAAGAACAAATCGGAACAAACGCTTGACTCGCCAGATCACCTGTTGCATCCGGCGCCGCTCGCCTATTTCAATCCCGAATTCCTGAACAGCCCAGACGGGCGCATTTTGCGCATTATGTCAGAATACGCGGAACCGCTCTCCAGGTTTCGCCGGGAAAAAATCCAGGACACCGTCGTCTTTTTTGGCTCCGCCCGCTTTGCCAGCCTTTCTGAAACAGAAAAAGCGCTGACCATCCTGGAAAAGCCCGGCTCCGCGAGACCGGCAGGGCCGGAAGACCTGCCCGGCGGTAAGGATGGTGATGCCTTGCAGACAGCGCTTAAGCGAGCGCACGCCGCAGTGGAGATGTCGCGATTTTACGAAGACGCGCGCAAACTTGCCCACATGCTCACCGAATGGACGGTAACGCTGCCCGGCAAGCGGCGTCGGTTTGTTGTGACCTCCGGCGGTGGGCCGGGAATTATGGAGGCCGCCAATCGAGGCGCGCACGAAGCCGGCGGCAAAACAATTGGCCTCAACATCAGGCTTCCCTTTGAGCAGTTCCCGAACCCGTATATCACGCCGGAACTGAACTTCGAGTTCCACTATTTCTTCATGCGTAAATACTGGTTCGCCTATCTAGCCAAGGCGCTCGTGGTTTTTCCCGGGGGCTTTGGCACACTGGACGAGCTGTTTGAAATCCTCACCCTTGCGCAGACTCAGAAGCTTGCCAAGAAAATCATCGTAATTGTTTACGGGAAAGAGTACTGGAGCCGCGTACTCAACCTTGAAGCGCTCGCTGACGCAGGCGCCATTTCCCCGGATGATACGCAATTGTTTTCTTTCTGCGATTCGCCGGAAGAAGCGTTTGAATGCCTGAAGGATGGGTTGACCAAGTATCACCTCCAGCCGCCGCCCGCGCGGCTAGTGCCAGAAGAGGGCCCGGAAATCGCCAAGACGCTTCCATAAATTGCAGAGAATTCTTCGCTAAATCGCAAGGGGCACGATTTGCGTCGTGCCCCTCTAAATTGAACGGATTCCTCTGTGGGCCCTAAAACAGATTCCACAAAAACTGGTTGTATACCTCGTGGTGGTACTGCACCTCGGGGGCTTTCACAAAGGTTCCCAGCAACCTAGAGCAGCGGTCGGCGGAAGCCTGCTTCAGATCCCCATAGCGGGCCTTCACATCCTCGCCCAGGATTTTCGTGGTCCATTCGGAGTTGCGGAAATTCTCGAGCGCTGTGTAAATATTGTCCGGCAAATAGCGTTCTGCCTGGCGCAGATTCTTGATGCGCGAGATACTGCCATCAACCCCGGTTTTGAAAATCGCGTATAGCACCATGTAAGGGTTGGCGTCGGGGGCTACAGAGCGAACTTCCACGCGCATACTGCGCTCGTTACCGATGGGGATTCGCACCATGGAGCCGCGGTCCACAGCCGATGCCTTGAGCTGATTGGGCGCCTCAAAATGCGGATCAAGTCGGCGGTAGGCGTTTACGCTCGAATTCAACAGCAGGCAAATATCATTCCCGTGCGTAAGGATGCGGTCCACGAACTGCCAACCGGTTTCGCTGAGCTTCTCTTCGCCTTTTGCATCCCAGAACAGGTTCTTGCCATCCTTGCTGATGGAGACATTTGTGTGCATGCCATTGCCGTTCACTCCCACCACTGGCTTAGGCAGGAAACACGCGGTCAAACCCATCTTCGTCGCAACCTGACGGCAGATCAGCTTGTAGAGCTGAATCTGATCAGCCGCGGCAACCACCTCGCCGTAACCGTAGTTGATTTCAAACTGTGACGGAGCGACCTCAGGATGGTCCTTCTCATTCTGGAAGCCCATGGCGCGCTGCACCTCGGCGGTGGTGTCAATGAACTGGCGCAGCGGATCTCCGGGCAGAGAATGATAGTAGCCACCGGTATTCACATAGTCGAACTTGCCTGTCTCGTGGTAGCGACGTTCCGCGTCCACACCCTGAAAGAGAAAGCCTTCAATTTCATTCGCTGCATTGAGGGTGTAGCCCTGTTTCTCGTACAGTCTGGCGGCATAGAGCTTGAGGATCCCGCGGATGTCGCCCACATAAGGCGTGCCGTTCTTGTCAATTACATCGCCAAAAACCAGCACTTTCCCTGGACCAAAGATGTCTGCCGGAGCCCAATAGAATGAGCCCCAATCAATGCCCAATCTTAGGTCACTCTCGCGCTGCGCCGTAAATCCGCGGATGGAGGAGCCGTCAAATGTGAGATTGTCCCAGCTCTTCAGCAGGAATTTCTTGTCGTAATCGAGCATGTGCAGCCGGCCTTCAAGGTCGCTGAACAGCACGGTTACGGCTTTAATGCGTTTTTCATCACTCAGGTACTTCAGCCGCTCTTCCCGGACCTTGTGTGCGGGCACCCGGTTTTTCCGTTGTTCCTTGGCAGCTAGATTGAGATCTTCCAGTTCGTCGTACGAGATGTTCAGAAAATTACGCAGTTCGTTTGACATGGCTCTCCACGGAATGAATTTGGAATGGCATGGGCCTGGAATAAGGGACTGAACGTCAGTAGGTTATCGCGAAGCAGCGCGATGCAGCCAATTAAATAAGCTTATGAGCTTGATACAGCGAATTTATTGCACATTGGGAACGTGATTTCCACAATCACCTGCACTGCCCGTGGAGCAGCTCGGAACATCACTGGAAAATTTTGTTACGCAGCCCGAACGTCCTGTTGACCGCTGTCGGAGTCGTTCCCTTTCACCTTCTGCTCTACGTGCTTGATCTCCACTCTTTCCTTGTGAATGTCGAGCCGGAGGTGCGCATACAGGCTCATGTACTGGTTCGCTACCCAGACCAGGGCGAAGCCGCCCACCAGGTACCCACGCCAGTCGTCAAACAGCAGCTTGTAGCGTGTAATGAGAAGAAAAATTAGGACCACGTAATGGCTGAAGCAGTACTCGCAAGTAAAAATGAAAAAGAACTTCCGTGCGGCGAAGCTTTTGTTGTTGTCGCTTTGGTCGAGGCAATACTGGCGCGGTTCGCGAAAGATTTCTTCGTGAGTTACCGTCCAGGCAACGCAGGCAATTGGGATGGCCAGCACAAAAAGCCAGACAATCTGCAGGTAAAGCGGCACTTCTTTAAGATGCTGCCGGATGAGACAAGTCTGCCTTTAGACGCTGGCGGGCCGCCCGCGATATAGTCAGGTTCAGAACGCTTATGTGCAACCCGGCCCAATCCAGAGCCAGCGCGACGGCAGGCCCCGTGCTGCTCTACTACATCACGGACCGTAAACAGTTTGGCGGAAGTGCGGCTGACCAGGAGCAGGAACTGCTTGAAAAGATCGGCCAATGTGCTGACGCCGGCGTCGACTACATTCAGTTGCGTGAAAAAGATCTCACCACGCGCGCCCTTGAGCAACTCGCCGCCAGAGCCGTGGAGGCGATTCCCGGCGGTTCTGCCACCCGGCTGCTCATCAACTCTCGGATTGACGTCGCCCTGGCCTGCAATGCCCACGGCGTCCATCTGCCCGCCAATTCTCTTTCCCCCAGCGAAGCCCGCGCGATTTTCGCTCGCGCAGGAAAAAGCGATCCCGTAATCGGGATATCCACTCACTCGGCGCATGAGGTCGCCTCAGCAGAAGCACATGGCGCTGATTTGGCGGTGTTTGGCCCGATGTTCGAAAAGGCCGGTATTGCTATTCGTGACGGTCTGATACAGCTCGCGGCTGTGACCCGGCAATCGCTGCCGGTCTTGGCGGTGGGCGGCATTACCTTGGGGAAAGCAAAGCAATGCCTAGAGGGAGGAGCCTCCGGAATCGCTGCTATCCGACTGTTTCAACAGGGTGAGGTGGAAGCTACGGTTAACGCTTTGCGCCGGCTTCGCGTGGCCGGCACAACAGCACGCGGCTAGTAGCGTTCTCTTCGTTTGTCTCCCACGAGCCAGTTTAGAAAGGCCGAAACAAGGCTCAACAGGATTGCTCCCACAACCGCGGCCCACCATGTCTCCACCTGAAACAGTGCCGGCATAAAAAACGCAGCCAGCTTCAGCATGGCGGCATTGATGAGAATCAGAAAGAGTCCAAATGTCAAGATCCAAAGCGGGAACGTTACGATCTTCAGGAAAAAGCCAAGAGTCGAATTGATGAGGCCGATCACCGCCGCGGCAATTAATGCTCCCGCGAATCCGCGCACGTGAATGCCGGAAACCAGGTACGCCACAATGAGCAGCGATACGGCGTTCACCAGCCAGCGAACCAGCAGCCTCATACAGTCGCGCTCCTCAGGTGATTTAGCCCGCTCTTCTAATGAACAAAGATACCCTTCGGCATCATTACGTGGACGCCAACATTTCCGTCCACCAGCTCCGTGATGTCCACGTCACCGGCCACGCTGGTGAGCATGTAAGCCTCGTCGCGGCTCAGGTGCTTTTCTGAGACCAGGAAATCAATCATTTCCCGAATCGCGATGCGTGTGGCTTGATGGAGATTGTGGTCAAAACCCATGCTGATGTAGTGCGAGGGTGTCTCCGCCCGCGGATACTTCTGGTGGGTGCCTTTATGCAGGATGAACTGTACGGTCCCCACCAGCGATGTTTCCAGCGCTGTGATGTCCACCTCACCGTTTCCCTGGCCCGCATGCCCATCGCCCATCTCAAAAAGCGCACCTGGCGCGAACACGGGAAAATAGACCGTGCTGCCGGCGACTAATTCTTTGTTGTCCATATTCCCCGCATGAATCCCCGGCGGCGCGCTGTCAATACGCCCGTACTCCGGCGGAGGCGCCACGCCCATGCTGCCAAAGAATGGATGCAACGGAATCTCGACCCCCGGGGCAAACTTCGCCACCATGCGCTCGCGGTCGAGCGGAATTATCTTCATTTTGCGATAAGGAAATTCATCAGGAAGAAAGCCGTGCATCGGACCGAATGCGTTGTAAGCGTAAGGAATTGCCAGATCGATTTTTTCCACGTGCACTTCCAGGGTGTCACCGGGCTCAGCGCCTTCGATGAAAACCGGCCCGTTCAGAATGTGCCCTCCCGGACCTTTCTTAGTTACCTCCTTATAGATGTCACGCAAGCTTTGCTGCACCTGATCGGGCGGGACACCGGCTTTTTCCAGGCCCGTGGGGCTGTTCGTAATCAGTGTTTCGAATTTGACCGTATCGCCGGAGTGTATTCGCAGCACGGGTGCCGCGGCCGAATCGTAATAACCCCACGCTACAGTTTTTGGCGTGGCAGGAAGAGTGTATGTATGCGGTGCATCGCTGGCTTGTGCAAGCGCGGCTATAGCAGACAGAGATAAGAAGAGAAACAGGCGCATGGTCCTCCCTTGAGAGCGCCAGCCATCCTTTCATAAAGCGGCCGGGAGGACAATCTTTTTGGCGGCCGCGTTCAGCGGCGCAGAATGGTATTCCCATGATCAAGCTCAAGACGGCGCGTTCCGGCCGGAGCAATAAAGGTAAAACTGGTGTTTACATCGTCCGCAAACACGAAGTGCAGGAATCTGGCGCGGCCCTGAGCATCAACTCCGTAGATCGGGATAGCGGTAACCAAACGATCGGCCCCATGGCTCTGGCGGATGACGCCGCGCACCCGGGTGCGGCCACTCTCAGCCGTAACCCGCACTTTGTCCAGCGTGAACTGCGGGACTGACGTACCGTTGACCCAGCTATCAAAGAACCAGTCCAGGTTGTGCTGCCCCTCGTAGCGCAGCGATGCAGGCATCACTTTTTCAAAAGCAAGCTGAAGATCATGGGTGGAAATCTTGTGGTTGGGCGACTGGGCCAGCAGGCCCTTCAGCGCAGAGAAAAACAGGGCATCGCTGTCTCCGCCGCTCGCCTCGCGAAGCATGGTACGCAACATGTGGATCAGCCACGTACCTCGCCCGTAAAGGACCGGCTGATATGCGTTGGGGAATTTCGACGAGGTCAGCCGCATCCCCAGCGTCACAGGCCCAGCGTCGCCGACGGCCCCATTCGGAGTTTGGCTTAGAAGTTCCTGGCGATAAAAGTCGAGCGCGACCTTCATTGCCGCAGGATCCTGCTTCTCCAGCATCATGAGGGCGGTGTAGTTGGCCAGCGCTTCGATGATCCATTCGTCACGGTAAGAACTCCAGTCGACCGCATCACCCCACCACTGGTGGGCTGTCTCGTGGGTCAGCATGAGCTTGCTGAGCAGCAGATCGATGTATGGATCATGCACGCCTGCGGCATGGCGTTCATCCGGATCGAGGAAGGCCATGCTGGAGAGATATACCAATCCCGGCCACGACTGGCTGAGCATTCCCGGGAATTGAGTAATCTCCAGATGTGAATAGGGAAATGGGTCCAGTTCGCCGGAAAGGAACTGTACTGCATTCGCAGCCTGCGCTGAAATCTGGTGCACCTCCCGAGCAGGATCGGGGTAGTGTCCGGCGCGCGCCTCTCGAGCGGCAAGAGGCTGCTCAACTATCTTGGCCGCGTAGGCGTGGATCCGGACACCGGAAGAAGAAGATTCTGCTGTGGCAAACTTGCCCAGGTTGAACCCGGCGCGGGAAATCGGTTTTTCCGTGACAAAGCGCGTAATTCGATGGCGCTCCTTCACGTCGCTCGCCACCTGCTTGCCGGTAGCAACCAGTGACCAGTCATCAGGGTAATCGAACGTGAGATCGTAATTGGCGAATGCGGGGCCGGCGTTGGGATACCACGTTCCTCGCGCGCCCACGTACAACAGGTCGCCTCCGGCATCGAACATGACGGGCCCGGCATAGTGAAACTGCACGCGGACGGGCTTCTCTTTTTCGAGCGGACCGGGGAAGACGATGGCGATGAGATCGTCTCCACGTCGCGCCAGCTCACTCCCTCCGATGGCTTCGTTTTGGATGAACTCGATCGGCTTTCCGCCCACACGCACGTTGCTGATCTGGAGCTGTTGAGAAAGCTCCAGAATGAACGTCCTCTGTCCCGCCACGTGGGGAACGAGCGAAACTTCGGTTTCAGCCGTGAGATTAGACGGTGGTTCCAGCTCCGCTTCAACACGGTAGTCCGTAAGATCAAAGCGCGAGGGGGTTGGTGAATCCGTATTTGCGGAGCCTCGCAGTGAACGCATGGGGAATGAACTCCACACGTTGTAATAGACCGTGTCGTGGTCCAGGCTCGCCTGGGCGACGCTGACCTGCTCCTGGGCATTTGGATTGAGATACATGTCGAAGGTGCCAAACGCCGTGCCACCCACGCGGACGTGCAGGAACCGTGGCGAGGAATCGCCTGAGTTCGTCAGCGCCTGCAGGATCGACAGGCCGTCCGCCCTCGCCAGCTCACGCATGGGCTGGGACCAACGATCAATAAACGGCTGCGGATTCTCAGCCGGACGAAATCCGGCGCGCAATTCGTCCACCAGCCGGTCATCCACAAACCGGAAATAAGCTGTAGTGAACCTTTGTTCGAGAACGGCGGAACCGGTAAACAGCGCGAGAGATGTTCGCTCCGCCCGCCCGGGCGGGATCATCAGCACCTCACCCTGGCCCTCGAAGAGTGCTCCGGTAATATGCCCGTCGACCGCGTGAATCAGCGCGATCGTACCATCACTGAGTGAGAAGTGAAGGTCCTCGCGGTCAATGGACACTTCCCGCAAGGTATGCACCTGCGCCGGATCGAGAACTGGATTCAGGATTTCACGGTAGAGTGCCGAAGCCGATCCAGCGGCACCCGGCGTCGAGGCATTTTGTGCATGCATGCACGCGCTCGCCAACAATAGCGCGAGCACTAACACCTTCGTCACCGGGGGCGATGAGAAGCGGTTCATATACATGCCATAATGCTGCTGGCTCTTGAAAACGATTATCACATTTTGTTGGCTCGCCGTGTGGGCCGGCCTCTTCGGCGCTTTAGCGGCCAGGGCGGACACCATTGTGCTTAAGAGCGGCACCCGGATTGTGGCTGATTCTGTCACCGAATATAACGGCCGCGTGGAATACTCGATCGGCGACAACACACTCACGATTCCGAAATCCATTGTCACCAGAATTGAGCGGGGAGGCGCAGGCGACGCTGCGCCCGCATCCTCGAAAACCAGTGAAATCAGATCTGAGGATCTTCCTGAAAAAGCAACGGAGATGGAAGCCTCAGAAGAGCTTGTTACTCGGGTAATTCATGGTGGACAGGTGGATACTGCCGCGCTGCGGGAAATTGAACTCCAAAACCCTCCGCAGCAATCAGCGGCCGCCTACGCCATTGCCGCAGGGTTCGAAGACAACCGCAACAATCTGAGCGTAGCCGCCGGGTATCTGGAAAGCGCTCTCCACCTGCTTCCCGGCAACTCCATTCTTCTTGAAAACTATGCCTCTGTCCTGTTGCGCCTGGGCCGGTTCTCTGAAGCGCTCCCCTATGCCGAACAGGCCACGCGCGCCGACTCACAATCATCGCTGGCTTTCTGGTTTCTTGGATATGCGTATTACAAGAACAACCGGAATCAGGAATCCATTGCCGCGTTGAAAAAATCGCTGCAACTTCATGAGGATGACAAGGCCCGGCAGTTGCTGGAACGCGTGGAACGCGAATCCAGCACGGAGGCCGATTTCCATCAGCAGGAAAGCAGCCATTTCACGCTCCGGTATGAAGGCTCACAGGCCAGCAGCGAGTTGCGCGGGGAAATTCTGCAAGCGCTCGAGCGGAGCTATAACAAACTGGAAAACGACCTTGGCGCATCACCGCGCAATATCTATGTCTCCCTCTACACTGATCAGGCGTTTTTCGACGTGACTCAGGCGCCGGCCTGGTCAGCCGCCCTCAATGATGGAAAGATCCGCATTCCGATCTCCGGCGTCAGCAGCGTCACCCCGGAGCTCGCCCGCGTGCTGCGGCACGAGCTTACTCACTCCTTCGTCGCGCAAATCACGCATGGCCGGGCGCCGCAATGGCTGAATGAAGGCGTAGCTGAGCTGGAGCAGGGCGCTAACACCTCGTCCTTTGGACCAAAGCTGGCCGTTCTTTACAGCTCAGGACATCAAGTGCCGCTCAACATGCTGGAAGGAAACTTTGACACCCTGGACAAGTCAGAGGCGCTGGTGGCCTATGCTGAGAGCCTCGCGGCCGTGGAGTACATTTCTTCAACATACGGCGTGAGCGACGTGGCCCGCATACTCGAACGCCTGGGCGAGGGAGACTCCGTTGAAACCGCTCTGAGAAATATTATCCACGCTGGGTACAAAGAACTGGATATGGAAGTGACCGAATATTTGAGGAGAACCTACGGAACCTAATCTCAGTTCCGGCTGTTACATGCGAAAAGTGATTTTAGTAGTGGTCTCGACTTCTACCGGATCACCATTCAAAAGGTAAGGCTTGTATTTCCATTGCTGCACCGCTTCGACCGCAGCTCGCGCGAGAACCGGGTTGCCGCTCACGATCACCAGGTCTTTCACGCCCCCATTTCGGTCGATCATAAAGTCGAGAATAACATCGCCGATGATGTGACCCTTTTTTGCCTCCGAAGGATAATGCGGCGGCACCTTCTTGATGATGTGGCTTTCAGCGACTCCTTGTGAAACCCGGAACTTTCTTGGGCCAGACGATGTTCTTTGGCTAGCTGTTTGACCAGCAGAGCTGAGAGGCAGAGTTGCAGGTTTCGCGCCTGCCACTTGCAGGAGCGATATCAGCAGTAACACTGGAAAGATTCTTTTCGGGTTTTGGAACATCGGCGCGTCTATCCTCCAGCAAGCCAGCAACTCTGTCAATTGCAGCCATACACCTGCCATTCTGATAGCATTTCTCGTATGAAACGCCTGCTCACCGTTGTCGGAATCGTTGTTGCCATCCTGATTATTGCCGTCTTGCTAGTGCCTCTGTTCATAAACGTGGACAGCTTCCGTCCCAACCTGGAGAAGAGCTTGTCCTCTTCGCTCAACCGGCAGGTACAGATCGGAAAGCTCTCTGCATCGATCTTCAGCGGCGGCGCATCGGCCAGCCAGATCTCTATCAGCGACGATCCCGCATTCAGCAAAGGACCTTTTCTGCAGGCGGGCTCGCTGAAAGTCGACGTTCACCTGATGCCCCTGATCTTCTCTAAGCGTCTGGAGGTTACCGGCATAACTGTAGAACGCCCTGAGATCGTGCTACTAAAGAATGCAGCCGGCAAATGGAACTACTCCACCCTTGGGAATTCCTCCTCCAGTAAGGAACCTCCCTCCAAGGGCGGCGGTCCCGCTATCTCCGTGGATAAGTTTCAAATCGTGAACGGTAAGGTGCGCGTGGGTGAGAGCAGCGGTCATAATGCGGCCCACGAGCATGTGTACGACAAGGTGAACCTGACAGCCAGCAACATCTCGCCGACAAGCGCTATTCCCTTCACCTTGAGCGCAGATACTCCCGGCGGAGGCTCACTCAAACTTAATGGCCAGTTTGGCCCCCTGAACAGCCAGGACTCGAGTCGCACGCCGCTCAATGCCCACGTCACCCTTCAACACGCAGATCTGGCCTCCACGGGCTTCATCGATCCCATGTCCGGCCTTGCCGGCAATCTTGATTTCGACGGCAAGGTGAAGTCGGACGGCAGCAAAATCCAATCCGACGGAAAGATCAAAGCCAGCAACCTGAGAGTGGTGAAGGGCGGCGCTGCCGCCAAGGCTCCCGTCACGCTCGATTACCGCTCTGACTACGGGCTGCAATCCCAGTCCGGCACCATCAATGCCGACTTGCACACCGGCAACAGCACAGTCAAATCCAGCGGCACGCTGGCGAGCCGCGGAGCAGATACGGTCGCTAATATGAAGGTTCAAGGCAACACCATGGCGGTAAACGACGTTGAAGCCCTTCTACCCGCGTTCGGCGTTGTCATGCCTTCCGGCGCATCACTTCAGGGTGGAACCATCAACATGGATATGACGGCCGAAGGTCCTCTGGATCGTTTGGTAATTACCGGACCCCTCAAGGTTTCCGGAACGCGTCTCACCGGCTTTGATCTGGGCTCCAAGCTGGGTGCGATGGCGGCCCTCACTGGCATTAAGCCTAGTTCCGATACGCTGATTCAAACGGTTAGCTCATCTTTGCGCGTCGCGCCTGAGGGTATCCGCGCCGACGATATTCTTGTTGACGTACCGTCCATCGGTTCTCTGACCGGGAATGGCCTGATCGGCAACAACAATTCTCTCGACTTCAAAATGCTGATGAAGCTCTCCAAGACCTCCGGCGGCCTGCTGGGAAACTTTACTCAGGTCTCAACGGCGTTACAGAACAACGGCATACCTTTTCTGATCCAGGGCACCACACAGAATCCCCGCTTCCTGCCGGCGATTGGCAATCAGGTGAAAGGACTTAAGCAAGGTTTGTTGGGAACAGTCACGGGTAATCAAAACGCGCAGCAGGGACAGCAAAAACAGGACTTAAAGGGAATTCTCGGCGGCATCCTTGGCAAGAAGAAAAAGCCTTAAGACACCGCTACTCATCTGAGTGATTGCGCGCAACACGCATGGCAATTTGCGTCACGCGGCTGCTAAAATGTTTGCAAAGCCCCGGCTGCCAAATCATTCTTAAAGAAAGCGCCATCATGAAGAAGTTTTCGCTCATTTCCGCCGCCATCCTGGCTCTTGCCGTTCTGGTTCAAGCAGACAATATTGTTGACGAGATCATTGCCCGCGTAAACGACCAGATTATTACCAAATCGCAATTCCAACGTGCCAGGGACTCCCAACTTCAGGAATTGAAACAGCAATTTCCCAACGACTGGCAGGCCCGCTGGTCGAAGTCCGAGAAGGACGTCCTGCGCGAAATGATCGATGAGCAGTTGCTCCTGCAAAAAGGAAAAGACCTGGGCATCACCGGCGAGACCGAGACGGTGAAGCAGTTGAACAAAATGCGCCAGGACATGGGGCTCCCTACCATGCAAGCGCTGGAAGACGAGGCCAAAAAACAGGGCATCTCATTTGAAGATTACAAGGAAAGCATTCGTACGCGCGTCGTCACACAGCAGGTAATTGGACAGGAAGTGGGAGCCAAGATCCACATCACCAACGAAGAAGTTCAGGACTACTACAATCAACACAAGCAGGAGATGGCGGGGCCGGAGGAAATCACTCTGAGTGAAATTCTGGTTTCCACCCATCCAAAGCCTGCAGCTGACAAGAACGCTTCCGATGAATCGGCAGACAAAACCGATGACGAGAACGCGCCGGAAGATCCTGCTATGGTGGCCAAAGCAGAAGCCAAAGCAAAGCTCATCTACACTCAATTGAAAACGGGAGCCAAGTTCGACGAGCTGGCGAAAAAAGAATCCGATGGGTCCACGGCTGCGCAAGGCGGGCCGCTGGGAACTTTCAAGAAAGGCGAACTGGCTAAGGAGTTTGAAGATAAAACCATGTCTCTCAAGCCAGGCGAGTTCACGGACCCGATCCGCACCAAGCAGGGATTTCTGATTTTGAAAGTTGATGCACACCGCTCGGCGGGCATCCCTCCCTTGAAGGAAGTAGAAGACAAAATCAGGGAGGTGATCTATTCGCAAAAATTGGAGCCTGCGGCGCGCGTTTACCTCAACAAACTTCGTGAACAGGCTTACATTGAGGTCAAGACCGGATTCGTGGATACGGGGGCGACAGCTAATCAAAGCAGCAATCATCCGGTGCTGATGGCGGCCGATGACGGAAACGGCCAGCATAGTAAGAATTCGGGCCTCAAGAAGAAGAAGCGCTTCCTCATCTTTTAAGGCGCGCTGGAGAGGGCCTTAGCCGTTCTTTTTGGCATTCTTCCAACCTGCCACTACTCAGGAGCGTCTTAACCTGAAGGATGGACCTGAAGGACTGGATCGCCACAGTCGCGAACTTCGCTGTCATTGCAGCACTGATCTCTTACGGGTTTCGGCTGTTTGCTGAGTACCACGCTTCCGGCCGTTGGGCCAAGAATGCTACAGGCCTGTTCGCGGGCATTGGGATGCTCGCTTTAGCCGCGGCCATGCTCCTGACGCCGCGCAACGCCTTAATTTTCCTGCGCATTGCGGAAACAGGAGCATCCCACATCTTCCTTTTTCTGAGCACGACCCTTCTGCTGGCGGCGATTGCGGCTTTTGGCATCATCAACTACTCGAGACCACTCCGCCTCTGGCACGAACGCCGGATCAGAAGAGCCCTCCATCGTGAACTCCCCAAAATCCCATAGCCGAATAGGGGAAAGCGGCGAAAAGGTGGTGCGCTGGCCGAAGCTGGGCAGAGAGGGCCAGCCTCCCCTTCCTGCGGGGCCACTGCGGCGCATTATTCCCGGCATGGTCACCGGCGCTTCGGATGTTGATCCCGCACTGGTGCTGACTGCCACAGTGGCGGGAGCAGCGTACCAGTATTCTCTACTCTGGTCGGTCCTGCTCTGCGTTCCTTTTTTGCTGGCTGTGTTCGCTGTATCCGGACGCATCGGCTATCAGACGCGGAAGGGGCTCGTGGATCTTTTGCGCGGCCATTATGGACGCGCCATCGCAATTGGGTGCGCCTGCCTGATCGTCGCCATCAATATGGCCATGATCGTGGCCGATCTTATGGCCGTGACCGATGCATTTTCCATCATCACGCAATTGCCACGAATGTTCTTCATTGGCGCTGTCGCGTTCTTTGTCTGGTACGTGCTCATCTTTCGCGACTACAGGAAAATCACACAGACGCTGGTCCTCCTTTCCTTGCCGTTGTTCATCTATGTGGCAGCCGCTGTGCTGGCTCATCCTGATTGGAAGGTAGTGATCGGCCACTCCATTTTCCCTCGCATTCCTCATGGAGCCGGTTATCCGGAAACCGTCGTCGCGATTTTCGGCTCGCTGCTGACGCCGTATGTGCTGGTGTGGCAGACCAGTTCGCGTCGCGAGGAAGCATTGGCGGGAGGAATGCTCCCCGGCGGCGCCGAGCATCGCGCCGGAACAGTTGTTACAACCGTACTTTGCTACTCCATCATGGTGGCGGCAGGCACTGTTCTCCGCATACCGGCCGGCACAGATCTGACGACGCGCATGGCGGCTTCTGCGCTCACGCCGGCGGTGGGAATTCTGGGCACCACTTTGTTTGCGGTGGGAATTATCGGAGCCGGCATGGTTGCGCTTCCGGTGCTGGTTGCTTCCATGTGTTACAGCGTGGCGGAAGCCATGGGCTGGCCCAGCGGCCTGAACGAGACGCCCTGGGAGGCGGTTCGCTTTTACGTGCTGATCTCCGGAGCCATGTTCCTGGCGGCTTCGTTGAACTTTTTCAAGATCAACCCGGTTTCCGCACTCTATTGGTCGCAGGTTCTGGCCGGGGTTCTCACTGTCCCGATTCTGGTGTTCATTCTGCTCGTCTCCAATGATCTCCGCATCATGCACACAACCAACAGTTGGTGGCAGAACTTTTGGATTGGGGCATCCATAGGGGCAATCATAACTGCCGCATTGATTTTATTCTGGTGGAAACTCATCGGCTGATTTCTCCGCTTCCCTGTTCACATTCGTAGCTTTTACTCTCGATTTTTGCTTGATGCGGCTACAATAGCCCTCATTATGCCAAGACTGTTACTTGCTGCCTTCCTGGTTTCCGGGCTTGCGTGCTTTGCCCAGCAAGAGCCGGTTGACGTGAGCTCTGAACCGCATCATCACCACGTAATCGACAATATGTTCGTGCGCGTATATGACGTTACCGTCGAACCCAACGAGTCCACGCTGATGCATCACCACGGGCACGATTACCTGGGCATATTTCTGGGCGATAGCAAGTTCGTAAACAAGAAGCAGGACGGCCAGAGTTCGTCCGCCAGTATTGGGGACGGCGAGGTACGCTTTGCCGCTGCGCCCGTCGTACATGCCGTGGAGGACACGGCCACCAAGCCCTTCCGCAATATCACAATTGAAATCATGCAACCGACCACGCATGAGAAAAACTGCACGGAATCCTGCGAAATCCCTGTCCCCTGTGCGTCCAAAGATAAAGCTGGCTGTGTCTCGGTGCAGAAGCTGATGAGCGCAGATCAGTGGTCGGTTACACGAATCACGCTTCCTCCCGGTTCTACGTACCCGCAACATACCCATTTGGCTAATTTTCTTGTGGTTCCATTGACCGATGCGGATATGAAGATGAGAAACCAGAACGGCCCGGAAACGGAAGTCCACGGCAAAGCGGGTGAGGTGCGCTGGAACAATCCTATGGTCCACACCATTAGGAATGTCGGGCCTAATACCGCAAAAGTTGTGGTATTGGAATTTCGTGGCCGGCCGGCGGGTGAAGGGTCAGAATCGATGACCCCCGAAAAGCCGGGGAAGCATAAGCCACACGATCATCACTAGTTCTGGTACGGAGCTGAGCGCTTGTGTTTTTGAACCAGGCGCTCAGTGTCCTATTCTCAGGTCTTTCGCGGGTTGCGACCGCCGCTATTTATTTCTACAATCTTTCATATATGCGTAAGCCCCGGATTGCCGGGCTTCTGCTTCCGCCCTCGGCCACTCGGGTACAGCAGATGACGGCCCCAACAATCAGTTCCTCGCAGGTTTACGACGCATCCCAATATCTTCGCCAGAATGGGACGAACGGAGAGTGGGGCCAATGAGCACGTCGCCGGAAACCACAGTTTTGCTTCCTGATTCCCCCGAGGCCCGTCAGTACAACCGTACCAAACGCTGGCTGGGAAGCGGGGACCTTGTTGTAAGCTTTGGTTTTCTTGTGGCTTTATTAGCCACCGGCTGGACAAATACCCTCCGCGATTGGGCTGTGCGCATGTCCAGGGACTACTACGTCCTTCAGCTCTTCTATTACGTGGTATTTCTCAGCATTTTCAGCAAGGTGCTGGGCTTCGGGCTGGACTTCTACGGCTTTCGTCTGGAGCATCGCTTCAACCTTTCGAACCAGCGCCTCGGCTCATGGCTGAAAGATTCGCTGAAAGGCTGGGTGCTTGGATTAGTGCTGGCTACTATCCTTTGCGAAATCGTCTACGCGCTGATTCGCACTTCGCCTGAGCACTGGTGGATCTATGGCTGGCTGATCTTTCTGGGACTGTTCGTGTTTTTTGCGCAGATTGCGCCGGTGGTCTTGTTTCCGCTCTTCTACAAGTTTGCACCGCTGCAGAATGACGGTCTTAAGGAGCGTCTGATGCGCCTAGGGGAACGTGCCGGAACGCGCGTTCGCGGAGTGTACGAATGGAAGCTTTCAGAGAAGAGCAAAAAAGCGAACGCAGCCCTGACCGGACTGGGCAATACGCGTCGCATCATCCTAGCAGACACGCTGCTCCAGAATTACAGTGATGATGAGATTGAGGCGGTGCTGGCGCATGAACTCGGACATCACGTGCACGGGCACATTCTGAAGAGCATCGCGGTGGAAGCCCTGGTTACGCTGGCCGGCTTCTGGGCTGCCAATTTGGTGCTGCGGTACGCCATTGACCAGCAGCACATGTTTGAGCACATGTCAGATTTTGCTAACTTGCCGCTGCTCGTCCTGGTCTCGACCGGACTCTCCGTCCTTCTTATGCCGGCGCTGAATGCCTACTCGCGGTTCAATGAGCGACAAGCCGATCTCTACTGCTGGAAGTCGGTGCAAAGCATCGGACCGTACGTGAGCGCCATGGAGAAACTGAACCAGCAGAACCTGAGTGAAAGCCATCCCTCCCGGCTGGTAGAGATCCTGTTCCACTCCCATCCACCCGTGTCCAAGCGAATCGCTGCCGCGGAAGATTGGGCCAAAAAACACCGTCCCAGTCTGGCGACTTAACCTCTTTGTTCGCGGAGCAACTCCTCCACTTTCTTCAGATCTTCTTCGGTATCCACCTCTACTGAGCCAAACGGCGTTTCTTCCACGTAGATATCAATGCCGTTCTCCAGCAACCGGAGCTGCTCGAGCCTTTCCGCTGCCTCCAGCTTTGATTCCGGCAAGCTGCAAAACCGTTCCAGAGCAGCCTTGCGATAGGCGTACAAACCGAGGTGCTTAAAGTACGGGATAATGCCAGCTCGGTCTCGATCATACGGAATAGTGGAACGCGAAAAATACAGCGCGCGTCCGTTCCGGTCAGTTACAACTTTGACTGCATTGGGATTGCTGATCTCTTCAGGCTTGCACAGCGTTTTTACCGTTGAGACCTGCACGTGAGGCCGCTGCATAGGAGAAAGCAGGGCTTCAATCTGCTCGGGGCGCAGCAGGGGCAGATCACCTTGAATGTTCACGTAAATATCGGCCGGAATTCTCTGCGCTACTTCGTTCACGCGATCCGTGCCGCTGCGATGGCTGGAAGACGTCATCTGGGCCTTCCAGCCGTTGGAGTGCGCGAGTTGCATCACTTCATCCGCATCAGTCGCGATGATCACTTCATGCAGCAGCGGACACCGTTGCGCTGCTTCATAGACGCGCTGGACCATTGGCTTGCCTGCAATTGCGCGCAAAACTTTGCGCGCAAGCCGGGTAGATCCCAGCCTTGCCGGAATCACGGCAATCGCGGTGAATGTGGAACTCATGGTGATTCTGGCGTGGCTCTAGGCGGAGCGGCTGCGCAACTGCTGCAGCTTTTTGGATTTCTCTTCAACGCTGCGTGCCAGCTTCTCTTTGAGCGATTTCAGCTTGCCTGCCACCGCCGTATTGCTCAGGCCGATCATCTGCGCCGCCAAAATTCCGGCGTTCGTCGCACCCGCTTTGCCAATCGCGGTGGTGGCAACGGGAATTCCAGCAGGCATCTGCACGATCGCCAGCAGCGAATCCATCCCATTCAGGGCTGTCGAGGGAATTGGCACGCCGATGACGGGCAAAGTGGTCTCAGCGGCAATCACGCCCGCTAAATGGGCCGCGCCGCCGGCCCCGGCAATGATGACCTTGATTCCACGACCGGCGGCATTGCGCGCGAATTCAGCCGTTCGGGCCGGTGAGCGATGGGCGGAGGTGACGTCCATTTCATAAGCAATCCCGAAATCATCCAGCGCTTTGGCGGTTTCGGTCATGATCTCCAGGTCCGAGTCTGAACCCATCACAATAGATACGAGGGGACTTTCTGCCATTCCTTCTCCTTCTCCTAATTACGATCGGTTTTAAGCGCTCTCGCGCCAATGTCTTTACGGTAATACATGTCTTCAAAACGGATCTCTTGCACCGCCTGGTACGCGGTGGCGATTGCATCCTGCAATCTTAGCGCGCGCGCAGTGACACCCAGTACCCGCCCTCCGCTGGTGTAATACTTGTTGTCGCGCTTGCTGGTTCCGGCATGGAAAACTCTTACATCCTTCATATGAGAGACGCTCTCAAGGCCGGTAATTAACTTTCCAGAAACGAAAGCATTGGGGTATCCGCCTGAAGCAACGACCACGCAGCAGGAGGCGTCAGCCGACCAGCGAAACACGCCGTCGCTGACGCGTCCTTCGATCGCTGCCTCGAACGCCTCCAGCAGATCACTGTCAAGGCGCATCAGCACGGCCTGGGTCTCCGGATCGCCAAAGCGGCAATTGAATTCCAGAACCATGGGACCGCGCGCTGTCATCATCAGTCCACAATAGAGAATTCCGCGATATGGAATCCCTTCTGCTTTCATGCCGGCAATCACCGGACGGGCAATGTGATTCAGCAACCAGTCGATCATTCCTTTATCGATCAGCGCGTCACTTGAATATGCGCCCATGCCGCCTGTGTTTGCCCCGGTATCTCCCTCGCCGATCCGTTTGTGGTCCTGAGAGGCCACCAAAGGAGCTACACGTACGCCATCGCTCAATACAAGGAAGGAAACCTCTTCGCCCTGGAGAAACTCCTCAAGCACAACCTGCGTCACGGGCGATCCCAGCAGTTTCCCGCTAAACATCCCGGCTGCGGCCGTAGCAGCCTCTTCTTTGGTCTGGGCGATAACCACTCCCTTGCCGGCAGCCAGGCCGTCGGCTTTGACCACCACCGGCGTGGAAAACAGGCCCAAAGACTTGCGGCAATCATCTTCCGATGAGCACACCGCGTAATGCGCCGTGGGGATCTTGTGCCGCTGCATAAACTCCTTGGCAAAGCTCTTGCTCGATTCCAACTGCGCCGCCGCCTGCGTGGGACCAAAAACATTTAACCCACGATGCTCAAATTCATCTACCAATCCGAGTGAGAGCGGCAGTTCCGGGCCTACCACAATAAGGTCAGGTTGCACCTGATGGGCGGCCGCAAGCAGGCTTTCCAGATTCTTGGGGTCGCCAGGCAGGCAGGTCGCCTCGTCGCAGATGCCGCCGTTGCCGGGAACGCAATAGACCTGCGTAACGCGCGGCGACTGGCGCAGCTTCCAGGCCAGCGCGTGCTCGCGGCCTCCGCTCCCGATGATCATCACTTTCATAGACACGTCAGCTGGGGACTTACGAGGATAAATCATAGATGGAGATAGAGCGAAGTCACAGTCCAACGCCCACTGTTTTCAGTTCAGGAATATAAAGGGTTCAGCGCAGAGACGCGGCATGGCCGCGTCTCTACTCACCTTCATTTGTGCGCGGATGATTCTTCGGGTGTCATCCCAAGTTGCCACATCAGAAAACTCAGCTCGCGCGTGGTGTTTTCAATCTGCTTGCTGACCGGCGCACCGCCGGAATGGCCTGCGTCAGTGTCATAGTGCAGCAGAATTGGTTTATCAGAAGCGTTGTCTGCCTGCAGCAGAGCGGTCATTTTGCGGGCGTGTAGAGGCGCCACTCGCGTATCGGAGTCGCCAGTCAGGAAGAGCACTGCTGGGTACTTTGTTCCTTGTTTAACATGCTGATACGGCGAGTAGGCATAAATAAATTTGAAATCGTCGGCATTTTCAGCAGTGCCATATTCAGGGACCCAGTAGCGCGCCACCAGAAACTTCTCATAGCGGAGCATGTCCAGTAGCGGATAGCCGCAGATCACGGCCCCAAATAGATCGGGGCGTTGAGTCAGCGCGGCTCCCACCAGCAGCCCACCGTTGCTGGTCCCGCGGATCGCGAGTCGCTGGGGCGAGGTGTACTTACTCTGAATCAGCCACTCCGCAGCCGCGATGAAGTCATCGAATACGTTCTGCTTCTTTTCGCGCATCCCCGCGTGGTGCCAGGCTTCGCCAAATTCCGAGCCGCCGCGCAGGTTCGCCAGAGCGTAAACACCGCCATTGCTGATCCACGCCGCGGAGAAGGCATTAAAACTGGGGTCCACAGCTATGTCAAACCCGCCGTATCCGGTAAGCAGTGTAGGATGCGAGCCATCCAGCTTTATCCCTTTCTCATGAGCCACGAACATGGGAATGCGGGTTCCGTCTTTCGACGTATACCAGACCTGCTTCACTTCGTACCGGTCCGCCTGAATCGGGACTTTCGCCTGGAACCAGACCGACTGCTTCCCGTTGGAAACGTCGTACCGATAAATGGCCGGGGCGATGTAAAAAGAATTGAAGGTATAAAAGCCCTCGGCGCTGTCCCAGCTTCCGCTCAGGCCGGAGAGCGATCCCAACGCAGGCGGATCAATCTGGCGGACCAGTTTCCCCGCGGGAGTAAATACCTTCAGCGTCGTGACAACGTTTTTTGTGTACCTGGCGATAAGCTTATTGCCGATAAGGGAAATGCCCTCAAGAACTGAATCGCCCTGGGGGAGCACTTCACGCCAGTGCTCGCGAGCGGAGTGCTTCAAATCCACTTCCAGCAGGCGGCTATTGGGAGCCTTCCAGTCAGTGACCAGATACATCTTGTCGCCCGCGACCGAAGGCGAGAATTGCGCGGGAACATCATTCACAACGGCAACAATGGTGCTTTTCTTTTTGAGGTCCTGAACGTATATGTCAGTTTTCTCCGCTGCGGAACCGTAGCTCACTTCAATAATCAAATAATGACCATCCAGGGAAACGGCCGCGTGAATAAGCTTTTCCGGGCCGTAGCCTTTGCCAAAAATTTCTGCGTCCTTGTCAGCACTGACGCCAATTTGGTGGAAGTAGACTCGCGGCCCTTCGTCTGTTTGCCTCGAATAGTAAATGCCGCTCTTATCGGGCAATATGGCAATACCGTTGTATCGTCCCTTGGGCAGTTGGTCCGCGAGCTCCCGATGCGCATTGACGTCGTATAAATGGGGGATGATCTCGTCCTGACCGCCATGGCGCAACCCATAGACGATGAGCCCTCCATCACGACTTACTGAGCTCAGCACCACTGTAACGTTATGTTGCGGGCTCAACTTGTCGGCATCGACGAGCAATTCGTCTTTTCCTGTCAGTCCGCTGCGCATATAGAGCGAGCTCTGGTCCTGGTCCGTTCCGCGACGCCGAAAAAAATATCGCCCGCCCCGCACAGTCGGCGTCGTCATGGTTTCAACGTTGAGAAGTGCTGCGACCTTCTTGGTCAGCGCATCTTTGCCTGGAATGTTGTTGAGAAGAGAATCTGAATATTCATTTTCGGCGGCAATCCACTTGCGGGTTTCAGGACTGTTCTGGTCTTCCAGCCAGCGATACGGATCAACGATCTCGACTCCGTGCATCATTTCCCGGACTTCATGGGTCTGGGTCTTGGGGGGCTCCATTGGAGCCGGCGCATGTGGGGCCTGTGCAAACAGAGTTGCAGTTAGGGCAATGCTGGACAGGAAGAAAAAGTGCTTGCCGCGCATGATGGACCTCCAGATCTACTTCCAGTGCTGGAATATACTGCAAGGCGCTGAAGAACGCTACAGCGCTGCGATTGCGTGCGCGGAGTATGGCGACGCTTGGCATTCACCTCCATTGCCCAGATACTGGAGAGTGCTTAGGGCGGCGTTGGAATTCATCTCGGGAATGCTGGTCTGTTGGCTCTTAAACCTGGTTCAACTAGGAATCGCGTTTGTGCTGTTGTCGAGCAGTGAAAAAAACCTTCCCGCAGTGTATGTGCTGACCACTGCACTGGGATTGGTGCAGCTCGGCTATGTAATTCCCATCTACCACGTTTTGCTCCGCTGGGGGAGACGATACGCCGGATATGGGCTGCTTACGGCGGCGTGCAGCAGCCTGCTCTCGAATGCGGTGATCGATTACCATCTTTTCGGTCCTGCCATGTTCCACTTCTGGCGATAAAGTGGTAGCCACCGGAGTGAGAGTGTTTTGATGTCAAATTAACCTCGGGCCGATGCCGGAGTCTTTTTCCGCTTTCACGCATCAAAAGGAAGCGCTGATATTTAAGCGCGGAAAGCAGGTTCCATGTCGCTCCGTCCCGTTAAACAGATCCTTCAGACCAAGCCCACGCTTGAAGGCGCGGGCGTAAAGCTCCAGCGCGCATTCGGCTTCGGAAAAACGAAAGAGTTCGATCCATTCCTTTTGCTGGACGACTTTCGCAATGAGAAGCCCGAGGACTACCTGGCCGGCTTTCCCTGGCACCCACACCGCGGCATCGAGACCATCACCTACGTCCTGGCTGGCTCGGTGGAGCACGGCGACAGCCTGGGCAATAAGGGCAAAATGGCGGCCGGCGACGTGCAATGGATGACCGCGGGCAGCGGCATTCTCCACCAGGAAATGCCTCGTGGGGACGAGCGCGGCCGCATGCACGGCTTTCAACTCTGGGCCAACCTGCCCTCGCACCTAAAAATGACCGCCCCCCGCTATCAGGACATCCCGTCAGGCGCCATCCCGGAACTCACGGACGACGATGGCACACAGGTTCGCGTGATCTGCGGAGAATTCTGGGGCAAGAAGGGACCGGTGGAGGGCGTGGCCGCCGACCCCAGCTATCTTGATATCTCGGTACCGCCGCGACAGCGCAAGCGGATCAAGGTGGAAACCACCCGCAATGCTTTTGCCTATGTCTTCGCTGGTTCCGGCACATTCCGGGATTCATCAGACCCGAAGGCCGTACTTACCGAACAGGCAGCTGATCCCAACGCGCCCGCGTGCTACGATGCCAGCAATCACTCGCTGGTCCTGTTTGACCGTGGCGATGAGATCCTGGTGCAGGCAGGAGAGGAAGGCATCCGCTTCCTGCTGGTCTCCGGCAAGCCCATCGAGGAACCTGTGGCGTGGTATGGCCCTATCGTGATGAATACGTCCGACCAGTTGCGACAGGCGATTGGCGAGCTCCAGGACGGAACGTTCATCAAGCATCGCTGAACTTATGTTCGAACTCTCGCGCAGGAAACTGCGCGGGGCTTCAATCCATGGAACTCCGGCCTACTGTCTAAGGCTGGATTCTTCGGCCGGAGCTGACTAACAAATCGATTCGATACACCTCGGCCTCTTTCTTCCTGTAAACTAGCCCGTCGAATTGTAAGCACTCCATTTTCTGATAGCGCGTGATTCATTCACGGAGGGACCTTGATGAGAAAGTCCGCCCTGATTTCTGTTCTCGCACCCTTGTTCTTGCTTGCTTCCTCGGCCATGGCTCAAACCCAGCCGCCCACCCAGCCGGCGCAGGCGGAAAAGCCTGGAGTCGCCAACCCCGTGCTGAATGTGGATGAGAAGCCACTCACTACGCTCCCTTACACTCCGAGTCTGGATCTGGCTTCCATGGACAAGACCGCTGACCCGTGCGTTGATTTTTACCAATACACCTGCGGCGGCTGGATGAAGAACAACCCCATTCCTCCCGACCAGGCGGCATGGAGCGTTTACGGCAAACTGCATCAGGACAATCTGCGGTTTTTGTGGGGCATTCTGGATGATCTTTCAAAAAAGACCACGGGCCGCACTCCCAACCAGCAGAAGATTGGCGACTTCTTTGGCGCCTGCATGAATGAGCCCGCCGTGGAAAAGCTGGGAGCAGCGCCCCTAAAACCAGCACTGGATGAGATCGCCGCGACCAAATCCAAGAAGCAACTGGCAGCGCTCCTGGCGCATGAGCATCTCAGGAACGAAACCCGCGGCCTTCTGTTCAGCTTTGGCTCCGACCAGGATTTTTCCGATTCCAGCAGCGTCATTGCCTTTGCTACGGCAGGCGGCTTGGGTCTTCCTGATCGCGATTACTACACAAAGACAGACGCAAAATCGAATGAGATCCGGCAGAAGTACCTCATCCATGTGCAAAAGATGCTGGAGTTGCTGGGCGACAAGCCGGCGGTCGCGCAGCAGGAAGCCGCTACCGTGATGAGGATTGAGACGGCCCTGGCCAAGGCTTCATTGACTCGCGTGCAACGGCGCGATCCGCACAACCTGTTCCACAAGATGGACCGCAAACAGTTGCAGGCGCTCACGCCGGACTTCGACTGGAATACGTACCTCAAAGACGTGAACCTTGGCACGGTGCAGACTTTCAACGTGACGGAGCCGAACTTTTTCCAGGCGGTTAACAAGGAGATCGGTAGCAACAGCCTGACAGACCTGAAGACGTATCTTCGCTGGCATGTGGCCAGCGCTAACGCAAACTATCTTTCCTCGCCCTTTGTCCAGGAAAATTTTGACTTCAACCTGCGCACGCTGCGCGGGGTGCAGCAGATCCAGCCGCGATGGAAGCGCTGTGTAGGCCTGGTGGATGGGTTGCTGGGTGAAGCTCTGGGACAGGAATTCGTGAATCGCGCCTTCAGCCAGGACATGAAACGGCGCACCGTTGAGATGACGCAGCAGATCGAAAAAGCCATGGAGCAGGACATTGAGCAGCTCACATGGATGAGCCCTGAAACCAAGAAGCAGGCGCTGCTGAAGCTGCATTCGGTTGTGAATAAGGTGGGATATCCGAACAAGTGGCGCGACTACAGCTCCGTGATCGTTCGGCCTGATGACTTTCTCGGAAACGTGCAGCGCTCGGTGGCATTTGAGTCGCATCGCGAGCTCAACAAAATCGGCAAGCCGCTCGACCGCGGCGAGTGGGGCATGACTCCCCCGACGGTGAACGCCTACTACAACCCGCAGATGAATGACATCAACTTTCCCGCTGGTGTGCTGGAGCCACCGCTTTATGACATTAAAGAAGATGATGCGCCTAATTACGGCAACACCGGCTCGACCATCGGACACGAACTGACTCACGGCTTTGACGATGAAGGTCGGCAGTTCGACGCCAAAGGGAACCTGCGCGACTGGTGGACAAAAGAGGACGCGGAACAATTTACCAAGCGCGCACAATGTGTAGTGGAGCAGTATGCGCAGTACGTGATCGTGGATGACATCAAGATCAACAGCAAACTCACGGAAGGCGAAGACGTGGCCGACCTGGGCGGAACGATTCTCGCGTATGTGGCGTGGAAGGAAGCCACCAAAGGCCAGCAGCTTGAAAATCGCGACGGTTTCACGCCCGATCAGCGGTTCTTTATCGGCTTTGCCCAGTGGGCGTGCGAAAACAATCGTCCGGAAAACCTGCGCGTGAGCGCCATTACCAATCCGCACTCGCCGGGCAAGTACAGGATCAACGGGGTTGTGGTGAACATGCCGGAGTTTCAGCAAGCCTTCAGTTGCAAAGCAGGACAGCCGATGGTGCGCGAGGATCGCTGCCGGGTCTGGTAATTAATGCCGCGCCTGCGCTCCTGACAACGAGAGAGAAAATCCGCGCTTGGCGATGCCGGGCAGTGTCACCGGCAGCTTCCCCTGCGGCTGCAACTCGCCGAAAAGAACTCTTACGGCGCTGAGCTCAGACGAGGAAACACTGGAGAACGTACAGATATAGTTCTCGATCGAAGGGAAACTAGGAGCCACATACGGGTTTCCCATGGCAACAACCACGGTTTTGGGCGCAGCGAGGTCCAGAATCTGTTTGAGCAGTTCCGCGCTTGCGCCTTCCAGGCCGACACTGTTCTCCAGCTTGCCATCCACCATCACCTGCTTACCCGAGACTGGGGAGAGATAGGTAGCGACAACCACCTTCCCTGAATCTTTGACCGCCTGCAGAATCGGTCCCGCCATGGGAAAGGCGAGACTCGGATCGACGTAAAAAACCGTTGCATCGGCCCGTCTTGCGCGCACGGCGTCTTCAAATCCGCGTCCGGGACCGCCGTGAGCGTTGTCGCTCATGATGATGGTGACAAGTTGCGCCGTCGGCTGAACGGGAACGCTGCCGTAGTGTCCTGCTGTCGGCGGCGGAATAAAGCGCGCAAGAGGAAGTACCTTGCTGTTGTCGCGCACCAGCGTGACCGCTTCGTCCGCCACCTGCTGCGCAAATTGCATGTCCGCCGGCTTGCTGACAAGATAGGGGACCTGATCGAGATCAACCAGCCGCGCCTTATCAAGACCGACCGAGGCTTTCATTTCCAGAATTCGCAGGACAGATTCGTCAATGCGAGATTCGGAAATTTCGCCGCTGTGAACGGCATCCAGCACGCCTTTGAATGCGCCATCGAGGTCGCTGGGCAACAGCAGGAAGTCGTTGCCGGCCTTGATGGCATCCACCGCGGCGCGTCCCGCGGGATTGCTGAGCGTGGGCGGGTATAGGCTGGTGAGGCCGCCCATATCCATGGCGTCCGTTACGACGACCCCCTGAAAGCCGAGCTGTCCGCGCAGGACTCCCGTGATTACTTTGCTGGAGGTTGTCGCCACTTTGTTCGGGTCAGGTTCCAGCGCGGGAACGCTTACGTGCGCAACCATCACTGCATCTGTTCCTGCGGCAATCGCCTGCTTAAACGGCGGGAGTTCAACGGCGTTCAGGCGCGCGAGATCGGCATCAACCCGCGCGACGCCCAGATGAGAATCCGTCCCCGTATCTCCGTGGCCCGGGAAATGCTTGGCTGTAGTGAGCATTCCGTGTGCGCGCGCGCCGCGAATAAACGCCGCGGCAAACTGTCCCACGGCGGCGGGATCTTCGCCGTAAGAGCGCGTGTTGATGATGGGATTGTGCGGATTGATATTCACGTCGGCGATGGGAAAGTAATCCCAGTTGATGCCCACCGCACGCGAGTTCTCCGCCACGATGGCGCCGAAGCGCTCCGCGTTCTGCGGATTTCCCGTGGCCGCGAATGCCATTGCGTCAGGGAACATCGGGACCTGATTCATGCGCATGGAAAGTCCGCGCTCAAAGTCGGCAGAGATCAGCAGAGGCAGCTTGGAATCACGCTGCAACTGGTTCGACATTGCGGCTGCTTCCAGTGGAAGGCTCTTGAACAGAAATGGTCCGTCCGTATGCACGGTGAGCAACACAGTCCCGAGATGATATTTCTGCATCTGCTGGCGAAATTGCTGGTAGCTCTCGCCGGTGAAGTTTTCAAAGTCGAGGAAGTAGCGGACGCCGAACATCTGCCCGACTTTCTCTTCCAGTGACATCTTCTTCAACGTGTGCTCAGCCCAGCGGCGGCCGTCCTTTGTGAGTTCCACAGGAGCTGCTTGGGAGTAATGCTCAGCAGCCGAAGCGAGAGGTGACAGAGTAGCGAGTAAGAGGCACAGCAGCGCCGCGCGGCGACGGATCATGACAATAGAAGATATCAGAATGGCTGGATCGCCTTGCCACTATGATTAAGGCTTTTTTCTCGAATGCAAATGAAACGTCCTTGTATCTGCGCCCACTAAACAATAGTAAGCTTGCTCAGCATCGCGCGGAGTCATGGAAATCCGACTGCGCGTTGATTGCGTAATCATCCTGGAGATGGGCGCGGTTGCAAATCAAGTGAGCGATCAAGTTGCTTCTGCTTTCCTCCCCGATCGCAAGGCGCTATTTACCAAATTGGCTCCAAATTCCGAAACCTCAAGACAGGTTCCGAATCTATAGGTAAGTGATTTTCCGCGAAAGCGAACTTTATGCTTTGCTTCAGAGATCGCCGCAGCACGCGCCATATCGGGAATGAATATGCGACCTCTTCTGATTTCCAGACCATCTTCTCTGAAGATATGGCCGCGCTGCATCTGCTCGCGTATCTCTTGACGGCAGACCGCGACAGGGCCGAGCAGGTCTTTGTTGCCGGGCTGGATGACAGTATCAACGGCAATCTGGTCTTTAAGCAATGGGCGCGATCCTGGGGCCGACGCGCCATCATCAAGCGCGCAATCAAGGCTGTGGCGCCTTCACCCGATGCGCCCTCGGACCATATCCCCTCCTTTGATCCGCAGACCGGAAAGATGGAACTGGATCAATTAGTGCGGGCCGTTGCCGGGCTTACCACGTTTCAGCGGTTTGTCTTTGTGCTTTCAGTGCTTGAAGGATACTCGACAATGGAGACCGCCGCTCTGCTGGCATGCACTGCCGGCACCGTGATCGCGGCCCGAGCGGAAGCGTTCAAATACACCGCCAGGCACGCGCAATTTGAGCCTTCACAACCGCAGGTTGCGCATCCCGCCTGGAAAGCTCTGTTCGCATCCGCAAGAGCGTCGTAAACGTCTCCATCGGTCGCTCGCGGAAAGCTGATACAATGAGTGCAGCGCAACGTCGCATCCTCATCGGAGAGGTGGCCGAGTGGCTGAAGGCGGCGGTTTGCTAAACCGTTATAGGGGCTAACACCTCTATCGGGGGTTCGAATCCCCCCCTCTCCGCCAGAAAAGCAACTGGCAAATAGCAGTTAGCCGTAGCCTCTTCAAAATCACAGTTCTTCTGCCTCACCTGAAATCCACTACTCACGAACAACTCCGGCAACTGACACGCTTACCTGATTTGCTCACTCACTAAGTAAAGCGAGGAAAGCCTCGTCGCTCTTCACGCTCTTCACGCTCTCGCGGCTCTCGCGTAAGATGAATGGCTGTTCATTTCGGGAGCTTATGTGGCTTTTGTGCAGAATCAGGGCGCGCGAATCTACTGGGACGAGCAAGGCGGGGGGGAGCCTCTGCTGCTGATCATGGGCCTGGGCTACCCTTCAGTGATGTGGCATCGTTCGCGGCCAGTGCTGGCGAAACAATACAGGACCATTGCCCTCGATAATCGCGGAAGCGGACTGAGCGACGTTCCGCCCGGACCGTACCCAATGTCGGTGATGGCATCTGACGTGGCTGCGGTACTCGATGCCGCCGGCGAGGAGAGCGCGCATGTGTTTGGCGTTTCCATGGGAGGAATGATCGCCCAGGAATTTGCTCTGCAGTATCCGAAGCGCGTGCGCTCGCTGATTCTGGGATGCACCGCGGCGGGTGGGCCCACGGCCGTCCGCGCGGAAGCTGAAGTCAACCGCGTGCTCATGTCGCGTGACCTGACGCCCGATGAAAGGGCTCAGGCCATGCGCCCTTATGTTTACGATTCCCTCACACCGGTCGAGAAGATTGAAGAAGATTTGGGGATCCGTAGCAAGTGGGTTCCCAAACCGGAGGGCTACGCGGCACAGTTGCAGGGAATACTTTCCTGGGAATCGTACAGCCGGCTGCGGCAGATTACCGCCCCAACTCTGGTGATCCACGGAGAATCTGACCTACTGATTCCGCACGCGAATGGCAAGCTAATCGCCGAGCACATCCCCGGCGCGGAATTCGTTCTTCTGCCGCATGCGAGCCACATCTTTGCCACTGACCAGCCGGAAGCGGCGCACAAGGCAGTTCTCAAGTTTCTATCGGAACATTGGGCGGGAGCGCACACTGGCGTTTCCCCGATTCATTAGCTATATAAAATAAATCTTCCTAGTCGCGGAGAATCTTGAATGAGCGATCTGGTGCAACTGACAAAAGATAGTGACATCGCCATCATCACCATTAATAATCCGCCGGTGAACGCGCTAAGCCCAGGCGTGCCGGAGGGCATTGCCGTAGCCATCGAGCAGATCCAGAGCGATTCGAGCGTCAAAGCTGCGGTGCTGATCGGCGGCGCCAAGACGTTTGTAGCCGGAGCGGATATCAATGAGTTCGGCAAGATCACTTCCGGCAAGACGCCCGGCGCGGTCAGCATCTTTCCCCAAATGCTCAGGAGTATTGAAGGCTCAAGCAAGCCCGTGGTGATGGCGATTCACGGCACGGCTTTTGGCGGCGGTCTGGAATTGGCGATGGCAGGCCACTACCGCGTTGCCGTACCCGCGGCCCTGGTTGGCCAGCCAGAGGTGAAGCTGGGATTGATTCCCGGAGCCCATGGTACGCAGCGTCTGCCGAGGCTGGCCGGCGTGGCCAAAGCGGTGGAGATGTGCGTGGAAGGCAATCCGGTGAAAGCGCCGGAAGCATTGAAGCTCGGGATTATCGACAAGATCATCGAAGGCGACCTGCTGACCGGAGCACTGGCGTTTGCTCGCGAAGTAGCGGCCAAGCCTGCGCCAAAAACCCGCGAGCGCAATCAGAAGCTGGGGACGCCGGAGCAGAACGCGCCCATCTTCGCAGCAGCACGCGAAGCTGCACGCAAAAAGGCCCGCGGTCAAATGGCGCCGTTCGCGGCAATTGAGGCAGTAGAGGCGGCGACCCGGCTCCCCTTCGATCAGGGCTGCGAAGAGGAACGCCGGCTATTTACTGAATGCCTGTTCTCGGATCAATCCAAGGCTCTGATTCATGTCTTCTTTGGGGAACGCGAGGTGGCCAGAATTCCTGATGTACCTAAAGAGACCCCTATTCTTCCGGTGAAAACGGTCGGAATCATCGGCGCGGGAACCATGGGCGGCGGCATTGCTATGAGCTTTGTCAATGCCGGCATCCCGGTGCTGCTCAAGGAAACCGAGCAGACAGCGCTGGACCGCGGTCTCGCCACCATCCGCAAAAATTACGAGACGTCGGTCAAGCGCGGGCGATTTACTCAGCAGTTTATGGACGAACGGTTGAAGCTGATCAAGCCCACTCTGACTTATGACGGTTTCGCTGACGTGGACATGGTGATCGAGGCTGTGTTCGAGGGCATGGCTCTCAAGAAGCAGGTCTTTGGCGAGCTGGACAAGATCTGCAAGCGGGGCGCAATTCTGGCTAGCAATACCTCTACGCTCAGCATTGACGAGATTGCTCAGGCCACATCCCGTCCCGACGCAGTGATCGGAACACACTTCTTCAGCCCGGCGAATGTGATGCGGCTGCTGGAAATTGTGCGCGGCAAGGCCACGAGCAAGGAAGTAATCGCCACCTGCATGCAGCTCTCCAAGAAGATAGGCAAGGTGGGTGTGCTGGTCGGCAACTGCCGAGGGTTTGTCGGTAATCGCATGTTCCACCCGTACCGACGTGAAGCGCAGTTTCTGGTGGAAGAGGGCGCGAGCGTCCCGGCGGTGGACAAAGCTCTCTACGACTTCGGAATGGCTATGGGCCCCCTCGCCGTGGCCGACCTTGCCGGACTGGACGTGGGCTGGCGGATCCGCAAGGAATATCGGCATTTGGAAAAACCAGGCGTCCGCCAGCCGATTGCCGAAGACCGGCTGTGCGAGATGGGCCGCTATGGCCAGAAGACCGGCGCCGGCTGGTACAAGTATGACGAGAATCGGCGCGCCATACCCGACGCTGAAGTGGAGAAACTGGTGCGCCAGTGGGCGGCTGAGAAGGGCATCCCACAGCGGCAGATTTCGGCGGAAGAAATCGTCGATCGCTGCATTTATGCGCTGGTGAATGAAGGCGCGCGCATACTGGAGGAAGGCTACGCGCTGCGAGCTGTGGATATCGATATCGTCTACATCAATGGTTACGGCTTTCCCGCATACCGTGGCGGGCCCATGTGGTACGCGGACGCGGTGGGCTTGAAAAAAGTTTATGGCCGCATTTGTGAATTTGAGCAGCAGCACGGGGATCTATGGACACCCGCGCCTCTGCTGAAGGAGCTGGCGCTGACAGGTAAAGGCTTTAAGGACTTTGTCAGAGAGGCGGCAGGTGTGAAAGGTTAAGCAGGAGTTTTGATACTTGGTGCAAGCGGCCCACCTTTGGTGTGATTACCGTCACCAGTAAAAACCGACACGCAGCTAGAGTCTTTCTCTGATGTTGCCGCTGATGTGGCATGCCGTACAACTGAAAGCAGGAACTCTGGATTCCCGCGAACCTGCTGATGTTGCGACTCGATTATCTTTCTTGCCTGCTGACGATTCTTTCCACCGTGATGGTGGGCCGGCGCAAGTGGGAGGGCTGGGTGGTGGCTGGAGCGAACAGCGCCATCATTTCGGTTATCGGGATCAAGACCGGACAGTGGGGTTTTGTGCCTGCGAACGCCTTCTGCATCGCTATCTACCTGTACAACATAAGGAAATGGCGTTCTCCGGAGAATGAATCCGCAACGCCGGGCGTCTCTGATAGGCTGATCCAGCAAGAGGCAGCCCTGGCGCAAACCGGCGCCATGCACAAGCTGCGGGTAGCCTGCCGGAACATGGGACGGCACAATGGCGATGAACGAGCCGCCGTGGGCAATCGAATTCGAGCACGCCGGGTTTCGAACCAGCGGGAATCGCGTACTCCTCGCTGACCTTACTCTCTCTGTCGCTCGCGGCGAGATTCTCATGCTGCTGGGGCCCAGCGGCTCCGGTAAGACCACCACACTCAAACTGATCAACGGCCTGCTCAGGGTGAGCGAAGGCCGCGTTGCCGTGGACGGCCGCGACATTTCGGATTGGGAGATCACCCGGCTGCGGCGGCACATCGGCTACGCCATCCAGGATGTGGGCCTCTTCCCGCATTACACCGTGGAGAAGAATGTGACGCTGGTACCTCGCCTGGAGCGATGGGAGGAGACACGAATCCGCCGGCGAGTGCAGGAGGTCCTGCAAATGGTCGGCTTGCCGGTGGAGGAATTCGCGCAACGCTATCCTGACGAGCTTTCCGGCGGGCAGCGACAGCGCGTCGGCCTGGCGCGGGCACTCGCGGCCGATCCTCCCATTCTTTTGATGGATGAACCGTTCGGCGCGCTGGACCCGCTGACCCGGGCCGAACTTCAGCGGGAATTCAAACAACTGCAACAGCGCCTCCGCAAGACCGTGGTTTTTGTCACCCATGACGTCGGCGAGGCGTTGCTGCTGGGTGACCGGATCGCACTGATGGAATCAGGACGGCTGCACGGCGTGTACACGCCACAGGAATTTGTGGATAGCCGTGATCCTCTCGTCCAGCGCTACCTGGAGGCGTTCCGGGCAGCGCAACAGGTTTTTGAAACCAGAAGGTAATACCGACGATGCTCGAATTCTTTGTCGCCCATAAACGCGAGATTGCCACGTTGACAGGAGAGCACCTGTGGCTAGTGGGGATTTCCGTGATTCTAGCGGTCGCTATTGGAATGCCTCTCGGGATCCTGCTCACGCGACGGCCGGGATGGAAAACCGTGGTGCTGGGCAGCAATAGCGTGGTTCAGACCATCCCCGGCCTGGCGCTGTTCGGACTGCTACTCCCTCTACCCTGGTTGGGTGCGCGCGCCGACCGCCTGGCCATTGTCGCCCTCACGCTCTATGCGCTGCTGCCAATCATTCAGAACACATATGTGGGCATCAGTGAGGTTGCAGCGCCGGTGCGCGAAGCTGCGCTGGCCATGGGACTCACAAATCGGCAGCTCTTGTGGCAAGTGGAACTGCCGCTGGCCGCCAACACGATTGTCGCGGGAGTTCGCGTCGCCACGGTTTTCGCGATCGGACTGGCAACAATTGCCGCGGCCATCGGCGCCGGGGGACTGGGAGAATTTATTTTTCGTGGCCTAGCTATGGTCAACAATAACGTGATTCTCGCCGGCGCCATTCCCGCCGCATTGATGGCGCTGATCGCCGATGGCCTGCTGGCGTTGCTGCAGCACAAGCTGACGCGGGTCCACCGGTGATCGATCGAAGAGCGTTTCTCTCGGGAGCACTGCTGATGGTACTGGGCTGCAGAGGCAGAAGCGCCGTCACCGTGGGCTCAAAAAACTTCACGGAACAACTGATCCTGGGAGAGTTGCTGGCGCAGATGCTCGAGTCATCCGGCATCAAGCCGGTGGAGCGGCGGTTTTATCTTGCCGGCACCTACATCTCCCAGCAGGCTCTGCTGGCCGGTCGAATCGATATGTACGTGGAGTATACGGGAACAGCCTTGACAACGGTGTTGAAGGAAAAACCAATGTCTGATCCGGCTCAGGTTTTCGCCACGGTGAAGCGCGAGTACGCGCGAAGATTTCAGCTGGAGGTAATGCCACCGCTCGGGTTTGACAACAGCTTTGCCATCGTAATGCGGGGAGAGGAGGCTCGGCGCGAAGGTGTTCGCACGCTATCGCAGCTCGCTAGCGTGGCGCCGCATTTGCGCATGGGTGTGGGTTACGAGTTCATGGAGCGCCCCGACGGATACAAGGGACTGGTGAGTACTTACGGACTGAAGTTCGCCGAGGTGCCTCGGGTGATGGACCTGGGTCTGCTCTATCGAGCGCTGCAAAACCGACAGGTCGATGTGGCAGTGGGATCCAATACGGATGGGCTCATCGCCGCACTGGGGCTGGTGGTGCTCGAAGACGACAAACGTTATTTCCCGCCCTATGAGGCCGTGCCCGTGGTCCGAAGAGAAACTCTGGAACGGCATCCACAGGTAAAAGAAGTGTTCTTGCGACTGCAAGGACGCATTTCGGCACAAGAAATGCGGCGCATGAACTACGCCGTGGATGGAGAGAAGAAGGACGCGGCGGAGGTGGTCAGACAATTTCTACGCGCAAAGGCACTTTAGACATCAATCAATGTGCCCCGGTACAGGTCGACAGGGCTTTGAGAATCGCGTGGCACAGACACTCTTGTCTGTGCCGAATTCCTTCACGAAACAGCCAAGCACACGCAGGAGTGCCTGTGCCACACGAGCATGGCCTCTCAACTCTATTCCTGTCGTAACGCCACAATAGGATCAACGCGCATCGCTCGCCTGGTGGGAACGAGCGCGGCCAAGAGCGTAACCAGAATAAGGACCGCAGCGACCAGCGAGAAAGCCACTGGATCGCCTGCTTTCACGCCGAACAGGAAGTTCGCCAGCACACGCGTCAACCCGTACGCGGCAGCCAGTCCGGCGACGGTTCCAATAATTGCCAGGCGTAATCCATGGCCCAGGATCAAACGCATGATTTTGTTCTGGTTTGCGCCCAGCGCCATGCGGATGCCAATTTCCTGCGTGCGCTGCTCGACCGAGTAGGCCATCAGTCCGTAAATCCCCACCGCTGCCAGCAGAAGTGCAATGCCAGCAAACACGGTCAGCAGCAGCGTGTCGAAGTTTCGGCGGGAGTTCGATTCGGCGATCACCTGCTTCATGGTAACCACATGTGACGGAGCTAGTTGCGGATCGAGACTGTCGAATTCGTGCGTGGCTTCTGCCGCGACGGCAAGCGGGTCAGCGCTGGTGCGGATAACCCAGCTTAGCGGCAGCAGATTTGCGCCCAGCCGTGTGATTCCGTCGGTGACCTGGCTTTGAGGGACATACATGACCGGGACCATGCCCTTGGCCAAGCCAGCCTCAGTCACGCTCCCGACCACTCCAATCACCTGTCGTTCTCCCTCCTCGAACTCTGGGCCGAGTCCATGAGCAATGGTCATCCGTTGTCCGATCGGGTCTTGCTTCGGCCAGTACTTGCGGGCGAATGCTTCATTCACGATCACCACGTGATCGGATTTATCTGTGTCCGTGCGGGTGAAATAGCGTCCGCGAAGCAATGGAATCCGGAGTGCTTCGAAGTAGCCGGGGCTCACGAAGCGCCAGTACTCATCGCCCACCCACTTATCCCCACCTTCGGGAGTTTTGCCTGCGATGTTGAAGGGCATGTCGATTCCTACCTGATCCATCGGTACAGAAATGGCGCACGCCACCACCTGTACGCCCGGCAACACCTGAAGACGGTCAGTGGCCTGCTGCACCATCGCCGCTACCTGGGCGGTGCTGCTGTAGCGTCCACCGGAAATCGCAGTCCTCATTGTCAGAACATTCGTGGGATCGATTCCCGGTTTCACTGACCGCAAACCGGCAAAGGTCCGGATCATGAGCGCGGCGCCTGCGAGCAGCACCACAGCGAGCGCGACTTCGCTAATCACCAGCAGTCCGCGCACACGGCTGTGTTTCAGTCCGGTACCGGAGCGTCCGCTGGACTCCTTCAACGTGGCATTTACGTCCAGATGGGAGATGCGCAAAGCCGGGAATAGGCCGAACAGCACACCAGTGAGAAGAGAAATCGCAAACAGGAACAGCAGGATGCGCCAATCCAGCAGAGCCAGGCCGTTAAGCGAATGTTCCGGATCGTTGATGCGGGGAATGTTGCCTGGACTCAGCGCAAGCAATGCACGTACGCCCGCGCCGCCCAGCAGGAGTCCGGCGATTCCGCCGGCCACGCTCAGCAGCATGCTCTCTGTGAGCAACTGACGGAGGATTCTGCCGCGGCTCGCGCCGATGGCTGTGCGAATGGCGATTTCCCGTTGCCGTCCGGCCGCGCGTGCAAGCAACAAACTGGCAACGTTGGCGCACGCGATCAGAAGCACAAAACCGACAGCGCCCGCCAGAATCAGCAGGGCCAGGCGAACGTCGCCGCCGATAGCAACGCGCAAGGGAACAACCGCCACGCTCTCCGTCTTGTCCATGATTTCTGGATGGGCTGACCGGAACTGGTTGGCGATGACGGCCAATTCTGATTGCGCGCCCTGGGCTGTGGCGCCGGGCTTCAGCCGTCCGGCGACATAATAGATATGTCCCTGGTTCGTGCTGTTGGGATCGAATTGTTCAGGAAGATACACATCAGTCGGCGGATCAGGCTGGTAATTTTCCGGCAGCACGCCCAGAACTTCATAGCTGTCGCCGCTGAGCACAATGGTTTTGCCCGCGATGTCGCGATCGCCGCCCAGGCGGTTCTTCCACAAATTGAAAGTCAGAACGGCAAATTTTCCGGCATTGGGAAGGTCTTCTTCCGCCGTGAAGGTCCGTCCAAGCATCGGCGAAATTCCAAACACACGGAAAAAGTCGGCTGTTGCGCGCATGCCGTTTACCGGATTCGGGCGGTCGCCAGTGCCCAGGTTTAGACTCACGCTGCCGAAATCGTAAGCCGCCATGGCTACAAATGACTGGCTCTTACGCCAAGCCATGAATTTGGGAATGGAAACTGACGATCCGTTGCCGTCAGAGAACTTACGTTCCACGCGCATGATCCGCTCCGAATCGGGATAAGGCAACGGCGCGAGGAGCACCCGGTCAATTACGGAAAAGATAGCGGTATTGGCACCGATCCCGAGCGCCAAAGCAAGTACAGCGACGGTGGTGAATCCGGGGCTCTTGATCAGGATTCGCAAGGAATGGCGGATATCTGCCAGCAACGTTTCCATACCGCTGAATACGGTCACTGAGCCGGCTTGGTTCCACAAATTCCGCCTCCTCAGGGCCGAGATCACGCGGTTCCGGGACGCTCTTGTACAATATTTTTCATGGCGCGAATGGTGAAATGCGTGAAGCTGGGGCGCGAGCTCCCCGGTCTGGATGAGCCTCCTTTCGACACCCCGCTCGGGCAGAAGATCTATGAGAACGTGAGCGCTGAAGCCTGGCGTATGTGGGCCGAGCACTCCAAGATGCTGCTCAACGAATACCGGCTTCAGCCCTGGAAGCCCGAAGCCCAGCAATTTCTTGTGGAACAGATGGAAGCCTACTTTTTCGGTCCCGGCTCCTCATTGCCCAAAGAATACGTGCCCCCGCCGGGGCGGTGAATCCCTCCAAAATCCTTGACTGACCATCCACTTCTTGACTCAGGCCGATTTTCTTGGCACCCAATGGCAGGTACTTCTTCGCCAACGTGAGGTTACGTCTGTAACTTGCTCCTACCGGACAACTGCGGGAAAGTAGCTCCAATTTGTCCAGGTGAAGTCCAGGGTACGAGGATTTATGAAGGTTTATTGGCGTTGTATTGCCTTGCTTTTGTTTGCAAGCGCATTCTGGCGGCCATGCCAGGCTAAGAACGTGGCCGTCGTTGTACCCAAATCCAACAACACCGGGAATATCAGCTCAACGGAGCTGGGAAAGTTCTTCGGCGCCGGCTCGCGCAAATGGGCGGACGGGAAGAGCGTAATCCTTGTGCTGCCCGGCGGCATGTCCTCTGAAGATGCAGAGATAGTCGTGCAGCGCATCTTCAAAATGGACCAGGCAGGCGCGCGAAAATTCCTGGCCACCCATAAAGACTCGTTTATCACCGCCAGTTCCGAACTGGACGTGTTGAAAACGGTCGAATCCACTCCCGGCGCCCTCGGCGTCGTCGACGTGTACTCAATCACCAGCACGATCAATGTTCTGAAAGTGGATGGAAAACTTCCGCTGGAACAGGGCTATCCGTTGCGATAGCGACGACATTGAGGAGAGGTCATGTCATTCACATTGCGTTCCATCGTTCTTGGCTTGGCTGCAACCGCAGTACTGACCGCCGAACCGCTTTGCGCAGCCGTGGGATCGGGAGCAAATCCGGGGACACTCCCGATCACCACGCGTTCCAAAGAGGCCCACAGGCTTTTCGACCGCGGGCTGCTGAAGCTGGAAAATCTGCACAGCGCTGAAGGCATGCAGGATCTGCGCAAGGCAGCTGCTCTCGATCCCGATTTCGGCATGGCTGAAATCCTGATTTCATTCGAATCGGTCGACCAAGTGGTGGACCCGGAAGAGAAGGTTGCCGAGCGGGAGAAGGCGAAAGCGGCGCGATCCAAAGTGAGTCCGGGGGAGCGACTAGTCATTGACTGGATTGCTGATTCCAGCGAAGGCAAGATTGTGCCAGCCATCCAGGCAATGAATTCCGTCCTGGACGCGTATCCGAAAGACAAAATGCTCGCGTGGCTGGGCGGCGTGTGGTTGGAGAATCAGCAGCAGATTACCCGCGCCATTCCGATTTTTGAGCGTGCCACCAAGCTCGATCCCAGCTTTGCTGCTCCACTGAACGAGCTTGGCTACTGTTACGCGCGCGTCCGCAGCTTTGACAGCGCGTTCGCGGTGATGCAGCGGTATATCGCGCTGCTGCCCAATGAATCCAACCCGCAGGACTCCTATGCTGAAATCCTGCGTATGGCCGGCCGATTTGACGATGCGCTTACTCATTATCGCGAGTCGCTAAAGATTGATCCGACGTTCTGGGTCTCACAACTCGGAATCGCAGACACCTATGCGCTGATGGGCGAAGAAGAACGCGCGCGCGCCGAATACACGATCTCCATAAAACATGCCGGTTCAAAGATGGAAGCCGCAAACTGGACTCTGCAATCGGCGATCACCTACTTGCGCGAGCAGAATTATTTGGCCGCAGACGACGCTTTTCGCGCCGTCGCCGTACAGGCACATAAGGATGCACTCGCGGTTCCTGAGGCGGAAGCCTATCGCATGATGGCGGCATATCAATCCAATCACCAGGATGCGATGGGCTTTCTCGCCAAGGCCGAAAAAGTCTTGCAGCACAATCATCCTTTGCCTGGCATCAACCGCCAGGAGGAACTGGCGCTGATTTTGCGCAGCCGCATCGAGCGCGCGGCCCACGATGGAAATGCTTCGCTGGGCCGGACAGAGCTCAAACGGTTGCAGGAACTCGCCGAGAGCAGCAACGACGCCGTTATCCAACTCCAATATGACGGGGCCGCGGGCGCCGTTCTGGTTGCGGAAGGCAAGTACGAGCAGGCCTTACCGCACCTCCAGGAAGACAACCGCAACCCCCTTTCCATGCGACTGATGGTCATGAGCTATCGCAAGATGGGCGCCCCTGAAGTGGCGGAAGAACTCAGCCGAACGCTGGCAAACTGGTACGAACCGACGCTAGAACAGGCCTTGGTCGTGCCGGAATTTCGCGGCTCAGAAGCGAATACAGCGTCGTCATTCAGGCGCATGTAAGAACTGGTCGGGACGGGCAGATTTGAACAGCCGATCTGCGGGCGTGGGCCCACCGCCTCGCAAGGCTCCTATCCGGCGCGCATCCGCTTCGCCTCTGCGCGAATCTGTGGGGTGCTTCGTGGGTCGACTGCAAGAATCCTCGTACCAAGTACCAATAAGGGCTGGACTTGTGTGCAAAGATTAATGGTCGGGACGGGCAGATTTGAACTGCCGACCTGCGGGCGTGTGCCCGCCCCCACGCAAGGCTTCTATTCCGGGCGCATCCGCTTTCCGCTTCTGCGCGAATCTTTGGGGTGCTTCGTGGGTCGGCTGCAAGAATTCTCGTACCAATAAGGGCTGCACTTGTGTGAAAAGATAAATGGTCGGGACGGGCAGATTTGAACTGCCGACCCCTCGCACCCCAAGCGAGTGCTCTACCAGGCTGAGCCACGTCCCGACGGATGGATTCACCGCTGCAAGAAAATATGGGGTATACAGCGGGAAACTCACATGATTATAGCATCGCCGCACTTGCCCGCTCAGGGCTGCTGACCGCCGCAATGTCGGGACTCTCGGCCCCAATTAAGACGTCTTCCTTAATACGTGCCGCCTTTGTACAGAGCTTCCGGAATTGCCGCTAGGCAAGCGCTTCCACGTTTCCGGGGGTCTCGAAGGAGCATCTCAGAAAAGGTCGGCTTGTTGGAGCATTTCTGCGTTGCGGATTAGGTTCAATGCTCATGTGGCAAATCCAATCGAGCAGAGGATAAATTAGCTTCAGGATGAAGAAGTGGACTACAGCCGTGCTTTTCCTGGCCGCGAGTTGCCTTGCGGGTTCAGGCCGGCAGGCCCAAGGGCAACTCCAATGGCCCGAACCGCCCAGAAAGGCGCCGGTGCGCGTGCGTCTGGTTGCCATTGCCTTATCCGACCCGCGCTCTTCCTTCTTCTCCAGCCACGAGGTGTTCGTGGCAGAAAGGGAGATTGGCAGCGAGGAATGGAGTCTGATCAAGCTCGTGTTCACATTCCTTCCCTATCAACCGCGCCTCTCGGAATCCGGCTTCGATTACTCAGTGGTTCACGAGATGTCAGCCTGGCGCGATCCCGACTGCGACGAGACTGTCGCGCAGTTAACAGCACGGAGCCTGCCCCAACGGCATGAACCGCTAATTTATTCTCGCCATGTGCCCAGAGAAGATTTGGATCGCAGACGTATTCCTCTGCCTTGCTACGTAACGAATGCGGACGGATACATACGCTCCAGCCTTGAGCCGGTTGCCCCACCGCCGAAGCCACCCAGACCTGTGCTGAAAACGCGTCCAAATCAGAGGTGACATGCGGTGTCCGTTGGACAAAAGCAACAGGGTAAAGAATACGGGCGCTAGGGCTCGATGACGCCTGTCACGATGGCAGGGCGGGTGTGGCGGCTCACGCGACCAGCGACCTGCTTTGAAGCGACGTGGTATTCAAGATCGCGCGATACCATTTCATATTTGCCCTTGAAGCGCACATTGGCGACGGCATAGGTGAAGGTGCGCAGCCACATCCCGTCCACGTCAGCGTAGCTCATCAGCAGATGCACATCGTGCACCCACCAGGACGGGCTTTTCGCGGGCTTGCCTTCAAGGCGGCGAATGTTATAGGTCTGCTGGTCTACCCATACCTGCCCCTCAATGAGCTCTTTGTCATTCCGCTTCGGATTCAAACCCAGCACATAGCACGGGTGGCCGTCCACCATTTCAGTTCCGAGCAACTGGAAGTCATAATTTTTTTCTGAGAGCTCGTGCCGATCAGGATCTTTGGGCGGTTGAATATCCTTCTCCAGCACGTCTTTCAGGATTCGCTCTCCCAAGCCGCCGCGACTGCTCTCAATCTGGTACTTCTTCTGGTCCGGGGGAACATAGGTAATGTGGGCTATCACTTGTGCCTTCTGGACTTGCTCTTTGTCGAGAAGCTGGTAATCGCGCTTCACAGTAAATGCGCGCGCATGCACACTGTTGCGCTGCTGTGCAGCCAACATTCGGGAGACGATTGTACTCAAATCAGGAGCAGGGCTGGTATTGTTAGGTTCCTGAGCTGCGGCAAATGCTGCCGTCACAATGAGCAGACATGCGTATCTGGTAAGCTTCCGCAGCACCCAACAAAACCTCGTTACTTGGTTGGAAGCAGTTTCGGGAAAAAAGGAGGGCTAAGACCGGGGGCAGTGTTAGGGTGCACCTCCTTGAGTCAGAAGCCCTTAGATATTGCGGCCACGGCGAGCGAACCGAGAGTTCAGGATTACGATAGCCATCCGTGCCGTGATCTGTTGAAGTAGTAAGTTGTGAGGGCAAAAGCGGTAATTACGGTGTGGGCACTCACGGTGCTCTGCTCCTGCGGAGGAGCTAACCACGTCTCGCCCCCACTGGCTGCTGGCTCCATCGCTCTACAAGCCATCGTCACTGGCCTCAGTTCGCCGCTCGATCTGGAATCACCTCCAGACGGCTCTGGACGGCTCTTTGTTGTACAACAGGGTGGCCAAATTGAAATCATCCAGAACGGAGCTCTGCTGTCGCAGCCGTTCCTCGATATCAGCAGCGAGATCGTCCCCAACTTCTCCGGAACGGAAATGGGTCTGCTGGGGGTCACCTTCCATCCTCAGTTTCAGCAGAACCACAAGTTATACGTCAATTATGTGCGCAACAACGCCGGCCAGATACAGTCCGTCATCTCAGAGTTCCAGGCGAGCGCTGCGAACGCGAACGCGGCTGATCCTGCGAGTGAGCGGATTCTGCTTGTCGTAAACCAAGTCGGAAACTTCCCCAATCACAAAGCAGGACAGCTCGCCTTTGGGCCGGACGGCTTCCTCTACTTCACCCTGGGTGACGGAGGCAGCGAAGGCGATCCCTTCGGTCATGGCCAGGACACGAACATTCTGCTGGGCAAGATGATGCGCATCGACGTGGACCACACGAGTCCAGGCTTGCAGTACGGCATTCCACCGGATAATCCCTTTGTCTCGGGCGGCGGTCTGCCTGAAATCTTTGCCTGGGGATTCCGTAATCCATGGCGCTTCTCTTTTGACCGACCAACCGGAAGACTCTTTGTCGCCGACGTTGGGCAGGACAAGTTCGAGGAACTGGACATCGTACAGAAAGGCGGGAACTACGGCTGGAACGCGATGGAAGGATTCCACTGTTTCAACCCGCCGAGCGGATGCAACATGAACGGTTTAATGCTCCCGATTGTGGAGATCCCGCATCCCGAGGGCGAGGCCGTGATCGGCGGTTTTGTCTATCACGGCACCGCGCTGGCAGGGTTCCAGAACCAGTACATCTTTGGCGACCTGAACGGCAAGATCTGGAGCTTGCAGGAAGGCCCGCCGAAT
>Ga0207660_10000074_pt1 | contig 51744 bp, 41 predicted proteins | sample KBSC73BmetaG_FD_184335 | JGI IMG/M metagenome (GOLD analysis project Ga0207660, IMG submission 184335) | Corn rhizosphere microbial communities from Kellogg Biological Station, Michigan, USA - KBS C7-3B metaG (SPAdes) (version 2) | ecosystem: Host-associated > Plants > Roots > Rhizosphere ... | reverse complement strand
CGTCATGCACACGCGCGGGCTCACCGTGGCGGCAGTGCCAGGCGGCAATCGAACCGCGATTGTGCAGGCTAGTCGTGCAACCGTGTGCAAGGCATGAAAACCGACGCCATCGCCGTGAAGCTTTCATGAATCCGAGGTCAGCGCAGATCGACCGCCGGCACCGACAGGGTGAAGACGCTGCCTCCGCCGTCGCGCGGCTCGTATCGCACGGCACCGCCTTGCGCCTCGGCGATGCCGCGCGCGATGGAAAGCCCCAGCCCCGCGCCGTCGCGCGACGTGCCGGGTTGGCGGTTGAACGGCTCGAATATTCGCTCGCGATCGGCCGGAGGAATGCCGGGGCCGCGATCCGCGACCCAGAACAGCAGCTCGACACCCTCGCGCCGCGCGCCGAGCTCTATCGCCGCGCCGTCCGGCGAGTACTTCACGGCGTTGTCGATCAGGTTCACCAGAACGCGCAGCGATTGCACAAAATCGAATCGGCCGAACAACAGCGCATCCGACGAATCGACGTGGATCGTCAGCCGCCGTCCCTGCACCCGGCCCTGCACCTGCTGCGCTGCCGCGCCGAGCAGGTCCTCGGCCTCGTTTGGTTGCACGTCCATGGCCGCCGCGCCGATCGTCACGCGCGACAGATCGAGCAGCTTGCCAACGAAGGTGTTGAGCCGGTCCGCTTCCTCCTCGATCACGTCGGCGCGCTCGTCGCCGCTTGCCGCGATCTCGTGGGCGAGTCCCTTGATCGTCGTGAGCGGCGTGCGCAAGTCGTGCGACACCGCGGCGAGGCGCTCGTCCTTCACGCGGTGCGACGCTTCGAGCGATTGCGCGCGCTCGGCGACCACGGCGCGGCGTGCGCGTTCGGCGCCCAGCTCGCGCGCGCGATACAGCAGCTCGGCGGCCACGACGCTCGTGGCGAGAAAGCCGGCGAGCACGAACCAGTCGAGCGGATTCGCGATGCGCAACGTTCCGTACGGGGGCAGAAAGAACCAGTTGAACGCGAGAAACGAAAGCACCGCCAGGGTGATTCCCATCGGACGGCCGACGCGCGCGCTCGCCACCTGCACGAGCAGCAAGTACACGAGCGTGACGTGCACCGCGTTGAGGCGCTCGCGAACGCTCACCATTCCGACGGTGCACAGCGCGAGGAGCAGGAGCCAGAGGATCCACGTCCATCCCCTGTGAAGCGCCGCCCGTCCCTTCAGCACGGGGTGCCGAACCGTCATGGTTCGTTCTCGAATCGGTAGCCGACACCGGGCTCGGTGACGATCAACCGTGGTCGGACCGGATCGCGCTCGATCTTGCGGCGGATGCTGCGGATGTGGACGCGAAGCAGCTGCTGCGCGTCGCCGTAAGCATTTCCCCACACCGCGGCAAAGATCTGGCGGTGCGTCAGCGTGCGGCCGGCGTGCTGGATCAACGCGCGCAGCAGATCCCACTCGGTTTTCGTGAGATGCACCGCGACGCCGTCACGCTTGACAGAGGGCTTGGCGAGGTCGATCGTCGCGCCGTCCGCTTCGAGGACGTGTGTCGGGCTGGCCGGCACGAGATGCGCTCGCCGCAGCTGGGCGCGCACGCGCGCCTGCAGCTCGATCGTGCTGAACGGTTTCGCCATATAGTCGTCGGCGCCCGCGTCGAGCAGCGCCGCCTTCTCCTGCACCGAACCGCGCGCCGAGAGCACGATGATCGGCATCGCGGACCAGGAACGCAGCGCGCGACAGACCTGTGCGCCATCCATGTCCGGCAGCCCCAGGTCGAGAATGACCAGCGCCGGACGCTCGGCCGCGGCCACGTCGATGCCGGCGCGGCCGCTCGACGCTTCGATGACTCTCGCAATGCTCTCCCCGAGGGCGTTGCGCACGACGCGGCGGATCTGCGGTTCGTCGTCGATGACGAGAACGACGTCGTTGGGCACCAGGGAACTGTATATCATCGATCATCCGCGGTCCATCGACGGGATTAGCTGCTCGCGGCGCTCCGGTTGTCCCAATTCCGCCGGGAGCCGCGCTCCGGAAACTTGAGCACGACGCGGCCATAGGATTCGTCGCGCCAGCCGTTGAGCGAACGCGCCAGCTCGATGAACGCCGCCGAATCGATCCAGTGCACCGAGCTCAGATCCACACGTAGCACGCGGGTCGACGATGGAAGGTCGAGCAGCATCGTCCGCACCCGCACGACTGTCCCGGCCGCGAGGGCGCCGACGACATAGAACGTGGAACTGCAGCGATGCGATTCGAGATGCACGTGACAGCGGTCCATGTGATCACTCCGATTGGTCATGCCGGAAGATCGGCTGCGCATGTCACGCCCAATGCAGGACGCGGTCACGCTTGCGTACCGTGTACCGCGTCCGCATGGCGACATCAGAAGCTCGCCTGCCAATGGACGAAGATCGTCGACTGCTTCGGCGTCACCCGTAACGCGGCCGGGAACGGATCGGGAAATCCGCTCGGCGTCTGCTGCTGCCAGTCGAGCGAGAACGACGTTCGCGGCGTCGGCTCGATGAATGCGCCGAGGACGGTGTAGTTGTAGGCCGGCGTCGTCCCGGCGTATGCCGCGTCCGACGGATCGCTGTTCGGCGTGAAGTGATCGAGCCGGCCGATCAGGCCCCACCGCGAATGCTTCGCTGCATTCGCCCATTCGGCCGGACGAATGACGGCGAAAAATCCGAGCGCGCGCCCGGTCGAATCGAACTCCACTCGCGGGGCGGCGAGGGTGTTGGCCCCGAGCTCGGTCGCGTCCTTGCGCTGATTGTAATCGAAGCCGGCGGTGAGCCGGCGGTCCCGCAGGCCGACGAACACGCCATACCGATTGCGCGGCAAGCCGTCGGTGATCGGGCCGATCTGGCCCGCGCCGCCGGTGGCAAACTTCGAGGCAGCCTGGCCGGCGTACAGCCACGGCGTGATCGCGAACGTCTGGAACAATCCCGGATGTGCACCGAACGGCGTGAACGCCGCGCGAAGCGTGAAGTCCTTGAATCCGTTGGTTTCGGCGGACGTGTACCCCGACCCGTTGACGACCTGGCCGTAGATCTCGCCGAGCTTGTGCGGCAGCGTCACGATGCCGCCGACGCCGGCGTCCGACGACGAGAAGTAGGACAGTCGATCGGTGATCGTGTTGCCGATCCAGCGCGGCCAGAACCCCTCCTCGTAGTCGATGATCGAGTTGGGCATCATGCCGACGCGGAGATGCACGTTCGAGCCGTCGCCGAGCGCGTTCTGCGCGAACGTGTATTCGAGCATCGCGTACTTGAGCCGAATGGCCCAGCCCTGGTAATACCCGTTCGCTGCGCCATTCGTGTTGTTGAATACGTCCGTCGTCACGCGGATCGCGGCATTGTCGCCGACGGGCATGCGGAAATTCAGATACACACGCTCGATGTCGAACTTGTTCGGGTGCGTGCCGCCCGCGGCGGCGCGCCGTGCGGAATCGGTGAAGTACTGGTAGTTGCCGTAGATCACGCCCGAAAAGTCGAACGCGGGCGTCTTCACGGTAGTAGCGGGCTGCTGGGCGCGGCCGGCCGACGGGGCAACCAGCAGCATGACGCCGCATAGCGCGAGGACGACCGCTTTCGAAAACCCTGATGACACGTCTGGCTCCTGGAGAGGGAGTGATTGGTGCCATGAAAGTCGCTCGGGCGCGTAACGGCCCGGCGCCTCTGCGGTAACGGATGTGTCACCGGCGAGCTCGCGCACACAACCGGCGCCGCGCGGCCGTTGTTACGAGTCCGTTACATGACGGTACCGGGACGGTTGCACAGTGTGGCGAGCATTCGGCAGGACCTCATGTTCCCCACACACCTGGAGTCGGCCGTGAAACTCTGGCACCTGGCGATCGCGTTCGCCGCCGCCGCCGCGGCGAGCTGTACGTCGAAGACCGCACGATCCGGATCGGACACCACCGGCGGCGGAACCCGCACGGCGAGCGGCGGATCCGCGCTCACGGGTGCCGGCGCAACGTTTCCATTTCCGATCTACGACCGCTGGTTCCATGAATACGCGGCGAAGACGGGCATCAAGATCAACTATCAGCCGATCGGTTCGGGCGGCGGCATCAAGCAGCTGTCGGAGCAGACGGTCGATTTCGGCGCGTCGGACGCTCCGATGACCGACGCGGAGATGGCGGGCGCGAAGGGCGGCCCGATCATGCACTTTCCAACGGTGGTCGGCGTCGTGGCGGTGGCGTACAATCTCGCCGGACTCGCGCAGCCGATTCGACTCAGCGGCGCCGCCGTGGCGGACATCTTCGCCGGACGCATCACGAAGTGGAACGACTCCCGGCTCGTGGCGCTGAACCCGGGCGTGACGCTGCCGAACGCCGACATTCTCGTCGTGCACCGCTCGGAGGCGAGCGGCACGACGTACGTGTTCAGCGACTATCTCTCGGCGGTCAGTCCGAGGTGGAAGGCGTCGCCCGGGCGAGGAAAGGAGCTGTCGTGGCCGACCGGCCTCGGCGCGAAAGGCAACGACGGAGTCACCGCCCAGATCAAGCAGACGCCGGGTGCCGTGGGCTATGTCGAGCTGGCGTACGTCAAGCAGAACGGGCTCGCCACGGCGCTCATCCAGAATTCGGCGGGACAGTTCGTCGCGCCGGCGGCGTCGGCCGCGACCGCGGCAGCGGAAGGAGCCGTCGCGAAGCTGCCGGCCAATACCGATTACCGTGTGTCGATCGTGAACTCGCCGGGCGCGCAAACGTATCCGATCGCGTCGTTCACCTGGCTGCTGCTGTACAGGAACGAGCCGGATACGGTCAAGGCGCGCGAGCTGGTCGATTTCGTCCGGTGGGCGTATACCGACGGACAGAAGGACGCCGAGTCGCTGGACTACGCGCCATTGCCGAAGTCTCTCGTCAGCCGATTGACCGCGCGTCTCGATTCGATCGTTCCGCGGCGCCCTGCGGCCGCGCGATGACCGACAGCGCAGCCGCGTCGCGAACGCCGGTCTCGCAAACTCCGGTCTCGAGTCGTCGCATCGAAGGTTCGTCGGCCGGCGATCGCGTGTACCGATGGACGACTGCCGGCTTTGCGATGGTCGTACCGATCCTGCTCTGTCTCATCGCGTGGGAAGTGTTTGCCGCAGGCTGGCCTGCCCTCGCGAAGTTCGGCGTCGGCTTCTTCACGACGAGCGATTGGGATCCGGTCGCCGGCAACTTCGGTGCGGCACCCGCTGTGTTTGGAACATTGGTATCGTCGCTGCTGGCGCTGATCATCGCGACGCCGCTCGCCGTCGGCGTGGCGATCTTCCTCTCGGAGTTTGCGCCGCGTCCGCTGCGACAGCCGGTCGCGTTCTTCGTCGATCTCCTCGCGGCGATTCCCAGCGTGGTGTACGGGCTGTGGGGCATTCTCGTGCTCGTGCCGATCCTGCGCTCGACGGTGATGCCGTTCATCAAGAACACGTTGCACCTCGAGAATTTCCCGTTGTTCTCGGGGCCGGCGTACGGGCCGAGCATGCTGGCGGCGGGATGCATTCTCGCGATCATGATTCTGCCGTACATCGCCGCGGTCACGCGCGAGGTGTTGATGGCGGTGCCCAGGTCGCAGCGCGAAGCGGCGCTGGCGCTCGGCGCCACGCGCTGGGAGATGATCTGGGCCGCGGTCCTGCCATACGCGCGCTCCGGAATCATCGGCGGCGTCATTCTCGGACTCGGCCGCGCGCTCGGCGAGACGATGGCCGTCACGATGGTGATCGGCAATCGGCACGAGATCTCCGCCTCGCTCTTCGCGCCCGGCTACACGATGGCGTCGGTGATCGCCAACGAGTTCACCGAGGCGACGAGCGATCTGCACATCGCGTCGCTGATGGCCGTCGGCGCCGGACTGTTCATCGTGACGATCGTCGTCAACGCGATCGCGCGGTGGCTGGTGTGGCGCACCGGCGGGGTGAAGACCGCATGAAGGCTGGCGCTGCCACGCTTCCGTCGCGGCGCGGATCGGCCTCCGAGCATTACCGCGAGCTGCTGGCGCGGAGCTCCGAGCGCGTTCTACGGCGTCGTCGATCGGTGAGCCGCATCATGGTAGCGCTCACGTACGCCGCGGCGCTGCTGGCGATCGTGCCGTTGATTCTCATTCTCGCCTATCTGCTCAGGGCCGGCGCGTCGTCAGTGACCCTGAGCTTCTTCATCAGGAATCCGGTGCCGTCCGGCGAGCCGGGTGGCGGCATGGCGAACGCGATCGCGGGAACGGTGATCATCGTCCTCACTGCGTCGGTCATCGGGCTGCCGATCGGGATCGGATCGGGGCTGTTCCTGGCCGAGCAGCGAGGCGGCAAGGTCGCCGTGGCGATCCGGTTCCTGTCGGACGTGCTGAATGGATTGCCGTCGATCGTCCTCGGCATCTTCGCCTGGCAGCTTCTCGTGCGGCCGTTCCGGCATTTCTCCGCGCTGTCCGGCGGTGTCGCGCTCGCCGCGATGATGATTCCACTCGTGACGCGGACGACGGAGGAGATGATTCGGCTCGTGCCGGTCTCGATGCGCGAAGCCGCGCTGGCCCTCGGCTACACGCGCTGGCGCACGTCGCTGACCGTCGTCCTGCGCACCGCGATGCCGGGAATCGTCACCGGGGCGCTGGTGGCCATCGCCCGCATCGCCGGCGAGACCGCGCCCCTGCTGTTCACCGCGTTCGGCAACTCGTTCTGGTCGCTCTCGCCATTCAAGCCGATCGCCGCGCTTCCCATGCAAATCTACATATATGCAATCTCACCGTTCGACGACTGGCACGCACAAGCGTGGGCCGGCGCCCTCGTCCTCCTCGGTCTCGTCCTCGTCATCAGCCTCGCGGCACGATTCGTCACACGCCGGCGGTTCGGTGTCGGGGGCGACTGACGGGGGCGAGCGCGAGATTCCGATCGACGTCGTGACGTCCACCGACGCTCGACTGGCTTCGCTGCCCTGTTTGGCAGCGGAGTCGGTGGACGCGTACTTCGGTGCGAATCGCGTCGTTCGCGACGTGTCGTTTCAGGTGCGTGCCGGCGAGGTAACGGCGATCATCGGGCCGTCGGGTTGCGGCAAGTCGACGCTCCTGCGCTGCCTCAACCGGATGCACGAGACCGTGCCCGGCGCGCGCGTGGAAGGGGAGGTGCGCTTCGAGGGCCGCGACATCTACGGCCGCGGCGTGAGCGCGATCAGCGTGCGTCGCCACATCGGGATGGTCTTTCAGCGGCCGACGCCATTTCCGACGATGTCGATTCGCGACAACGTGGCCGCCGGCTTCAAGGTCATGCCGCGCAATGAGCGCCCGTCGCGCGCCGACCGCGAGACATTCGTCGAACGCGCGCTCCGTCGGGCCGGCCTCTGGGACGAGGTCAAGGATCGGCTGCATGAGAGTGCCGTCGCACTCTCCGGCGGACAGCAGCAGCGGCTGTGCATCGCGCGCGCGCTGGCCACGTCGCCGTCCGTCCTCCTGCTCGACGAGCCGACCGCATCGCTCGATCCGCTCAGCACCCAGCGCGTCGAGGAGCTGGTGTACGAGCTGCGCGATCAGGTGACGATCATCATCGTGACGCACAACATGCAGCAGGCGGGTCGCATCTCCGACCGGACGGCGTTCATGCTCGCCGGTGAGCTCATCGAGTACGGCTCGACCAATGCGATGTTCACGACGCCGAGCGATCCGCGCACCGAAGCGTACATCACTGGACGGTTCGGATGACCGCGTCCGCGACGCGAATGGAATCCCACGCGGCCATCGACGCTCGTGGTGCCGTGCGTGCCGAGCAGTTCTCGTTCTGGTACGGGGAGAAGCAGGCGCTGTTCGACATCACGCTCGAGATGGCTCCGCGAACGGTCACGGCCCTCATCGGGCCGTCGGGCTGCGGCAAATCCACCTTCCTGCGATCGATCAACCGGCTCAACGCATTGATTCTGGGCGTGCGCCACGCCGGCTCGATCCGGCTGGATGACACGGATGTCTACAGTCGCGAGATGGACCCGGTGACGCTGCGCCGGCGTGTCGGCATGGTGTTCCAGCGGTGGAATCCGTTTCCCAAGTCGATCTACGCCAACGTGGCGTACGGGCCGAAGATCAACGGCGTTCGATCGCGCAACGACCTCGATGGCATCGTCGAATCGGCCCTCCGCCGGGCGGCGTTGTGGGACGAGGTGGAGGACCGGTTGAACGAGAGCGCGCTCGGGCTGTCCGGCGGACAGCAGCAACGACTGTGTATCGCGCGGGCGCTCGCCAACGAGCCCGAAGTGCTGTTGCTGGACGAGCCGGCGAGCGCGCTCGATCCGATCGCGACGCAGCGCGTCGAGGAGTTGTTGTACGAGTTGAAGCGCGATCTCACCATCGTGATCGTCACCCACAATCTGCAGCAGGCGGCGCGAGTCTCCGACGTCACCGCATTCTTCTATCTCGGCCGCCTCATTGAAGCCGGCCCGACGGATCGCATGTTCACGACGCCGGCCAACGAGCGGACCGAAGCCTACATCACCGGGAGATTCGGATGAACCCACCACCCGAGACGGCGGCGTCGCTCGGCTTCCGCCACTTTCACGATCAGCTCGCGCATCTCAAGCAGCGATTGCTCGACATGTCCGACCTGGCCACCTCGTTGCTCGACGTGTCGGTCGATGCGCTGTTGAGCCGCGACGCGAGCATGGCGGAGGCCGTCGTGACCGGCGATCGCGACATCGACGCGCTGGAGCTCGAGATCGAGGACAAGGCCATCGCGCTGCTCGCCCTCCAGCAGCCGATGGCGCGCGATCTCCGATTCATCGTCGCCGCGATCAAGGTCTCGAACGACCTCGAGCGCGTCGGCGATCACGCCGTCAACATCGCGCAGTCCGCATCGCGCCTCGCGACAATGAGCACGGTGATCACCCCCGACCCCGAGATCGCCGAGATGGCGCGCCGCGCCCGCCAGATGCTGCGCGACAGCCTCACGGCGTTCGTTCGCGCCGACGGTGCGCTCGGCCGCAACGTGTGCCTCGCCGACGACGAAGTCGACGCGATGCACAATTCGCTGTTTCGCATCCTCGTGACGCACATGATGGAGGACGCACGCACCATCACCCCGTCCATCGAGCTGTTCCTCGTGAGCCGGAACCTGGAGCGCGTCGCCGATCTGGCAACCAACATCGGCGAGGACGCGGTGTTCCTCGCCGAAGGGAAGCAGATCAAGCATCATGTGGAGGACCAGCACGCAATCGACCGGCGATGAGGATCGTGCGCTACGCGCTGATCTCCGACATCCGTTCGTCAACGCCCGACCGGGGAAACTCCGCGGTGATCGTCGTGCCCACTCCGAGCACGCTCTCCGCCCGCACCGTTCCGCCGTGCGCCTCGACCAGATGCTTGACGATCGCCAGGCCGAGCCCCGTGCCGCCCTCCTGGCGCGACCGGCCGGCATCGACGCGATAGAAGCGCTCGAAGATCCGGCCGAGATGCTCGGGCGCAATGCCGCTCCCGGTGTCGATCACGGCCAGCGTCACCCCGCGCTCGGTGCGCCGCGTGCGAACCGTGACGCCGCCGCGCGCCGTGTGGCGCACCGCGTTCTCGACGAGGTTCGCCAACACCTGCCGCAGGGCCGTCGGGTCTGCATCGATGCGCCGCGCATCTTCCGGTGCGTCGAACTGCAGTGCCAGACCCTTGGCATCGGCCGCACGCTGCACGCCGGTGAAGACGTCCGTCACGATGCCGGAGACGTCGTTGGACTGAACGCTCGGTCGCCAGCTGCCGGATTCGTAGCGCGACAGATCCAGCAAGTCGTCGACGATCCGCTGCATGCGGCGCGTATTCGACGTGATCGTGTCGAGGAATCGCTGCCGGTCCGCCGCGTCCAGGTCGTGATCGCCCAGCGTATCCGCGAAGCCGCCGATGACCGTCAGCGGCGTCTTCAGCTCGTGCGAGACGTTGGCGACGAAATCGCGGCGGATCGTTTCCAGGCGGCGCTGCGTGGTGAGGTCCATGACGGCGAGCACCGCACCGCCGTGCGGTAGCGGGCGCGTGGTGAGCAGCAACGTTCGTTCGCCATATGTCAGTTCCGCGGATTCCGTGGCGATGCCGCGCATCGTGGCGCGCACGGCTTCGCGCACCGGGCGATCCTGCGGCAGCAGATCGAGCGAAAAGGGCGGCTGCGCCGTGAGCGCGAGCAGGCGGCGCGCGGCCTCGTTCAAGCGGACCACTTCGCCCAGCGCATTGACGGCGACGATTCCCTCGTCGAGGGAATCGATGACGGCGGTGAGCAACTCGTCGTCCGACTCGAGCGCGCTCAGGCGCGACGCGAGCTGCTCCGTCATTCGCTGAACCGCGCGGGAGAGATCACCCACCTCGCCCGACCCCGAGAGGGCGGGACGCCGATCGAGCTCGCCGCCGGCGATCGCCCACGCGACGTCGCGGAGCTCCGTGATCGGCCGGGAGACGCTGCGCGAGAACGCAAACCCGATCGCCAGCGCTCCGACGAGGGCAATCAGTCCGGCGATGAGTACGTCGCGCCGTGCGCCGGCGACGATCTCGTCGAAGCGTGCGGTGCTGACCGAAACGCGGATCACTCCGCGGGGTTGCCGGACGGCGACGTACACCTCGTTGTCGCCGGCCGACACGCTCGATCGCATCGAGCTTCCGACGCCGGTTCGCTTCGCCGCGATCACCTCGGGACGTGTCGAATGATTCTGCAGGTGATGCAAGTCTTCGCCGTCGAACTCGGAGTCGCCAATCACGACGCCGGTCGAGTCGATGATCGTCACGCGTCGGCCGGTGGCGGCGCCGGCGGCATCGGCGAGCGAGTCGGCGTCGACGCCGGGAGTCCAGCTCAATCCGACCAGTCGCGCATCGCGCTCCAGCTCACGCTGCATGGTTTCGAGCAAGTGATCCGACAACCGGCTCCCGGCGATCGCCACCACCGAGACGACGAGCACGACGATCAGGACGAGCGCGCCAAGCAGGAGCCGTGTGGCGAGTCTCACGGCGATCGCGGTTGGGCGCTCTTGACGCGGTATCCAAATCCGCGGACCGTCTCGATGAGATCACCGCCCGGGCCGAGCTTGGTGCGAAGCCGCTGCACATGCATGTCGACGGTGCGCGTCTGAATGTCCGGCGCCGCGCCCCACACCGACTCGAGCAAGTGCGCGCGGCTTTGCACGCGGCCGCGCCGCTCGGCGAGGATGAGCAGCAGCTTGTATTCGGTCGGCGTCAGCTCGACCGGCTGTCCGCTGACCGAAACCCGGTGGTCGCCGCGATCGATCGAGATCGGTCCGAGCACGAGCAGGTCGGCAGGGTTGACGCCCGCGGCGCTCAGTCGCCGCAGAATGGCGCCGACGCGCAACACCAGCTCCTGTGGGCTGAAGGGCTTCGTGAGATAGTCGTCTGCACCGAGTGCAAGGCCGCGGATTCGGTCCGGCTCCTCGCGCCGGGCGGTGAGCATCAGCACCGCAATGTCGCGCGTTGCCGGCGCGGCGCGGAGTTGCTCGAGCACGTCCCAGCCGGAGAGGCCGGGCAGCATGAGATCCAGCACGATCAGAGCCGGCCGCTCCTGGCGCGCCGCCGCCAGCGCATCCTGCCCGCTCGCCGCCGTCGAGACGCGGTAGCCGGCTTTGACGAGATGATAGGCGACGAGTGCGACGATGTCCGCCTCATCATCCACGACGAGCACGCGTTCGCCGGTCACTGCCGCGCTTGAGGTCATGGTGGCGCCCCGTCGGTCAGCGCGAGGTGAGACGACCGAATGCCCACAATCTTCCAGGGTGAGATGAATGAAGTTGCCGTAGTGGGCGCCGCTAACCGGCTCCAAGGCCGAATGCCTGGGACTCGCTCGAGAGAAAGCTGGCGCGGCCGGCGGCTGGTGAGAAGCGGGCGCCCTGTCACAATCTGGTATCGAAGGCACGGCGTGTCGCCGTTTTCCGCCTTGATAGTATTGGAAACCGTTCGCGCGAATGGCCTGAATGCGCGCGCCGAGTTTCAGGTCTCGACCCGGGCGGTTTGACGCACGGTCAAACCAGCGGCCGCATTCCCGCGTGCTCGTCGAGCATCTCCCGGATCACGTTCAGCAGCTCGTCCGGGATGAACGGCTTCTGCACGAACTTGGATCCCGGCTCGAACAACCCGCGCCGCACCACGTCGTCGGCCGTGTAACCCGACATGTACACCACCGCCGCCGTCGGTCGCACCGCCCGCAGCCGCTCCACCAGCCCACGCCCGCTCATCTCCGGCATGATCACGTCCGTCAGCACCAGGTCGATCTTGCCGGGATGGTGCGTCGCCAGCTCCAGCGCTTCCTTGCCGTCGCGGCTCTCCAGCACCCGATATCCGCGGTGGTGCAGAATCCGCCGCGCCAGCCGCCGCACCGAATCCTCGTCCTCCACGAGCAGAATCGTCTCCGATCCGCCCGCCGCCGGCTGAGCCGCCTGCTCCGCGGGCGCCGCCGCCGCGACCGCGCTGTCGACTTTAGGAAAGTATAATTTGAACACCGTACCCTCGCCCACTTCCGAGTACACCCATACGTGGCCGCCGGACTGCTTCACGATGCCGTACACCGTCGACAGCCCCAGCCCCGTGCCCTTGCCCGGCTCCTTCGTCGTGAAGAACGGCTCGAAGATCCTCGCCTGCACCTCGCGCGACATGCCCGATCCCGTGTCGCTCATCGACAGCATCACGTACTCGCCCGGCAATACGACGATCCGCTCCTGGCCGACGTGCATCGCCGCGTAGCGGCCGTCCAGCGTCACCTCCGCCGTCTCCACCAGAATGCGCCCGCCGTCCGGCATCGCGTCCCGCGCGTTCACCGCCAGGTTGATCAGCACCTGCTCGAGCTGGCCCACGTCCGCCATGATGCTCCCGATGTCGTCCTGGATCTGCGTCTCCACCGCGATGTCCTCGCCGATCAGCCGCCCGAGCATCGGTTTGAGATTCTTCACCACGTCGTTCACGCTCAGCACCCGCGGCTTGAGAATCTGCTTGCGGCTGAACGCCAGCAGCTGCCGCGTCAGGCCGGCCGCGCGATCCGCCGCATCGGCGATCTGCCGCACGTCGTCGCGCCGGCTGTCCGTGATCGCCATCGACTCCAGCAGCAGCCCGGTGTTCCCCTTGATCACCGTGATGATGTTGTTGAAGTCGTGCGCCACGCCGCCCGCCAGCCGCCCGATCGCTTCCATCTTCTGCGATTGCCGCAGCTGCTCCTCGAGCAGCTGATGCTCCGTCAGGTCGATCATCGAACCGACCAGGCGCAGCGGCTTGCCCGCCTCGTCGCGCAGCACGTAGCCGCGGTCCAGCACCCGCGAGTCGGTGCCGTCGCTGCGCCGGAACCGGTACTCCTCCATCCACGAATCCGAATTGCCGTTCAGCGCCGCATCGAGGCTCGTCGTCACCCGCTCGGCGTCGTCCGGATGGACCAGTGACAGCCACCATTCATACGTCGGCTCGAACTGGTTCGGATCGTAGCCGAACGCGGTGAGCAGCGTCTCGCCCCAGAAGTGCACGCCGGCCGGAATGTTCCAGTCGTACACCACGTCGTTCGTCGCCCGCGCCGCCAGCCGGAACCGGATCTCGCTCTGCTCGAGCTGATGAATCGCTTCGCGCTGCTGCGTCTCGTCGAGCACGAGTCCGTCCGAGATCACGGTGCCGTCCGCCAGCCGCTGGTCCCGCGCCACGATGTGGACGAACCGCTCCTCGCCACTCGGCAGGCAGACGCGGCCCTCCCAGTCGAAGTCGCTGCCCGTCGCGGCCGCGGCGCGCGCCTGACCGAGAAACTGCTCGCGGTCGTCCGGGTGCAGCAGATCGAGCAGCACGTTCGCGTCGCGTACTGCCGCCTCGGGATCCACGCCGAAGATGGCCCGCGCGCCCTCGCTCACGAACGTGTAGCCCCTGGTGCCGTCCGGCCGATAGACGAACTGGTATACCATCCCCGGCGCGTTGGCCACGACGTGCCGGTAGCGCGCCTCGCTGTCGCGCAGCGCCTGCTCCATGTGACGGCGCTCGGTGATGTCGGTCATCATCGCCAGGCCGCCCCGGAACTCGCCCGTCTCAGAGTACGACGGGCTGGTGGACATCAGCACGAACACCTCGTGTCCGTCCCGGTGGACGAGCGCCAGCTCGTGCACCTCGGCCGTGCCGTGGTCGCCGCGCGCGAACAGCCGCCGCGCGTTGGCCGCCGATTCGGATGTCATGAATTCGAACAGCTCGCGTCCGAGAATCTCGCCGGGCGCGCGGCCAAGCATACCGCACAGCCGGGCGTTCACGTAGGTGACGATCCCGGCCTCGTCCACGGTCCAGATCCCCTCGTGCGCCGTCTCGACGAGCATGCGGTTTCGCACTTCGCTCGTACGCAGCGCCAGCTCGGCGCGCTTTCGCTCGGTGATGTCCTGAACTTGAGCGATGCGCCGGCGCGGCGCGCCGTGCTCGTCGCGCAACAGCGCGATGGTGATCAGCCCCCACACGATCGTGCCGTCGCTCCGGACCAGCCGCCGCTCCTCGAGAAAGCTCGTGATCTGGCCGGCCGCGAGGCGCTCGGTGTTGCGCCCGTCGAACACCAGGTCGTCCGGGTGCGTGATGTCGCGGTAGTTCTTGCCTACCAGCTCCGACCGTGCGTATCCCACCAGCTTGCACATCGCGGCGTTCACGTGCTCGATCCGCCCGTCGAGATGCGACACGGCCATGCCGATGCCCGCCTCGTCGAACGTGAGCCGGTACCGCGCCTCGCTGTCGCGCAGCGCTTGCTCGGCCTCCCGCTGCGCCGTGATGTCGAGCATGATGCCCTGCCAGATCGCCCGCCCGCTCGGCTCGTCGAACACCATCTCGCCGCGGTCGTGAAACCAGCGCACGCCGCCGTCCTTGGCGAGCAAGCGGTACTGAGTGTCCATCGCCGTGCCGCGCGTGTACGCCTCGAGTGCCTCGCGCTGCACCCGATCGCGGTCCTCGGGGTGCAGCCTGCTCACCCACATGTCGCCGCGCTCGAGCCACTCCTCGTGCGTGTAGCCGAGGCACTCGATGGCGGCGTTGATGTAGATGGTCTCGTACGGCGCGACCGCTTCGGCGCGATAGACGACGACCGGGAGCGAGTCGAGCAGTCGTTCGTGGTGGACGGCGGTACTCAACGGGGGCGGCGACTATAATAATGAAGCGCGGGCGCCGGCTCACCTGCGTCGCTGAGCCCGGCCGGCCCATGTCATGGACGAGCGCCGGGCCGCCCTCGGCACGGATTGCCCGTGCTACTCCGCCCGCAGCGCCACCAGCGGGTCCACCCGCATCGCGCGCCGCGCCGGCACCGCGATCGCCGCCATCGCGATCGCGACCATGCCGACTGCCGCGCCGGCGAACACGCCGGCGCTGCCCGAGCCGACCGAGTACAACATCGACGACACCAGCCGCGACATCGCCAGCGCGGCGCCGAGTCCGAGCACCAGGCCGAGGATGAGATGCGTGCGCGCCTCGCCGGCCACGACGCGCATCACGTCGCCGCGCGCCGCGCCGAGCGCCACGCGCACGCCGATCTCCTTGGTGCGCTGGGCGACGGCGTACGAGATCACGCCGTACAACCCGATCGCCGCCAGCAGCGCCGACACCGCCGCCAGAATCGCCAGAAAGCGCGCGGCGATCTGCTCGCTGAGCAGCGGACCCTGGATGTACGCGGTGAGCGGCATCGCGTCGAACACCGACACCGCCGGATCGACGGCGCGCACCGCCTGCCCGATTGCGCGCACCGTCTGATCGACGCTCCCCGCCGTGCGCGCGACGAACGTGTAGCCGTACTCGGGACGATAGACCTGCCGAACCGGAACGTAGAAGTACGGCGTCGGCGACTCGGTGAGCCGGTACGTCTTCGAGTCCTGCGCGACGCCGACGATCGTGAACCAGCGCCCCCACCCGTGCACGCGCACGCCGAGCGCCGTACGTCCGGCGAGGAAGTGCCGCACGAATGCCTGGTTGACGATCATCACGGCGGTGTGCGCCGAATCGTCGCCGGCGGTAAAGTCGCGGCCGTCGACGAGCGGAATGCCCATCGTGCTGAAGTAGTCAGGGCCGATGGCCGCGCGCGCGAGCTTCATGCTCTCGCCGGGCTGCGGCGCGTAGCCTTCCACGCGCAGCTCCTCCCACGATCCCGAGCCGACGCTGAGCGGTACGTAATCCGTGTAGCTCGCGTCGCTCACGCCGGGCTGCCGGCGCACGCGCGCGGCCACGTCGCGCAGGAACGAGTCGCCGCGCGCCGAATCGTAGCCGGCGAGCGTGAGGCTCACCGACGCCATCGCCACGTGATCGGGCTCGAAGCCGGGCGACACGCCGCGCGTGTTGCGCACGCTGTCGAGAAACAGGCCGGCGCCCACGAGCGCGACGATCGCCAGCGCCATCTCCGCCGTCACGAGCGCGCCGCGAATGCGCGTCGCGTGGACGCTGCCGGCCGTGTTGCGCGCGCCGTCGCTCAGCGCGTCGCCCCGCGCCTCGCGCGAGCCGTGCAGCGCCGGCGCCACGCCGGCCAGCAGCGTCACGCACGCGGCGAGGATCGCCGTGAACGCCAGCACCGCGCCGTCGACGTGCGGCGGCAGCAGCGCGCGGGCGGCGAATGGCGGAACGAGCGTCCGCAGCGAGCGCGCCAGCCACACCGTCGCCGCCAGCCCCAACGCCGATCCGGTGATCGCGAGGATCGACGCTTCGGTGAGCAGCTGGCGAACGAGGCGCCGGCGCGGCGCGCCGAGCGCGAGCCGCAGCCACAGCTCGCGCCGGCGGCTCACCGCGCGCGCCAGCAGCAGATTCGCCGCGTTCGCGCAGACGATGATCAGCACGAGTCCGCACGCCGCGAGCAGCACGACGATCGGCGCGCGCAACGCGTCCTGCATGCCCCAGTGCGATTGCCACACCGGCATCAGCAGCCCGCGCATTCCGGTGCTCGGTCCGCCGTTCACCTTCGCCATGAAGGCGGTGAAGCGATCGACTTCATCGCGCGCTGCCGGAAAGCTCACGCCGGCTTTGAGCCGGCCGAGCACGCGAAAGGTGCGCGTGCCGCGATCGTTCAGCCACCAGCCGCCGGTCGGCACGATCCGTCCGAGCATGCCCGCCGGCACCCACAAGTCGGTCTGCTCGCCGGGCATCGAGCCGTGAAACGCCGGCGGCGTGACGCCGACGATCGTGAATGGAGAGCGGTTGATCTCGACCGTGCGACCCACGATGTGCGGATCGCCCTGCCACCGCCGCTGCCAGAGCGCGTAGCTGATCACGGCGACGGGCTGCGCGCCCTCGGCGTCGTCGCTGTTCGACGGAAACAGTCCGCCGAGCACCGGCCGGACCTGCAGCACGTCGAAGAAGTTGGCCGACACCAGCTCGCCCCACGCGCGCTCGCTGCCGGCATCGTTGCCCAGCGCGAGCGATGTGGGATACGCGGCGGCCAGGCCGTCGAACGACTTTAGATATCTCCGAAAGTCGCGGTAGTCGAGCCACGACGTCGGCGTCCATGTGCCGGATGCCGTGGTCGTCTCGAGCGCGTAGACCTGCGACGGAGCGCCGGCGCCGGGCAGCGGATCGAGCAGCACCGCGCGCGCCCAGCTGAACACCGTCGTCGTCGCCGCAATGCCGAGGGCAAGTGTCAGCACCACGGTTGCCGACAGCGCCGGCGCGCGCCGCATCTGCACGAGGGCGTAGCGAATGTCGAGCAGGATGGATTCGATCGTCGGCCACTGCCACACGTCGCGGCCGCGTTCCTGGATGTTCGTCACGTTGCCGAATGCGCGCCGCGCCGCCTCGCGCGCGTCGCGCGGCGACATGCCGCGCGCCATCAGCTCGTCGGCCTTCTCGTCGAGGTGCGCGCGGATCTCGTCGGCGAGATCGTCATAGATGCGCCGGCGGCGGAGCAGTCCGTCGAGCCACGTCATGTTTCACCTCCGAGTGCCAGCACGAGGTTGATGCCGTCGAGCATGCGTTCGAAGCTCGACATCTCCTGGCCGAGGTGTTTGGCGCCCGCGCGCGTGATGCGATACACGCGCACGCGCCGGTTCGTTGCCGACACGCCCCACTCGGCGTCGACCAGTCCGTCCTTGAGCAATCGCTGCAGGGCAGGGTAGAGCGAGCCTTCCTCCACCTGCAGCAGGTTGTTCGAGGCCTGCTGAATGCGCTGCACGAGGGCATAGCCGTGCATCGGCCGCTGCTTGAGCAGGCGGAGGACCATCATCTCGAGCGCGCCCGGAAACAGGTCGCGCGGTTTGGCGTCGGGCATGGGCGGATCGATGGATCGAGAGGCGTACACCTGTTTGCTACAGGCCTAGAGCAAAATAGTGTGCAAGCCGGGCCTGTCAATGGTCGATCGGCGTGTCCCCGACAGGCGGCCGGCCCGTTCGCGGGGAGCAAGCATCTCGTAAATCCTCTGTGATATCGGGAATGATCTCGGGATTCCACCGATATTCCCAGCGGCTCCTACCGTGAGAAACGGAATGCTCGATCTCCTGCTTGCCGTCAGCGCGGCGTGCACCCCGGCCACCGGCAATGCCGCCGCGGTGCTGCAACGCGCCGCGCACGTGACCGGTATCGAAGCGCTCGGCGGCTCGCTCCTTCATATAGAAGGCAACGAAGTCACTTCACAGGATTATCAATCGGATCGATGGTATCCGCCGTTCCTGTCCGACGTGGGAGCGCTGCAGTATTGGTACTCGCCGGCCACCGGGATCGAGCGCGTCACGGCGGGGACGTCGATGGCGTCGTACTCCGGTCGCGGGCCGACGATCGTGAGCACCGAGCACGCGTCGTTCATCGCGCGTGACACGGGGCTCGTCGCCAGCGCAGAAGCGCACGGGGCATCGTACGGATGGCGCCCGCTCAACGCCTGGGCGGTGATTGGCGATTGGATCTCCGATGGCAACGCGGTCGTGAGCGAGCGGTGCACGTACCGCGACTATCCGCGGCTCGTGCTCACGCGCACCGGTACGCGCGGGGTCGAGCGGTTGTTCATCGACGAGAAGTCCGGCTTTCCCGTAAAGCTCGACCGGATGGAGCCGCATTACCTGTGGGGACACCAGCACGTCGAGTACGTCTACTCGACGTGGATTCGCGTCGGCAGCACCGCGATCCCGGGCGTCAGCTTCCGCGTGGCCGACGGCGTGACGAACGCCGAACGCAACATCACGAACGTGCACCTGGTGCCGGCCGACAGTGCACCACGGCTCGCGGTTCCGGCACTGTCGCAGCCGATGGCTTTCGCTGTTCCCGCATTCCTTCACCCCAGCAAGCCCGACACGATTCGCGTGGGGCCGAACGCTTTCGTGCTCAGGAATCCCGGCTATGGCGAGCTGGTAGTGCTGGCGCGCGATACGGTGTTCGTCTTCGACGCGACGCAAGGTGACGAGCGTGCGCGCCAGGACTCGATCTGGATCGCCAGGCTCTTTCCCGGCAAACACGCCACGGCGCTGATCGTCACCGATCTCGCCTGGCCGCACGTTGCCGGCGTGCCGTTCTGGGTAGCGCGCGGCGTTCCGGTGTATGCGCCGCGGGCGGCCCGCGCGTTTCTGACGTCCGTCATCGCGCACCGCACCCCGGGATCGCGGTTGCGCTTCATCCCGGTCGGTGATTCGCTGCGCGTGGCGGGCGGCGATCTTCTGCTCTTCGGCATCGACGGCGTGGCGAGCGAAGTGGCGATCGCCGCATACGACAGCACCGATCGGCTGGTGTGGGCGAGCGACTACATCCAGGATGCAACGGCGCCGACGATGTATCTCGACGAGGTGTGCCGCGCAGTGGCGCGGGTGCATCGCACGCCGGAGCGCGCGGCTGCGGAGCACCTGTCGATTACGCCGTGGGCAAAGCTGCGGCCCCTCGCCAAATGCGACGGGTGACTGACCCTCGCTTCGCTCACTCGGCGGGCAGCGTCGCCGCGGGATCGGCGTGCGTCACGCGCCGGGCCGGCGCGTAGCTCGCCGCCAGCGCCAGTAGTGCGAACGATCCGACGAGGACGGTGACGAAGCGAGAGTGATCCATTGAATCGGCGACCACGGCGTTCATCGTTTGGACGTCGCTCACCGGCACCGTGCGATCGAGGCCGCGCGCCACGCGCCGGATCGCCGCGCTGGTGGAGGCGGCATCGGTCGTCGTGCGCGTGACGAGCCACATCTCACCCTGCGTCCGCGCCTTCGCCTGATTCCAGAGGACGTACAGGCTCGTGGTGGTAGTGTCTCGCAGACTGTCCTGCTTCGTGTCGGGCACGATGCCGACGATCGTGATCCACGGGCTGGCGTACGGATACCCGACGCGATGGCCGATCGCATCGCCGTGCGGCCAGTAGCGGCGAGCAAGGCTCTGGCTGACGATCGCCACCGGCACTGCGCCGGCCCGATCACTCTCATCGAACGCTCGGCCGCGCAGGATCGGAATGCCCATCGTCGCGAAGTAGCCGAGCGTCACGATATGCATGTGATCGACCGTCGGAAGCCCGCGGGTGACGTCCTCGAACTGCCCTTGGATTCTCGCGGCGATGCCGTACACGGGAGCGGCGAGCGGCAATCGATCGACGAGCGCCGCCGCGCGCACGCCGCGCTGATGCAAGTCAAGCCGGCCCAATCCGCTGATGCGCCCTCGGGCCGTCGCGTTGCGCTGAGCGGACGCGCCTTCTTGATTTCGACGAGCCTGCGGAGTTGAAGCAAGGCAAACAGTGGAGCTGGGCACTCATATGCTGAGATCTGATCTCCGCGCCGCGTTCCGCGCCGCCACCGGCGCGCCCTGGTTCACCGCGCTCGTCGCGCTCACCATCGCGCTCGGCGTGGGCGCCAACGCCGCGATCTTCAGCGTCGTCGACGCCGTGCTGCTTCAGCCGCTGCCGTTCGCGCACGGCGACCGTCTCGTGTCGCTGTGGGCGACCAATCCGGACAAGACCATTCGCCGGTTCGGCGTGTCGTACGGCGACTATCTCGACTGGCGGACGCGCACGCGCTCGTTCACCGACATGGCGCTGTACACGAGCCGCGTCGCGACGATGACCACGACCTCCGGCCCGGAGAGCGTGGCCGACTTCCAGGTGACGCGCAACTTCCTCGACGTGCTCGGCGTGACCCCGGCGCTCGGCCGCGGCTTTGGCGCCGACGACGAGCGCGGCGAATCGAGCACCACCGTCATCCTGAGCTACGGCTTCTGGCAGCGCCGGTTCGGCGGCGATCAGAATATTCTCAGCAAAAAACTGTCGATCGACGGCCGAATGCGGACCGTGATCGGCGTGTTGCCGGCGAACGCCGCGCTGATCGGGCCGGCGTTCATGGGCAACCAGCTCGACGTCGTCACGGTGGTGCCGTTCAGCAGCTTTCCGGCCGTCGAGCGCCACAACCAGCACCTGTTCGGCGCGTTGGCGCGACTGAAGCCCGGCGTGACGCTCGCCGCGGCGAGCCGCGACCTGTACGACACCGAGGTGCAGATCGCCAGCGAGAACGCCGACATCGCCGGCTGGACGGCGAGCGTGTTCATGCTGTCGGACGACCTGTCGCAGGGCGTGCGCGGACCGCTGCTGCTGTTGCTCGCCGCGGCGGCGCTCGTGCTGCTCATCGCCTGCATCAACGTCGCCAACCTGCTGCTCGTGCGCGGCACGACGCGCGCCCGCGAGCTGGCCGTGCGGCAGGCGTTGGGCGCGTCGCGCGGCCGGTTGGTGTCGCAGCTTCTCGTCGAAAGTCTCGGGTTCGGCGTCGTCGGCGGCGCGCTCGGCGTGCTCGTCGCGGCGGGCGCGATCGGCGGAATCCGCCGCATGCTGCCCGCCGGCGCCATCGCCCGGGCGGGCGACATCCACCTCGACGCGCGCGTGCTCGCCTTCGCGATCGCGTTGAGCATGCTCTCGGCGCTGCTGTTCGGCCTGTGGCCGGCGTTCCGCGCCAGCACGTTCAGCCTCAACGCCGTGCTGCGCGACGGTGGCCGAGCGCAGTCCGGCGGGGTGAAGTCGCAGCGGGTGCGCAAGTCGCTCGTAGTGGCCGAAGTGGCGCTGGCGGTGGTGCTGGTGATCTCCGCCGGCCTCGTCGTGCAGAGTCTTCAGAGATTGCTCAACGTCGATCCGGGGTTTCGGCCCGAGCACGCGATCGCCGCGCGTATCACGCTCACGCCGGAGCGCTACCCCGACTCGACCACCGTCGCGTTCTACCGGCAATTGCTGGCGAACCTCGACGGACGCGCCGGCATCGTTGCCGCGGGCGCGACGGACACGCCCCCGCTCGGCGGCGGCGGCATCTTCACGCCCATCAGATTGGTCGGCCAGCCGCCGCGGCCGCCCGATCAGCCGCTCATGAGCACGATCCGTGTCGTCACGCCCGGATTCTTCGAGGCGGCCGGCATGCACGTGCTGGCCGGCACCGGCATTCAATGGAACGAAGCCGGTCCGTCGATGGTGCTGAGCGCGGCCGCGGCGAAAGCGTTCTGGCCGAACGAGAGCGTCGTCGGCAAGCAGATCGCGTTCGGCACCGAGCCGCGCGGTCTCACTGTGGTCGGTGAAGTGAACGACGCGCGCGAGACCAGTCTCGCCACGCCGCAGGGGCCGGTCGTCTACATCTCGTTCCGCCGCAGCATGCGGTACGCGCGCGCGATGACGGTGATCGTCCGCGGCACCGGCGACGACGCCAGCCTCGTGAACGCGCTACGGGCCGCCTTGCGCGAGCAGGATCCGACGCTCGCGCTCTCGAACGTGCTGTCGCTGCGCGAGATCGTGAATCAGTCGACGGCGCAGACGCGGCTCGAGACGCTGCTCCTCGCCGTGTTCGCCGCGGCGGCGCTGCTGCTGTCCACGCTCGGCATCTACGGCGTCGTGTCGTACTCGGTGATGCAGCGCTATCAGGAAATTGGAATTCGTGTCGCATTGGGCGCGCAGCGTGCGAACGTGCTGCGGCTGGTGTTCACCGAGGGCGCGGTGCTGGCCTGCATCGGCATCGCGATCGGATTCGCCGGCGCGCTCGCGGCGACGTCGCTGATCCAGTCGTGGCTGTTCGACATCGGCCGGTTCGACCCGTTGACGTTCGTCGCGACGGGGTGCGGGCTGATCGTCGTGTCGCTCGCGGCGTGCTGGGTGCCGGCGCGCCGGGCACTGCGGGCGGATCCGCTCGCGGCGATGCGGGCGAGCTGACGGGATTCACGATTGCGCACGCTTGCCGACGACCTGATCCTGCTGCTGATCGTCGTCTATCCCGTTTGGGAATATTTCGTCAGATGGCCGCGCGCCAAGGCGCGGCTGGCCTCTGGCGAGCCCGATGCACGGTGGAAGCTCTACCGCAGCGCGATCGCGACGCAGTGGGTCGCGACCGCCGCCGTCGTAACGCTCTGGTTCGTTCTCCGTCGGCCGGCGGCAGCGTTGTATCTCCAGGTGCCAACCGGATGGCGGCTCGTGCTGTCGATCGTGTTCGTCGTCGGGATCGCGTTGCCGATGTTCGCGCAGGTCGTCGCCGTGCGGCGGGTATCCGAGGAGCAGCGCGTGGCGCTCCGCCCGAAGCTCGGCTACGCCACGTCGATCGTTCCACACACTACGGTCGAACTCCGCTGGTTCGTGCCGCTCGCGATGACGGCTGGGTTGTGCGAGGAGCTGATCTACCGCGGCTATCTCACCTGGCTGCTCGCGAGCTACCTGGGACTATGGCTGGGCGCCGTACTCAGCGTCGCGATCTTCGGCCTCGCTCACGGCTACCTCGGCAAGACGGGCGTGGTGCGCGCGACGCTGCTCGGGGCGATCTTCGCCGGCTTCGCAATCGCGCTGCAGTCGCTGTATGCCGTCATGCTCGTGCACGCGATCGTGGATCTCGGCAGTGGCATGCTGGGGTATTTGCTGTTGCGCGAGCCGGTGGAGCAGGCGAGCTGACGCAAGCAAGTGACGGTCTGCGGTCGGCGGCGCGTCGTGCGGCGCGCGTCGATCCAATTCGCGCCCTGCGCGCCGAGTAGCGGGATCGTATTTCCTACGGTATCAAGCCCTCGATCAGTTCCCAGGGGCACGAGGTGCCGTCGGGCGCGACAAACGAACCGTCGATGTGCGTGCCGGTGTCAGATCGGCCGCCCAGCTCAGGTCGAAACCCGCGTCGAGCCCCGACAGCGAATGGCCGGTGGTCCAAGGCCCTTCGAGCGACCGATCCGAGGGTGCGGTCGACGACGAGCAGGCGCCGGCGGCGGCGAGGAGCGACGCGGCAAGAAATATGGAAAGACGCTGGCAGCGGAGCGGCATTGGTGACCTCCAGCGAGACAAACCCATCGATCCCGCGGTTTGTTCGGGACCGTCCGCAACCAGCGGACGACGCGCGCGAAACCCGGACGCCGTCCCGCGCGTTCTGGATGATGGCGATCCAGGACGCGCTCGTCCACGCCTCCGCCGAATGGGCGGCGCCGATCCGGTGCATCGGCCACCCCATCGCCGATCCACACCATGAGGACTCTCTGATGGCTGCCGTTCCATATGCATTGCGCGTCGCGGAGCTGCGCTTCGCCTTCCGTCGCCTGCGTCGCGCGCCGAGCTTCACGCTCGCGACCGTGCTCGTCCTCTCGTTGGGCATCGGGGCCACGACGGCGGTGTTCAGCATCGTCAACGGCGTGCTGCTTCGGCCGTTGCCGTACCCGAGGTCGGATCGGCTCGTGTCGCTCCGGCATTCGCTGGAGGTCTCCGGCGTCTCGGAGGCGGATCAGTCGGATGCCAGCGTGTTGTACTACCAGGAGCACGCGCGTGCGTTCGATGGCATTGCCGCCGCGCGCTTTGCCGACGTCAACCTGGGCGCGACCTCGCCGGCCGATCGACCGGAACGGGTGTCCACCGCGCTGACGTCCGCCAACCTGTTCGACGTGCTCGGCGTGCATCCGTTGCTCGGCCGATCGTTCACGAAGGGTGAGGACCGTGTCGGTGCCGCGCCCGTCGCGCTTCTGTCGTACGCACTCTGGCAACAGCGCTTTCATGGCAATCCGCGCGTCGTTGGCCAGCGTCTGACCGCCGACGGCGTGTCGCGCGAGATCGTGGGCGTGATGCCCCGCAGCTTTGCATATCCGTCGCCGAGTGTCCAGCTCTGGATCCCGATCGCGTTCGATCCGCCGCACGCACAGGCGGGCAGCTTCAACTATCTCGGCATCGGGCGGCTACGCGGTGGAGTGACGATCGATGCCGCGCGCGCCGATCTCGCGCGCGTGCTGCCGCACCTGCTCGACGAATTCCCGAGCGGCATTCCGCCGGCGATGTGGCGACAGGCGCACGTCGCGCCGATCGTCACCTCGTTGCGCGATCGGCTCGTCGGTGATGTGTCGCGCATGCTCTGGATTCTGCTCGCCAGCGTGTCCCTCGTGCTGATCATCGCCTGCGCGAACGTGGCGAACCTGTTCCTCGTGCGCGGCGAGAGCCGACAGCTCGAGCTGGCGGTGCGCGGTGCACTCGGGTCCGGAGTGGCCGGCATCGTTGCCCAGTCCCTGAGCGAGGCCGCGCTGCTCTCGGGGGCCGGCGGCGTGATCGGCGTGCTGCTCGCGCTGCTTGGCGTGCGACTCGCCGCTGTCGCCGGCGGCACGCTCGGGCTTCCGCGTCTCAACGAGTTGAGCATCGACGGTCGCGTGCTGCTGTTCGCCTGTGCGGTGAGCGTCCTGTGTGCCGTGGTCGTCAGCATCATTCCGCTGTTGCGAAGCCGCCGCATCCCGATCGCGCTCGTGCTGCGTAGCGGCGGACGCGGCGCAACGAGCGGACCGAAGCAGCGGGCACGTAGCGCGCTCGTGGTCGCGCAGACGGCGCTCGCGCTGGTACTCGTCGCGTCCTCGGGACTGCTGGCGCGCAGCTTCATGCGCCTCGAGCAGGTGAAGCCGGGATTCGACGCCGACGGCGTGGTCACGACTCGGCTGATGCTGCCCAAGGCGACCTACACTTCCGCGGCGGCGCGCCTGCAGTTCTATGACGCGCTGCTCGAGAAGGTGCGCGCCGTCCCAGGCGTGCAGCAGGCGACGCTCGGCGATTGGGTGCCGTTGAGCGACGATCACAACGACACGGTGATCGGAGTCGAGGATCATCCATTGCCGCCCGGATCCGTTCCAGACGACCACTTCGTGTCGCAGGTCGACCGGCAGTACTTCCGCACGATGCACATTCCCTTGCTGAGCGGCCGCACGTTCGAGGCGCCGGATCCCACGCGACCCGACATGGAAGCGGTGGTCAGCCGTGCCTTCGCCCAGCGCTACTGGAAGAATCAGAGCCCGTTGGGCAAGCGGATTCGCCCGGGGCTCGGCTCGAGATGGTACACGGTCGTCGGCGAAGTCGGCGACGCGCACTACGATGTGCTCGACAAGCCGGCCAATGACATCGTGTATTTCCCGGTCGCCGTGGCCCCGGACTCGAACTCACTTGGCGTTCCGAATTATCTCATCGTGTTCGCCCGCAGCCCTCTGCCGGCCGGCACCGTGACTTCGGCGATCCGCGACATCGTCCACTCGCTTGATCCGTCGCTCCCGACGTACGGCGAAAAGCCGCTCGACGAGTACGTCCACGCGGCCTCGGCGCGCGCGAGAGAGATGCTGCTGCTGCTGGCGATCGCCAGCGCGCTCGCGCTCATCCTCGGTGCCGTCGGGATCTACGGCGTCATGGCGTACGGCGTGAGTCTCCGCCAGCGAGAGATCGGTGTCCGCATCGCGCTCGGCGCGCAGCCAGGACAGGTGCGGCGGATGATTTCTCGCGCCGGGGTTGGACTGGCCGCCCTCGGCGTCCTCATCGGCGTCGTCGTGGCCCTCGGCGTCACCAGATTCCTGCAATCACTACTTTATGATGTGAGTCCGACCGACCCGCTGACGCTGATCGGTACGTGCATCGTGCTGCTCCTCGTGGCGCTGGCCGCGAGCTGGATTCCGGCCAGGCGCGCGGCGGCGGTGGACCCGTCCGAGGCGTTGCGGTCGTAGCCGAGACTCGGCGGGGTACGGAAGCCGCTTGCCCTAAGCGCGCTATGGGTGTTATCCTGTGCTTCCCCTCACCGTACTACGGAAGCCGGTGTCCGACCGCGACGTCGATCTCATCCAGGGCACGCTCAACGTGCTCATCCTCAAAACCCTCTCGTGGGGCCCGCGGAACGGGTACGCGATCGCGCGCTGGGTCCGCGACACCACGGCTGGCGACATCGAGCTCGAAGAGGGCGCGTTGTACCCGGCCTTGCATCGCATGGAGCATCGCGGGTGGATCGCGGCCGAGTGGGGGGTGAGCGAGAACAACCGCCGCGCGAAGTACTATCGGCTCACGACGCTCGGCCGAAAGGCGCTACGGGCACGCACGCAGAGCTGGGAGCGGCTGGTTGACGCGGTTGGCAAGGTCCTGCACGCGCAAGCCGGCAACGCCTGACGGAGCCCAAGCGATGCACACCCCGCACGACGACACACCGGCCGAACCAAAATGGCGGCGGTACCTGCGGTTCTTCCGGCCGAATCCCGCGGCCGATCTCCAGGACGAGTTGCGCGATCACCTCGAGTCGATGGTCGAGGAGCTGGTCGCGCGCGGCATGACGCCGGAAGCGGCGCGCGCCGAGGCGCACCGTCGATTCGGCGATGTGTCGCGGATCCGCGGTGAAGTCGAGCGGCTCGACGAGACGCAGCTCACCCGCGAGCGGCGGACGGTCGCGCTCGAATCATTTCTCCATGACGTGCGCTACGCCGCGCGCGGACTGCGCCGCAGCATCGGCTTCACGCTCGTTGCGACGATCTCGATCGCACTGGGCGTTGCGGCGAACGCGACGATGTTTTCCGTCGTGAACGCCGTGCTTTTCCGCCCGATCCCCGGCGCCCACGCCGAGCGTCTCGTGCGGGTATACGAGAATCATCATAGCCCGTTGACGTGGACCCAGCTCGCCTGGTTTCGGGCGCACACGACGGCGTTCGACGGCATCGTCGGCGAACGGTATGGCGCGATGGGATTCCGCGGCGCGCCCGGCGCCGAGGCCGAACGCATTCAGACGTCATATGTCACCCAGGGCTTCTTCCCGGCACTCGGCGTGCGGATGGCGCTCGGCCGCGCGTTCGACGTCAGCGATTCGGCCGACGCGAGTGCCAGCAGCGTCGCCGTGATCAGCCATCGGTTCTGGGAGCGGCGCTTCGCCGGCGACAGCTCGATCGTGGGACGTCGAGTCGCGCTGAGCGAGCATCCGATCACGATCGTCGGCGTCACTGCGCCGGACTTCCGCAGCTCCGTGCTGGGCTGGACGCCGGACATGCTCGTGCCGATTGCCATGGCGCCGGCGCTGACCGGCACTCGGCTGCAGGATTTCGGCGGCAGCCTGTACACCACGGCACGACTCCGCGTCGGCGTCGCCCCCAGCGCCGGTGAAGCGGAGCTGCGCGGTGCGCTGGCACAGCTCGCGCGAACCGACAGCGCTGCCTACGATCGCACGACCGTGCGCATCGGCGACGTTCGCGGCGTCAACGCCGAGCAGCGCGCCGGTGTGACGATCGGTTCGGTCTTCCTGATGGCGATGGTGGGCATGGTTCTCCTCATCGCCTGCGCCAACGTCGCGAACCTCGTGCTCGGCCGCGCCGCGACACGGCGCACGGAGCTCGGCGTCCGGCTCGCGATCGGCGCAAGCCGCGGGCGCATCGTGAGGCAGATGCTCACGGAGAGTCTGCTCCTCGCGTTCGTCGGCAGCGCCGTCGGCTTCGCGGGAGCCTTGCTCCTCACGCGCCTGTTGCCCGCGGCGTTGCCGCCGCAGGCCGGACTCGATGCATCGTACTTCCAGCCGGACCTCACCGTCGCACTGTTCACCGGCGCGTTGTGTCTCGTGACGACGGTGCTCTTCGGTTTGATGCCGGCGCTGCACGCGTCGTCGCCGCAGCTCACCGGTCTGCTCAAGGGAGACGACCCGCACGCTCGCCGCCGCAGTCGACGCGGTGCGCTCGTCGTGACACAGGCCGCGCTGTGCGTGCTGCTGCTGGCTGTCGCGTCGCTGTTCCTGAGAAGCCTTGCCAGCAGCCGCGATGTCGATCCCGGATTTCGTGCCGACGGCGTCGTCGATGTCGACGTCGATCTCGGATTGCTCGGGCCTGGTGTGAAGGCGCCCGCGGTCTTCGCCAACATCGTGCGCGACGCGTCGTCGCTGCCGTCGGTGCAGTCGGCATCGCTCGCTGCAGTCGTTCCGCTGGGCGGCAGCAACATGGAGACGCGCGTTGTGCAGGACGGTATGACGCTGCGCAGCCGGGGCGATGCGCCGGCGGTGTACTTCAACGTCGTCACGCCGAAATTCTTCGCCACGCTGCGCACGCCGATTCTGCGCGGCCGCGAATTCCTCCCGACTGACGGCGAATCGTCGCCGCACGTCGCGGTGATCAACGAGACGGCGGCGCGCCGGCTCTGGCCGGCGGGCGACGCACTGGGCAAGCGATTCCGGCTGAGCGGCGACAATACACTGTACGAGGTGGTCGGCATCTCGCGGGACGCGAACTACGTGATGCCGGGCGAATCGCCAAAGGCGACGGTGTACTTCGCGTTCAGCCAGATGCCGCGCTCGGAGATGACGTTGCAGCTCCGCACGTCCGCCCCGCTGGCGACGATCCGATCCGCACTCTGGTCGGTGGTGCGCGCGAGCGCGCCGACGCTCCCGCCGCCGCCCGTCGTCACGATGACGGACGACATGTCGATCACGCTGCTGCCGGTGCGGCTCGGCGCGGGCCTACTCGGCGCGTTCGGTGGGCTCGCGCTGGTGCTCGCCGCGGCGGGGATTTACGGCGTCGCGTCGTACTCGGTGGCCAGTCGCACGCGCGAGATCGGCATCCGCGCCGCCCTCGGCGCAACGCGCGCGCGGCTCGTGCGGATGGTGCTGTGGGAGAGCGGGCGGCGCGTCGTGATCGGATCGATCATCGGGCTCGGAGCGACGATTGGAATCGCAGCGGGATTGGCTCGCGTGCTGTACGGCGTCGAGGCCGTGGATCCGGTCGTATTGCTTTCGGTGATCGTCACGATGGCCGCCGTCGCGGTGATCGCCTCGCTCGCGCCGGCGGTGCGCGCGGCGAACGCGGATCCGGTGACATCGATCCGCGCGGATTAGTAACTTCGGCGCCGGACTAACACCGGAGCGTTCATGCGCGTGGTTGCAATTGCGGCGGCGATCGCGATGTGCACGACGGCGCCGCGCGCGTTTGCGCAGACATTGCTCGATTCAGTTCCCGATCAGCATGTCTGGCTATCGGGAGCGCTCGGCGTCGGCACGATCGGCGTCGCCGCGGATCTCGGTCTGTGGTATACGCGACGAGACCTTGCGCTTGCCGTTCAGGGAAGTGCGGACGAGCAACTGTTCGGCGAACAGCGCGACGTCTGGGCACTCCTAGTCGGCCTGTCCGGCGATTGGGGACACGATCGACTCCTCGGCGCGATCGGGCCGGCAACGCTCCACTCGTCCGTTTGCGGCGATGATACTGGCTGCCGGCAGGGTGCTCGGCATCTCGCGCTCGCGTTTGCCGGCGAAGCATTCGTCCATGCGCGCGTGATCGGCATCGGGATCGACACGTTCGGTGCGCTCGCGCCCAGGCGAAAATCCCACATCGCCGTCGGGCTCTCGGTGCAGCTCGGGTGGCTGGGGGCGCCGCCGTGATCAACCGGCGCGGCGCCGGGTGTCGACTACGGTTTGCCGGCTTCGCTGGCAAAGCGCTTCATGACCGCCGCTCGCGATCTCGCGACGTAGTCTCTGCACAACGCCGGATCGCGCAGCGTCGCGATCTTGCCGCTGTCGCGCGCTGCGAGCCGCTCGATGAGGTTCGACGCATCGGGGTGCGTGGTCATCAGGATGTCGCACGGCAGGCTTGCGAGTCTCGTCAGGCCATTCTCGAAGTCGGGCACCGCCGTCGGGTACGTGCTGTTCTTCGTGAACAGGAACCCCGGTGCCGACACGGCAGTCTGACTGTCCGCATACAGCATGTGCAGACACACATCGTGCTCGCACGAGTCCCACGTCCAGCTCGTGCCGCCGGGCGTGTGTCCCGGTGTGAAGTGCGCGGTGAGCGTGAGCGGCCCGACGCGAACGTTTTCGCCATCCGCGATCCGGCGCACTGACCGCACCGGCGGGTACGGCAGGTCGATGCCGAACTGCGGATCCGCGGCGTCGGACCTTCCCCGCTCGATCGTCGCGGCGCTCCACGGGCTCGCCGCCACCTCCGCGTGCGACGCGCGCTGGATGGCCGCGATTCCGCCGGCGTGATCGAAATGCGCGTGCGAGTTGAGGATGACTTTGATGTCCTCGACGCGAAAGCCGAGCGCGCGGATGTTGGCCATCACCTGCGGCGCCGACATCGCCAGGGTTCCGTCGATCAGAATGTGTCCGCGAGGCGACGTGATGAGAATCGACGACAGGCCGGCGGTGCCGACGTAATACGTGTTGCCGTAGATGCGCGCCGGCGCGTGCGGCTGGTTCCAGGCGGCGCAGGAGTGACAGCGCGCCGCGGAGTAGTCGATGCGGACGGTGTCGCGGGATTGCGCGCCTGCGGTCGTGGCAGCGGCGGCGAGGAGCATCAGCGGGACGAGGCGACGCATGTCGAGCATGGCGAATAGTAGCGCCCGTGTCCGCTGCGGCGATGCGTCGTGCCCGAACTCGTGGCGGTTCGCGCTGACCGGCATGTCCAATGCACCGGGCGACTGTTCGCGTCGATCGTTGCCTGGAGGCGACCAATGCTCAAGACTCGCATACTCATCGTGGCTGGTGCGCTACTGCTTGCCGCGTCCGCCAGCTCCGCCGCCGCCCAAGGTCGCGGGCGGGGCCGTCCATCGCCGCAACACGGGCGCCCGCACGCCGTCACCGCGCAACAGCAACAGCAGCTGATCTTGCAGCAGCGGCAGCGCGACGTCCAGTACCGCCAGCGGCTCCAGCAGCAGGTGGTGGCTGCGCAGGCACGCGAGCGGCAGCTGCAAACGGCACGGCGCAACGCGCAGTACGCGCAGCAGCAGCGCTACCTCGAGGCGTTGCGGCTTCAGCAGCAGCGGCTCCAGGCGCAGCGCGACTACGCGCGCGATCCGTACTTCACCACGGCGCCGACATATCGGTACCGGGTCGGCAGCGCCTATCACGAAACGAATCAGTATGGCGTCGCCGTGCTGCAGCAGGCGGTGAACAACGGCTACGTGCAGGGCGTCGAGGCCGGCCGCGCCGATCGCGCCGACCGCTGGCCGGCGAATTACCAGAACTCATATGCCTACCAGGATGCGACGTACGGCTACACCGGCCAGTACGTCGACCTGCCGGACTACAGCTACTATTTCCGTCAGGGCTTCCAGCGCGGATACCAGGACGGCTACTCCGCCCGCTCGCAGTACGGCACGTTCTCGAACGGCAGCGGCTCCATTCTCGCGAACTTGCTGACGAGCATTCTGGGATTGCAGCCGTTGCCCTGATCCCCAGTTCGCCAAAGTGATGACCGGGTCGCGCGCGGACTCCCGCTAAACGGCACGGGTCCGCGCCGGCAGCGGGGCGATGCTTGCGCCGCGCCGGCGAGCGCCGCATATACGAGGATCTCGTCCGGAGCACTCGAATGCGGCTGTTCGCGACTCGACGTTCGAAAATTGTCGGCGGCGTGGCGATTGGAACCCTCGGTTTCGCCGGCGCCCAGTGGCTCCTCGAACGGCACGTTCAGTTGATTGAGGTTCTGCTGTTCGTGGCGATCCTCAGCCTGGTCCTCTGGATCGTTCAGCCCAGCAGACCTCGCGTGACGCGGTAGTCGTCGCAGCTAATTGAACGATCGCCGCCCGCACGTCAATCGTTTCGCAGGATGTCCATGACCGCGATGCGAGAGGCGCGGCGGGCGGGCAGATAACTGGCCGCGACGGTGACGGCCGCGAGGACGACCACGGCCGCGCCGCAGGCGCGCGGATCGATGAAGTCGAGCGCGGTGAACATCGAGCGCAGCACGCGCATCGAGAACACCGCGCCGAGCACCCCGAACGTGACGCCGGCGAGGGTCAGGCGCACGCCGTCGCCCAACGTCAGTCGCAACAGTGTCCGTGGCGTTGCGCCGAGCGCGGCACGCACGGCCAATTCTCGCGTGCGCTGCTGTACGCCCTGCGCCATTACGCCGTAGAGGCCAATCGCTGACAATAGCAGCGCGATCGAGCCCACCGCGCCGAGCCACGCGCTCACATGCTGCTGCGGTTCTACCGTTCCGGCGATATGCGTGGTTTGCGCCGTCGACATTGGCCCCGCCTCAACTGGACCCGTCAGTTGCACGATCGACCGCACGACACTGTCGGGTACGAGCGCGCCGCGGCGCCCGCGCAGCACCAGCGTGAGATTGCCGAAATCCATGTGCTGCGCGTACGGCACGTACATCGTCGCCGCCGGGGCAGACGTGAGGCCCGAGTACCGCGTGTTGCCGACAACGCCGATCACTCGCATCGGCGTCCGGCCGAAGCGATTGTGATTTGTCGGCCACACGACGAGCTTGCCGATCGGGTCTTCCTGCGGCCACAGCTCCTCGGCCATCCGGCGGCTGACGATAGCCACCGGCGGTGCGTGGTCGTCATCCTGAAGCGCGACGTCTCGCCCGCGGAACATCGGGATGCCGATGGCCGCGAGCGCCCCGGGATACACCTGATCGACATAGACGTGGAACGCCGCGCCGGCATCGTAGTCTCGCGGAGCCCCGACTGGCGGCTCCTCGCCGCGCCGGTAGACCGATGAGGGTTCTGCCCACGGGGCCGGCGGCACGGTGCTGATGAATCCGGCGGCAGCGATCTCGGGCGCGCTCTTCGCGCGGGCAAGCACAGTTCTATAGAAAGCGACCTGGCGCGCGCTGTCGAGACCCTCGTCGTGCGTGCTCAGGAACGCGGTGCTCAAGCCGCGTGGATCGAATCCGATGTCCATCGCGAGCGCGCGACGCACGGCGCCAAACACGATGCTCGACGACATGAGCAGCACGAGCGACGCGGACACCTGCACCACCACGAGCGCCCGCTGCCCGCGCGATCGGCGATGGCCCGCGCCGCCGCCGTCCTTGAGCACGGCCGACGGCGACACCCGCCCGATTGCCAGGGCGGGGGCAATCGACACGAGGAGCATCGTGAGCAGCGCCGCACCGATCGCCAGCGCGAGCACGCGCCGATCGAGCGTAAAGTCGACGCCGGCCATGTCGACGATGGTGTCGACCATCACGCTCCAGCGAACGAGCAGCCATGCCAGTCCCACGCCGCATACCGCGGCGCCGGTCGCGAGCAGTGCATGCTCGGCCAGCAGTCTGCCGACGAGCGATGCACGCGAGGCGCCGAGCGCGAGCCGCGTCGCCAGTTCGCGCCGGCGTGCCGAGGCGCGCACGATCGAGAGGTTTGCGACGTTGGCGCAGGCGATGACGAGGAGCAGCGACACCGCCGCGGCAAGCAGTTGCGGCATCCGGCTCGCCGACGCCCGCTCGTCGATCGTCATGCCGGCGCCGCGGTACACGCGCACGCCGCGGCCGCGGTCGTCCGGATAGGTCGCCGCCAGCCGTGCGGCGATGACCGTGAGCTCGCGGCGGGCGTCGTCGAGATTTGCACCGGGCGCGAGCCGGCCGACGACGCGCCCGCTCACCGCGGTTCGCGACTCGAGGGGCATGGGATAATTCGAGATCGCGCCGAGGATCGTGAGTGGAATCCAGACCTGCATCGGATGCGTCGCCATGGCACCGATGAATTGCGGGGGCGCAACGCCGACGACCACGAGCGGGTAGCCGTCGAGCCAGAGCGTCCGGCCGATCGCCCGCGCAGGTGTGCCGAAATGTGAATAGGAAAACTCATAGCCGATCACCGCGACCGGTGCCGGCGCGTGTGGCGTGACGTCGGCCGAATCCAGTAGCCGGCCGGCGGATGGATGGACGCCGAGCACCCGGAAGAAGTCGCCGGTCACGTAGCTCACCCAGGTGTGTCCGGATGTGGCCGCGGTCCGGAATGCCATCGACGTGCCGTCGTACAGCGCGAGACCGCTCAGCGATCTGACGCTCGTTCGGAAATCGTTGAAGTCCGCATAGCTGAAGTCGTACAGACCGGTCGAGCCGCGCACCGGTTCGGCGCTTACGAGCCGATCGGGATCAGCCACCGCGGGCAGCGGACGGAGCAGGGAGCCTTTCACGATCGTGAACAGCGCCGTCGCGCCGCCAATGCCGATCGCCAGCGTGAGCACGGCCGTGATGACGTACACCGGCGAGCGGCCGAGCGAACGCGCAGCGTGCCGCAGCGTGCGCGCGGCCGTCGCGATCGACTCGCCAACCCACGCGTCGCGCGTCGACTCCTTCACCTGCTCGATCCCGCCGCTGGCCACGAGCGCCGCTCGGCGCGCCTCCGGCGGCGACATGCCACGTCTCTCATAATCTGCGGCGAGCAGGTCCACGTATGCCCGCAGCTCGTCGTCCAGCGCCGCGTCGACCTCGCGACGATGGACGAGATTGAACCAGAGAGCCCGCAGCCGCGACAGCGCACCCACGTCAGGTCGCCTCGAGGGCGGCGCGCATCGCGCCGGCCACGCGGCGCCACTCGTCGGTTTCCGCCGCGAGCTGGCGGCGGCCGGCGGCCGTGAGCCGGTAGAACTTGGCGCGGCGCTTGTTCTCCGAATCGCCCCACGAGGCGGCCAGCCAGCCCCGTTCCTCGAGGCGGTGCAGCGCGGGGAAGAGCGATCCCGGGCGCACGACGTAGGCGCCGCGCGTGATCTGCTCGACTCGGCGCGAGACGCCGAGTCCGTGGAGCGGCTCGAGGCTCAGCGCCTTGAGGATGAGCAGGTCCAGCGTGCCCTGGAGGAGCGGGGTGTGCGACGACGGCATGGCGACCTATCGAATGTCGATAGCAGCACGGTACGGTTCGACGTATCGATTGTCAATAGGAGCCCGGTGCGGCTGGCGAACGGTGTGACCGCATGATTCATTTCGGTATGCGATCTTTCGTGAACGGTCGCCGGCTGGCTCCCACGGTCCTGCTCGCCGCCGGTCTGATCTGCGCGGCGACATCCGTCGCCGCCGGCCAATCCACGACCGCCGACTCCATTGCGACCGCGTGCATCGAACGCGACACGAGCACCGCCTGGCAACGCCTCTCCGAGGCGTGGGGCAACGAAGCGGGTGCACACTGGACCAACGCCGCGCTTCGCGAAGAGCTGATCGCCCTCGGTGACTCCGATCAGGCGGTTCGGCGCGGCCTGTCGGTCGCCGACTCGATGCGCGACGCCGGATTCGCGCGCCGCATGGCCGCGCGCGACTCGATCGACGCCGCGGCGCTGTCGCGCATCGTCGCGCGCTACGGCTGGCCAACCCGCAGCATGGTCGGCGCGCGCGGAGCCGACGCCGCGTTTCTCGTCGCGCAGCACAATGCGAGTTTGCAGAAGACGGCGTTGCGGCTCATGCGTGCGCTGCCGCGGAGCGAGGTGTCGCAGGCCAATCTCGCGATGCTCGAGGATCGCGTGCTCGTGGGCGAGGGGAAGTCCCAGCGTTACGCGACGCAGCTCACGTTCTCGGCTGACGGGAAGCGCATGAGCTTCCAGCCCATCGACGACGTGGAGCATCTCGACGCCCGTCGCGCCGCCGCCGGCTTGCCGCCGCTGACGAGCTATCTCTGCCTGATGCGGGTGATGTACGGGCGCGAAGTCGACGACCCGCGAGCGCGGAAGCCGTAGCGGCCTACACGCTCACGGCCGCAGGATGTTCCGATCCAGCACCGCCATCAGATTCACGTGGTCATCGGTCCAGTGCACCGCCGGCCCGTCGTTGCCGAGCCAGTACCATTGCTTCGACGCGGCGAGCCGCGCGATCGCGGCTGGTGAACGGGCGATCGCCACGGCGACGGTCGGCCGTACGCCAGCTGCTTCGTCCGCGGGCGACGGCACGTAGTCATCGATCGCGACCTGGTGACCCGTCGCGCGCTGCCAGCCGCGGAACACCGATGCGAGATCGGCGTAGCGATTCGAGATGTGCATGACGAGCACGCCGTCGGGTGCGAGCTTCGACAGGTAGAGTTGCAGCGCTTCGTCGGTGAGCAGGTGCGTCGGGATCGCGTCGCTGTTGAACGCATCGATCAGCAGCAGGTCGAGCCGGCCGTTCGGCACGGTGGCGAGCAGTTGCCGGCCGTCGCCGATCGCGAGGTCCACCTTCGCCTTGGCATCGGCCAGATAGGTGAAGTCGCGCCGGGCGATGGCTTCCACCACCGGATCGATCTCGTAGTAGGTCACGTGCTGGTCGGCGCGCGCGAGCGGCGCGAGGCAGCCGGCGCCGAGTCCGACGATCCCGATCTCCGCGCCCGGCCGGGCCTGGAGCACGGCGGCGCCGAGCGGGCCGGCGGGGTAGTAGTAGGCGGTCGGAATGTCGCGCAGCGCCGGGGTCTTGCGCTGATCCCCGTGCACCGTCACGCCGTGGATGAGCAAACGCTCATTTGGATTGTCGGTGACACGGGACAGTCCGAAGAAGCTCCGCTGCTGGTCGATGATCGGATCGATGAAGTGCAGACCGCCGAGCACCCACGCGCCGGCGAGCGTTGCCGAGAGCGCGAACATGCCGGCGGTCGAGTCGAACAGCACGCCGAAGGCCAGCACCGGGAGCGGCATGAACTGCCAGCGGAGCGCCGTGTTGCCGGGCACGCCTGTGGCCGCATGGCGCGACACGATCACCATGATGCCGGCGGCCAGCATTGCACCGACCATCGCCAGGCCGGGCAGAGAGCGCAGCGTTCGCCACGACAGCGCGCGTCGAACCGTGAGCCACCACCGTGCGCTCGGCGTCAGGCACGCCAGCGCCATGAGGGTGAGGGGATACTCGGCGACGGACCGGAACACGAGTGGCGCGACGATGCTGTTGAGGAGTCCGCCCGCCGCTCCGCCGACCGCGATCCACAGATAGAAATCGGTGAGCGCGCTGGCATCGGGCCGGTCGTCGGCGAGATCGCCGTGGCAGAGCAGCGCGCCGGTGAACAACATGCCGAGCAGCACGATGAGCGAAAACCAGAGCGGAAAGAGCGTTGGCACGACGACGAGCACGAGGCAGAGTGCAATGCCGTATGTCGTGCATCGCGCCAGCACGCGTCGCGGCGGACGGCGCGACGGCGAGAACGCGATGACGAACGTCAGCAGGTAGATGGCGAGCGGCACGATCCAGAGGAGCGGCACCGACACGACGTCGGTCGCGAGCTGCATGGTGACGCTGAGCAGCAGGCTGGCCGCGACGCCGGCGCGGAGCATCCAGGTGAGGCGCCGGCTCAACGTGATCCGGACCGCGGGGGCACTGGCTGAAGCCATGGCACCCGTGTCCGGCGGCCGCACCAGCATCAACGTGAGCAGGCTGACGGCGACGAACGCGACGTAGCCGGCGTGCCAGAGACGAAGCTGCGTCGACAGCCCGAAGGCCGGTTCGATGAGTACCGGATAGGCGAGCAGCGCGGCGAGCGAGCCGGCATTCGACGCCGCGTAGAGCCAGAATGGATCGCGCGGAGCGCCAGGCCTGCCCTCGGCGAACCAGCGCTGGGTGACCGAGCTGTTGGTCGACAGCACGAAACAGGCGGCGCCGACACCGAGCGTGAGCTGTATGAGAATGCTGGTGACTGGCGGCGTGTGGCCGGCGATGCTGGCGAGCGGACGTGGGAGGGCGAGCAGCGACAGCAGCAGCAGGAGCGCCTGCCACAGTCGTTGGCGGGGCAGTCCAAACGCATGCATGCTGCCGTGGGCCCAGGTGTACCCGGCGACGAGGACGATCTGGAAGAACACCATGCAGGTGTTCCAGACCGCCGGGCTGCCGCCGTAGATGGGCAGCAGCATGCGGGCGATCATCGGCTCGATGGAGAAGAGCAGGACCGCGCTGAGGAAGACCGAAAATGCATGGAGCGCGGTTCGCGCACTGCCGAGTTCGACAGGACGAATGGCGTCCGTGGCGGGGGCGGGATTCATCTGACCTAGGACGACCGAGCGGGCCGAGGCGTCGCGGGTTCGGTCATTGCAGAGCGAGTCGCGACCACTTCCGCCCCTGCAACTCGATGACACCTTCCGATCCGCCAACCGACGGGGACCGCTCGCTCTGGGCGAAGAACCCAGCCGCCTGGCTGGCCGCGATCGTCGACTCCTCGGACGACGCGATCGTCGGCAAGACGCTCGACAGCATCATTCGAAGCTGGAACGCCGGCGCCGCGCGCATGTTCGGCTACACGGCCGAGGAGATCATCGGCAGACCGGTGACGGACCTGATGCCGCCCGAGCTCAAGCACGAGGAGGTCGGGATCGTCGCTCGGCTGTCGCGGGGGGAACGGGTCGATCACTACCAGACGGTGCGGGTGAAGAAGGACGGCACGCGCATCGACGTGTCGCTCAGCGTCTCGCCGATCCGCGATGCGACGGGCCGGATCGTTGGCGCGGCCAAGATCGCGCGCGACATCACCGAGGAGCGGCGCCTGCGCGATGCCGAGCGACAACTCTCCGAGCAGTTGCAGGAGCAGGCAGTCGAGCTGGAGCAGCAGGTGGAGGAAGCGCAGTCGTTGCAGGAGGAGCTGGAGCAGACGAACGACGAGCTGCACCGGGCGGCGGAGAACGCGCGGGACGCGCAGGCGCGCGCCGAGTCGGCGAATCGCGCCAAGAGCGTGTTTCTCGCGACGATGAGTCACGAGCTGCGGACGCCGCTCAACGCGATCGCGGGGTACCTCGATCTGCTGCGCCTCGGGCTGCGCGGCCCACTCACGGAGGAGCAGCGGACCGATCTCGATCGGATCAAGCGGAATCAGGAAACGCTGCTGCGGCTGATCGAGGACGTGCTGGACTTCGCGAAGCTCGAGTCCGGGCGGGTCGAGTACCGGCTGGCTGACCTGCCGATCGATGAATTGCTCCGCACGCTCGAGACGTTCGTCGCACCGCTGCTCGACAAGAAAGGCATCACGTACCACTTCGCACCGTGCGGCGACGGGCTCGTGGCGCGCGCCGATCGCGACAAGGTCGAGCAGATCATGCTGAATCTGTTATCGAACGCGGCGAAGTTCACTGATCACGGGCGCATCGAGGTTCGCTGCACGTCGCGCGACGACAAGGTGGTGATCGACGTCGTCGACACCGGTCGCGGGATCTCGAGCGAGCTGCTGGCCACGATCTTCGAGCCGTTCGTGCAGGGCGAGCAGGAGCTGACGCGGACGGCCGAAGGCACGGGATTGGGCCTATCGATCAGCCGTCAGCTTGCGCGCGGAATGGGCGGCGACGTGCTGGTGCGAAGCGAGTCGGGCAGCGGATCGACGTTTACGCTGGTGTTGCCGAGAACGGTCGAACGGTAGAACGGTGGAACGGTGGAACGGTCGACTGCATGGGCGGTCCGCCGCGACGCGTCGGCGCGGACGGGTCACGACTACTCCGTCGGCGCGGTCTACACCACGCTCGATCGACTGGAGGCAAAGGGGCTCGTCACCTCGCGCCGGACCGCACCGCTCGCCGTGCGCGGCGGGCGCTCGCGGCGCCAGTTCCGCGTCACGGCAGCCGGCGGCCGGGCGATGCGCGAGGCGGAGCAACGCACTGCCGCGCTATGGGCCGGGGTCGGCACCCTCAAACCGCGATCGACATGAGCACATCTCCGCGGATTTCGCAGGCGCTGCTCGCGGCGCTCTGCCCAGCCGGCGACTTCCGCGAGGCGGTACTCGGCGACCTCGCCGAAGAGCATGCGGCGCGAATCGAGATGCAAGGCGCCGCGGCGGCAGGCAGATGGTATCGGCGGGAGGCGCTCCGGGCCGCGCCGCATGCGGTGTCGGCCTGGGCGCGCGGTCTGCGATTCGCGGACGGCGTGCGGCTGATCGCCATCGCCGCCAGCACGGTCGTCGTTGCGCGGGTGTTTCAGTATTCGCTGTTGTGGATCGTCGTTGCCTCGTGGGGCACGATCGCCGTCGGATTGCTGCTGGCGGTCCCGCTCCTGATGTTAGGCATCGTGCTGCTGTCCGGCGCGACTGGCGCGCGGTTCGATCACTGGCTGCTGATCACGGCCCCGAGCGGCTGGCTGGGGTACACGACGCTTGGCGGGGTGTTGCGCGTGTGGCATGACGCGCGTGGCAAGGAATTGACTTCTTGAATGAGAGTCATATTATTCCGCGCCCATCACAGGCCAAGTGATCCGATGCTTCGTGCACTCGCTCGGGCGGTGAATGGCGCCATGACGGTCGGCGCCGCGTTGATCGGGGGCGCCGTCGCTCCGGCTTCCGCTCAGGACCTGCCCGACACCGGTGTCGAGCAGCACGGGTGGCTCTCCCTCGGGCTCGGAACGAGCTCGGTCGCCGGCTCGCTGTCGGCGGTGGGCAGCTTCTGGTACACGCGACGCGCGCTCGCCCTCGCGTTCCAGTCGACGTCCAATGGCGCCGAGTTCGGTGAACAGCGCGACGGTCTCGCCTTGTTGGCTGGCCGGACGAGCGGTACGGCGACGCGCCGGCTCGTCGGTGCGCTCGGACTTGCCCACGTGCACTCGCACTTCACTTGCGAGGACTTCTGTGCGGACGTGCCGGACGCCACTCACCTCGCCCTGGCGTTTGCCGGTGAGGCGTTCGTCAATCGGAAGCACGTCGGGTTCGGAGTCGACACCTTCGGTGCGCTCGGCGCGTCGCGGGCATCGTACGTCGGAGTGGGGCTGTCGGTGCAGCTCGGGCGCCTGGGGACCAGGCACTGAACGACGGTGCGGACTCGAAGTCGCCCTCCGAGTGGCCCGCGCCGTCGTTACGAGAAGTCGTATTCCAGCACGAATGGGTGCTCGGAGCTATGCCCGACTGACGACGTACCACGGCCGCCAAGTCCGTGCAGCTCGCCCGTTCCGGAGCCGGGCACGACGGCGTACGACTCCGTCGCCTGTCCACCCTCGTACACGCCGGTGCGCTGAAGGACGAACGATCCACTCTTGCCGGCGAGCCGGCCGGTGATGCGCTCGAGGCCGACGATCGTCGCCGTACCGTCTGCGCGGTACATCATCAGGTACTCGACGTGGCCGTCACCCTCGATGTCGCCGGTGAACGTCCTCATCACGGTGGCGCGTGTGATCCTGGGCAGGCCCTGCCCTTCACTGAGCGGCTTTTCATCCCAGCTCTTGATGGCGAAGCGCGCGTTCGCGGAGGTGGCCATTGAATGGAACTCCGGGTGCCGGTGAAGTCGATGCGAGTTGACGGAAGCTTGCGGCGAGTGCCCGAGGACAGTGCACCGATCCGACGGCTCTGGCAAGCCGTTCACGAAAAGCTCACACGGGCTGGGAGAAGAACGCCGCCGGCGAAATAGTGCCGGCGTTCATCTGAACGAACCCGTTCATCGCCGCCTGGTTGCCGAGGATCGATCCGATGACCTGCTGCATCTCCGGCGGCGGCGGCTCGAGCGACGCGAGCTGACAGGTCAGCTCGTACATCGGCAGCGCCTGCGCGTCGCGCTCGCGCTGGCACTCGCTCATCGCGGCGTCGAACGATCGTTCACCGGACAGCGCCGCATCGAGCGCCGCAGACGAGCGCTCCGCGTCTACGAACGCATCCGAGATTCCCTGCGCCGTAATCGGATCGCGGGTGTATCCGGCGTCGCCGACGAGAGCCCATCCCGGCCCGAACGGCGTGCGGAAGAAATTGGGCACGGGCATGCCGGCGAACGGCGCCTCACGCCGCGCGGCGCGCACCCGAGCGCCGAGCGGCGGCGCGAGGTCCAGCATCTCGAGGAACGAGCGCTCGATGTGCTGCTTGTTGGTCTCGAACTCCGCGTACGGCCAGCCGCCGACGATGAGCGTCAGACCGTCGTGCGTCGGCGCGACGCCGAATCCACGACGGTCGCGAATATAGATGTCGTACCGGCCGTCCATCGGCAGACCGCTCCAATAGCTGTAATAGCCGGCGAGCAGCAACGGCCGCTCGTTGTAGGATTGTGCGCCGACCGCCTTCGCCACCTTGGAGCGGTGGCCGTCGGCGCCGACCACGACCCGCGCGCGCTCCACCACGCTGCGCCCATCCTTCGTTCGCCCGCGAATGCCAACGACTCGGCCCGCCTCGATCAGAATCTCCTCAACAACGAAACCCTGGCGCAGCTCCGCGCCCGCCGCCGCCGCGGCATTCACGAGCAGCGCGTCGAGCACGGTGCGGCGCGGGCAGTAGGAGACCGGGGAATCGTCGGCGCCGGGCGCACCGGCAACCGTGAAGGGGCCGAAGTCGAACGCGTATGTGTGAATCGGCGGACATCCCGTGGCAATCAGCTCGTCGAGCAGACCCCACCGCGACAGCGCAGCGACCCCGCGAGGCTGGAGAATGTGCGTCGAGATCGTGTCGCTCGGGAACGTCGCACGGTCGAGCAGCAGCACGCGGTAGCCGCGCCGCGCCAGCAGCATCGCCAGCGGCGATCCGGCGCAGCGCGCGCCAAGCACGATCACGTCCCAGTCGGTGGCCATCATCCCTCCTCGTTGTTCTGCGTGCGAAGTCGCGGATCGATCGGTAGAATTCGTACGGCATGGTACGAGGTGGCTCGGAGGCGCTCCAATCCCCCAATGTTGGGATTGGCGAGCACGCCGTTCGGGCGCATTCTGGTGGCACATGAGCGAGCGAGCACGCAATCATTGTCGGGAGCGCCTGCAGGTGTTGGCGGGCGCCGCCCTCGATCCCGAGCAGGCCAGGCTCGCGGCGATCGAGGAGCTGCGTCGAGTCGTCGGGTTCGAGCGCTGGTGCTGGCCGGTGACCGATCCGCTCAGCGGATTGGCCATGGGCGGCATCGCCGACTTCGATCTGTGGCCGACGTTGCCGCGGCTCATTTCGCTGCAGGAGCACGGCGACGTGGCCACGAAGCCGCGGCTGCTCTTCGGCGCGTCGCCGAGCGTGGCGCTGAGCACTGCCACCGGCGGCGACATCGAGCGCAGTCAGGTCTGGCGCGAGTGCCTGCAGCCGTACGGTGTCGGCGATACGCTCATGACGGCGTGTCGCGAACGGGAAGGAAGCTGGGGCAGCGTCGAGCTGATGCGCGATCGCGACGACCGCGCGTTCAGCGAGGACGAGATCCGGTTTCTCGAAACGCTTTCGCCGACCCTGGGCACGCTGATTCGCCGGAGTCTGTCGTCGAGCTGGCGCAAGGATTCCGACGACAGCCGCCTGCCGCCGCCCGGCACGCTGATCCTCGATCGCGAATTGAAGCCGTCAGGCTGGACGTCGCCGGCTCGCGATTGGCTCGACGCGCTGCAGCCCGGCGGCGGCATGCTGCCGCCATCGATTTATGAAATTGGTACGCGCGTGCTGGCGCGCGACGCCATCGATCCCGGCCACCGTCTGCCGGCGCGCGTGCGAATCCGCACCGTGACCGGCCGCTGGTCGGTCATCGAAGGCGCGTTGCTCGAGGGCGGCGACGCGTCGCACGTCGCGATCACGATGCGCGCCGCGACCGGCGACGAGGTCGTCGAGATCCTCTGCCGAGCACACGGCCTCACCGCACGCGAGCGGCAGATCGTCGCGCTGCTTCGCGCCGGACTCGCCACGAAGCAGATGAGCGCCGCGCTCGGCATTTCGTCATACACCGTGCACGACCACGTCAAAGCCATCTTCGAGAAGACCGGCGTCCGCAGCCGCGGCGAGCTGGTCTCGCACCTCACTGCGACTGCAGGGCGTTCGCCGGATTGAGCCGCGCGGCGCGCGACGCGGGGATCGTCGTTGCGAGAATCGTGATGGCCGTGATCAGCACCGTCGCCGTGGCGAGAATCAGCGGATCTGATGCGCTGATGGCGTAGACCCGACTCGACACCACCCGTCCCGAGAACCAGGCCAGCGCGAGCCCGATCGCCGCGCCGAGCAGCCCGAGCGTCGCACCTTGTCGCATGACGAGCAGGAACACCGAGCGCGGCGACGCGCCGAGTGCGAGCCGCGTCGCCATCTCGTCGCGACGCAGCGAGCCGGCGTACGACACCACGCCGTAGATGCCGACGGCGGCGAGCACCACCGCGATGGCGCCGAAGACGAGCATCAACGTCATCCCCAGCTCCTGCCGGCGCAGCGTGCCGTCGACGACGTCCGAGGCGAGCTGGAAATCCAGCGCCATCGTCGGATTGAGCTGGTGCACCGCCGTGCGGATCGCCGACTCGATGCTGATGACGTTCGCTCCGGACATGGACACGACTGCCATCGCGCGCCGCTGTGGGAATTGCGTCAGCGGCTGATAGTACGCGGGCTCCGCGGCATCGCCGAGCGCCTTCTGCCGCACGTCGCCGACGACGCCGACGATCGTGACTTCGTTCTTCGGATCGGGCGCCGGATAGCCGGCCGAAAACTGCACGCCGATTGGATTGCGGCCCTTCAGATACTTGTCAACGAACACTTTGTTGACGATGGCGACGGGAATCGTCGTCGGCAGATCGGCGGTGGAGAAGTCGCGTCCGGCGAGCAGCGGCGTGCCCATCGCGGTGAAGAGGCCCGGACTCACGAACCGCTGGCGCGTGCCCGGTGCGTTCGCCGCGTCGAACGCTTCGCCGTGAAACTGCGCGAGCAGCGAGCTCTCGAGGCGGCCGAGCATCGGATAGGCCGAGACCAGACCGACGTTGGTGACGCCGTGGACGTTGCCGACGGCGCGCAACAGATCCGACTGCGCCTGAGCGACGGCGTCTGGCGTCCGGTAGCGCGGACCGAGGAACGACGCGTCGAACAGCAGCCGGTGCTCGGGCACGAAGCCGGCGTCCGTACTGCGGAGACTGGCGAACCCTCGCACCAGCCAACCGGCGCCCGCCACGAGCATGATCGCCAGCGCCACCTCGGCCACGGTCATCGCCATCAGCCAGCGCGACGTGGCGCGGCCGGCGCTCGACGACCGCGAGCTGTCGTTCATGAGCGTTCTCATATCACTGCGCAGCAGGCGAATCGCCGGCGCCAAGCCGATGATCGCACCGGTGACGACGAGCATCGCCAGTGAAAAGAGCAGCACCCGCGCGTCGAACGACACGGCATCGAGCCGCGGCAGCTTCGACGCGCCGAGCGCGAGCAGGGCGCGCAATCCGAGCGCGCCGACGGCGACGCCGACGATGGTGCCGGCCGCCGCCAGCAGCAGCGATTCGGTGAGCAGCTGGCGGATGAGTCGGCCCCAGCCCGCGCCGAGTGCGGCGCGCACCGCCATCTCGCGCGCCGTCGCCGCTCCGCGGGCGAGCAGCAGGTTGGCCACGTTCACGCAGGCGAGCAGGAGCAGCAGCGCCGTCGCCGACATGACGATGATCAGAATCGGTCCGAGGTCGCCGACGATCGAGTCGACGAGCGGACGCGTCACGTACACGCGGTTGCGATCGGACGCCGGAAAGTCGCGCGCCAGGCCGCCCATGATCGTCGCCATCTCGCTCTTCGCCTGGTCGATCGACGTGCCGTGCCGCAGGCGAATGAACGCCTCCTGTCCGTGATTCACGTCGTTGGCTGGCGTGCGCTGCGCGAGCCAGAGGTCGGCGGCATGCGGCATGTCGAAGTCGCGCGGCGCAACACCGGCGATCGTCGTCGTCGCTTCGGCAAAGTGGATCGGTTTGCCGACGATGTTCGGGTCGTTGTCGTAGAGCTGCTTCCAGAGCCGCGTCGAGATCACGACCCTCGGCGCGGGAAAGGGCTGCGGTGCCGCGCCCGGTGCCGGCGGCACGAACGGAATGAAGTCGTCGTGCGTGAATCCGCCGCGCGTCATCGGCAGACCGAATAGGTCGAAGAACCCCTCGGTGATGGCGTAGAACTGCACGTGCGACGGCGTTCCATCGTTGGCGAGGAGCGTGAGATCGCCCGGCGTGTATCCCGCCGCCTGTTCGATGGAGAGCTTCGGATCGTTGAGCCGGAAGATTTCACCACCCGAGAGCAGTCCGGTCGTGACGCGCCCGTCGGTGAGTGCGGTGCGCAGACTGTAGAGATCTTCCGCGTGTGGGTACGGCAGCGGCTTGAGAAGGACGGCGCTCAGCGTGGTGAAGATCGCAGTCGTCGCGCCGATGCCGAGGGCCAGTGTGGCGATCGCGGTGAGGGGAAATCCCGGCGAACGGCGGAACGAGCGGAGCGCAACGCGGATGTCCTGCAGAACGGTGTCCATTCGAGGCTCCTTGCTGCGGCACGAGGTGGGCGGCCGGCGTCAGTTGCCGATCCGTTGATAGTACTACGCTCTATCGGCCTTGCAACTCGATTGGGACGGACGGCCTGGATCCGAGTGCGATCGTTCGGTGCCGATCGATCCAGTAGCCCCACGGGATGAACACCCAGAGCACGAGCGTCGTCACCGCGAGCGTATGCTCGTTCTTCGGCGGCGGTCCGAAAAAGCCTCCGATGTACACGACGAGCAGCAACCCGACCATCGCGGCGAGCGCCCAATTGCCGATCCAGTCGATCGCGCGCGTCGTGCGGAGATAGATCGCCAGTCCGACAATCAGCAGGATGATCTCGACGGCGGCCGATATGGCGACCGAGTTCCACAGTCCCAGTCCGACGCGCGTCGTCGAGCCGGGCCAGAGCGGCAGGTCGGGCCGATGCACCACGAGGTCGAGCACCCAATGGCTCACGACGGCGAGTCCGACGATCCACGCGCCCGACACGTAGCGGCGCATGGCGAAGTAGATGCCGCCGATGACGGCGCCCCACACGATTGCCATGAGCAAACTGTGAGAGATCGGATACGACACGAAGTCGAGCGGATTGGCCGCCGTCAGTCCGGGCACGATTCGCACGCGCTCGACGCCGGCGAGCAGCAGGATCGGCCACAGCTCGTCGAGCCACTGCGCGGCGAAGATCAGTGTGCCGAGCGACGTGCGCGGCGCGGCGCGTTTGGCCGCGAGCGCGACGGCGTAGTGGCCGAGGAACATCGTCCGCGCAGGGTGAACTAGTGCGGCGTCACCTGGGCGGCGCGACGCTCCAGCGGTTTCACGGGCGACGGAGCCGCTGCATGCGACGGCGGCTCCACGCGGCTCGCGAGCGCCTTGGCGATGAATCGCTGCGATTCCCCGAGTCGCTCGACCTCGATGGCCAGCGCGTCGATGCCGGCGACGACCTCCGGCATCCGCTGCAGGGCATCGAGATTCGGACCGGCATCGACGAGTGCGCGTCGCAACGCCGCGTTCGCGCCCGACCGTCCGCCGAGCCACGAGCCCAGCCACGCGCCGATGAAGCCCGCCACGAGTCCGATCGCTCCCGCGGTGCCGAACAGGATCGTGTAATGCTCGCGGAGCGTGCCGAAGAACAGTTGCGGGAATTGCGACATGACGACCTCGAAGGCGAATACGCGGGCGTGCCCGCGGCATGCGGGCAACCGTCCAGCTCAACCTACGGATGTACCCGGCCTGATGGTTTCGGACCGCGACGCGACGTGTTCAGCTCGGCGTGCCGGCCGGCCGTGCGCCGACGCCAACACCTTGCATCGGCGAGTACGACGGCACCGGGACGCCGCGTGGCAGCAGCGCCGCGATGCGCTTCGGCAGATTCGGATGCGACGCGAGAATCTCGGCGAAGTCGACCCAGAAGCCGGTCTGCGTCTGAATCTGGTTCACGTACTCGCGCGCGTCCACATGCTGGTACAGCTCCTCGCCGGCGGCGAGGACGAGCAATCCGTCGACCGCGCCATCCGGCTGGCACTGTGCGCCGATGCGGTCGCACGTGTACTCGCAAGCGCGCGAGTACGCGCTGCCGAGGAACGGCACGAGGCGGCCGGGCAGGGTGAGCCAGCGCCAGCGCAGGTGGCCGCGCCGCACGTGTCCGAGCTCGTGGGCGACGACGAAGCTGACCGCGCTTTCACCGCGCTGCTCGGCGAGGGCGAGCACGTCGGAGTAGATGACGACGAAGTCGCGACCGACGAATCGCGTCGCGAACGCGTTGAGCACGCCGCCCGACTGCACCACGAGCAGGTCCGGCACGTCCTCGAGTCCGATGGCCGCGCAATGCCGGCGTGCCATCTCGAGCACTTTCGGAAACTGTCGTTCGGAAACGTATATGCCGTTGCCGCGCAGGTAGCCGATCAACAACCCGTGCCCGATCAGGTAGATCAGCGCGAAGAAGCCCACGTAGGCGATCAGCGCGCCACCGATCGGGCCGGGCTGCGCGACGCGCGCGACGCCGGCGATGATCCCGCCGTAGACGGCGAGGCCGATGAGGACGATGATGGCGTAGTAGACGCGCTCCTTTCGAGTGACGAGCGCGGAAACCGTCGGAGAACTCGGCATGGCCCTGGGACGAAGGTGGGAGCAAACCGCGACGACTGGCTATGGTGTGGACGCTCCCGGGCCCTGCTACGGCACGAACGTGCCAGTCCAGCTACTCGGTTCGGAGGGCCTCGACCGGGTCGACGCGGGCCGCGCGCCACGCCGGTGCGAGCGCCGCGATGACACTGATCGCGAGCAGTACTCCGGCTGCGCCGAGCAGCGCGCGAACATCGTCCGGCTGCACGCCGTAGAGGAGCGAGGCGACGAGTCGGCCGGCGCCGAGGGCGAGCACGACACCGGCGGCGATTCCCACGAGCACGGTGCGAAGGCCGCTGCCGAGGACGTGGGCGATGACATCGCGCGCCGTGGCGCCGAGCGCGGCGCGGACGCCGAATTCGTGCGTGCGCTGGCTGACGGCGTACGACACGCTGCTGTAGACGCCGATGCCGGCAACGAGCAAGGCAAGGACGCCGAAGAGCGTGAAGAGTGTGGCGCCGAGCTTCCATGGGCGGTAGAGCGGTTCCATCGACTGCTCCATCGTCGTGGAACGGGAGTAGACGGTGGGAAACTCGGCGCGGAGCAGGGAGTGCATCGTCGCGAGGACGGATGACATGCGGGCCGGGTCGACGCGGAGGATGACGCTGCCGACGCCCCAGTTCGGGAAGGGCATGTGCTCGAGCGGGAGGTAGAAGTGCGGCGATGGATCCTCCCGTAAACCTTCCAGCATCGCCGTCTGGGCGACCCCGACAACGACAGCACATGGTGCGTCGCGCCTGACGAAGTGAATGCACTTGCCGAGTGCGCTCGCGCCGGGCCACAGAGCACGGGCCATCGCGTCGTTAACGATTACCTCATAAGACCCATCGGAGTGACCGTTGGAGGTGAATCCACGGCCACGGAGTATCCGCGTCCCGCTCGTCGCGAAGTAATCCGATGTGACGGCCGTGTTCATACCGGGCGGTAGCTCGCCCGCCGAGGTGCGGGCCTCGGGGTAGTAGTCCTCCCAGGAAATCCCGCCCAACGGCCGCATCGACGCGTAGGCCACACGTTCAACCCCTGGGATGCTGGCGAATCGCGGCTCGAGCGCGAGCAGGCGGTCCGATTGCACGCGCCGCGTAACGGTGTCTACGCTTTCATTTCGAAGCTGAACGAACGCCAGCCGATCCACCGCGTATCCGATATCGCGCGAGCGCACGTTGTCGAGGCTCTCGATGAACAGCGCCGCGCCAACGAGCAGCACCACCGACAGCGCCGCCTGCACGACGATCAATGTCGAGCGAAGTCGCGAGCGGTGTGCGCCACCGCTCCGTGCGCCCGCCTTGAGCGCATCGGTGAGGTCGGGTGCCAGCGATTGCAACGCGGGTGCTAGCCCGGTAAGCGCGCCCGCTACCAGTGCAGCCAACAGCCCGAACGCCAGCACGCGCCAGGCCATTGCAGGTTCGCCCCAGTGCACGCGTGGCAGCAGTAACGTGCGAAGGAGCGCGCCACCCCACCACGCGGCGAGCAGTGCCGCCGCGGCGGCAATTGCCGCCAGCAACACGCTCTCCGCTACAAGCAGGCGCACCAGACGTACGCGAGAAACTCCGAGTGCGAGGCGCACCGCGATCTCTCGCCGACGGCGAACGGCTCGGGCGAGCAGCAGGTTCACGACATTTGCGCAGGCGATGATCAGCACGATGATCGCAACGCCGGCGAGGCGAGTCGCAACCTCGACGCTACTGTCCAACTTTCCAGGGCCGCGAGCCGCGATGATCGATCCAAAGGCCGCAACGGTCAAGGTGTCCTGACGGAAGCCGACGTCGGGTCCGCGCAGGCGCGCCGTCGCCCGCTGCTCGAGCTCGGACTCGCGAACGCCTGGACGCAGCCGCAGCAGAATCTCCAACCCGTTGATGTTGGGATTCCGATACCACGGAACCCCGCCCAACGTCGGAAGCGTCGATGCGATTGGGCGCCAGATATCGACGGCATCGAGATCGACACCGCTGAACCGCGGCGGAGCAACCCCGATGATGGTGTAGCGCAACAGCCCCGGAGCACCGTATACGCTCCCGGCCATCGACAAAGTTTTTCCGATCACTTCTGGATCGCCACCGAAGTGACGATGCCAGAACGCATCGCTGATCACGACCACGGGCTTCGGCGAGTCGATCCGATCCTCTTCCCGCGAGAAGAATCGTCCGAGCTGAGGGTGAACGCCCAGCACGTCGAAGAAGCTGTCGTTCGCGCCGGAGACCGTCGCCATCGGCGGATTCTCGTCGTTCGAAAGGGCACGCTGGTCTGGATAGCCATAGACGGCCAGATCGGCTTGCGTTCCAATCGTGGCGACCAACGCCGCGTAGCTCGAGTAATCGTAGATGGAGTGGAACTGTCTACCGTCCATCATCGGTTGCTCCGACCACATGCGCCGCACCTGCTCCGGATGCGCCACGCCCGCCGGCGGCCGCAAGAAAATCACGTCGAGCAGCGAGAACATCGCCGCGTTCACGCCGAGTCCCAATGCGAGCGTGACAATGATCGTCAGCGACACCGCCGGTGTCCGGCGGAGTGACCGCGCCGCGTACACGACATCCTTGCGCAGGCCGTCCAGCCACTCGATCCGGTCGTGCCGCCGTGCAACTCGATTGTCGATCTCGCGCAGTCCGCGCTTCACCGTGTCGACGTCGCCGAATTCCTCCGTCGCTTGAGCCCGCGCTGCCTCCGCCGACAGCCCGCGCGCCGTCAACTCCTCGATTCGGGCGTCGAAATGAAAGCGCAGCTCCGCGTCGATGTCGGCCGGCACGTCGCGGCGCCAGAAACGGAGATAGCGGTACCAGGCAGGTGATGAGGATTTCATCAATGCTCCTCGCGCAGGATGGTCGAGGTCAGCCAGGCTC
>Ga0207660_10000071_pt1 | contig 52971 bp, 47 predicted proteins | sample KBSC73BmetaG_FD_184335 | JGI IMG/M metagenome (GOLD analysis project Ga0207660, IMG submission 184335) | Corn rhizosphere microbial communities from Kellogg Biological Station, Michigan, USA - KBS C7-3B metaG (SPAdes) (version 2) | ecosystem: Host-associated > Plants > Roots > Rhizosphere ... | reverse complement strand
GGCGTCGCGGCCGATAGGCGGGAAATTGCGGCATGATGGAAAGCTAACAGCGGCCGGACGCGGGCTTCATTCCGGCTGGGGCGCCGGCACGTTCGGCGTCCGATTCAGCGCGTCCAGAATCTGCGTTGCACCGCGCGCGCGGAGATCGCGTGCCAGCGCGGCACCCGAAGCGTCCGGGTCTGATGCGTCGAGCGGAATCTCGCCGCGAATCAGTTGAGTGCCGCGAACGTCGCCGATGAACCCGTGGAGCACCGCGCGCCCTTCGGCGCGCGCGACGACGGCCCCGATCGGCACCTGGCAACCGCCCTGCAGCGCGGCGAGGAACGCTCGCTCGGCCCGCGTATCGATCATCGTTCTCTCATCGGCCAGCGGCATGATCGCTGCACGCGTGATATCGTCATCGGCGCGAATCTGAATGGCGATCGCTCCTTGTCCCGCCGCCGGCAGCCACCCGGGTGCATCGAGATACGCGGCGATGCGCTGCCGCACATCCAGCCGATGCAATCCCGCGGCGGCGAGAATCGCTGCGTGGACGTGGCCCTCATCCACCTTGCGCACGCGCGTCGGCACGTTGCCGCGCAGCTCCACCACGTCCAGATCGGAACGCGCGGCGAGCAGCTGCGACCGGCGGCGCAAGCTGGAGGTTCCGATGCGAGAGCCGGCGGGCAGCTCGCCAATCGACGTCGCGCCGACGCTCCCGTTCACGACCAGCACGTCGCGCGGATCCTCGCGCGGCAGCAGTGCGGCGATCTCCAGCCCCGGCGGCATGTCGGTTGGCAGATCCTTGAGCGAATGCACGCAGCACTGAACCGCCCCGTTCGCCAGATCCGCCTCGAGCTCCTTGGTGAACAATCCCTTCGCGCCAATGGCGCTCAACGGCTCGTTGAGCCGCTTGTCGCCGGTCGTGCGATACGTGCGCAGCTCGGCCGCTACGCCGTGCGCGGCCAACGCGGCCTGCACCTGCTTCGCCTGGCGCAGCGCCAACTCCGAGGCCCGCGTCGCGATGATGAGAGAAGTCTTATTCACGCCAGGCATGGCTCGCGATGGCATGGACCAATCCGTCGATCGTCGACTCGGCCGCTTCGACAGTCAGCGCGAGCCCCGCGGCGCGAATGGCCTCGCTGGTGATCGGCCCGATCGACGCGGCCGGCGCGACACGCGCTGCGTCCACCCCCACGGCATCGACGAACGCGCGCACCGCCGACGCCGACGTGAACGTCACGAGCTGCACGTCGCCGGACTCGAGCCGCCGCTTGAGCGCCTCGGCGCCCGCGCCCTCCGGCACCGATCGATACAGCACGACCCGATCGACGACCGCGCCAAGCGCGCGAAGTCCATCCGGCAACACGTCGCGCGCACCCTCGGCGGCGGCGTAGAGCACGCGTGCGCCATCGAGATCACCGCGCTGCCGCAGCGCGTCGAGCAGCGACTCGGCGACGAAGCGCTCGGGCTCGACGTCAACGACCAGCCCGCACTCGAGCAGCGCACTTGCCGTCGCCGGTCCAACCGCGGCGATCTTGAGACCGGCGAGCGTACGCGCGTCAGCGCCGTCGGCACGCAGCTCGTCCCAGAAGATCCGCACCGCGTTCTGACTCGTGAAGATCGCCCAGTCGAAGCGCGACAGATCCGCGATTGCGCCGCGCAGCGCGGTGTGGTCCGTGGCCTCGATGCGCGTCGCCGGCATCTCGATCACCTCGGCACCGAGGGCCGCGAGGCGGCCGCTCAGCTCGGCGGATTGTGCGCTGGCTCTGGTGACGACAATGCGCCGGCCGAACAGCGGCCGCCGCTCGAACCACGCGATCTCGTCGCGCAGCGCCACGACCGGCCCGATGATCGTGATCACCGGCGCCGTGAGTCCCTCGCGTTTCACGGCGTCGGCGAGCGAGTCGAGCGTGGCGACGCACGTGCGCTGTCCGGGATAGGTGCCCCATTGCACCGCCGCCGCCGGCGTATCGGACGGCATGCCGCCCGCAATCAATTCGGCGGTCGTGCGCCGCAGCGTCTTCACGCCCATGTACAGCACGATCGTCCCGCCGGCGCGTGCCAGCGCCGACCAGTCCACCGTTTCCGCCGGCTTGAGAGGATCCTCATGGCCGGTGACGAAGGTGACGGACGTCGCCGCTCCGCGGTGCGTGACCGGAATGCCGGCGTACGCCGCCGCGGCGATACCCGCCGTCACGCCCGGAACGACCTCGAACCGCACGCCCGCCGCAGCCAACGCCTGCGCCTCTTCGCTGCCGCGGCCGAACACGAAGGGGTCGCCACCTTTCAGACGCACGACGCGCTTGCCCGCCGACGCGAGCTCCACGAGCAGCGCGCAAATGTCCTCCTGCCGTGCCGAGGCATCCACACCACCGCGCTTGCCGACGTCGTGCAGCTCTACCGGCGTTGCACGCTCGGTCACGGATGCGAGCGCGAGCAGCGCGGGATTCGCCAGCGCATCGTAGACGATCGCATCGCAGCCGACGAGCAGCTCGGCGCCGCGAAGCGTCAGTAGACCGGGATCACCCGGGCCCGCGCCGACGAGATATACCACGCCCGCGTCCGTCATTCAGGCGTGCGCGGCGTCGTGACCGGTCGATTCACGCCGCCATGCGGCAGCGACTCTGCAGCTGCGCGATTGGCTTCATCGCGCGCCGCCGCCATGCGCTCGCGCACGCGGCGCCCGCGAGTCCACAAGCTCGCGACGTAGGCGATGTAGATGCCCGCCGCGGCGATGTACGCCGCGTGATAGACGCCTGTCGTGTCGGGCATCAGAGATCTCGCTCCATCTCGAGCTCGGCGAGCGCGTCGCGGCGCTCGCCGAGCAGGTAGCGCGCGCGAATGAGCGCGAAGCACAGTAGCGTGAAGGCGCCGAACGCCAGCAGCAGCGTCGTCAGCATCTCCGGCGGTAGCGACGGCGCGCTGGGCTTGAGCACCACGGGCATCGGGTGCAGGCGCGCGTCCGAGAAGTACACGCTCAGGTGAATGAACGGAATCAGCAGCGCGCCGAGAATGCCGAGCACCGCGGAATAGCGGGCGCGCATCGCCGGATCTTCCGCCGCGCCGCGCAGAATCAGATACGCGGCGACGACGAACCAGAGAAACAGCGTGAGCGTCAGACGCAGATCCCACCACGCCCACCACGTGCCCCAGATCGCGTGGCCCCAGAGCGGGCCCGTGGTGAGACCGACGGTGAGAAAGATGAGCGCCACCTCCGCGCTCGCTTCGGCGAGCCGGTCGGCGCGTTCGTCGTGCAGCCACAGATACACGATCGACATCAGCGCGGTGATGCCGACGCCGATGTACGCCGCGAGCCACGCGGGCAGGTGCAGATAGAAGATCTTCTGCGCCGCGCCCTGGAGCGCCTCGAGCGGCGTGAAATAGATCGCGCGAATGTAGACGCCGATCACCGCGACCACGGCGAGGGCGAACAACCAGCCGAACAGCGGCTTGCACTCCCGTGCCGGCCGGGCGGACAATGGAACGGACGTCATTCTTCCAGCGTGAATGGAAATGCGAGCGTGCACGCGACGACGAACACGAGATCGAACGCGATCAGCAGCTTGAGCCACGGCCAACTCTCGCTCACCGGCCGACCGGCAAGCACGCGCGTCGTCGCCTGCGCGGCGTCCATGAGAATCGGTACGAAGAACGGGAGACTGAGCAGCGGCAGCAGCAGCTCGGCCATTCGCGTGTTCACCGCCATCGCGCTGAACAGCGTGCCGACGGCGACGATTCCGATCACCGCGAGCAGCACGATTCCGCTCACGATCGCCATCGGCTGGCCGAGCCGCAGATTGTAGAATAGCGCCAGCGCGGGGATGACGACCACCTGAATCGCCGCGAGAAAGATGAGGTTCCCGATCGCCTTGCCGAGGTAGATCGACTCCCGGCTGATCGGTGAGACGAGCAGCGCGTCGATGCCGCGGTCCTGCTCTTCGACGCCGAACGAGCGTTGGAGTCCGAGCAGCGAGGAGAAGGCGAGCACGACCCAGAGCACACCGGGCGCGCGATCGGCCGCGGTGACGATCGATTCGTCCCACGTGAAATAGAAGATGCAGAGCGCGAGCACGCTGAACACGAGCGCCGACAGGAACGCCGTGCGCGTGCGAAACTCGATCGCCAGATCCTTGCGCGCCACGAGCCACGCGGTCTCGAAAGTGCCGGGTAGCCGCGCTTCGGTCACGAGGCGATTCCCGTGAGCGCAGGCGCCGCCGCGCCGTCGCCGCCGATGACGATCGAGCGGTACGCGGCAAGATACGCTCGCGCGTCCAGCCCGGCGCAGACGTCGCGCCGCACGATGCGCCCGCTCACCATCACGGCGGCGTGCGATGCGACCGCGAGGCCTTCATCCACATTGTGGGTGACGAGGAGCAGCGTGCCGCCCGCCGCGCGCACGCGGTGCAGCATGTCCGTGAGCGCCGCCGCCCCCGCCGCATCGAGCCCCGTGTACGGCTCGTCGAGCAGCACGAGCGTCGGCCGGTGCACGATGGCCCGTGCGATCGATACGCGCTGCTGCAAGCCGCGGCTCAACGCGCGCACGGGCGTTCGCGCGCGGTCCTGAATGCGCATCAGCGTCATCGCCTGCTGGGCGGCGGCTGCCGGATCGGACACGCCGTACATGCGCGCCGCGAACTCCACGTTCTCCGCCGCGGTGAGCGCCCGATAGAGCATCGTCTGGTGCGAGATCACCCCCACTTGCGCTCGCGCCGCCGCATCGTCGCGCAACGAACGTCCGCCCACGGAGACTGTGCCTTTGGTGGGCCGCAGCAGCCCCGCGACGATGCGCAGCAACGTCGTCTTGCCCGCCCCATTCGGCCCGAACAACGCGAGACACTCGCCCGATTGGAGCGAGAGATGCACGTCGTGAACCGCGCGGCGGCGGCCGAACACCCGGGTCACACCCGAGAGCTCGACCGCCGGAGTGGTGGGAACCATGCCGAAAGATAAGGGATCGAGCCCAGCCGCCGCCGCACGCGACGCCGTCCGCGACGCGCGCACTGATCGTGCGTGCGCTTACGACGTCCCACAGGACGCCGTATACTGAGCCCGAACCCCCAATCGCGACCAGAGCACATCATGTCCGAGATCGACGCCCTTCTCCAGGAGAATCGCAAATTTCCACCGTCGCGCGAGTTCCGCCGCGAGGCGCTCGTGTCCGACGATTCGCTCTACAAGACCGCCGCCGCCGATCCGGAAGCGTTCTGGGAAAAGCAGGCCGACGAGCTGCAGTGGTTCGAGAAGTGGAAAACGGTCTGCAACTGGAAAGCGCCGCACGTGAAATGGTTCGAGGGCGGCACGCTCAACGCGTCCGTCAACTGCCTCGACCGACACGTGACCGGCGCGCGTCGCAACAAGGCGGCGTTGATCTGGGAGGGTGAGCCAGGCGACCGGCGGACGCTCACCTACTGGGACCTTTATGTAGAAACTCAAAAGTTCGCCAACGCGCTGGCGAAGCTCGGCGTCAAGCGCGGCGATCGCGTCGCGATCTACATGCCGATGATCCCGGAAACAGCGATCGCGATGCTCGCCTGCGCGCGCATTGGCGCGATCCATTCGGTCGTGTTTGGCGGCTTCTCGCCCGAGTCCCTCCGCGACCGCATCGAGGACGCCAAGGCAAAAGTGCTGATCACGGCCGACGGCGGGTATCGGCGTGGTACGATCGTGCCGCTCAAGCGCAACGCCGACAAGGCGCTCGAGGGCTGTCCGTCGATCGAGCACGTCGTCGTCGTGCAGCGCCGTCCGGCGGCTGGCGGCGACGAAGCGTTCGCCGAGATGCGCGCGGGGCGCGATCACTGGTGGCACGACGTGATTCGCAACGAGCCCGCCAAGTGCGAGCCGGCGAAGATGAAAGCCGAGGACGTGCTCTACATCCTCTACACGTCGGGCACTACTGGCAAACCGAAAGGCATCGTGCACACCACCGGCGGCTATCTCACCGGCGCCGCGGCGACGACGAAGCTCGTGTTCGATCTCAAGGAAGACGACGTCTTCTGGTGCACCGCAGACGTGGGCTGGGTGACGGGACATTCGTACCTCGTGTACGGCCCGCTCGCCAACGGCGCCACGTGCGTCATGTACGAAGGCGCGCCCGACTGGCCGGAGAAGGACCGCTTCTGGTCGATCTGCGAGCGATACGGCGTGACGATTCTCTATACCGCGCCCACCGCCATTCGCGCGTTCATGAAATGGGGCGACCAGTGGCCCGCCAAGCACGATCTCTCGCAACTGCGCCTGCTCGGCTCCGTCGGCGAGCCGATCAATCCGGAAGCGTGGATCTGGTATCAGCAGAAGATCGGCGGCGGACGCTGCCCGATCGTCGACACGTGGTGGCAGACGGAGACCGGAGCGATCGTCATCTCGCCGCTGCCGGGCGTGACGGAAACCAAGCCAGGCAGCGCGACGATGCCGCTGCCCGGTTTCTCCGCCGCGCTGCTCGACGCGAACGCCAAGGAGATCAAGGTCGGCGGCGGCCTGTTGGCACTCACGCGACCGTGGCCTTCGATCGCGCGCACGATCTGGGGCGACGACGCGCGGTACGTGCAGACGTACTTCTCGAAATGGCCGAACCGTCCCGATCTCTATTTCCCCGGCGACGGTGCCAAGCGCGACGAAGACGGCTATTACTGGATCCTCGGACGCGTCGACGACGTGCTCAACGTCGCCGGACATCGGATCGGCACGATGGAAGTCGAGTCGGCGCTCGTCGAGCACCCCGCCGTTGCCGAAGCGGCCGTCGTCGGCAAGAGCCACGAGCTCAAGGGCCAGGCGCTCGCCGCATTCGTCACGCTCCGCGAAGGTTTCCAGCACAGCAGCGATCTACGCGACGAGCTGCGCGACTTCGTCGGCGAAAAGATCGGCGCGATCGCCAAGCCGGACGACATCCTGTTCTCGGCCGACCTGCCAAAAACGCGATCGGGAAAGATCATGCGCCGCCTCTTACGCGACATCGCCGAAGGCCGCGCGATGGGTGACACGTCGACGTTGGCGGACCCGAATGTCGTGGCGGCGTTGAAGGAGCAGTACGAGGGGAAGGAGTGACTAGAGACTAGGGGCTAGTTGCTGGCGGGCGGCTAGCTACTGGTTGCTAGGCGCTACGCTCGCGTGAATGGGACGGACGCTAGTTGCTAGCCACCAGCACCCCACTAGTGCCTAGCTCCTAGCATCTAGCATCTAGAAACAGGCACGACTCCTGCCCCCTGCCTGGCCTGACAGCCACCGGTAGATTCCTGCCATGTTCTCACTTCGCCGTCTATTTCCCGAGCGCATCTTTCGTCGCAAGCTCGAGCCTGCCGCCGAGCGGCGGTTGCGGCTCGCCCAGGCGCGTGCCGAGGAAGCGGTCATTCGCGCCCACGTCGACAACGCGCTGATGTTCGTCGACACGCTCGCCGAAGACATGGCGTTCGACCGCGCAATCGACTCGTATATCCGCGAGATGGCGATTCCGGAGCCGCTCGCGAGCACCGTCGCGACGCGCACGCTTGTCGTGCTCGGGCAGGATCTGGTGCCCTACCGTCGGCGCGCAGTGGACGAGGATGCGAGCGGCGAAGCGGGTGAAGAACGTCCCAAGCTGCGGCTCAACGAGGCCTCGCAGGGGCGCGGTCAGCCGCGGCCGATCAAGCGGGCGTAGAACGCGTCCCGCTCGACGCCGCGGTTCCTACGCGGCGTCGACGAGTTCGCCGCGGCCGACGTGCCGTGTGTCACGCCAATCGAGTACGGCGAGCACGAACAGCAGCACAACGATCGTGGCCGAGCCGAGACACCACTCGCACCACGCGTGGATGACGTATGCCTCGAGATAGTTCAGCCACGCCGTGAACAGCACGCCCCACGCGGTGAGCGCGAGCATTACGCTCGACAGCGCACGCGACTCGGCGAAGCGCGCCTGCATGCCGGCGATCGACAGCGCGAGCATCACGAGATAGAACCCGGCACCCCACGTGGCGACGGGCACGCCGAGAAATACCGACCAGCGGCTCGTCTGCACCTGCTCGCACGAGCTGACGTTGCAGACGAGCTGCCCGATGTAACCGAACTTGTAGAGCGTGAGGTAGAGGCCGAGCAGCAGCCCGGCGAGGCTGAGCAGCGCCATCCCCTGGCGTTTGCTCATTTCGGCTTCGCGGCCGCTCCGCCCGATCCAGCCGAGTCGCGCTGCGCCGCCGGTTTGGCCGTCGGCGCATTGGCGATCGCCTCGTCGACGTAATTCTTGAAATCATCGTAGGGCAGGAACCCAGGATGCTGCTGCGTGCCGATGTAAAACGTCGGCGTCGCGTCGATGTGCCGATCCATCGCCAGCTTCCAGTGCGCCTGCACCTTGGCCTGTGTCGCCTTGGTGTCGACGCACTTGTCGAACTGATCGGTGTTCAAGCCGATCTGCTTGCCGAGCTGCTTGAGCACCTTGTCCGGATTGTCAGTCGCCTCGCCATTCCAGCGGTCCTGCGCGGCAAAGATCGCGTCGTGCATCTCCCAGAACTTGCCCTGTTGATCGGCGCACGCCGCGGCCCGCGAGGCGTTCCACGTATTGCGATGGATGTCGAGCGGAAAGTCGATGTAGCGGAAGCGAATCTTGCCGGTGTTCACGAGACGCTGGCGAACGTCGGGTTCGGTCAGCGTGGCGAACCGTCCGCACTGCGGGCACTCGAAGTCGCCGAACTCGGTCACCTCGATCGGCGCAGACGGGCTGCCCATGACGTAGCCCTGCGACTGCACCGGCGGGAGCGTGGTGTCGATCGGGCTGACGATGGCGCCGTTGCCGGGCCGGTTCGCCGCGTACGTGAGCGCCGCAATGCCGCCCACGGCGATCACTGCGATGAGGAGGTAGAACGCTCGATTGCTGGCCGACGATTTCTTCGCCGCCTTCACCACTCCGGGCTTTCGTCCCCGTCCGGTGTCCACTCGCCTTTTTGCCATGTCGCAGTGTCGTCCTGTTGCGCTTCGCGAACGATCCGCCGGTTGTCGGCCACTTCCGGCGTGTCGTAGGTGACTCGCACTTCGTAGTGAAAAAGCTCGCTTCGGACGTCGCCGATCAGCCGCATGAGCTCGCCCGCTTGCTCGAGCAACCGGCCTTGCGCGTCCAGCTCCATGATCCGATGTGCCAGGGCCCGAAGGAGGGCCTCGAGATTCCGAGCCCGGTCCTCGTCGTACGTCTGTTCCTGTTCCGACATAAACTGCTCCGCGTGGCCCAGCCGGCCCGTCTCAACCGTAGGGAAACATGATATCGTGGTACCCAGGTTGCGCAAGGAATGTGGAAGAGGAGAGAAGCGAGAGGATGGAGGATACAACCTCCTCGCCGCTTCCATCCTCTATCAGCTATTCTCTACCCTCTATCCTCTGAGGCTCACCATCGACGCCGATCTGCTGCGCATTCCCGTAGGCCCCGGCTCCATGCACGTGGAGCGATACGGCCATGGCGGTGCGCCCATCCTGTTGGTACACGGTTTCGGCACGTGCAGTTTCCTCTGGCGCGAGGTCGGTCCGGTGCTTGCGGCGGCCAATCGGACGGCGTTCGCCATCGATCTGTTCGGCTACGGCGAGTCCGACCGTCCATTCGACGCGCAATTCGGCATCGCCGCGCAGTCGGAGTATCTGGATCGCGCGCTCACCGCACTGCGCCTCTCCAAAGCCTCGGTGGTCGGCGTCGACCTCGGCGGCGCCGTGGCCATGCACCTGGCATACACGCGCCCGGAGCGCGTCGACCGGCTCGTGCTCGTGAATCCGATCGCGCTGGATGAAATTCCGGCCGACGACATCAAGACACTGCAGCGCAATACGGGTCGCTTCGCCATTCGCATCTCGCACGGCGTGCTCGGCGCCGCGCCGCTCATGCGCGATCTGCTCCAGCACAGCGTCGCCGATCAGGCGAACATGCCCGATCCGTTGCTGGCGCGCTATCTCGCGCCGTACGTCGGTGGCGAGGGGCTCAACCACCTGCTCGCGCTGTCTCGCTCGGTGACCGACGAGGATATGGCAGATGTCGAGCTTCGCCAGCTCGACCGGCCGACACTGATCGTCTGGGGCGATCAGGATGCGTTCGTCAGTGCAAAGACCGGCGAACGACTGGCCGAAACTATACCGGGAAGCCGTCTGGTGCGGCTTCCGGGCATCGGTCGCCTCGTTCCGGAGGAAGCGCCGGAAACTCTGGCGAACATGATTCTGGAATTCGTCGGCGCGGCAGGGATGGTGCGGACCGAGTAATGCGTAACCCGCTCAATGCGGGGCCGCGGGCAAACATCTGTGATCCGCGCCGACGATCCGTTAGATTACTGTGTCTCTCACCTTCACTCCAATACATGGCCAAAACGAAGAACCGAATGTCGAAAGCGCCCTCGGCGCCCTCTCCATTCGAGGAAGCACGCGACGAATTGTTCCAGCACATCATGCGGTGCGGCGTGGTCGGCTCCAATCAGGAAGATCAGGCCGAGTGGTTTCAGGAAACGATGGCGTACATGACTGAACGCTATCCCGAGCTCAGCCCCGAGCAGATTGGCGAGCTCCAGCAGTTGGGCCAGCGGTTCGCGCAGCCTCCGAAAAAGCGCGACGACACCGCGGCCGCCTGAGCCGATTCCGCTGATCAGATAGACGTACGCCCCCGGTGGTTCGGGGGCGTTCTCGTTCAAGGCCGGCGCTCAGCGCCAGCGCGACACCGAGCGGCGAAGCACGATACCGACTCTCGCGCCTCCGCCGAGCCCGATCTGGAGGGCGGGCGTCAGTCCGCTGCGTCGCCGGCCTTCGATGTCCGCGACCAGCGTGAGATACGGCCGCACGTGCGCGTCGCCGTCCACATACGGAACGCTCACGCCCGCGCCAAACGACAAACCGACCGGCGCCTCGCGAAACGGATCGAGCAGAAAGCGCGCGATGACGTCGACGCGCCCGCTGGCGTGCGTGCCGCCGCGGCGCCAGGTGGCGCCCGCCGCCCCGTCCGCGCTGATGCGCGAGTACACACCGCCCGGAATCACCGCGCCAATGCCCAATTGGGCTGAGGTTCCTCGTCCAACGAGCGCGTCCGCCCGATACTCGGAGTAGGCCGGCGGACTGTTCTGGGCGCGCGCCGCGCCGGCGCCGAGCAGGAGCAGCACCAGCGCCTTCAGAGCGCGCGGTATTCGGTGAGAGTCGGCTCGAGTCATCGCACTCGGGCGCGCCACAGTGCCAGTGTGTAGTCCACGATCGAGTAGGCTGAAGTCAGCGCGACGACCCAGAGCAGCGGCGTCACCCAGCTCGGAATGGCGAGCAGCGCGAGGAACGTGAGAAATTGAACCGTGGTGACGACCTTGCCGGACATCCGCGCCTTGAACTGGACCGGACGCAGCCACGGAACGATGCGGGCGACGATGAAGCCGACCGCCGTCATGATGTCGCGCGACAGCATGACGAGAAATCCAATCACCGAGAGCGCGCCGGTGAGGAGGAAGAACCACACCGCCACGACGGCGAACACACGGTCCGCGAGCGGATCGATCAGTGCGCCCCAGCGCGAGGACGAGTTCGCGCGGCGCGCAACCCAGCCGTCGAGAAAATCCGTGCACGCCGCGAGGAACACGACGACGATTCGCGCGTCCGTGTGCCGCACCGCGACGAATGCCGCAGCAAGCAGGACGCGTGACAGCGAGATGATGTTCGGGAGAGCGCGAAGTCTCGCGCGCGCGACCATGCCGCAACTTACCCGTGCTCTACGGTGCTTGCCACCACACCAGGGCGTTCGTAGCTTCGCCGGATTGCCCCGGAGAGCCACGACATGACCGCGGTCATCGACCTGCTGCGCCACACGACCATCTTTCGCGACCTGAACGACGAAGAGCTCGCCCGGGTCGCCATGGTGTGCGCGCAGCAGTCGTTCGTTTCGGGCGAGTACGTGTTTCGCGAGGGCGAGGAGGGCAGCCGCCTCTACCTGATTGCGGAAGGCCAGGTGCGGATCAGTCGTGACGTGCCCGGGAGCGGCGAGGAAGCGTTCGCCGTGCTCAAGGCGGGCGCGCTGTTCGGCGAAATGGCCGTGTTCGACCGAACGGAACGTTCGACGCACGCGATCGCGACTGGCGGCGCCACGGTGCTCACGATCACGCGCTCCGATTTCGAGCTGCTGCTCGACGACCATCGGGAGCTGGCGTACAAGGTGCTGTGGGCTTGCGTGCGTCTGCTGTCGTCGCGACTGCGTTCGACGAACGATTCGCTGCGATCGTTCCTGGCAATGTCGATGTTCTGAACGAGAGGCGAGAGTGGAAAGAGGAGAGAGAATAGTGAGAGTCGTCAGCTACCAGATCATTGTGATGGCGTTCGCGTCGGCATTCGTCACCTCCTGCGGATCGCGAGTGATCGTGCCGACGCGAACGGGGCCGGTGGCGACGACCACCACCTACGCGCTGGAGTCGGTCGGAGAGAGCATGGGTCTGAAGCGGGATCCAGCGATCGCGACACTCCTCGCGGATATCGATCCGGCGCACATCGGCCACACCGACTCGACGCTCGTGTCGTTTGGCACCCGCAACACCTTGTCGGATACGCTGTCGAGCACGCACGGCATAGGTGCCGCGCGCCGCTGGATCCACTCGCAATTCGAGCAGGACAGCCGCGATTGCGGCGGCTGTCTGCGCGTGTCGTACTACGGCGAAGTTCAGAAGATGGGACGCGCGCAGGACCACGAAGCCAACGTCGTCGACGTGCTCGCCTGGCTCCCGGGGCGTGACACGACCCACGTCGTCGTGATCACCGGGCACTACGACTCCTGCATCTGCAGCCTGGGCGGAACGTACGACTCCGTCGCCACCGCACCCGGCGCGGATGACGATGGCTCCGGCACCTCCGCCATCATGGAATTGGCGCGCGTGTTCGCGAAGCACTATCCGCACGGGCTCCAGTCGTCGGTGATCTTTGCCGCCGTGGCGGCCGAGGAACAGGGACTGTATGGCTCCAAGGAGCTCGCGCAGCATCTGCACGATGCGGGATACTCGGTGATCGCCGGCATGACCGACGACATCGTCGGCAACGTCACCACGGAGAACGGCACGACGGATTCCACGAGCATGCGCATCTACGCCGCCGACCCGGACAATTCGCCGAGTCGCGAGCTGGGACGGTACGCCTGGGCGCTCGACGAGCTGTACCTGCCGGCGTTCACCGTGCTGCCAGTCTGGCGATTGGATCGTATCGGCCGCGGCGGCGATCACGAACCGTACGTCGAGCTTGGCGACGCCGGCTTGCGCTTCACCGAACGGCTCGAGAACTACAATCGACAGCATCTTCCGACTGACGATCTCGCCCACGTCAACTTCGGCTACATCGCCAACGTCGCGCGCGTGAATGCGATCACGGTCGCGTCGCTCGCCTCTGCTCCGCCGGCCCCCGCCGAGGCGCGCGCATTTCGGCAAGGCCGCGCCATGGATGCCAACGGAAAGCCGATCGCTTCCAGCTCCGGCGGCCAGGCGTGGACGTTGAGCTGGCAGCCTTCGCCCGGTGCAACGAGCTACGAGGTGCTCGTGCGGCAAACGACATCCCCCACGTGGGAGCAGATCATTCCACTCGGCAACGTCACGACCTGCTCGCTGCACCGGCAGCTCGACGACGAATGGGCCGGCGTACGCGCGGTCGGACCGAGCGGCGCACGCTCGATCGTGTCATCGATCCCAGGACCGCCGCGTCCGAGACCGGCGCCGGCGGCATCGACGACCAATGGCGCCGCGGCATCCGGCGCAGCGCCGGCCCCGCGCGCACCGCGCCCGTTCGGCGGCCAGCAACGGCAGCCGCCGCCGCCGAATTGTGGCGCCTGAAGACCGCACGCATCGCGTGGAGAAATCCCACGCGCACCTCACCGCCGAATTCTTCGGAGTTCCCGCCGAGCAGTTGCGCGACGCGACGCTGCTCGGCGGGTTGTTGATCGCCGCCGCCAGCGGTGCGGGTTTGATCGCACCAGGGTTTCCGAGCGTGCGCGATCGCGGCGAGGAAGGTGTGTCCGCCATTCTGCTCGTCGACGTCGGCCACATGGCCCTGCACTCGATTCCGGCACAACAGACTCTGCTGTTCGATCTGGTCGCGCCAGCTTCGCACGACTTTCGCAAAGCGGTTGACGTCATCGCGCGCCGGCTCGCGTCGCGCGACATCAAGAGCGAGACCCGCGGACGCGGATGAGAACTTTGCTAGCGCCAGCGCATCTCGCGCTGACGGTCATCATACTGGTGTGGGATATCGCGCTGGCGGGCCGCATCGCGCAGAACCGCCAGGCGCCGCGCGTCTTCCAGGCGATCTGCGCGCTCGCCGCGCTGCTCATTCTGCCCGGGCTGCTGTTGACGCTCGCCACGTCCACGATCATCACCGGCCGGGCGGTGGCGGCGATGGATTGGGTCTGGCCCGCCGTGCTGATCTTGTTCGCCATTCAGGCCGTGTACGCGCTGGCGAAGCGGCTGGTGAATCTGGCGTGGGGCATTCCGATCGCCGTGTACGACGTCTTGATCGCGCTCGTCGGAATGGTGCACTACTCCGTGGCGCACGGCGGCTCGCCGGCGCGTCCGCTCGTGACGCTGCTCGCCGCCCGGAGCCTGGCGATGGTCTTTGCCGGCGGGTCGTCAGGCGTGCTCATGACGCCGCTCTATCTGAACGTGCCGATGGTGTCGCCGGCGTTTCCCGCGCTGCGGCCCCTCACCGCCACGTTCCGCCTCGTGATGTCGCTGCTCGCCGTGATGTGGGTGGTGTTCATCGTCGCGCTCGGCTTTCCGCGTGCTGTGGTTCAGCTCCGCAACTATGCCGCGCATCAGAACGATCAGTTGCGCGAACGGCCGAACGCGGACTTCACCGTCGGACTCAAGATCTTTCCGGACATCGCCAGTCCGCCGCCGCCGCCGGCGGTGCGGAGCGACTCCGCGCTGATCGATTCGCTCGACGTTCACACCCTCGAGGTGGTGGTCGTGCCGGGCGCGAGCAAGGCGGCCATCGATTCGCTCGCCCACCTGCTCGATCCTGCCCGGCGCGACAGCACCATTCTCATCGTCGCGATCGGCTATCGCGGCAAGCTCCTGCCCGACCTGCGCCGGCGCACTTTCGACGCTTCGCAGCGCATCGCAACGATGCGGCAGGTGATCGCCAAGCTGCGTCCCACGATCATTCTGCCGGCCGAAGACCCCTACGGCAGCGGCGAGCGCGCCTTCGGAGAGCTGCCGCCGTCGCAATGGAAGGCGTTTCTCGCCCAGGCCGCGCGCGCCGCGAAGGCGGCGGACCGTCGCGTGCGTGTGGGCGTGTCCGCGTCGGCGTACAACGCGAACGACAGCTCGCTGTTCGCCTGGGCCGCGGCGCCCGGCTCGCCCATCGATGTAGTAGGATTCTCATTGCTTCCGTCGCCGTACGTCGGCGGCGGCATTCAATCGGACACGCGAACGGCCGATCGCTGGCTGCGCGTGGCGCCGCCGACCAAGCCGCTGTGGGTGTTCGCCACCGGCGGCTATCCATTGGCGTACGGCGAAGCGAGCCAGCGCAACGCGATCTGGGAGGTGCTGTCGTGGGCGACCGACCACGACGCGATCAAGGGGCTGATCGTGTACGAGGCGGGCGACTACGGACAGTCACGCGGGCTGCGTGCGCCGAACGGACGATTGCGCCCCGCCGCCGGCGCCGTGCTGCGCGCGATCCGCGCGATCAGGGAGTCGGCGCGGTGACGCCGTGTGCGCGCCCGCGCACGATGCCTTCGACGCGCTTGCCTGGATCGAAATAGAGCTGGGCAACGTCGAGCATCGAGTCGGCCGTCACCGCCAGTACCGACTGCTCGTACGTCTCCAGCTCCGACAGCGTTCCGAACAGATGCGCGTCGACGATGTCGGCGAGCACCGCGCCGCCGCTCTGCTGACGAATCGCGTGCACACCGATCGCGTAGCGTTGCGCCCGCTCCAGCTCTTCCGCGGTGACCGGCTGTTCGCGGAATCTGAGGAATTCAGCGAGCAGACCCTCGCGCGCCGCTGCCTCCTGCTCCGGCGACGTGGCGATGTACGCGCCGAACGTGCCGGCGAGCCGGCGATCGGATGCGAAAGCGTTCACCGTGTAGCAGAGCGAACGTTTGTCGCGCAGCTCGTCGAAGAAGCGACCGCCGAGGCCACTCGCCACGCTCGCCAGCATCGCCGCCGAAAAACGCTTCGGATCATTTCGCGGCGGCCCGGGAAAGAGCATCGTGAGCGCGGTCTGCGCACGCTCGCGCAGCTCGACCGTGATCGACACGTCCCACGGCCATTCGCATTCGTCCGGCTCGCGCGCCAACTTGTGCCCGAGGTCGCCGAACGCTTCCGTGACCACGCGCGCCAGTTGCTCCTGATCGACATCCCCGACCACGGCGATCACGCAATCCGACCGGAGGACGCGCTCGCGATGCCAGCGCCTGATGTCATCCGAGCTGATGTCGGGAAGCGTCTCTTCGTCGCCGCCGACGGGCTGACCGTACGGATATCCCGCGAACGCTGCCTGCGTCGCTAGACGCGTGGGGTAGCGATACATGTCGTCGCGGAGCGCCGCGACATCGGCCATCGCAATTGCTCGCTCGGTTTCGAGCGCCTGATCGCCGAGCTTCGGATGCTGCACGACGTCGGCGAGCAGCTCGACCGCGGCGGCTGCATAGCGCGTCGGCACCGAGATCGACCAGCCGCAGCTGTCGGAGCCGGTGGAACCGCTCACACTTCCACCGAGCAGCTCGGCTTCCTCGGCAATCTGCAGCGCCGTGCGCGTGGTCGTGCCCTTGAGCGCGGTGCGCACCATGAGCGTGGTGAGTCCCGCACGCTCCGGCTTTTCCTCCCACGCGCCGCCGAGCACGAACACGCCGATATGCACGAGCGGTGCGCCCGGTTTGTGGCGCATGAGGAGCGGAACCTCGTTTCGCGTGAAGTACACCTGCACGCCGGGCTGCTCGTAGCCGAACTTGGGGCCGGGAGACTTCGGCAGCGCGCGGGCCACGTACGGCGCCGCCGGAGCGAGCGGCTCCGGTCTCGGCATGCGATCGAGCAACTCGCGCATCTTGCCCGCGTCGTCCGCCAGCGGCGCGCTGGTCTCGGGTCGATACACGACGACGCCAGCATCGTTGGCCACCAGATAGCGATTGGCGACGGCGACCAGCTCGTCGCGCGTCGAACTCAGCACGCGTTCGAGATAGCGTTCGCCCATTCGCCAGTCGCCCAGCGCTTCCCACTCGGCGAGATAGTTCGCCTGCCCTTCCATGTCCTCCACGCGACGGACCCATTGCGATTCGTAGATGCGCTTGGCGCGCTCGAGCTCCAGCTCGCCGATCTCGCCCTTTCGAACGGCCGAGATCTGGCTCCAGATCGCGCGCGCGGCTTCCGCCGCCGACGCGGGCGGCGCTTCGGCATGCACGACGAACACGCCGATTTGTGTCGGCGTGTAGTTGTACGCCGTGATCGATGACGCGAGCCGCCGCTCGCGCACGGCTCGGTAGAGTCGCGATGCGCGGCCCGCGCCGAGCACCATCGCCAGCAGATCGAGCGCCGGCGTGTCCGGGTGCGTGGTACCCGGGGTACGCCACCCGAACGCGAGCTGCGTCTGCCCGATGTCGCCGGCGAACTCGCGAAAACGAAAGCCCGAGACGCCTTCTTCCGTCGGACCGGGCTGCCGCTGCGGCTCACCGCTGCGCAGTCCGCCGTACAGGCGCTCTACTTCGGCGAGCGCTTTCGTCGGGTCGACGTCGCCGACGATCGAGAGTACGGTGTTGCCCGGGTGATAAAAGTTCTTGTAAAAGCCGAAGAGGGCCTCGCGCGTGATCGCGCGAAGCCCCGGCTCGCGTCCAATCCGCCACCGGCGAATGCGATGCCGGTCGTGCAGAATCTCGTACAGCGTCTCCGTCGCCACCGCCCCCGGATTGTCCGCCTTGCGCTTTGCTTCCTGGATGATGACCTCGAGCTCGCGCGACAATTCGCCGGCGTCGAGCAGCGAGCGCGCGTACGCGTCGGCCTGGACCTCGAGCCCTTGCGCGAATCCCGACGACGGCAGCACGGTGTAGTAGCTGGTGTGGTCGTAGATCGTGCCGGCGTTGAGATAGCCGCCGACAGCTTTCGTCTGCTTCGCGATCTCGCCGACGCCGCGTGTGGGCGTGCCCTTGAAATACATGTGCTCGAGCACGTGCGCGATGCCGACGACGTCGTCCGTCTCGTCGAAGTAGCCGGCACTCACGTAAGTCACGATCGCGACGACGGGCGCCGATCGGTCCTGGCGAATGAGCACGGTGAGCCCATTCGTCAAACGCGTGCGAACGACCGACTCGGCGTCGATCGTGAACGGTAACGCTGACGTTGTCACGAGCGTGGGTGCGAGAGTCTACTGGCCTGTGGGCGCCGGATTCGGCGACGAATTCAGTATGCCGGGCGTGGGCGGCAGCGCGCCGTTGTTCGTCGCCGGCGTGCAGTTGCTCCACGGGCCCGGACCGGCACGCGTGAGAAAGTTGCTTGCTTCCTGTGCGCGGTTGAGCTTCATGAGCGTACAGCCAAGGTAGCCCATCGCCGTCTTGTCCGAAGCGTCCGCCTGCACGGCGCGTACGTAGAAGCGACGCGCCAGATCGTAGTTTCCCTGCGCGAGGAGATTCGAGCCCATCTCGCGCAGCGCGATCTCGTTGTTCGGATCGGCCTGCAGTGCGAGTTGCAGCTCCTGGCCGGCGAGCGGAAAGTTGCCGACCTCGCGCGCCATGCGCGCCAGGTAGACGTGCGGCATCGGAGCGTTTGGGTTTTCGCGCTCCGCGCGGTTGAACGCACTCACCGCCGCCTCGCGCTGGCCGGCGGTGTACGCGGCAATCCCTTCTTGCAACGCGCTGGACGTGCGGCGGCCGAACAGCAGATAGCCGCCGCCGACGAGAATCACCAGCACGACTACGCCGGCAACGATCGACGCCCAGAGCGGCATGCGACGGCGGTGCGCTGTCGTCGCGACGACGGTGGTCTCTGTCGCTGGCGTGGCCGTTTCCGCTGCGACGACGGGCGCCGGAGTGCCGGAAGCCGGAACGGCGCGCGGCGGCGCGATGCCGGAATCGCCCATGAGCGCCGTGTCGAGCTTGAGGAAGGCGTCGCGGGCGGAATTCACGTCGCCGACATTGGGCCGGTAGCTCGTGTCCTGCACGCGGCTGTGCACCGCCTCGAATTCGGCGAGCGAGTTCGCCTGGTCGAAGCTGATGAGCTGTCGCTGCCGCGCTTCGCGGATCAGCGGTTGGCCGGAGAGCACCGAGCTGCCGACGAGCGACCGGAGCGCGGCTTCCACCGCGCTCCACGTCTCGATGAGATCGGCGGCGAGATCTTCCGTGCCGCGATTGACGTCCAGACGTGCAACCGCCGGACGCGCCGCGTCGAGCGCGGCGCGCGCGCTCCACTGCGCGGGCGCGGTCACCGAACGATCCGGAGGAGCCCCGCTACGGCGCTGCCGCGGATGAAGCTCTCCGCGTCGTGGGTCGGAATTCGAATGCCGGTTTGCCGAAACGCATGCTGCGACGTGGCGCTCATGAATTCCTGCATCGAGTGCGCAGGATGACCCTTTTCGTCACGCATACGGCGCACGATCTCCTCCCAGGAGCCCCCGAACTCGGCTCCGTCGGACACGATGATCTGGTGCTCCGGATCCCACTTCGCTTCCGCAAGAGAGCTGAGCAGGCTGCCGAAGAGCTCGAGCTGGCCCCGAGCCGTTTCAGCGGCCGGTGCAGTATCCGCGCCGTCGCGCGGTTCCAGCTCCATCAGCATCGTATCGACGTCGTCGATGCCGCCCGCCAGCTCGGACAAACGCTCGTCCCAGACCTTGAGATCGGGATCGTTTTCCTCCAGCCGGTGCAGCGACCGCTTCAACTCGATCAAGCGCCAGATTCCGAGCTCGTCCCAGTGATCGTCCGGCGTGGTGCGCTCGAAGTGATACAGCGCGGCTTCGTACTCGCTTTGGTCATAGAGGATGTTCGCGAGATAGATCCGCGCTTCTGCGTGGTCGCTGTCCAGCTGCAGCGAACGACGGAGCGACGCGATCGCCGTTGCGTCGTCGCCGAGACGGTGCTGCGCGTAACCAAGACAGGCGACGGCTTCCGCCGAATCGGGGGCCTGCTGCACGGCGGTCTCGAAGAAATCGCGCGCGGCTTCGAAGAAATCGGCGCGCTCGCGAAGCGACGCTTCGCGGAACAGCGAGCGTCCGACCTGGAGCATCAGATCGATGTCGTCGGCGTACCCGAGCTCGAGCGTGCGACGGAAGCAGCGGACCGCGGCCTCGTCCTGACCCAGCTTGAGCAATGTTTCGCCGAGGCCGGCGAGCCCGTCCTCGTGCTCCGGCTCCAGCACCAGCGCCTGCTCGAAGCTCCGGCGCGCCCAGGCATACTCCTCGCGCGCCAGCTCGGCGTACCCCACCCCAACGTGCAGCTCGACCGAATTCGGATAGAGCGCGAGTCCCTCACGCAGTATGACCAGCGCTTCGTCGAATTGACCTTCGTTGTACAACTGATGTGCGCGCTCGTCGTACTCTTCAGAACTCAGGAACGGGGTGGCCATCGTCAGCAAGCCTCCGGCTCATGAGGGTACGACCTATAGTACAATCAGTGCACGGCGAAGTTCAATGGCGATTACAGCATTACGGTGATCCAAGTCGCTGTGCGATCTCGCCGGCGAGCTTCGCATTTTGTTCGAGGAGTGCGAGGTTCGCGGCGAGCGAACCGCCCGCTGTTGAACGGCTTACGGCGGCGAGCAGAAACGGCGTGACCGCCGCGCCTTCTATTCTTTGGCGCGCGGCTTCTGTTTGAGCCTGCCGTACGGCAGCCTCCATCGCGGCCCGCGGCAGCGCATGCTCGCGGGGCGGCGGTTGGACGACGAGCAGCGACTGCGCTCGCCCGAGCGACCGATGCGCTCGCCAGATCGACACGACCTCGTCGACGGAATCGGCGCACGTCGTGAGCGGAATGCCGGTTTCGGCTGTAAAAAAACCGGGTAGCTCGTGTGTTTGGTAGCCGACGACGGGAATGCCATGACTCTCGAGCCGCTCCCAGGTCGCCGGCAGGTCGAGAATCGATTTGGCGCCGGCACACACGACGATCATGGACGTGCGCGCCAGCTCCGCCAGATCCGCCGATTCGTCGAACGGCGCACCGCGGTGCACTCCACCGATGCCGCCCGTCGCGAATACCTGGATGCCAGCGCGCGTCGCGAGCACGAGCGTCGCTGCCACGGTGGTCGCTCCGTCCAGCCCGCGAGCCATTGCCGCGCCGAGGTCTCGCGCCGAGACCTTGCGAACTCCATCGCGCCGGAGAAAGCGCTCGAGGTCTTCACCGGCCAGGCCGACGGTCGGCATTCCGCGCACGACTGCGGTGATCGCCGCGATCGCGCCAGCCGCCTCGACAGCGCGCACCATGCGTTCGGCGGCCTGGCGGTTTTCGGGAATCGGAAGCCCCTGGGCGAGAACGGAGCTCTCGAGGGCGACGACGGGAGGCAGAGGTGAGAGGGCGAGAGGATAGAGGATCGAAAACTACTCAGCTTTCAGCTTTGAGATGTCAGGCGTGAGATGCCGCGAATGGCTGCAGACACTCAGTTGGTGCCAGTCTCACTTCTGATGGCCGCCTTTCGAATCGCCACCTGTCCTCTATCCTCTACCCTCTCTCCTCTGGGCTTCGCCGTCACGATCAACCGATCCGGCGCCGGTCCCAAATAGCGAATCGGCCAGCAGGTCGTGAGGGTGAGCGTCGGCGTCTTGGTAGCGAAGAGCGCGGGGTCGTCCTTCTGAATGACGCGCGTCGACACAACGACCCAAGTGTCCCGACGAGCGCCCGATTCAGTCACAATGGTGTCGCCAACGCTGAGCGCATCGAGATGATTGAAGTGACGATCGCGATGCGCCGAAATGATCGCGTTCCCCGGCTCGCCGGGGAACGCGCTGCCCGGGAAATGCCCAGGGCCGGCATTCAGATCATCGCCGTCGACCCCCTCGAGCACGATGTCGTCCAGATCGATGCTCGGAATGATCAGGCGCGCCACCGGCGCTCCATCCACGACCGGCTCGCGGTGGCCGTGATGTAGCGCCACGGAGCGCGCAAGCACCACTGCTTCCCTGGCTGCCGCGCCGTCCCACGCTTCGCGCGCCTGGTCGGCTCTGATCATCCCGAGCGCATACCGGCCGCCGGCGAACGAAAGGAGCAGTCCGCCGGTCACGTACATCACCAGGCCGAGATACTTACGCACCGTGTCGCGATGGTCGGCGGCCGGCCAGCAGCAGCGTTCCGAGTCCGAGAAACACCGCGCCGACCAGCACGAGCAGCGGAAGATCGCTCGCGGTCTCCGGCGCCCGCGCGCCATTCGTGAACGTCGTCGATTCCGGCGGCGTCGTGAGGCCGACGGTCGCCGAATCCACCGCGGTCACCGGCGGCGTGCTGATGCCCGCGGCCGAGTCGACCCAGGTTTTCATGTTCGTCAGCTGCATCGTGACGGCGCTGTCGGTCTGCGCCTTCTCGGCGGCGGCGACGACGGCTTTCACCGAATCGGCGACGCGCATCTGCGGCGGAATGAACGTCGTGAATTGCGCAGCTGCGGTTGCGGGCATGCCCGCGAGCATGACGAGCGCGAGTAAACGTCGATAGGACACGGGGGTCTCCTCCTTCTTCGGAGGAGCAAGGGCATACCGTGGGCCAGAACTGCAGAGAGGAGAGAGGAGAGAGGAGAGAGGAGAGAAGTCGGGGCGCCCGTCTCTCTTCTCGCTTCTCGGTTCCCGGTTCTGGCTTCTGGGTAGTTCCTCCCCTCTCGCCTCTCCTCTCTCCCCTCTATCTCCGATCCTCCCCCGCCCACGCCGCCACCGCCGCCCCGATTTTTCCCAACGTCACCTGCGCCTCGTTGTCGACCACCCACCGTATATCCTGGTTCTCCTTCGTGAATCCGCACGCCACGACACGCGACTTGAAGCGGAACAGCGCACACTCGGTGCGAACCGAATCGGTCGCGCCGGTCTTGTGCGGCACGGCCAAGCCGTTGATGGTGCGCTGCATCGACTCCTGGTCCGCGTTCCTGGCCAGCAGGTCGAGCATCGACGAGTCCGCCGCGGGACTCACCGCCCTGCCCTCGGCCAGCAGCTCGAACAGGTGCGCCATCTCGTTCGGCGTGCTCACGCCCAGTCCGTACTTGACCGAGCTGTCCATCGCCACGCTCGAGATGCGGAGAAAGGTCTTCGAGTGCACTTTGGTGTGCGGCAGCCCGAGCGCCTCCATCTTCGCCCACACGCGACGAATGATGATCCGGTCGAGCAGCAGGTTCGTCGCCGTATTGTCGCTGAGGATGATCATCAGCGCCGCGGCGTCGTGGACGCTGAGCGTCATTCCCGGATGCATGAATTGCAGCACGCCGCTGCCCGGCACCTGATCGATCTTGAGCACCGTGAGCGGATCGTCGAGCGAGAGCTGCTTCTGCTCCACGAGATCGTACAGCGTCACGAGAATCGGCACCTTGATCAGGCTCGCGGTCGGAAACGTTTCGTCGCCGCGCAGCGAGAGGCGCTCGCCCGTGTCGAGGTTGATGATGGAGTACCCGAGCACGCCGTGATGCGCCGCGGCGATTGCGTCGAGCGTCTGTCGCAATTCGGCCGTGTCCGAGTGCGCCACGGATCGCGGCGCCTGCGCTCCAACCTGCATCGTGATGCAGCACGCGAATGCAAGCGCGATCGTGTATCGGTTCATGTCACCGTTCCTCGCTTGGCCTCGAAAGGTTTCCACGCCCCGTCGTGCAGGATCGACTCGATCATGTCGACGGCGCGCTCCAGCTCGGCGTCGCTCGTGTAGAAATGGGGACCGACGCGAATGCCGGCATTGGGTCGATAGTCGACGATAACGTCGTTCGCCAGCAGCGCCTGAGCCACACCGTACGCGTGCGGCACATCGAACGCGACGGTGCCGCCGCGTCGCGCCGGATCGAGCGGCGCGGTCACGGCAAACCCACGTGCCCGCGCCAGCTCGATCAAGCGCGCCGTTTGCCGCATGCTCTTCGCGCGAATGCGATCGACCCCCGCCGCGCGCACGATGCGCGGCCCTTCGATCGCCGCGAACAGCGCCGGAATCGCCGGCGTGCCGTTCAGCCACCGCCACGCGTGTTCGGCGTAGTGCATCTCCTGCTCGAACCCGAACGGCCTGGCGTGCGCCTGCCAACCCGTGAACGACGGACTCAACGATCGGCTCGCCTCCGGCGAGGCGTACAGGAACGCGCCACCGGGGCCGCCGCACAACCATTTCAGCACGCCGCCGCTCAGAAAGTCGACGCCGAGTCGTTTCACGTCCACCGGCAGAACGCCGACCGAGTGAAACGCATCGAGCGACACGAGCGCCCCGACCTCGCGCGCGCGACGACAAATCGCCTCGGCATCCATGATGAACGCCGAGCGAAACAGCACATGCGAGATCGCGACGAGACGCGTCCGGTCGTCGATCGCGTCGAGCATCCGCTGCGTGTCGATGCCGATCCCGTCGTCGCTCGGCACCACCACGATGCGCGCGCCGAGCCGAGTGGCGAGATGATCGTACACGTAGCGTACCGACGGAAAGTCGAGATCCGTCATCACGATGGTGTCACGCGGCGCGGAATAGTCGAGCGCCGACAGCACCGACGTCTGCGCGATCGTGACGTTCGGCAGCATCGCGATCTCGCCGGGCTCGGCGCCGATCAGTGGCGCGATCTCGTCACCGACGGAGACCGGCATCTCCCACCAGCCGGCGGCCCAGGCGCGCACACCACGCTCCGCCCATTCGTCGACGTACTGCGCAAGGCGCTCCGGTACGCCCCGCGGCATTGCGCCGAGCGAGTTGGAGACGAGATACGTCGTGCGTTCGAGAATTGGAAATTCGGCGCGGAACGCGAGCAGCGGGTCGGTCATCTCGCAGCCGCCTGCGCGTCGCGGCGCGATGCAAGGCTCGCTACGTACGCCAGCGATGCGACCACGGCGACGATGAACAGCGCCCGCCATTCGGCGAGCGATAGGCTGGTCAGCAGCCAGACGATCACGGCAATGGCGAGCACAGGCACGATGCCCCCCAGCGGCGCGTGAAATGGAGTGCCGCTCTCGCGCACGTCGAGGCGCCGCAGACGCAGCACGGCCGCGCAACACGCGACATACACCAGCAGGATGGAGCCGTTGGCGATGATCGCGAGCGTTTCGAAGCTGCCGCTCACCGCGAGCGCGATGACGACGATCGCCTGGAGCGCGATCGCCACATGCGGCGTGCGATACCGGTCGTGGACGGCCGCGATGCCTGCCGGCAGGAACCCGTCGCGGCCAAACGCGAACAACATCCGTGGCACGGCGAGCGTCATGCCGCTCACATAGCCGAACATGGACAGCGCCGATCCGATCAGAATCACGTTTCGGCCCGGCGCTCCCATCACCGCGCCGGCTGCCGCGGCGAGCGGGTTGGTTTGCGCCGCCAGCGACGCTCCGAGAACGCCCTGCGCTACGATCTGGATGAGGAGATACACGATCGTGACGACCACCATCGCCAGGAAGATCGCCCGCGGCACGGTGCGGGCGGGATCGCGAACCTCGCCGCTCGGCACGAGCGCCGATTCGACGCCGAGGAACGCGAAGATCAGCACCGCGGAGGCGCGAGCCACTCCGCGCACAGGCGGCGCCGAGCTCCAGGCCAGGTTGCCGCCGTGAATCGCACCTACTCCGACCGCGATGAGGAGCAGGAGCGGCAGGAGCTTGGCGACAGTCATCGCCACGTTGAATCGGTTCGCCTGGCGCACGCCGATCACGTTGAGCGCCGCGAGCGCCACGATCACCACCACGAGGAATGTCGCGCGAGCGAACGGCGAGGCGAGCGAGGGCACCAGCGCGACCACGGCGTCGGCAAAGAAGGATGCGACCGCCGACAATGCCGCGGTAATCCCCGCCCACAGCATGACGCCGGCGAGAAACCCGACGAACGGCCCGAACGCAACCTCGACGTAGGCGTAGAGTCCACCGGTGAGCGAGACGCGGCTGCCCGCCTCGGCAAAGCAGAGGACGATGAGGCCCATGGCGATCGCGCATACGACGTAGGCGATCGGGGCCGCCGCACCGAGCGCTCCCGCCGCGGCAGCCGGCAATCGGAAGATGCCGCCGCCGATCGTGATGTTGACGATGTTCGCGGCCAGCCCCCACACGCCGAGCGCGCGCAGCAATGCCGTGTCGCGCGAGGCGACGGTCATGCGGCCATCGATTCGGTACTCGGCATGTGCGTCCGGACTCGAAGTGAGCAACGCGTTGAACAGTAGATCGTCCAATTGGAGCCCGCTACCATTGATCGGATGACGGGGTGTCCGTGTATCGTCGTGGCGCGTTTCTTCCGCAGCTCTCAAGTCCTTCAGGAGGAGAATCCAATGCGTTTGCCAGTTCGAGTGATCGTGTCCTGCCTGTTGTTCGCGGCCGCCGCTCCACTCGGCGCACAGGTGCGCGGGAATGCGGCGTTCGCGCCCACGTCGCCCGCGTCGATCGATTCGGCGCTGACTGTGACGGACAGCACAGCGCGCGGTGTCGCCGCGCCCGCGGCAGCCGCGTCGCTCGAGATCGGCGGCGCACCGGCGACCGGGCTCCGCGCCGGCGTGCATGCGCGCGAAACGAGTCTTCCCGAGCAGCCGACGCTGGCGCCGAACAAGGCTCATCTTGGCCAGGCCCGCGCGATGATGATCGTCGGCGTGGCTGGGCTGATCGCCGGCGCGCTGATCGGCGACACGCCGGGCACCGTCATCATGGTTGGTGGCGCGGTGATCGGATTGGTCGGACTCTACGACTACTTGCAGTGAGTCATCACGGACGCCGCATCGCCCTCGTGCTGGGCGGCGGCGGCATGAAGGGATTTGCCCACATCGGCGTCATGCAGGCGCTGGAGGAACGCGGCATCGTTCCGCAGCTGTACGCGGGCACGAGCATTGGCGCCATGCTCGCCGCGGCGCGGGTCGGCGGCGCGTCCATCGACAGCCTGACTCGGCGCGCCGAATCGCTCCGTCGCCGCGACCTATTCCGGATCAATCATTTCGGAATGCTCATGGAGCGCATGCGGTCGCCCTCGATCTATCTGGAGGACCCGCTGCGCGACCTGTGCCGCGCCGTCGTGCCGAACGGCACGTTCAACGACCTGCCGCTGCCGCTGCTCGTGAACACCGTCGATCTCGAGCGCGGCGCGCCGGTGATCTGGGGCTCGCCGGGACTGCGCGACGTGGCGGTGCAGGATGCCGTGTACGCCTCGTGCGCCCTGCCGGGCTACTTCCCGCCCGGACACGTGGGCAACCGCCTCTGCGTCGACGGCGGCGTGGTCGACAACCTTCCGGTTGGCATCACCGCGTTGTCGGCGGATCTGATCATCGCCGTGGACGTCGGCAGCACCGACCTGCGGCCGATCAGCGACGCCATGTCGCTCGGCTTCGCCAACATCTACATGCGCGCGGCCACGACGATGATGCACGCGCTGCAGCAGTACCCGCTGACGCACTGGCAGGGGCCGCCGATGGTGCTCATCCGGCCCCGCTGCGGCGAGGATTGGCTCAGCTTCTCGCACACGGCGGAAACGATCCGCGAAGGCCTGCGTGCCGCGCACAAGGCCCTCGAGGACATCGACGCCTTCTACGATCAGCCCGGCGGTGTATATCCGCGGCGGCGGTTCGAGCTGGAAGTCGACCGCGACCGGTGCATCGGCTGCGGGCTGTGCGCCTCGCTCGCGCCGAACCTCATGGGACTCGACGCCGAGGGCAAGGCGTACACGCGAACGCGCACGGCGGATTGGTCTCCGGCTGACGGTGATTTCGTGCGCTACTGTCCTACCCACGCGATCACCGCGCGGAAGGTCGAGCGGATCGTGCCGCTCAAGGCCGGCGAGCGGGGCGCGGCGTAGCGTTTCGCGCCAGCCGCTCGTAGGCGCCGACGGCAGCTCGCAGCTCGTCGATGCGTACGTGCTCGTCGTCGCGATGCGCGACGTGAATCGAGCCTGGACCGAACAGATAGGGCGTTCCCCAATTGGTAAGCGCCGGAATGTCCGTCGCGAATGCGGCGACGGATGTCGGCATCCCGTCGAGCACTCCGAGTCGGACCGGGGGCACCATTGGTCCCCACTCGAGCGTTGCGCGACCGTCCGCCCAGCGCTCGACGAGCGATCTCACTTCGTCTTCCGGCGTCACGAGACGGATCATGAGCCGCGCTTCGGCCGCCGGCGACACGACGTTGTCGGCGACGCCACCCGAGAGTGAGCCGATGTTCACCGTCGTTTCGCCGAGCAGCGAGTCGGTAGGCCAGCCAATATCGTCCAGCGTCGCGAGCAGATGAACGAGGTCGCGAGTGGCCGAACGGCCGAGATGCGGATACGCGGAGTGTGCGGCGTGACCGGCCGTGCGCACCGTGACGCGAATCGCTCCCTTGGTGCCGACGGCGAGCGTGCTCTCGGTCGGCTCGCCGTTGATCAGCACCCGGCTGGTGCGCGGCACGCGGCCCGCGGCAAACGCCTCGTTGGCGGCGTGTGCGCCATCGTGCGAAACCTCCTCGCCGATCACGAACAGCAGCGCGATCGGAAGGCCGTCCGCGCGCAGCCGATCGGCCGCGCAGATCATCGCCGCGGCGATGCCCTTCGCGTCGCAGGCGCCGCGACCGTGAATCGACTCGCCGGTAACGCGCGGCGGAATGAACGGCGGCACCGTGTCCAGATGCGTCGACAGGGTGACCAGCGGCTCGTCGACCGCCGTGGCAAACAGGTCATCGCGTTGCGGCCCGACCGGAATGCGCTGCGTGCGCCAGCCGCGCGCCGCCAGGTAGTCGCCGAGCCAGGCGATCACTTCACCTTCGCGCCCGCTGGTCGAATCGATCGACATGAGGCGCGTCGTCAACTCAACGACGTCGGGCGGCGTAGACATTGTGGCAAGATCGAAGGCCGACTGACGCCACGCAACGGCGTTCTGTCGCACGATCCGGCCGCGGCATAGCTTGTGGACCAGCCACTCGCCCTCCCTCCCATCCGGTCGCGGACGACGTCCGCGCGCTCCCCGGAGATCCCTGATGCGCCGACCCACCACGTTCCTCGTACTGCTCGGATTCGCCGCCGCCGCGGCGAATCTCTCCGCTCAGCAGGCACGCACCACGACGCCGACGGCGGCACGTTCCGTTGCCGCCACGCATTCCGACGACAAGCGCGCGATGACCGTCGCCGACTACGCCCTGTGGCGGTCGATTCGCGACGTGGCGCTGTCGAGCGACGGCACGTGGGCGTCGTACGGATATCAGCAGCGCAAGGTCGACGACTCGCTCTTTCTGAAGAATTTCGTCACGGGCGCCGACGTGAAGATCGCTCGCGGCTCGCGGCCACAGTTCTCCGACGACTCGAAGTGGGTGGCGTACTTCGTGTCGCTGCCCGTCAAGGAGATCGAGGAGGCGCGCGCGGCCAAAAAGCCGGCGCCGCAGAAGGTGGAGCTGCGCAACCTCGCGACCGGCGTGACGGAATCGTGGGACAACGCCGAGTCTTTCGCATTCTCTAAAGGATCGGCGGCACTGATCGTTCACAAGGCCCGGCCCGGCGCTGCGCCCGCGCCCGCCGGCGGCCGCGGTGGGGCCGGCGGCGGCCGCGGGGGCGCGGGCGCTCCGGCCCCGCGCACGGAGGGGACGGACCTCATTCTGCACCATCTCGCCGACGGGACCGATGAGTTGATCGGCAGCGTGTCGGCCGCCGAATTCAACGAGCCGGGCACTTTGCTGGCGTACACCGTCGCCTCGACCGATCGCGACGGCAACGGCTTGTTTCTCGTCTCGACGACCAACTGGAGTCATCGCACGCTGGACAATGCGCGTGCCGACTACTCGCGCGTCACCTGGGACAGCGCCGGTACGGCGGTCGCCGCGCTTCGCGGCATGGAGCGTCGCGGCTATACGGAAAAGGAGAATGCGGTCATCGCCTTCGCGGGCCTCGATGGCGCGCGACCGGTCGCCTACGTGCTCGAGCGCGCGCAGCTCGCCGGGCTGCCGGACAGCATGGTCGTCAGCGAGAAGGGCACGCTCACATGGAGCCCCGATCACTCGAAGTTGTTCGTCGGACTCAAGGAGCAGGCGCGCCGGCCGCACCGCGATACGAGCGAAACCGCCACGCCGGTCGGCAACGTCGACGTCTGGCACTGGAAGGACCCGTACCTCCAGTCGGTGCAGATGGTGCGCGCCCAGCGGGATCGCAACCGCACGCTGATGGCCACCGTGCTGCTCGCACAGAAGCGCGTCGTGCCGCTCGCCGACGACAAGATGGACGACGTGCAGCTCACACACGACGGCGAGTGGGCGATCGGGTCCGACGACACGCCGTACATCGACGACTCGCATCCGCCCTATTCGGACATCTACCGCATCAACACCAGCACCGGCGAGCGCACGCCGATCGTGAAGGATCAGGAGCGCACGTTCGGCGTGTCACCGGATGGCAAGTATTTTCTCTATTGGAAGGGCGATCAGATCTTCGCCTACGACATTGCGGCGAACACCAGCGCCGACATCACCAAGGCGGCGCCAGTGAGCTTCATGGACGCCGAGGACGATCACATTGGCGACAAGCCGGCCTACGGCGTCGCCGGCTACTCGGCCGACGGCAAGTCCGTCATCCTCGAGCATCGCTACGATCTCTGGACCGTGCCGCTCGACGGCAAGGGTGTTGCGCGCAATCTGACGAACGGCGTCGGCACCACGGAGTCGATCCGCTTCCGCATCGTACCAATGGATGCGGAAGCGGCGCCGGCGTTCGGTGGCGGCGGTGGTGGTGGCCGCGGTGCACGGGCGGCGCGCGCGATCGATCTCTCCAAACCGGTCATTCTCTCCGCGTACGGCGATTTCACGAAGAAGGCGGGCTTCTACCGCCTCGACGGAGCCAAGCTCACGCCGCTCACCTATGGCGACTACGAGTTCGGCGCGCCGATCAAGGCGAAGAACGCCGATCGCGTGCTCCTGACCCGCGAGACGTACGTCGACTTTCCGGACTACTACGTCACGAACACCGCGTTCGCAAACGCGACAAAGATCACGAACGCGAACCCGCAGCAGTCGGAGTTCAAGTGGGGCCATCGGATCCTCATCGACTACGCCGACAAGGACGGCCACAAGCTTCAGGGCACGCTGGCGATTCCGGATGACTACAAGCCGGGTGAAAAGCGGCCGATGCTCGTCTATTTCTATGAGAAGCTCTCACAGAATCAGAATCACTATGAGGTGCCGCGCTACGCGTCGGCGCCGCAGTACGTTGATTACGTCAGCAACGGCTACCTCGTGCTGCTGCCGGACGTCTACTATCACACCGGCCGCTCCCATACCGATATGCTCAATTCGGTGGAGGCGGCGGTGAAGCGAGTGGAGGACCTCGGATACGCCGATCCGAAGCGCGTCGGCCTGCACGGCGGCAGCTACAGCGGCCAGGGCGGCGCGTACATCTCCACGCAATCGAAGATGTTCGCGGCGATCGCGATCCGCGCCGCGGCGGTGGACCTCATCTCCGATTTCGATCAGCTCTGGAAGACGACCGGTACCAACCAGCACGACTACGACATGTACGGGCAGGGCCGGTTCGGCACGAATCCGTTCGACAACCTGCAACTGTTCATGGATCAGTCGGCGTTGTTCCACGCCAAGACCATGGACACGCCGCTGCTCATCTTCCAGGGCACGAACGACGGATCGACGGAGTGGCTACAGGGCATGGAGTTCTACAACGCGCTGCGCTTCCTTCACAAGCCGGTGATCTTCCTGTCATACGAAGGCGAGGGCCACGGCTTCACGCGGTACGACAACCAGTACGACGTCGAAGTGCGCATGCACCAGTTCTTCGATCATTATCTCAAGGACGCTCCCGCCGCCGAGTGGATCGCGAACGGCGTTCCGTTCCTGAAGAAGCAGCAACCGACCGGCGAAGCGGCGCAGCCGGTGCAGCTCATGGGCGGCGGTGCCGGCATCGGCACGCCGAACCCGAGTGCCGGTGCCGCTGGCACCGGCGCGAACCCGCGTCCCGCTGGCGGACCGCCGCCGAATCCCTGAGGCGCCGACTCGCGAGTGGCGCCCCGAGCGTACTTCCCCAACGGAAAGCCGCTGCGAAACAAATCGTCATTTGCTCTTCATCAGCGTTCATCTGCGTCATCTGCGGCCCATTCACCGGCCGCAGATGACGCAGATGAACGCTGAGTGCATGAACCCTTTCGTCGACGGCCGCTGATTTCTATTGGAAGCCACCTACCGCGTTACATTATCCAATAGCCTGGCGTTCCGGCGTGCGCGCCGCGCCAGTGGCTCCGTCTGCCACCCTCGCATCGGCGGCATTATGTCGCCGGACCGAGAGACGAACCCATGACAAGCAAGAATTCCTTTGGCAGCCGCGCGACGCTCTCCGTCGACGGCACGCAGTACACGGTCTTTCGCCTCGCTGCACTCGACGCGATTTCCGGCGGCAACGCGAGTCGCCTGCCCTTCAGCCTCAAGATCCTCCTCGAGAATCTGCTCCGGCACGAGGACGGCGGTTTCGTCAAGCGCAGCGACATCGAGACGATGGCGAAGTGGGACGTGACGGCGCGCGCCGAGCAGGAGATCGCGTTTCGCACGAGCCGCGTGCTGTTGCAGGACTTCACCGGCGTCCCGGCCGTGGTCGACCTCGCCGCGATGCGCGACGCGCTCGCCAAGCTCGGCGGCGATCCGCAACGGATCAATCCGCTGCAGCCGGTCGATCTCGTCATCGACCATTCCGTGCAAGTCGATGAATACGGTTCGCAGGCGGCGTTCCTCATCAACACCGAGCGCGAGTTCGAGCGCAATCACGAGCGCTATCTCTTTCTGCGTTGGGGACAGGACGCCTTCAAGAATTTCCGCGTCGTGCCGCCGGGCACCGGCATCTGCCACCAGGTGAATCTCGAGTACCTCGGCAAGACCGTGTTCGTCTCCGAGGAGAACGGCGAGAAGGTCGCGTATCCGGATTCGCTCGTCGGCACCGACTCGCACACGACGATGATCAACGGACTCGGCGTGCTGGGCTGGGGCGTGGGCGGCATCGAAGCGGAAGCGGCGATGCTGGGCCAGCCGGTGTCCATGCTCATTCCGGAAGTCGTCGGGTTCAAGCTGCACGGCAAGCTGCCGCCCGGCGCCACGGCGACCGATCTCGTGCTGACGGTGACCGAGATGCTCCGCAAGAAGAAGGTCGTCGGCAAGTTCGTCGAGTTCTACGGCACCGGTCTCACGAGCCTTCCGCTGGCCGATCGGGCGACCATCGCCAACATGGCGCCGGAGTACGGCGCGACGATGGGCTTCTTTCCGTGCGATGAGGAAACGCTGAAGTATCTGCGCCTGAGCGGCCGATCGGAGCACCACGTCAAGCTCGTCGAGGCGTACACCCGCGAGCAGGGGCTCTTCCGTACCGACGATACGCCGGATCCGGCGTTCAGCGATTCTCTCGAGCTGGACCTCGGCTCGGTCGAGCCGAGTCTCGCGGGACCCAAACGTCCGCAGGATCGCGTCCCGCTCTCGAAGGCAAAATCGATGTACCGCGACGCGGTGAACGAGGAACGTGCGAAACTCGGCACACCGGCGGCGAAGCAGGAGCTCCGCGAGGCGAACAAAGTCTCCGGCGAACCACAACTGTCGCCCGCCGCCGTGCTGGTGGCGGAGGGAGAATCGGTTCCGCAGACCGGGGTGAAGGTCGACTACGAGGGACAGTCGTTCACGCTGCGCGATGGCGCGGTCGTGATCGCCGCGATCACGAGCTGCACGAACACGTCGAACCCGTCGGTGATGCTCGCCGCGGGGCTTCTCGCGCGCAACGCGGTGCGCAAGGGACTCACGACCAAGCCCTGGGTAAAGACCTCGCTCGCGCCGGGCTCCAAGGTCGTGACGGATTATCTGCGCCAGGCCGGCGTGCAGGACGATCTCGACAAGCTGGGCTTCCAGCTCGTCGGCTACGGCTGCACCACGTGCATCGGCAACTCCGGCCCGCTGCCCGATCCGATCGCGCAGGCGATCGAAAGCAACAAGCTCGTGACCGCCGCCGTGCTATCAGGAAATCGTAATTTCGAGGGGCGCGTCAACCCCCTCACGCGCTTCAACTATCTTGCGTCGCCGCCGCTGGTCGTCGCCTACGCGCTCGCCGGCCGCATGGACCTCGATCTCACGCGCGAGCCGCTCGGCGTCGGCAAGGACGGGCCCGTGTTCCTGCGCGACATCTGGCCGTCGCCCAAGGACGTGCAGGACGAGGTGCTCCGCAGCGTGAAGAGCGAATTCTTCCGCGCGCAATACGCCGACGTGTTCAAGGGCGACGAGCAGTGGCGCGCGCTCGACGTGCCGAAGGGCGAGACGTATGCGTGGGACGCCAGCTCGACGTACGTGAAAAACCCGCCCTACTTCGAGGGCATGACGATGGAGCCGCCGGGTATTCAGCCGATCGAGGGCGCGCGCGCCCTCGCCGTGCTCGGCGATTCGATCACGACCGATCACATCTCGCCGGCGGGCAACATTCCGGCGGCGAGTCCCGCCGGCAAATGGCTCATCGCCCACGGCGTCGAGAAGAAGGACTTCAACTCCTACGGCGCGCGCCGCGGCAATCACGAAGTGATGATGCGCGGCACGTTCGCGAACATCCGCCTGCGCAACGAGATGGTGCCCGGGACGGAAGGCGGTTGGTCGACGATGGAACAGGGCGGCACGCCGGCGTCGATCTTCGACGTTGCGATGGAGCACCACAAGCGCAACACGCCACTGGTGATCATCGCCGGCAAGGAGTATGGAACGGGTTCGTCGCGCGACTGGGCGGCAAAGGGCACGATTCTGCTCGGCGTACGCGCGGTGCTCGCCGAATCGTTCGAGCGCATCCACCGCTCGAATCTCGTCGGCATGGGGGTGCTGCCTTTGGAGTTTACGAATGGCCAGACGCGTCAGACGCTGGGCATCACGGGTTTCGAGACCTTCGATGTCGCAGGGCTCCATGCCGGGCTCACGCCGCGCGCGCACCTCGTCGTTCGAATGAAGTCGGCCGATGGAACCACGAAGGACATCAAGGTCGTGGCGCGCATCGACACACCCGAAGAGATGAACTACTACCGGAACGGCGGCATTCTGCCATACGTGCTCCGGCAGCTCGTCGGCGGCCGGTAGCGCGGCGTCAGGGTTCCGAGCGCGTGAGGGCGGCTCTCGCCTTTTCGCGCTCGCCCCATGACGGCAGCATCTCGCGCGCGCCCGGCACGCACCGCGAGTCGGGCGCGGCGGCGTTCGGCGGCCCCATCGGCTGCCACGCCATCACACAGCGTAGCGCGGTCGCGCTCTCATCGGCACTGAGCGTCGCGCCCGCGGCGGGAACGCCGGTGCTCGGCGTCGCCGGTCGTGTCACATCGGCATCGCCTGTCAACGCGAGCAGCGACTGGATGGCTGTGATCCGGAATGTGTCCGTCTTGATCCGCTGCGTGTGTTGACGCACGTCGCCGCGATAGAATGCGTGGACCGAGGCCTCGATCTCACGAATGAGCTTGTCCAGAATCTGCTCGATCTGCTGCGTCGCGTCGGGCATGTGGTGATTGAGAGGAGAAGGCACATCGCGTCGGATGCGCACTGCGGGGATCACCGGTCAGACCGGCAACCCCCGCAGTATATCACCACCTCGTGCCATTCACGCAAGCGCGTGGCGCACGCGGCACGCTGATCGTGGCCGCGTGCCGTCGCGACTTACCAGCCGACCTTCTTCTGAATGTCGACGTTGTTGCCGATCACGCCACCGAGCACGCCGCCAATCGCGGCGCCGATCAATCCACCCTTGACCTTGTTCCGGCTCGTGATGGCGCCGAGAACGGCGCCGGCCCCGGCACCGATCGCGGCATCACGCGTGGTGTGCTTGACCGTGTGCACCGGCGGCGGCGCAGGCGCACGCGCCGGCTCGTAGCTGCCCGAGCCCGAGCCGCTGGCCGAGCGCCGCGGTGTAGAGCTGCGATGAACGACCCGGGTCGCAACCGGTGCGCGTTCGACGGCCTGGAGGCTTTGTGGCTGCGCTTGCTGCGTCGCGAAGCCGGCCTCTGTCGGCGAGATATTGGGTTGCGCGGCATACGGCTGGGCCTGCGCCGCGAGTGCCAGATCGGTTTTCAGCGCATCGTCGGCGTTCGACGGACCACTACGGCCACACGCCGCAGCGATCACGGCCAGGGGAACGCACACGAGCCAGCTCATTCGTCGCATCGGAATCTCCTCGTCTTCATGTTCACAATGTCCACAGGAGTGAATTGGCATGTGCCGTTCCGGGCATTAACCACCGATTCACCGGGTTGCGACAGCGCGGTGTCCATCTGCCGAAACAGCCGCTGTCCGTGACGGTGGAACGCCATGCGGCCGGAACGGATTGCGCTCCGCATCGGAAGTCGTCATCTTGGCCACATCATACCCGGAGAACACGCGCATGCGCTTTCGCCGTCCTCTCAGCGTACTGACCACCGTCGGCCTTGCGGTGGCGGCGATGAGCAGTCGCGCCGCCGCGCAGCAGCCGGCGTCGGCCGCGCCGAGCACCGCTCCAGATGTCGGGCAGCTCGCGCCCGATTTTACCCTGCCCGGGGCCACACGATACGGGCTGCTCCGCGATCCATTCAACCTGGCCGACCACCGCGGCGAAACGGTCGTGCTCGCCTTTTTCCCCAGGGCACGAACCAAAGGCTGAACGATCCAAATGGAGGCATACCGTGATCAGTATGCCACGCTCTTCAACAACGGACGCAAGGTGCTGGTCGTCGGCATCAGCGTCGATGCGGATACCGTACAGGCCGACTGGGCGCGGGAATCCGATTTCCCGATCCTGTTTGCCAGCGATCCCGATCAGCGCGTCGCCAAGTTGTACGGATCGGCAGACGGCAAGTACGACACGCGCAACGTGTTCGTGATAGGCCCCGACGGCCGCATCGCGGCGCGCATACTTCACTTCAACGTGCTGTCCGGGAAGGCGTACACCGATCTTGGTGCGGCAGTAGCCCGCACGCTCTCGTCCAGCGGAGCGTCGAATTAACAACGCCGCGACGGCCCCGTCGACGGTCGCCAGCCGCTCGCTGCTGACCGACCTTTACGACGCGGCCGTCGCGGGCGCCGCACCTGGTCCCGCGACGTCGCGCGCACTGGACGCGATTCAGATCGACCGCTCGTGTCCGATCTGGCTGTTCGCCTTCGGCAAGGCCGCGCCGCAAATGGCCGCTGCCGCCGTCGCTTCCCTGCTTCGCTCGCTGCACTCGATCGTCGGCGGCCTCGTGGTGAGCGCCGAGGAGACCACATCGCCATACCCGACGATGTCGTCGATGCGCGGCGATCATCCGGTTCCAGGCCGAAACTCCTTCGCGGCGGCGAACCGGATCGGCGAGCTGACCTCGACGCGACGCGGCAACGACGTGGCCGTCGTGCTGATCTCCGGTGGGGCGACGAGCCTGATTGCCGCGCCGCTACGCGACATGCGCGAGGCTGATCTCACGGCGCTGTACGAGATCCTGCTCGGCTCGGGTTTGTCGATCGGCGAGATGAACGCCGTGCGCAAGCGATTCTCCCGCTGGAGCGCGGGGCGTCTCGCGCTTGCGCTCGCGCCGACCGCCACGCGCTGCTTCGCGATTTCCGACGTGCCCGGCGACGACCTCGGCGTGATCGGCTCCGGGCCGTGCGTGCCGGACGATACGACGGCGCGCGACGTCGAAACGATTCTCGAGCGTGCGAAGCTGCTCGACCGAATACCGAAAGCACAACGAGAGTATCTCACCGCGGTTCTCCGCGGCACGATTCCGGAAACGCCTCGCAGCACGCATCCGGCGTTCGCGCACGTGAGCGCCAAGGTGATCGGCAACAATCGGCTGGCGGTGGACGGCGCTGCGGCGGCAGTGCGCTCGCGGGGGAACGGCATGGCGATCGAGATCGCCACGAAACCGATGACCGGCGAAGCGTCGCAGTTCGGCGCGATGATCGCGCGCCAACTCGTCGGAGCGAGAACGCGCGGGACGCATCATCACTGCGTGATCTGGGGCGGCGAAACGACCGTCACGCTGCCGGCGGGTGCACAAAGCGGGAGCGCAGGCGGCGGCCGATGTCAGGAGCTCGCGCTCGCCGCGGCGCAGGTGCTGCACGACGCCGGCGATCAGGCGAACGGCATCACGATTCTCGCGGCCGGCACCGACGGGCGCGACGGCTCGACGAACGCCGCCGGCGCGATCGTCGATCGCTCCACGTGGAGCGCGATCGCCGAATCGGGACGCGATCCGGCGGCAGCGCTGGCATCGCACGAATCGAACGGCGCGCTCGCCGCCGCCGGTGCACTCATCCCGAGGCGCGCGACCGGCACGAACGTCACCGACATCGTCGTCGCGATCATCTCGTAACGCGGTTCCCTCCGCCGACTCCATGGCCCGGTTGCGACCTGCGTGGCGCGATGGGCTGTCGCGCCACGGCGGCCGCGGGCCGGCTACATCTCAGGGAGAGAGGAGGGGTCCGGAGAACTGCAGAGAACTGCGGACAGGCGCGGAGAGGCGTTGCCGGGAGGCGGTGATGCATGATGAACAACTGCCCAAGAATTGAAGTCCTCTCAGTCGTTCTCCGCAGTTCTCCGCAGTTCTCCGCAGTTCTCCGCAGCTTCGCGACCGTCTCCGAAGCAATGATGCTGACCCAGGCGCGACGGTTCGAGGAGCCATGACACAGATGCGACGGATCGAGCGGATAAGACACCAATTGCTTTTGATGCGTGGCGCGACAACCTCCGTGCGCGAGTAGCCGCCAGTCCGCGACTCGTCCGCCAGTTTCCGCACAATCCGCGTCACCAACGCAGTCCAACCCGACTCGGCGCACCAGACTCACCCGCGCGACACCACGGACGACGGACCATGGACCACGGACCAATTACCTTTCCGTCATGTCCGCCTCCCCCTTCACCGTCGGCATAATTCAGGATCGCGCCAGCGACGACACCGCGGCTACCGTCCGTGCGACGGTCGATCGCGTTCGTCAGGCCGCGGCGCAGGGCGCGCAGATCATCTGCCTGAAGGAGCTGTTCAACGCGCCGTACTTCTGCAAGTCGCAACAGTGCGAGCGGTTCGACATCGCCGAGCCGATCCCGGGCCCGACCACCGATCGCATGCAGGCGCTGGCGAAGGAGCTCGCGGTCGTGCTGATCGTTCCGCTGTTCGAGCGACAGGCGCGCGGCGTCTATCGCAATTCGGCCGCGATCATCGACGCGGACGGTTCGCTGCTCGGTGTGTATCGCAAGATGCACATTCCCGACGATCCGCTCTTCAACGAGAAGTACTACTTCACTCCCGGCGACGCGGCGAACGACGACCGGATCGACGCGATCGGCCAGGTGGCGAAGCAGGCGAGCGGATTTCGCGTTTGGAAAACACGGTACGCGGACATCGGGGTGCTGATCTGCTGGGACCAGTGGTATCCCGAAGCAGCGCGCATCACCGCATTGCTCGGTGCGGACATCCTGTTCTATCCGACGGCCATCGGCTGGCACCCGGCGGAGAAGGCGGAGTTCGGGCAGGCACAGGTCGACGCCTGGCGAACGATGCAGCGCGCCCACGCGATTGCCAATGGTGTGTACGTCGCATCGCCCAATCGCGTCGGGCACGAGGATGAGCCGGGCACGAACGGCATCGAGTTCTTCGGGCACTCGTTCATCGCCGATCCGTTCGGGCGCATCCTGGCCGACGCCGGCACCGATGAGCAAATACTCATCGCGCGCTGCGATCCAAAACTGATCGAGGACACGCGTCGCAACTGGCCGTTCCTGCGCGACCGCCGCATCGACGCATACGCGCCGATCCTCAGCCGATACCTCGGGGCGTAGGCGGCTGAGCGCTCCGTTCCGCCGCTCCTCCGCTCCTCCGCTCCTCCGCCAATGATCTTTCCCGCCGAATGGGAACCGCACGACGCCACCTGGATTGCCTGGCCGCATCACGAGCCGGACTGGCCGGGCAAGCTCGCGCCGATTCCCTGGGTCTACGCCGAGATCGTGCGGATTCTGCACCAGTACGAGCGCGTCGAGATCCTCTGCCAGAACGAGAACGTGCGCGAGGACGCCCAGCGCGCGCTCGACGCGCACGGCGTGCGACAGAACGTTCGTCTGCACGTCGTGCCAACGGATCGCGTCTGGCTCCGCGATTCCGGCCCGACCGGCGTGCGCCGCGACGACGGATCGGTGTCGCTCGTCAACTGGCGATTCAATGCCTGGGCGAAATACGACAACTATGAACGCGACGCGCAGGTCGGAGCGGCCATCGCCGACATCACTGGTCTGCCTCGCGTCGAACCGGTGCGAAGCGACACCGGAGAGCGCGTCGTGCTCGAGGGCGGCGCGATCGAGACCGACGGCGAAGGCACGTTGCTCGTCACCGAAGAATGTCTGCTCTCGCCCGTCCAGCCGCGCAACCCCGGACTCACGCGCGCCGGCTACGAGCGCGTCTTCCACCAGGCGCTCGGCATTCGGCAGACGATCTGGCTCGGTCAGGGATGCGTCGGCGACGATACGCACGGCCACATCGACGACGTGGCGCGCTTCACCGCGCCCGGGGTGATCGTGCTCGCCTACGAGGCGGACCCCGCAGACGACGAGAACCACCGACGCTCGGTGGACAACTTCGACCGGTTGCAACTTGCCGGCGGCGAGCGCGGGGCGCTGCGCGTCGTCAAGCTGCCGTACCCGCGCGCCGTGGAAATGACCGGCGAGCGGCTCCCGGCGAGCTATGCGAATTTCTATATCGCGAACGGCGTCGTCATCGTGCCGACGTTCAACGATCGAAACGACCGGATCGCCCTCGCGACGCTCGCCGAGCTGTTCCCCGGGCGGCACGTGATCGGCGTACACGCCGTGGATCTCGTGTGGGGATTGGGCACGTTGCACTGCCTGACGCAGCAGCAGCCCGCACCGGGCTCGGCGCGCGCCCCGCAGCGCTGATTCTATTCTCTCGCCAGGCCGAACGAACGCAGCTTGCGCAGCAGCGTCGGCCGGGAGATCGCCAGCATTCTCGCCGCCGCGCTCTGATTGTTGTCCGTGAGCTGCAGCGTGAGCTCGAGCGCCTCGCGCTCGATGTCGCGCAGCGGCTTGCCATCGGACGGAATTCGGATCTCGGCGAACGCCGCCGTCCCGCGCACGGCGCGCGCGCCGGAGCGCCGCTGATTGATCGAGAGGTGCTCCGCACCGATCAGCGGACCGTCACAAATGACCTGCGCGCGCTCGATCACGTGCTTCAATTCCCGCACGTTGCCGGGCCAACGATGCGATCGCAGAATGGCGGCGGCGTCGAGCCCGATCTTGCGAGGCGGCGCGCCCTGCAGTCGCGTGGCTTCGGCCAGCAGGTGCTCGGCGATCAGCCGCGCGTCCTCGTCGCGCTCGCGGAGCGGCGGCAGCTCGATGCGCAGCACCGACAGTCGCGCCAGCAGCGACTCGCGGAACGCGCCGGACGAGACCCGATCCTCGAGCCGCGTCTTGCTCGCCGCGATCACGCGGCAATGCACTGGATGATCGAACTCGGCGCCTCGAAGCGGAATCACATATTCCTCGAGCGTGCGCAGCAGTCGATCCTGCAGCCCCAGCGGCATCTCGCCGACTTCATCGAGAAAGACGGTGCCGCGGCCGGTGAGCTCGAGCACGCCGACCTTTCGTGACATGTCGTGCCGCGTCGGATTCGTTCCGAACAGCTCGACCTCGAGCAGCGGCGCCGGAATCGACGCACAGTTGACCGAGACGAATGGCGCGTTGGCGTTCGGGCCCGCGTTGTGAATGCAGCGAGCCATCAGCTCCTTGCCGGTACCTGCTTCACCGGTGAGCAGCAGTGCCCGCACGTGCGTTGTCGCGATGCGACGCGCCATGTGGATCGCGTGGCGCATGCCGCGACTCTCGGCGACCACCGCGGAGAATTCGTGGCCGTCGTGCGCGTCGGTACCGACCGGCGTGGGCCGGATCGATGCGGGATTCGTCACGAGTCCCTGCCGCAGCTCGGCATCGGGCACCGTCACGCGGCCGACGTCAGGCCAGCCGATGTTGCGGCGAGGCCCGGCGGGTTGATGTTCTGCGAAGCGGCGCCGAGCGCGACGCGGAGCGACGCGAGCCGCTCGGCGACGCCGGCGAAGCCGAGCGCCTCGACATCCGGCGTGATCCGTTCGATGAGCTCGAGCAGGCCGTCGCCGCAGCGAAGGAGCGACGGCGCACACTCGGCCACGAGGTAGGCGGCAACGTACATGTCGTGCTGCCCCGCGATGTCGACCGCCTCGTGGAGCAATCGAAGTGCATGCGCATCGTCGCCGCGATCCGCCGCGAGGCGCACGCGGAGTGCGTCGACCATGTCGCGTCCCTGGAACCACCAGTCCGGACGCGGCTCGACGTTCGTCCGGATCCAGCGCATTGCATCCTCGGCGACCGACCGTGCGCCGACGGCGAGCGCGGCGAGCGCCTGACCCGCTTTGGCTCCCAGCTCGATGTCCGGCTGGCCGATGCGCGAGGCGACCGCCACGACCTGATCGTACAGCTCGGAGGCCGTTGCCCAGTCCTCGGTCTCACGCGCCAGATTCGCCATGTTGTAGAGCGTCGCCAGCCGGTGCGACTCGCTGCCCGCTTCCGTGAAGCGCTTGAGCGCCTCGCCAAAGCGTTCAGTGGCCAGATCGCGCTGACCGCGGCGCAGATACAACACGCCGAGGTTCAATGCGGCGAGACCGGCAATGTCCAGCGCGTGCGCGCTGTTGGCCGCTTCCAGCGCGTGATCGAACGCGGCCTCGGCGGCGGTCGCCTCGCCGCCGCGGTGATGGATGATGCCGATGTTGATGTAGCACTTCGCTTCGCCGAGGCGGTCGCCGACCTCGCGGAAGAGCGTGAGTGCGCGGTGATAGTAGTCCGTCGACTCCTCGGAGCGACGGTCCATCATCGACATGCCGAGTCGCGTGAGGGCTTCCGCGAGCAGGCGCGGATCGTTGGCGTGTTCCGCCGCCGCCACGGCTTCGCTCGCCACCGCTTCGGCTTCCCGCCACTCGCCGAGGCGGCCCTGGTACATCGAGATCATGTTGAGGATCGCGGCTTCCTCGCCGGCGAGCTTCAGCTCGCGCGCCTTGACGAGCAGCTCGCGGCACGCCGCAATCGTTTCCGATGCCGGCTGGCCTTGCACAGCGCGCACCCGCTCGCGCATGCGGCGCAGGGCAAGCAGACGATGGTCGTCTGCCTGGTTCTCCAGGCCGGCGAGCGCGCGATCGCACAACTCCTCGGTCAGCGCGTAACGGCTCTCGGTCTCGGCGACTTCGGCCAGGTGGTGCAGCGCGCGCGCGCGATCCGCCGGATCGCCCGCCGCGCGCTCGGCCACTTCGAAGAACTTGCGAGCCTCGTCGTGGGCGTACACGGCGAGCGCGGCGCTTCCTGCGGCCATGGCATGACCGTACGCCTTCTGCGGAATGCCGGCGCGGTCGTAGTGAATGGCGATCTCGGCGACGTTCTCCGGGCACCGCTGTTCCATGGCCGCCGCCACGCGCGCGTGAATGCGCGCGACACGACGCGGATTGATCGCGCGGCGGACCGCATCGACGAGCAAGCCATGCGTGAACGAGAAGTGGCTTCCAGACGCCGACTCCGACCACGGCTCGATGACGGCGTGCGCGATGCCTTCGTCGAGCGCGTCGAGAATCTCGTCTTCCTCGCCGGCACCGGCCGCCATGGCCAGGTCGATGTCGAAGATGCGGCCGATGACGGCCGCGGTATTGAGCACGCGGCGCGCTTCGGGCGACAGACGCTCGAGGCGCCGGTCCATGAGACCCGTGAGCGCAGAGGGCAGATTGCTGTCGCGCTCCGACCGCAGCGTCCACTTGCTGTGCTCATACCGGACGACGCCGTCCTCGTGCAGCATGCGCACGAGCTGCGTGGCGAGCAACGGGTTTCCCTCGGAGTAGCGAAGGAGGTATTCCTCCAGCTCGCGCGTCGCATCGGCGCCGAACACACTGGACAGCCACGTGCGCAGCTCGCTCGGATTGAGCCGCGAGAGCTGGATCTCGTGAAAACGCTCGTCGCGCACGAGCCGATGGCGGCGCTCGAGCACCGCGCCGCGCGTGTCTTCCGCGCGCAGCGTGAGGCAGATGAGCACGCGATCGCGCTCGAGCTGATCCATTACGTGCTCGAGCACGTCCCACGTGCCGGAGTCCGACCACTGCATGTCGTCGAGCACGAGCACGAGTGGGCGGACCGAGGCGGCAAGCCGCAGATACGCCACGATCTCGTCGAACAACGCGTAGCGATTCCCGTTCGGATCGGCCGGAGCCGCCGACTCGGAGAGCGCCGGCACGAGGCGTGGCAGCTCGCGCCATTCACGCGGGCACACGACGCCGAGCTGGTGAATCGCCGTGATGACTTCGGCCCATGGCGCGTACGGCGGTTTGGCGTCCGCCTCGCTGCACCGGCCGGCGACGAGCGAGCCGGCGCGCATGCGCACCTCGCTCGCCAGGCGCCGCACCAGGGTGGACTTGCCGACGCCGGCTTCGCCGGTCACCGCCACCACGCTCGGGCCGTCTTCGATGCTCGCGTCGAGAATGCGCACCAGGCGGCGCAGCTCCTCTTCGCGGCCGACGAACTGCTTGAGGTTGATCTCCGGCTCGTGCGCGCCTTCCTCGACGTCGGCGGACGTGACGACCGTGTCGCGGCCGCGGCGCTTCGCTTCGTACAGCGCGCGGTCACTCGTCGCGAACAGCGACTCGAAGTCCTTGTGCTCGGCACGCGCTGCGGCCACGCCGACCGACAGCGATACCGAGATCGAACCGGCGCGGTCACGCAGCGGCACTGACGCGCGTCGCACGGTGGTGCGAATGCGCTCGGCCAACTCGCGCGCTTCGTCCAGATTCGTGTGCGGCAGCAGGATCACGAACTCGTCGCCGGCGTACCGGCCGACGATGCCCGTCGCCGTCGCCAGCTCGCGCAGCGTACCGGCGACGACGCGCAGCACGGCGTCGCCCTGCAGGTGGCCGTGCGAGTCATTCACATTCTTGAAATGGTCGACGTCGATGACCATGAGCGACACGGTCGCGAACGGCCCACGCTCGGCGAGAATGCGCGTGGCGGCCTCGATCAGCGGTCCGCGTGTCACGAGACCGGTGAGATCGTCGACCGGACCCGTGACGTGCAGCTCGCGCTGCGGGAGCCGCACGGGGGCTGCACTCTCGATCGCCGCGCGCTGCCGGATCGACGGCGTGCGCGTGCGCATCAGGTCCTCGAAGTGCTTGAACAGCTCCGGATCGAACTGTCCGCCAACGTCGGCGCGCATGATGTCCATTGCCGCGTCATGACTCAGCGCGCCCTTGTAGCTTCGCTTCGACGTCAACGCATCGTAGACGTCCGCGACGCAGAGAATGCGGGCGCTGCGCGGGATCTGCTCGCCCGAGAGCGCGTCCGGATATCCGCGACCGTCCCACCGCTCGTGGTGTGACCGCACCATCGGCACCACGTCGCCGGGAAAGTCCATGTCGGCCAGCATCTCCACACCGGCGACCGGATGGCGCTTGACGAGCTCCCACTCGTCGGGGGCGAGCTTGCCCGGCTTGTTCAGGATGTCTGATGGGATGATCAGCTTGCCGACGTCGTGCACGATCGCGCCGATGCGGAACCAGAACAGCTCGCGCTGCTCCAGCCCCGAGCGCACGGCCAGGGCGCACGCCAGATCGGCCACACGCTCGCAGTGGCCTTGCGTGTAGCGATCCTTGGATTCAATCGAGGCGCTCCAGTGTCGGACCGCTTCGAGAAAATAGTGCTCGAGTCGCGCATTGCGACGATCGATGTCCGCCAGGTCGCGCTTCGCGCTGAGCTGCGTGAAGATGCGGTGGCCGCGATTGAGGTGCATCAATGCGTCGCGATGACGACCTTGCTTGCGGCACAGCTCCGCGTGCTCGCGAGCCGTTTCCGCCGAGAGCAGCAGATCGCGGCGCTCGACGGCGATCTTCTGCGCGCGATCGAGATGCTCCTCGGCCACCGCCAGCTCACCCAGCTCGCGTGCGACGGTGCCGAGATGCTTCTCGATCTCACCGATCGCGAATGCGTCCTGCGTCTGCGCGGACAGCGAAGATGCCAGCTCGCACGCCTTGCGCGCGGCCGCAAACTCGCCGCGCGCGATCTCCAGCTCGGCGCGATTGACCTCGAGAAGAATTCGCGCCGGAATGTCGCCCAGCGCTTCGGCAATCTGGATCGCCTCCTCGAACGCGCTCACCGCGTCGTCCCACCGCTCGAGGTCCGTGTACAGCATGCCCATGTTGTTCAGCGCGCCCAGCACGTCCTTGGGGACGCCGAGCGTGCGGTACGACACGAGACTCGTGCGGTAGTAGCGGAGCGTGCGTTCCAGATCGCCGCGCACGGCGGAGATCACGCCGAGATTCTGCGCCGTCATCGCGGCGAGGCGGGTTTCTCCCGAGTCGATCGCATGGCTCCGCGCCTCGAGATACAGCGCCTCGGCCCGATCGAGATCGCCCTGTTGCTGGTGCACGATCGCCTGGACGTTGATCGCGTGCCCGACTGCTTCACCGTCGCTCGTCTGCTCGGCGACCGCGATCGCCGCCTCGAGACAGTCGAGCGCCGCGTCGGCGTTCGCATCCAGTTGATATGTGCGACCGATCCAGCGGAGCAGCGATGACGCGAGCTTGCCGTCCTGCGAGCGTTTGAGCGAATAGAGTGCGCGCTCGTACAACGAGCGAGCGTCGTCCCGCCGCCCTTCGCGTTCCGCTAGCTGCGCCTGCTGGATCAGTGTGTCGACCGAGGGCTGCATCGTCGCTCGGACCTCTCTCCCGACGTCGGGTGGTCGAATAGAAAAACGAAAGGGGGAGGCGTGCGGACGTGCACGCCTCCCCCTGTAGTATCGGCAGCTATCAGCCCGAAGCGAGCATATAGCCGGCAGCCTTGCGCGCGGCCTGATGGAGACGGCCGAGCACGCCTGACTGCGTTCCCCGCACACCGGTCTTGACGACCCGGTTCATCGAACTGGCCGCGGTGGGCCCTTTCGCCGAAAGATTGAAGCTGCGGGTGTAGAAATCCGTGCCGTCGGTGATACCATCACCGGCGCCCACCATGTAGCCACTGAAGTGCTTGATGCGACGCGTCAGCCGACCCGTGAGGGGATCAGTGACTGTGGCCATCGTCGGGTCCGACAACGCTTCGTTGACGCAGCTCTCCCCAACCGTGGGACAGTACAGAATGTTGTACCACGGATTCAGCGCGGCGTAGCTATCGGTGAACGACATGTTCACCCAGCCGGTCGGGTCAAGCGTGGGCACGAAACGGACGCCCGGGCTGAAATCGAGGTGCGGATTGCCCGTCGCGTCCAGCCAGCCCTTGACGTTCACCGTGAACTTGGAAGTTGCGGGCGTGCACGGGTTGTCCCACTCCGTTACACCGTACGTGGACGTGTACGGGTCGCAGAGCGAGTGCGCCGGAAAGATGATGTAGTTACCGGCGCCCAGGGGGAATTGCGTAACCTGGGACGGGTCGATCGTGATACCAAACCGCAGGGTATCGCCGCTCGTCAATGCCTGCGTCGAACCCTGACCCGAACGGTCAAAACGGTCCTGATGCTGGGCATTCGGTGCGGTGCTGTCGCTGCACGCCGCCAAACCCGCGACGAGCGCGATCAACACGGTTTTACTTGCCTTGATCATCAAAGCCTCCATCGGCAGTTGATTGATGTACAGCGCATAGGTCGTCGCACGTCCGCGACGGGTACTCTCTGCACCTCGGATTATCGGCTGTGCCCCGCGCTGCTTAATCCCGGCGGCAGCGATGGAACGGAACGTTCCAGAGTGAAACATTCTGAATCAGGGCTCGGGGCTTGCACCCGGCACGGCTACAACCAGGAGCGCCCGTGAAGCTCGTGTTGTTGTCCGAAAACGCCATTCGACTGGAGCCGGTCCCCGGACCCATGACCATCGAGCCATGTTCCGCGGACCAGACGTATTCGCCCTTTCATATGATCGGCGGCGCGCTCGGATACTGTACTTTTTCGGTGATGTTTGCCTGGGCCGAACAGGCGGGACTCGAGGCGGCCGACCTCACGCTGGACGTCTCGTGGACCTTCGTCGACGACCCGCACCGGATCGACGCGTTCGACGTGCGGTTCAACTGGCCGTCGCTGCCAGCCAGGCGGCTCGAAGCCGCGAAGCGCGTGGCCGAGCTGTGTACGGTTCACGCAACATTACAGCACCCGCCCAGAATTGCGATCAGTCCCGCATCCTGAGGGCGCTGGTCTTTCGCTCCCGTGAATTCGCGAGCGAGGCCGCTGGTTAGCCGCGGCCGCTCGACGCGGCATTCCGCGAGAGCTGTCCACTCAGCTCCGCGGCCCAGTCCTGGACGACGGTTGCCTCCCGGTCGTCGAGCGTCGCGGCCTCGGATTGAACCGGTGACGCAATTCCGCCGGCGGCTTTCGCGACATTCTCGGCCATGCCTGTCCAGACCCCTTGCTGCAGGCGCGATCCGATCGTGCGCATCACCAGGCCGTCTACTGTCGTCGCCGACCGTTCGTAAACCTGGATCTCGAACCGCAGCGCGCCGCCCACGTCTTCTACCAGAAAGCGGACGGCCCCGGCGAGCGGATGGCCCGCCACGGTCAGCATCGTCATGCGGCCGTCCATCACTTCGGCAACCCGCACCTGGATCTGCCCGCGCACCGGGATCTCCATCGTCACCGTCTGCCCTTCCTCGAGCGGATCCATCGCGCCGTGATCGTCCTTTACCTGCACGAGCGACGGCATCAACTCGGCAAAATGCTCGCGCAGGTACTCGAACAGTTGTTCGGCATTCAGTCGAGTGTCGCGCATGTCGACCCAGAATCGTTTCCGACGAAGGTCGCCGACACCTTCGTTCGGCAATTGCTCCGGCTGATCATCGGCGAGCCATTGCAGCCCGTCGGCCAGCCGCGTCGGCGCGATGGCGAAGACGTCGGTCAGCGCGTTACGGCCGCCGGGGTCGATCACGTTGCCTTCGCTGAGCATCGAGACCTGTGCGTCCGAGATCGGCGGTTCGATACCGATCGCCTGCAACGCCCGCACGCCCCATGAGGCGAGCATCTCCGGCACCGTGCCCTGCACGGCGCTCCGCCCCGTGATCGCCCGGAAGCGTTCGACCAGATCGTTCTGCGACGTCTGCTCCGGTCCCGCCAACTCGTACGTTGCGCATCGCAGATCGTCGCGCTCCACCGCCAGGGCGAGCGCTTCGGCCAGGTCCTCGTGCCAGATGGGTTGGAACGGCTGCTCACCATTCCCGACCGTCGGAACGACCGGCAACGTCCGGACGAGCTGGAGCAGCACGGACACGTGCTCGTCGCCTGGACCGTAGACCGCGCCCGGACGCAGGACGAGCCAATCCCCGGTGAACGCACGGACGACATCTTCCCCGACGTATTTCGACTTGTGATACGCCGACTGCCCACGTTCGGCGCCAAGCGAGGAGAGGTAGACGAACTTCCGAACGCCGCACCGTTGCGCCTCGAGCACCATGTAGCGCGTGCCGTCGATGTTCACCGATTGGAACGTGCGCCCCGGCGGCGCCTCCTCGACGATGCCCGCGAGGTGCAACACGACGTCGCACCCCTTCGCGCTGCCGCGAATCGATTTCTCGTTCGATACGTCGCCCGCCCAGCCTTCCACGCCCGCCGGCCAGTCCGGTTCCTCACGGCCGGCGTGCCGGCTGAGAATGCGCACCGAGTGTCCATGCCGAACGAGCGCCCGGACCGCCGACGTACCGACCACGCCCGTTCCCCCCGTTACCAGCACGCGCATCGTCCGTCCTCGCGATGAATGACGGTGCAGGGGGCAGGTTGAGTGCCATCGTTCGGGCGCTGTTACACCCCTCTCGCGTGTGTCGTCCTGCCAGTGCCCGGCGACGCAGCGCGGGCCCTTCCAATCCAGCCTCCGGTGGACGATGGCTGTCTCGAGCAAATATCTCGCGCTTCTCGCGCCGCTCGCGCTCGCGGCCTGCTCGCACGCGCGGACCGGCACCGTCACTTTCGGCGCCGCCGGCCCGTGGGATCAGGTGTACGGCGACGCGAACAAGAAAGGCATCGAGCTCGCGCTCGATGAGATCAACGCTTCCCCGGCGTGGGCCGGCCGACATCTCGAAATCGTGTTCGCCAACGATTCGGGCAGCGGCATCGAAGCCAGCGCCGTCGCCCAGCGCTTCGTCGACAATCCCAGAATCGTCGCCGTCGTCGGACATGTGAATTCCGGCGCCATGGTTTCGGCCGCGCACGTGTACGACAAGCACCTCGCCGCCGTCGCGACCACGGCCACTACGCCGAGCCTGACCGGCATCTCGCCCTGGGCGTTTCGCGTCATCACCAGCGACTCGGTGAACGCGATCACCATCGCGCAGTTCGCCAATCGGCTCGGTCGCCGGCGCGCCGCGGTGCTCTACGAAAACAATCCATACGGCCGCGGGCTGGCGGACAATTTCCGCCGCAGCTTCGCCGGCGAGATCATCAGCATCGATCCAATCGCCGAAGGCGCTGACCAGAACTTCGAACCCTATGTGAGCTGGTTCAAGAAGGAGCAACCGGATCTGGTCTTCTACGCCGGCACCGACCAGTCCGGACTCGCCTTCCTCAAGGAAGCGCGTCGCCAGCAGCTGTCGGCCGATCTCGTCGGCGGCGACGGCTGGCAGACGCTCGCGTCCAGCCCGCTCGCCGAAGGCATTTACGTCGGCGCGCCGTTCAGCGCGCAGGATCCGCGGCCAGAGGTCCAGACATTCGTGGCCGCTTACCGCAAGAAGTACAACGCCATTCCGGATGGAAACGCGGCGTTGGCGTACGACGCGACCAAGCTCCTCGCCGCCGCCGTCACCAAAGTCGGACCGGACCGCATCAAGATTCGCGATTATCTCGCCAACGCGAGCGGCACCGCGTATCACGGCGTCACCGGCGACATCCGATTCAGCAGTGATGGCGATCCAATCGGCAAGGGTGTCGTCATCACCCGCGTTCACGATGGCCTGCTGCAGGTGGAGAGCTCGCAATGATCCAACTCGACGGATTTCAGTGGAACACGATCCGTGTTCGGCTCTGGTTGGGCTTCGGCGTGCTCGTCGCGCTGCTGCTCGCCGCCGGTGTCGTTGCCCGCCGCGCGTTCGCCGGCATGTCGACGACGATCTCGCAGTCGCTCAGCGAAGTGCAGGCGCAGGCCCAGCTCACGAGCCAGCTCTCCGCCGACGTCGCCAAGACCATCGAAGCCGGCTCGCGGTACATCGAGACCCGGGACTCCGCCGCGGAAGACGCATTCCATCAGTACGGCTGGTCCGCGCACGATGTGCAGCAGCGCATGAACGACCGGCCCGGTCAATCCGCGACGGAAGTCGCAACGATTGCCTCCATCGATGGAAAGCTGTCGGCGATGGAAGTCGACTACGCGCTGGCACACCGCCTCGCCGACCTCGGACGAATCGATCAGGCGCGACAGGTTTCCGCCCAGGCTCGCGGCGACGTCGACGCGCTGTTGAGCGACATTCAGCAGTTGGGCAGTCTCAAGGCGCAGAGCGTTTCGCGTGCCAAGTCCGCGCTCTCTGACGAAACGAGCCGGCGCTCGGCCTGGCTGATTGGTCTGATCACGGTCGCCCTGCTGCTCGGGATTCTCGTCGTGATGTTCACGGTGCGACACATCGGCGAGCCGCTGGATGTGCTCGTGCGCCACGCCGAACGATTGAGTGCCGGTGATCTCTCGAGTCGCGCGGTTGCCGCAATGCCCGGTGAATTCAGCATTCTCGCCGCGGCGATGAATCAGACCGGCGAGTCGCTCTCGCGCATCGTCGCCGTCGCCGCGCGCACGGCGGAAGACGTCTCCAGCTCGGCCCACGATCTCGCATCGGTGTCGGAACAGATTTCTCTGTCGGCGAGCCAGATGGCGAGTGCGATGACGGAAGTCTCACACGGTGCCGAATCGCAGGTGCAGCAGCTGCGCACAGTCGACGACACACTGCAGGCGATCCGCGAAGCAGCCGACGGCGTCAAGCAACGGTCCGCCGAGGTCACCGACCTGGCGCGCAGCATCGAAGGCACGGCGCAAGCCAAGCGCATGGAGGTGGACCGTGCGCTCGGCATTCTCGTCGATGTCAAGCACAGCGTCGAACGCGCGGCGGAGGAGATCCGCGCGCTCAACAGCACGGTGACGGACATCAGCCGGTTCGTCGTGTCGGTGGGACAGATCGCCGACCAAACGAACCTGCTTGCCCTGAACGCCGCGATCGAAGCGGCGCGCGCCGGCGATGCGGGTCGTGGCTTTGCCGTGGTCGCCGACGAAGTGCGCAAGCTCGCCGAGCAATCACAGAAGGCGGCCGACGACATCGTCACGATGACCGGCCAGGTCACCACGCGCGTGACGACCAGCGCGCGCGCGATGGAAGCGAGCGCCGGCCGCGTGAGCGAGATCGAGCGCGTATCGCGCGACATCGACACCGCACTCCGCACGATCACCGATGCGGCCGAACGCACGCGCGTTGCCGCCGTTGGCGTGACCGGCGCGGCGGAAGCGAACGCATTTGCCGTGACGAGCGCGGCGAGCAGCCTCGAGTCGATCGCCAAACGCGCCGAGGGCCACGCCGCCGCCGCCGAGCAGGTCAACGCTTCCACCCAGGAGCAGAGCGCGGCGTGCGAGCAGATGACATCCGCGTCGAACGTCCTCCTCGCCGGCTCGACCCAATTGCGCGAGCTGGTCGGCGGACTGCGGACATAGCCCCGAGACGCTAGAGCGCGTTCGCCGGGTCGAAGCTGACGCACCGAACGCGCTCTAGCGTTCCAGCGCCGGACCGCCGAGTTTCGAGCATGCACATCGAAACACTCGCCGTTCACGCCGGCCACGAGATCGATCCGTCGACCGCCGCGGTGACGCCGGCGATTCACTTGTCGACGACGTTCGCTCGCGAGTCGGACGGTTCGTACCGCGCCGGATTTCTCTACTCGCGCTACTCGAATCCGAACCGCGCCGCGCTCGAGCGGTGTCTCGCGCTGCTCGAAGGCGGCGTTGCCGCGGCGACCTTCTCGTCCGGATCCGCCGCGACGATGACGCTGCTCCAGGCGATCGGACCCGGCGCGCACGTCATCGCACCGG
>Ga0207660_10000068_pt1 | contig 54964 bp, 63 predicted proteins | sample KBSC73BmetaG_FD_184335 | JGI IMG/M metagenome (GOLD analysis project Ga0207660, IMG submission 184335) | Corn rhizosphere microbial communities from Kellogg Biological Station, Michigan, USA - KBS C7-3B metaG (SPAdes) (version 2) | ecosystem: Host-associated > Plants > Roots > Rhizosphere ... | reverse complement strand
TTGACTGAAATTTCTAAGAAAGTTCAATGTTTCCATAGCAACTGCATTTTTATGCGGGTCTCAACTTTTGGTAAGTCCTATATAGGATGCATGATATGATATATCACATACAATTATATGATGGTCGAAAATTTTAAAAAGTGTTTAAACACTAAGATGGTTTATATGTCTGGTCTAATCGAAGATTTGCAACTTCTTCTGGTGTGTTTTTATACCATATCTGTACTTGCATATCTATATTATCAGATATGTGCGGGAACAATATCTTCATGTATTTTGACATGGTTTGCATAGCTTCTGCCCTTGTGGTTTCTGGGTTAGCTTTCCTTATTGAACATATGTATGCAATGTAGGCCTTTTCAAAGTATGTGCGTTCAGTGGCGTCGACACCAAAATGTAGCACGTTATCCATAAACAGCAGGTACCACATATCTACATCCCGATGTGGTTTAGCAACATCTGGTTTCTTATCTGTTGACATTTTAGGTTTCGTATCAAATTACCGTTTGTGAATCAAAAACAATGAATGACAAAGCTCAAGTTAAGGCAGTTATTTATAAGGAACTATGGCACATGTTTCTTAACAAGCGACAGTTTCATAAACTTCTTCAAAAACACTGTCCGGCGCATTTGTATCTATCTGTATAGTTTGTTGTTCGCTTTCGTCTTCTTCTTCACTTGATTCGGTATCAGGTGTTCCTCCCCAGCTCTTTAAAAGTTTTTTGAGTTGGTGCAAATCCCAAGTTTCGCGCAGGTTACTGAATTCGGAGTTGCATTTCCTTGTCATTATGAGAACCCACAGAATGAGAGCATATTCAATTGTCTTGGTGCGGTATATGGCCTTTTTGTAATAGACATTAAACTCGGACGCCTGTTGAACCACAGCCGGTGCAGCATAGATCAATATGTTTTCGGCTTTGCGCCTGATTGCATTTTCCAGGTAAAAGCACATATTGAACCAATCAAATCTCATTTCAGTTTCACAATACCGTGCAAACACCTTGGCTATTGTAAGGGATTGGATGTAGCGCTGGTTAGTCTTGAGTATCCTTGGCACACCACCAACCATGATTGTGTTTGTCAGCCAAACATATTGCAACGGGGAACGTAGTTCGTCAATGACTGTCTGTGCATCGGGACTTGTCTGTCCTGGGTTGTTTCTAATGTAACGCTCTTGGTCTCCAAACCGTTTGCCACGCACGGTAAGAATCATGAGTTTGATATCATCCTTGAACTTGGCACCTTGCATGGCGTCAGCTTCGATCTTGAGCCAGTCCCAAAAGCCTTTGTACAACAGTTGTGGGTTGTTTTCCTCCCAAGTAACGTCCGTTGGCATATCGTATATGTCAAGATCCAGGTTGTTGTTTGTGCTTGCAAACATGTGTCGGTAATAGTATATGCTCTGCCGTGCCTTGCACAGCACTGTTAACGTGTCATTAATGTACTCACTACTGCAGGAGAATGTGAACTTATCAGCTGATGGTTTGGAGTTTGACTTGGCAATCCTTTTGACATCTGTAAGACAAACAACACGGTCTCTGTTATCGTTGCCATCCATGACATCTCTTCCCTGCCTGACCAATATTATGTGTGCCAAACGGAACTCCAAGTGGTCAACAAATGCCACAAGGTCATCATTGAACGGTACTTCATACCATTTCTCTGCTAAGCAATAAAGTGTGTTTTGCATCTCCATCATTGTGTAGTTGCTGATACCCTTTCTTGGGTACAGAACAAGTTCGCTTCGCATAACTTGTTTAATGTCAATGTCTGGTAGCACAGCTTTAAGATCTTCAGCATTATCACATACCGATCTGTATATCGGCAAAAGCGTAAGTGCAATCATAGCCAGCACCGATGCTGTATTCCATCTGCTCGCTGTCCTTGGTAAGTTGTAGACTGATATTTTGTCATATTCGCGTGTTATGTAGTCCCATATAACACCACGTAAACGGATAATGTTTTCGGTGACCCAGGCCTCAGTTTTGTCAGGCAAATCGATACCATTGCTGATCACGTTCACAAGTATGTCGTATATTTCCAGTGCCAGACATGCTGACTCGTACCAGTTTTCTGGTAGTTCCTTGATATTGAGGACATCTTCGAATGTTGCAACACTGTGTTCATGTGAGTATCCTTTAAGGTATTCACGGGCCTTCTCACTGGATTTGGGAGCTTCCGGTTTTTTAAACACATTACTCAAATGGACAGGATCATTTGCCCTTTCACTTTCGGCTGCTGACTTTGATTTTAGCTTCCCATTGTTTGAACGTTTCTGTGATTTCTGTTCCATTTGTTTTCTCGTAAGGGTCACTGTACCACAAATAACTGAGATAACTTCCGAGGGAAATGTAAACAATGTTTATAACAAAAATCTATATATTATTTTTGCATGTATCTCAAAGTAACTGCCAGATTATTTATCATAAACCCTAACCATTAACATTTTTTTCAAATTGAAATGCCTAGCAAATCAAATCGAGCGGACAACACAAAGAATAGTCTACTGGCTTCCGTTACAGCATTCCCGTTAACTGGGATAGTTGACAGTGGTTTCGGGGCATCACAGGACGTTATGGAGTTCATAGGCGACACCGATGTCAATGTGGCAGATCAAAGCGCTCCATCAGCACCAATCATAGTGAAGAAACCATGTATGCTTAAGAAACAGGAAGAACGTCACAGGAAAGAGTATGAAGAAGATGAAGCGGCTGGTTTGCATGATCCTAACTACCAATGTGAATGCTGTCGTGTTGGAAACTCTGATAAGACTGACGACACAGCCGAGGAACTGCATAACATATACAACATTGAGAAACAACTGTTTTTGACACAGAATGATGATGAAATATCAGATCTCATGTCAAAGCGGTATAACAAAAACATACACACAAAGGATAGTCGGCTCGGTAACAAGAACGGACTTAAACAATGGACAAAAAGCACTGTCCGGCATCATATCAAAAAGTGTGCAAGCACACCGCGTCGGACGATATGGAACAGGATTCGGGCGATAGACGATGCCGTGGAGCACATTGAAAAGCACGGTTTATACGAGCGTGAATACACTGTTGATGAATATGGAGAAGAGCATCCGGTCGACGCGCCTGAAAAGATCAACCCACAAATGCACAAGATGTGGTTAAGTCTCATCAAGACCGAAATCGAGCTGATCAAAACCGACTTTTCAATTAAACAGCAGGAAATGAAGGACTTGCGTGCCGACAGCCAGACAACAGACCGAAGCTTTTTGGTGGCTGTGCGGAAAAACACAAACCCGTATGACTGACACAAAATAAAAAACACTTGACAAAACGAAATCTCTGTTTCATCACATATCCCCCATTTTTGCGTTCCGTAATATAACGTTTTAACTTGTAAAAATAACATACGAACCTGTCGCAACGGCGCAGCAAACGTGAAAAATCCAAGTCCCAACAACAAAGCAATGGTGAAGAAAGAGACAGACAAAACGACATGTTATAAATGCTCAAACATTGCCAGGACGCGATGTGGGAAATGCAAGGTTGCAATGTATTGCAGTAAGATATGCCAGGTCGGTCATTGGAATGAACATAAGAAGATATGCAAGATGATTGTGTCACAGGAACTCGATGTTATCAACTATGAGGATATCAAGGACAAAATAGAGATCGACATGATGTTTTTTCTCTCGATTATCATCGATTCTATCATGGCGTTTCATGGTTCAATGTTTTACAAGACGAGATATTATGGATATCAATATATCAATAATACGAAATACAGATTCCTAGAGGTCACAAACGAGACGATGAAAGTGGATGTTCGAGACTACTTCGTGCATGACACTAGGACGCCATGCAAAATGAACGTAAACGAGTTTCAGCAGTTCTTTCTCCAATCCAGAGGTCAGCTTTTCTCATCCGTTGTTGCATTGTCATTTGACTACCTTACCAAGAAAGGTGCCGTTATCGCATACAACAAGGAACACATCAAATCAACATACATTTGTGGGTTATCGGTTGCCCTTGAATACACAAAATGCTTGAACTGTTTCGAATCAGAACAAAACCGTCTACTCAAACCGCCGGACAAGTGGCAGACAAATGAGAGCGCAATTGACAGTTCCACAGTTTTGATACTCAACACAGAAGAGTATTCATATTTGCTTGACCTTACAGCTGCTCAGTATGGCATATTAACAAAATTTGACAATGGTCATTATGGTCACATTGAACGCTTGCAATTCGCTTCTGTGCCAATGCTTCATGATGGACTTGAATACCCTTGCAGCTATGGAAGATTGTTTGATATAACTGGGCTTGTGCCTACACCTACGCAAAATGAAAGAGTTATAGCCTGTTGTAAAGCAGTAGAACCTGAACTTGATGAACTTGTACTTATAGCCAAACAAAGCAAGAAATTTGACTGACAAAAAACTTATGTTTCGTTCATTCACTTTTGTATTTGAGTGTGTCATAGTATGTGTTTGCACTGGTACGAGACACAGTTGTTTATTCGAATGAGAGCATCAATGTTACAAATCGATAGTACAGAATCAAGGAAATGACGACCTGTCCGGAATCGTCATCCGACACCCACACACGTTCAATATAAAAGTGATCGGTTTTGCTTGGGAAATGTGTGTAGATCTTAAATCTGATCTGTACAGCATATAGATACATTTGTCATACATAACATGATGTCTGCCATGTTTCATGGTACAATGTTGTGTGTTTATGTTTATTGTTATTTTTAATAAATAAATTCTAGTTTGACATCATAACTTTGCAACTGAATTCATACACACATCATATGGGTACCAGGAGAGCAACACGCAAACGCAAGTCAGAACATGTTGACAGTGCGCCTGTTGATGAAGCAGAAATGGAACGAAGAAAGAAATACAGACAAGAAATGAATAAAAGTTATGCAAGACAGAGTCGGCATAGGAAAGAAAAATATCTTAGAGATTTAGAAGCGAAGATTGATCTCTTAACAAACGGTAAAACCACAAAGTACCATGTGGACACAATTATACATCTGAGAGAAGAACTACACGAGCGTGATGAGCGTATCAAGTTGCTTGAGGCACTAGTTAACGAGCTTAATGGTCAAATAGAAGACCTGAAAGATAACGATATAAAAACACAATCAGATGCAGACACATATGATTACTTGTTTCCACATGACTTAATGGAAGACAATCTGCCAGGTATAGATTCTCCGTATGCGACACCCAACGAGGATTTACCTGATCCGCTCGATACCAAAGACATACTGCGTGACGTGCCAGAAAGCCTTAGTCAGCTACAGAACGATCTTACTAAACCAGTAAAAAGTGTTGATAGTAACACTGTACTGAAAACAATAAGGCTTTTACTAGAAACAACAATCAAAGAAAATAACATTCTGCGTGATGCAATATCCAGATGTGCAGTTGAAGCTGTTATATCATCACCGTATGCCAGACACGGCTGATCTGATATTCAAATTTTTGTATTTAATAATAAACGCATACAGACATCCGAAATAGTTTGTTATTTACTCATCAAAACAAATGGTGGACTACCCTACTGACAGCCGTGAGAACCTGATAAAGGCGATTGCGTCAAAAATCGAACACGCTTCAATGCCCATATCAAGTATGATAGATCAACTTGTGTTGGACATAACTGGACACAAACCATCATCCGAAGCAGCAGGTGTGTTTACAAGAAGGACCACAGTTGGCATATTGGAATCACGGAGCAGATTCTTAAGAATTGTAAGGAAACTAGAAGAGTTGACAAAACAAAAGGCTGTATATACAGAGCACAATCCTGGATATGCCAGCTATGATGAGGCTGTATTCTCAACACAATTAAGACTGATCAGATCAAAGGGTGCACCTTATAGAGGTGAAGCATATGACAGGTTATACATGAGTGCACCTTTACTTTCGTTGGAGTACATGCTCGAATCAGTAATACCGCACATTGAAGTAGGCAGGCCTGCAATTTTAATTAACAATGGATAATAAAGTCACTTAATTTATTTAAAATAATACTTCCATGTGGAAGCAGCCATCGGAAAATGTTTGATGCCTGCTTTTAACCATTTCTGCATCCATTCTTTGTCAATCATTCCACTGTTGAAAAGTTTCACCATGCTCCTTGTAACTGGTTCGTACTTGTATGGTTTATCCCACGTTGCTGTCTCTTTAATAACATCTACTGGCAGTTCTTTGCATAGTTCAGTAAGTGTCTTGTTCCATTTTTCGGATTTTTCGGTTGCTTCCCATTGTTTCGTTTCTTCGTTAAGGTGCATAAATAACACACAGTCTTTCCAAAGTGTTATGTCTAACAATCCAACAGCTTCAGTCATGCTTTTAGGAAAAATAAATTTTTTGTTCTCAAAACTGTCGCTCAAATATATCACATTTGACGATCCTAAATTAAAAAATGATATGCAAAACGTAAAAAACTAGTTAAACAATAAGCCCAAATGAAACGACATAGAGAATACAGTAGTAAAATACTCACCGAACAGTTAGAATACATACAAGGGTTACATGCGTCGATAGCAAAAGAAGATGAAAAAACATTGGCGTCTTTGGACAACCGTCTCCCTGCAACAAAAAAGTTGAGCCTTGAAAGAGCAATGAAACATGTGCCAAGAAACGTGTTGAAGATGATTACTGAAACCGCGATTTTGGATGAACAGTACATACGCAAGACAATTGGATATAAAGGCGACATTAAACAGATGCTCGAATGGCGAAGAATGCACAACCTGGAACATGACTACCAACTCATGCGAAAAAAGATTTCGGCAAGACAAGACAAGTGTATTGAATTGATTACCGCCATTGAGTGTGTAATGGGCCTTGAAAGGACATTGAACGAAAAGATGATGTTCCTTAAGCGTATCAAGAAACCGGCTGAACTGCCTAAAGAATCTACCAACCTATTTAGAATGATACCAACAGATGTGGTGCATTACATGTTCAACCTGTTTGATCCGATAACGCTGTTCAAATTTGCATGTGTAGACAAATACCTCAACTATTTTGCAACCCAAGAAAAGCTATGGGAGTACCATGTAAATAACTCTAGTGTGATCAAAGAATTGAAGTTCAACACAAGACCCGGCTTCATTCATACAAGTGGCACTGTTGTAAGCAAGTTTTCATATGACTCATCTGATGTGAGGATGTTTGGATGTTACAGAGTAATGTTTGCTGTACTAACGACCTACCCTAAAAAATGTTTCTGGTGTGACACAAAACTTGCTGAAATTTTTCATCATGGATCAAGTGCAGCACATTTCATATGTGAACCTTGCAGAGAGCGATGTTTCATAAGTGGTCCCCATGCAAAGGTTTGAAATGGAACCGTTTTGTTTAACAATTCGTTTATCAGGTCTTATTCAACATTAAGGAAGATGACCTTGACAAGCTAGAAGCACACAATTACACATCTACCAAAGTTGCTTGGTTCTTTACTCAGGACATTGCTGATCTGGCAGTAAAAAAATATGGATATGAAAAGATGAAAAATTTGATTGGCCACCTCAAGGACAAGTTTAATGAAGATGTTGATTCAGTTGTAAGTCTTTTGGATGATTCTGTACCGGCACTGGAAAGCTCCATTATCAATAAATAAGGACATACATGCCACACAACTCCGTTCTGTATGTTCTAATACAGTACCATTTTTAAACTTGAACAGATTTATTACTTATAACATTATTGAATCACTTGTACAGCCGAAGAGAACATAATGAACACAAAACGCGTTAAACGTGAATCATATATATGCATATTTGATAATATACCCGATGAGATCATATATCACATATTTACATTCATAAACTTTAAAGACCAGAACTGGTTAAGCATCCTGTTGGTATGTAAACGATTCCGTTTCATTGGTGAAATTGCATTCTCCCCAGCTTCAAATGACAACATTATACTATGTACAGCTTGCAAGAAGGGGAATCTGAACAGTGTTAGATTACTTCTCAATGACCCGCGCATAAACCCGTCACTTGTTAGAAACAATCCATTCTTCATATCAATACAGGCAGGGAACTTGGATGTTGTCAAAGCACTGCTTCGTGACAAGCGGATTGACCCTTGTAAAGATACCCTGAACCCATTCTTTTACATAACAGATAAGAACAGACACGACATTGCAATACAACTGATTGATGATCCGCGAGTAAACAGTGGATACATATCAAATCTTGCTTTTAGATGGGCAATAACGAAACAGGAATGGATGTTGGCTGAGGAGCTACTAAAACGCGAAAAGATAAAACGGTCGATTGACCCACTGGACTACTACATAAGCTACAATGTACCAACTAACATACAGTCCATGTTAGTCGATTGCATACTGTACGGACTGTAATAAAACTAGTTTTATTTACGAACCAATGTTGGAAATCTGGTATTTGGTATACCAGCTCTCTTCAATATGATTTCATACACAACGGGACTGATACCAAATATGTACGAGTGTGATATTCGTCTCCAGTCTTCACCTGTGATGACAAGTGTCTCAGATAGCACTTTTGCAAGTTCTGTAAGCTCGATCTGATTGAATTTCTTGTTAAGTCTTATGTCCATCCAAAAGAATATCACAATGTAACAATATCCTAGTTGCATCTTGTCCTGTATACCATCCTCATATTTCCAATAATCGTTTGGAGTCAAGTATTTGAGCTTCTTCTCAATCTTTAAGTCAGCAGCAATGCGATCAAAATATTGCTCTATTGTAGCATCCATTTGACTCACAGAGTACCAAGGTTGATCCTCGGTATCATAAACATTTCCGTTAGGTTCAAATCTCTCAACTGTCCAACGTTCGACATCCAGTATCAACAAGTTTGCATGTGCTCCAATTGCCAGGTACATTTGCATAAACTCGGCTAGATCATCATCTGATAGCCCACTGAAATCGTTTCTTACTTGATGACTATATGTACATTATATGACATTAAGTTATATAACTTACTGTTTTACGGCACCGTCAGGCATTGTTCCGTCAGGCATGTGCATGATAACAGCACACACAAGGAACCTAGCACCATTCTTCAAATGTCGCATGCGCATCAAGTTTCTGGCTTGGAACAGAAACTCGTCTTCGTCATCAATCTCCAATGTTCGTGTCAGATCAAACTCTAACAAATCTGCTTTCTCGTTTAGTTTTATGTCAGGAGATTCACATGCCCACTTCATGAAAAGTAATTTGCCTCTGTTGATGACTTGGTCATAGTATGGTGCACGTTTCATTATCTCATTGAATACAATGGATGGGAAATCAAAGTCTGATCCAGTAAAGGCTTTGTCAATCAGACGAGTAACTCCAGCCGGTGTTGATATCTCACCGCGTCTGATTACAGCTTCCAGGTGCTTTTTCAGCTTTTGACACTGTTTATTACAGTCTTTGTTTGCTACAATTTCAGTCTTGACCTCATGTGCACCTTTGTAAACCCTTCTCTTTGGCTTGACTTTTTCAGTATAGTCATTTTCTTCGTCTGAAGCAACAGACATGGATTCAAGTTGTATGTTCTAGTTTGGTTCTAGGACATACTTATATTTTGACAAACAACTCTTGAACAATTAAATGAGCTCAAATTAACAGAACAATTTATCGGGTAGGCAACAGGTTAGCACCTCAATATGTTATTTGCTGGATCTATAAATTGAGTTACAATTTCCACACGTTTGTTTTTCTGAAGCATTAGCAACGACTAAGGCGCCTACACCAAATCCAACACAAAAACCAACTAGAGTGCTTGGTGGTATTTGTGTAAATGCATGTCCTATAGACATCATAAGTTTCTCCTCGGGTGTGGGTTTATTTGCAAGTCTAGCGAATTCAGCAAGTACACCGCTCTCGCGGGCTGGCTCTTTGTCAGGAGTCTCTGGATTTGTATAGCGAAATACTGTGATCATTTTATTTTGTTGTGTTAACTTTGTGTTAAATGCAAAATGCAAATGATAGACCACCACACGGGTAAACAATTATTTAAATAAACATTAGAAAAGGCATACCAATGTGCCTTTTTGAGTATCATGTACATTTATTTTGTTAATTTGCTTCAAGTCTAAACCACAAAGCCAGCATGGCACCACGATACTTGTGACAGAGCAATAACTTATGCTTAAAACCATTCTTGTTTGCTTGTGTTGAAACCCATTCCATTGCCAATGCTTTGGTATTTTTTACAGCGCGCCTGCTAAGTGTAAGCCCAAGTAGCGCAGTTTTTGCAAGGTGACTTTAATGAAAATGTTAGACACTCAATGTCGTATATACTTACTCGAATACATTGCAGTCAGTTAGTTGTTTTAATGTCCCACAGAAATCAAGATACACCAAAGCGAACGGAGCACACACCCAATATGGGTACAAATTTGAGTAGTAGCCAGATGTAAACATTTGTATACTCAATGGAATTGCAGTGCACTTGTGGGACTGCCTGAGTATATCAAATGTTTTCGTATTGTTAGGGCAAATTATTCGACTGGCATTGTATCCGAAATCTAGAAGGAACTTCGTTGTCATCATCTCTTGTCCATCAAGTATCAACGCGCCAGATTGCCTTTGTGGGTCAATCAATGCGAGGTTGTGTATCATAAACGTGTTCATAAGTATTTTGTTACTATCATCGTGATCCGATTTTGAATCATATGAGTCTTCGGTTTCCATCACTTGTTGGATTAGCATTCTTGCTGAGAAATCATGTGGGACTTTAGTGGCACACACCTCACAGTAACTTGCAGTAGACTTGAGTTTACAGTTACACTTCCCGCATTTCCATTCTGTTGGCTCTGATACTCCACAGTTCCTACAAAACCAATCAACATCCTTTGGTGGCACCCTGATAAGTGGGGGTTGGATGCACCATATATGATAACCATCATCACACTCATCACACAATAGAAACTTGTCTCCATTGTCCGCTTTGCTACAGATGACACATTTTTTATCATCTTCGATTGGCGCTGTACTTGCATTGTCAGAAACATCTTGTGATTTATCTATTGGCTTATCAAGTGGTCTATCCTGTTGTTGTTCCGTTTCGTTATTTGACTCTGTGTTTGAGGAGTGATGATTGTTGCCAGTATCCATGTCACTGTCATAATCGTCATCTTCTTCGTCGTCGCTGCTGTTATATTTTTCCAAGTTGTCTTCTGTTGCGGTGTCGCATTTGTCTTGATATGGTCCGTCTTTGTCTTCCTCTTCATCTGATGTGAATACATTTTCATAGTCGTTCTTTTCTGGGTTATCGCTTTCGTGTGCCGAACAATCAGACATGGTTTCGAGTAGATCTTCTGCGTCTCTGTCGGATCTAGCTAACATGCGTCGTTTCTTGCTTCGTCTCGTCTGCATCTTGGCTGTTGTGTTTATCGCACGCACTACTGCTTTGTGATGATCTTGTATGTGCTTTATCCTGTTCTTTTTGCTGATTGAAACTGAGCAACTGAAACATTCTACGTTATTCGCGTTTTTTGGATCCGGAGTATAGAGCTTGTCAAACTCTTGCATCCATCTTCGCTTGATATCAGGTACGTCTTCGGTTCCGTTATTCTTGCGGTCTCTGCAACTGCGTCGTTTGTAGATTTTGTATTGTTTTGTTTCACTGTTAAACGCTGTAATTGCTTTTTTTTGTTAGTATCACCTTTCATATACTTAACACTTACTTGAGTCTTCCATTCGATAATACATTCAAACAAAAATTTAGTAGCGAATAAAAAAATGTAAAAATTGTTGACACGCCGAGACAAGGTCATGTCAGGCAAAATTGAATGTTTAAACGTTTATTCCTTTTTCACAGGATGTTCGTGTTCATTCCATCTTTTGATCTGGTCAGGTGTACACTTTGGCATATTGAATCGTGTTTTTACTGCATTTCTTCCTTCATGTGTACATAGATCAAGATTATAACAGATTTCTAAAGATTTTATCTCAAGCGCAACATTTTCAAAGCCGTATCTGCCCATACCCTCAGTCCATACAAGTTCATACGTTGGTATGACCAGTCGAGCTTTGCGCAAACATGAAAATATCAACTCTGTGTCTTTTTCAATTTGTGTTTTTTTCATTACAATTGCGTTTTCTGACTTTGATTTCAACATAATAAAATTGATGGACTACATTTATTTTAGTAACTAAAGGCGTAGTATTTATGATCTGGTGACGGCTTATGAGGAATACGTCTTGTTTTGTGAATGTCAGTAAAATACGGATGATATTTGTATGACTCATCAGTCAGTGTGACGTTGTGTGGGCTGAGGTGAAGGAGCATAGCATTGTCGTACGTGTACGTGTAATAGTAGAGTTGATGTTCTGTGCCGGGAATGGTATATACAGCTGGGTAAGCATATTCCTTTGTACATTCTGTCTCCGGAAAAAAATATGATCCACAATCATAAGTGGTCCGTGTGAATAGATTTAGAGATTCGTCGGTTACGTGAGATGTCGTCCCCAACATTTTGCATTGTTCTTTTTTATCAATATCAAATAGTCCGTATTGTTCTTCAGTTGGTAACTCATTGCTGATGTGTGTAGCTATTCTGATGCCATCGCCATTATACCATTCCTTAATGTTCCTCATTAAACATTTCCATACAACCTCGTCTTCACAGTTATTCAAACCGATATCGTTGGTGTTAAGTTCGTATTGCCCTTCGTCTACCATAACAGGTTCGAACTTATAGCCATACTGGGGTGATAGTAAATCAAACCAAGCACTTCCTTTTGTAAAGATAGATAAACGAGGAGTACCATTAGGATGTTCGTATAGATATCCAAGACCTACCCCCAGGGACAAATATTCACCTTTCATAAAATGCTTAACATTGGTGTTGTGGACATAAAGTGTGATGACATCTTCATATTCTACCCAATCATGTACGACATCATCAATTTCGAGTTTAGCTTTCTTCTCTTCCGCAACCGGTAGAACAATTTCTTCTAATACATCTCTAACATACTTGTAGAGTGTAAACCATGTAGAGAATCCAGGATTTCTAGAAGTATAGAGGCTTTTCTTCAGGTCGTATGATTGTATCAACTGATACAAGTATTTACATGCCAACATAAGTGACTTTAGGTCATCCCATCCAAGCTGTCCACTAACAATGATACAATATATTAAATCAATATTAATACATAATGTAAATAAGTTTTCAGTGTTGGTTTGTGTTTTGTTTTTCTTGGCTATGTTTAAATCCATCTACGCAAAAAAATATGTTTTATGGTTTATGATAAAACAAAAAGTTGACAAATGTTGACAAGAAGACAACTAAAATAACTTTGCATCAAAATTAAATTTTACTTTAGTAAGTAAATGCATAGGATTTCTCCTCTGGTCTAGGTTTATGAGGTACCCGTCTTATTTTGTGTATGTCAGCAAAGTATGGGTGAGACTTGTATGATTCGTCAGCCAGTGTCACGTTTTTGGGGCAAAGGTTGATGAACATGCCGTCGTTAATGTCCGCGTAATAGTAGAGTTTATGAGGCGTACCCGGTAATGTGTACAAAGCAGGATATGTAGACTCTTTGTTAAGTCCTCTTGGTGGCCAAACACTCGGTTCACTTTTAGAGCCATCACGATACCTATACAGGTACAGGCCCATGGCTCTGTCGTCTACACGAGAAGGTGTTCCCCACATTTCACATGTCTCTTGTTTGTCAATATCAAACAGTCCATACTGTTCTTCCTTTGGTAGTTCATTGCTGATGTGGGTATACATTCTGGTACCATCAGCATTGTACCATTCTTTTAGATTCCTTTCAAAACAACCCCACACTTCGTCATCTGGACTTTCTGTATAACCAAGATCATACGTGTTTAGTTCATATACACCGTCATCTATCATGGTGGGATCGATATTAAATGGAGTTTCCGTCAGCATCAAATCGAAACATGAGCTTCCTTGTGTAGAGATAAATATACGAGGGACGCCATTAGGATGTTCGTATCCGCACGCAAGACTTATCCCCAGGAATATGTATTCACCCTTTGAAAAATGTTCAACTCTGGTATTGTGCACATAAAGTGTAATGACGTCTCTACATTGTATCACCCTTGGTGTGGATCCTTTGGCTATGTGTTTAACCATTCTCTCTTTCAATGGTGGCAGCACAACTTCCTCAAGTATCTCCCGAACATATTTGTAAAGTGTAAACCATGTGCAGAACCCAGGATTGTCTGAAGAATAAAGACGGGTCTTTAGGTCGTATGATGTGATCAACTGATGCAAGTATTTGCATGTCAACATAAGAGACTTGAGCTCGTCCCATCCCAGTTTTCCGACTACAATGATGCAATATAATAAATCAATATTAATATATAATATGAACAAGTTTTCATCAGCGTTTTGTGTTTTGGCTTTCTTTGTTATGTTTAAATCCATCTATGTAACAAATTTATGATTTCAGTTAAAAAACAAAAAATTACAAAAATCAACCTTAGTTGACAAAGTTTCTATTATACTAGTTTAACAATATAACAATCAGCACTGCGAGGATGATCATCAGGCACAGATCAAACATTGTCCTTGCCCTTATTTTCTGTAGGATAGTCGGCCGTGCAACGCAAACTCCGTTTATCCACACTTCTCCATCGTACACGCTTACTGAGTCTCCGTTTTTCTTTGTGTAGATTAAATTCCCATTGTAGTAAATATTATTTCCTTTGATCATCATGTCTGACATTGCTTTTTGTTTAGTTCAACTGAATTAAATGCATGAGCTTTCAAGTTTAGTCAATTCACATATTTTCCCAGTTTAGAGTTTGTAACTCAGTTAAACAGTTTTTCACAAACAACATTTTCGTTATGTCAGACAGAAGCAATCTATTGTGTATCAAGCATCCAGAAATCGCTTTGGAATGGGACCATCAAAAGAACAACTCAACACTACTACACAAGGTAACTTGTGATTCGACTTTAAAACTGGGATGGATCGGTAAATGTGGACACAAATGGGAGGACACTGTATTACGCCGATCAACGGGCAATGGCTGTCCGCTTTGCAAGGCCAAAGAAACTAAATCGTTAACACAAAACCAAACTTATGGAGGACGTGAAACTGAATAAAGCTCGTAAACCATCATCTTTTGAAACTTGTTTGTCATATGGACCCCCATATATTTGTATGTGATATATCATATCATACATCCTATATAGGACTTACCAAAAGTTGAGACCCGCATAAAAATGCAGTTGTCAAGGTTACTTAGAAATTTCTTTGAAGTTTCAGTCAACGTTACTAGGTTGACTTCCCGTTTAATATCCGAAGTCAACCTAGTAACGTTGACTGAAAAGTATTTGAATTTTCCTAGTAACCATGGAGATTGCATTTTTATGCGGGTCTCAACTTTTGGTAAGTCCTATTTAGGATGTAAGATATGATATATCACATACAATTATATGATGGTATGATATATGTTTTAGGTAACGTTGTGTTGTTAGAACAACTCGCTTACTCTGTTATGTGTGTTCTATACACTTGTTTGGCTATACAAAAACTTTGACAAAGTTAGGATTGACACTGGAAAAACTTTACTGTTACATATTTTATTCATTTTTGTCTCACAATGGGTAACATATTTCTCAAATCACAAACTGAACCAGAACCATTTCCACCTGCGGTTCCATCACAGACACCCTACGCTGAATATCCGGCACATTGGTACTTTTGTGAAAACTCTGAAGGAAAGCGAGTCCCTGTAACGTATGAACTTCAACTGAAACTCGAAGAAAGTGATAAAACTCCCCCGATAGAGATACCTGAACATATGCGTCATCTGTTTCATGATATCAACCCAGAGAACCGCATGTTTGTTAAGCATCCATGGAAGAATTAAAGTTTGTTTTTCGAACTTCGTTTCATGTCAATCAAATTTTGACCAAGTACAACCGATAACACAAAAAGGTGTAATTCCTGTTAATTTACATTGGTGTATTTAATTTGAAAAACCAAACGAAGCATAAGCACGTCGCATTAACATACATAAAATTACGGTACGCAAACAATTATAATATATGATTCATTATTAATTCATATAGTAATGAACGCGAAAACGGAACAACTTGTGCTAAGTGCATTTTACCTACCGCCGTCAAAGAAAATAACTAAACCCAAAACCGTCACCAAACAAACAACGACAAAAGAAACAAAACAATCAAAACATGAAACTGACAAGAAACCACTTGTGAACAGACGACGTAAGAAGAGCCTTACCGAAAAGTACACTTGGAACTTGGACAGACTGCATCAAGAGAAATCAGACGCTGATAAACAAAACGCATACAATGATGGTGATGAAAGTGATCACGACGACAAAGATAGCACATACGATAGAACAAAGGTTGCAGACATGTTTAAAAGCAAGCGTGAAATCATGTCTGACGAAGCCTTTAATCAAGAACATAAGAAACTGGAGCTTGCATGGGAGACAACAGGTAGAGCGCTTCTTGAGGCGAGAGGAGCTTGGAACATAAAGAAAAACGATGAAACATATCAAAAAGTGAAACAAGCTGAACAAAAAGAGAAGGAAGCATTCGCTGCGATACGCCGGTTCTTGGGCTTTTAGTAAAAATATAAAAAAACAGTCATAACGTACCACTTTGTATTGCAAATTAGTGTTAGATGGCGCACCAGACATATTACGTTGATAAGTCATTTGATGATCAGACAGTAGAAGGATCATCGGATATTTACGTTCCAGAAACATGCGACTTTCTACGCTTCGACCGGAATTCATTCGAGGGAGACCTTACCATTGGCGATAGGATAAAGAGGATTGAATTCAAAATGTGTCTCATTATGAAGGACATTATAATCGACACAGAAGCGGACATCGACATAGCTTTTGATGCATACACTAAGAGGCATTTTTATGGAACTGTAAAGACAACAAGAAAACAAAATGTAACAGAGACGATATTTTAGTAAAATATCCAAAGCTCAAACAAAGTCTTATCACTAAAGTTTATTAAGCCAAATTCAAATGCCTGTTTTGGTTGGCAGAGTACATGTTAAAGTGTATAGAACATACACCTTTCCAAATCCCATCTTTTTGACAAAGTTGCTTTTCCTCTCCAGACTTGAACTCACGACCCTTGAATGTTCTTTTAGTCCAAGAAAGGTCTCCGTGAGGGAACTTGGAAATTTTGTTGTTACATCTTCCTTTGTTGGTAATTACATGGCATGTTTCCATTGTGCTCTGTTTTATTGATCGATATGATGATCCAAAATCAAGTTTAAACTACTTTTAATTTTGCAAATTCCGATGCTACATCTTTTTTCTTCTCGTTGTTTTCAAACCACTCCTCTTTATTCTCCAATTTTGCAAGCCATTCTTCTCTCTTTATCTTGAAATCACATAATATGAATCTTATCCCATCATAATCACATCCATCCATGCAAAAGCATTCATGTCCCTCTTCTACAGTTCCGTAATCGTGTAGCACACTGACTTTGTGTATCTTGTTTATAATTTCACATGCATGCTCATACTTTATGAATACGGCACCAAGTCTGTCTCCATGATTCTTGATAATGTACACAATATAGCGCTCTGGTACACCGTCTCTAAGTAATTGTTCCTTTGACTTGCATAGTCTATCAAAGCATCTGCTAGCAACGTTTTGAGTCAGTTCTTTGAACTTTTCTTCGCCAACAACAGACTTGTAAATACTAGTATGTTTCACTTTCTCTATTATGATAGACATAATTTTTTACGTAATGTGTAGATAAATCAATAAAGACGTTAAATTCTAAATTTTTAATTTGTACAGCAAATAATGAACTACGACGCGATAACTAAATTTGACTTTGCAGCGGGGGGGGGGTTGCGCAACGGTGTACTTTGCAAAAAAATTACTGCGCAACCCGCTACGTACGTAGTGGAGTAATTACTTCGGGTTGCGCAGCCGTACAACTTCATTTTCATTTCCAAATAACCCAAAAACATATCTAAATAACAAAGGTAATACTAAGATGGACAAATCCGAACAAGTTCGTGTTGAAACTCCAGATAACGTTTCTCATAATGAGAGCCCTGCCTCAACTGTTCCTCCAACACCACTACAGCCTACGCCTGTAAACAGAGCAACCAAACGTAAAGCCTTTGATGATCTTCCACAAGATAAACGAATTGAAGTTCTGGAAGGTTTGTGCCAGCAAGCCTGCAAAAGGTTAATGAAAGAAGCAAATTTAGTCTATCAACTCAGAACCGCGATAATGAAAAACAAAGGTCTCGACATTGATATTTGCTACTCAAGACATGCTGTAACCTTCCATCACGCACATTTATCACATCCAAACACAGATTCGAAATGGCATGTCGCTGTTGAGATTGAATCACATCCAAACACAGATTGTCCATCTCATGATGGTGATGAAAATGGGAACATAGAAGAGGCTTTGCCTAACCTTGTCAAGATAGAGTGAATAACGCATGTGGCTTCTTGTCACTAGTTTTTCAATACACACATTTATCATCAATGATATGTTTGACTTTTTAAGGGTTGTCCCATAATTTTTTTTCGAATACTTTTCTGGTACTTTTATAAAAAATTTTTTCAATGTGCTTTAATCAAAAGTAACTGATTACACAAAACTGCTGAATAATTACTGGGTAACATTCCTTTTTGTATTTTTGTTTTATCAGTGCATCAAAACATGCCGGACACAACTAGCGATTCCGACGGTCCAGCCACATGTGAATCATGTGATAGAGAACTGACCTATGAAAATACATGCTTTTGTCGAGCAGACTATGTGCACTGTAATGACTGTTGTGAGAACCAATCAGATGATGATGCTATCACATGTAAATTATGTGATGATACACTGACAGAGGAAAACACATGTGACTGTGACACCGATTGTGACTATTGTGTTACCTGCTGTAATGATGACCAATGCAATACATGTACAGGCGGTGATGCGAGCTACATACACGCAGACGGCGCCCTTTACACATGTTCCTTATGTCAAGAGGACACACACTGCAATTATGGATACTGTGAGGAAGGCGGTTTCACATGTGACAAATGCGAAGATGTGATATGTGGACTTTGCAAGGTCAAAACAAATGTCGGTACCAAGAATGAAGATGGAGACAAACTCTGTGCAAAGTGCAAAACCGAGCGAGAGAAAAAGAGGAAACCAAATAACGAAACACATATCGAAACCAAAAAGAAAAGACATTGAATAAAAGTGTGACATGCATCCCTTTATTGTTTTTGGGGTTACATTTTCATTTGATCCGTTTGAGGAGCTACATTTGAGTATCTGCTAGATTTCAAGAAGTCAAACCATTCATATGCTGTGTAAGTGAACGAGTCCTTAATCGCCATTTTGATAAAACCGTAGTTTCGATCATCCATACAGAAGCACTCATATCCCTCTTTATTGGTTCCATAACCATTCAAAGACCAACTCTGTATCTGTTCGCCAATCATTTTGCATGCATCATCGAAATGTACAAATGCACGGCCGACCCTGGTGTCCATAAGCCTCACAATATACACAAGGTGATCCTCTGGAATGCCAGAGTTTACCATGCCCTCCTTGGATTTATTCAGTGTGTCAATGTTTCTACTAATCACGGCTTTAACCATCTCCTGAAACTTTTGCTCACCGACAACGGTTCTGAATGTAACGCTGTGTTGACTAACTGATTCGCTCATTTGTTGGGGATTAACTTATTGAATTTTTGTTCAAAACAGAGTTTTGTTACTTTTCTATTTTTTTTATTTTTTTGATTGCACTACCAAGTTGCATGCTATGCTGGTACTCAATAAAGTGTGAGGTTTGCAACGATTGGAAGGTGATCAGAAGGATAATCTCTTGTCGTCAATTCTTCAGGTTCTTGTTCCAGCATGGTCTTTGTGTAAAGAACAGGATCTGACAACTCAAGGATTCTCTTTGATCCGAATATGTGATCCAAACGGGACTTCATGTTTGTCAGGTCAGACTTGAACTCGTCATGTTCATATCCAATAAATGTTCCTTCAATTTGTTTTCCTCCCAGTGTCTTTGCATCCTTACCAATGTCTGTAAAGTGTTCTGCCAATATTGCACGTTGTTTGTCTCCGTCCTTGTCTGGGAAAAAGTTGAAGTCTCCAGAGATTATGACCGTCTCGTCTTTGCATACGTCTTTAACAATCTCGATTAGCTTGTGGCAGCTCTTTGTTTTTATCTCTTCATCAAGTCCGAAGTGAACATTAACAATCCAGAATGCTTGTGCGTTCTGAACCACCTTCTCATTTACCACAGGAAGGAACTGTGTGAGCAATACCAAATAGCCAAAACCTTTGCTGCTGTCAGCTGCCCATGTGTCACTAATCTTCGCAGGCGTGTCCGAAAGCCATCTCTTGATAGTTCTTGCAGCATAGAACCTATCTGGCTTGTACAGGATCGCCTGTCCGAATGACAACGTTGAAGCGTTTCTAAAGCCTATCTCAAAGTAGTATTTATCAAATCCACCAAGCCATGAATTAACAGATGGTGAGTTTGGTAGCTTTCTCATTTCTTGGAGGCACACAATGTCTGCATCAACTTCATTGATGAGACTCTTCACACGGTTCATTCTGTTTATCCATTTCGTATTTTCAAACTTTTCTTCTCTTACAGCTTGATCGACATTGTATGTCATAAACTTGAGGCTATTGACAAAGAAATCGATATGCGCATACAGCGCATTACCAGTTTTTGCTTCCATGGGTCTTATACTTATTCTTCTGGTGTCTCTTCTTTGGAACAATTATCCAATTGAGCCAATCAAGTTACTAGTAGTCTTAAAATAACAAAAACTACAAGTCTCGATTTTGTTTGCTGAACAACCAATACCACCAATATGACATTCCACGATATAGTACAGGGGGCTATTGACATATTTTGGAATATTCCATTTATCATGATATATCATTTATATCTCTCCTTTAAGTCCCATGAATACAGACGAATAAGACAATGTACAAACGAAAGCCCTGAGAGATGGACAATTTTCAAGTCGCTTCAACTCTACGAACTTGTAAGAGAGGTAGATGCTGATGAAATCAAATGTGGTAACACAAACGGCATACATGGTTACATGGTAGCACTGTTCAAAGATAACACACTGATCGGAACAGTTACGGTCTGTAGATGTTGTGGATCTATTGGTAATCTTAACCCAAAGTCCGAATAAAAAGTGATCTTGGTTTATGAAAAAGTTATTACTTGTAAACAAAAGTTCTCTTTGCGACATGCTGTTGAAGTGTATCGTCCCAGCGCCTTGCACATATAGTCCACGTTAATGGTGAGTCGATTAATGTGTCTCTAAATTGCTTGTCGTAGCAATACTCCATATGAATGCCGTCCTCTCTTTCATCAAACATAAACAGACCTAGTCCATGTGTCTTGTAAGATTGTTCGATAAGTGTTTTCCATGTTGTGTAGTTTTTTGCATAACCATAAAGGGAATCTGATAATGCCTTATCAATACAATACCAATGGACATGGTCATCGGTGCTCCGTTTTCTCGGTATTATCTTCTTCTTTGGGATATCACCACTGCATAGTATACACAATTGTACACTGCACTTGAGTATATTGACACACAATTCACATGCCCCTTTTCGAACATCTATCACAACTGATTGTACTGCATGTCGGACACAAACGACATAAACATATTCGACAGTGCATGATGAATAATGACAAACGTGTCAGTGAATGTCTTCACTTTGATCTGCTGATTTCATTAATAAAAGACACGCGCTGGTCAAAATAAAAACACAAAGTATCGGATACAAACATGACGCAAACGGCGCCAGCAGACAATGCAATACTATCACAGAAGGCAACAAGCATTAGAAACAAATATGTAGATGGCCTCGTTCAAAGGTACAATGCTACCCATGTTAAAACAGATGCCAGTTTTGATGCGTTTCTGGTACAAAACAACGTAATGAGATACGCTTGTGTGTGTGTCGTTAACATGACGGGAACAGAAGATGACGCTGTCAACGCAATGACACAACAAATAGACAACTTCCATCTCACTGTTGACACAACTCAGCCATTTGCATATACTGCTGAAGTTACAACTCTGCTAACTGGACAACTTGCTGTTATAATGTTGATGGCTCACTAAAAAAAATGCAAACATGAATAACTAAAAAAGACTCTATGTCAAATTTTTATTACATTTATTTTTCAAGTTCCTTTACCAATGATGCGATTCTATCTTCCAATAACTTTCTAGCATCCAGTGCCTTGACGTATAACAAATAGTTTCTTCTTGCTGGCTCACGGAGTTTTGACACTTGAATCAGTTGGTTGTGGTGACTTATAATTCTCTTAAGGTGATCAGGGAGAACTCGTTCGATAGGTCCCAGTTTGTCGTTCACTTGTTCCAATTTTTTCTTTGTGTCTCTGAGCTTTGAAAGTTGTTGGTTTCTGTAGACGCGGATGTTGGCATAGTCAGACATATTTTGTGCTTTTGTTTGTTTGATTGTTTTTGTATTTGGTTTGTTTGTGAGTTGATGAAATAAAAAATGAAATTGTAGTGCGACACAAAAAATTGTGCAAACTAAAAAGTTGTGTCGCAGACCGGAAAACGACCCAGACAGATGACGTCACGCATTTCCCATGTCAACCCTGTGTTGAACAACTTTAGGTCTGTCCAATAGCCAGTTCTGTCTCTCTTATGGTGTTACGTCGTACTGTACAAGTACAAGTCTGTAAAGCAAACATGTCGTAAGGTGGCCCCCATATAAATATATTCCATATGTGATATGTTGCATCCTATATAGGACTTACCAAAAGTTGAGACCCGCATAAAAATGCAATCTCCATGGTTACCACGAAAATTCTTGTAAAGTTCAGTCAACGTAACTAGGTTGACTCTGAGATATTTTTAGATCAGGTCATATGGCAACGTTGACTGAAACTTCTTAGAAATTTCGTGGTAACCATGGAGATTGCATTTTTATGCGGGTCTCAACTTTTGGTAAGTCCTATATAGGATGTAACATATCACATATGGAATATATTTATATGGGGGTCCAACAACTTTTGTTTGTTCGTCTTTTGGTTATACTTGCAACTACGCTATGTACTACAAAGTAACTTGTTGGTTTTGAGTATCACAGTACGTGATATTTTTCTCAAATCGAATACACAGTATTGTCATGCGACATGATGCCGTGTTCTGAATATGTCAACATTTGTCATACCCAAAGTTTTTTTGATTTTTTTCTTTACTTTTTTTTATCGAGTATGGACTCTATTCCTCACTACAATGACAAGGACGCTTTGGAAGCGTATATCAAAAAATGCCAAATACTTGAAACGAAAATTCCTGGTAACGACAAGGAAGCCTTGGAAGCGTATATCAAACAATGCCAGATGCTCAAGGAAATGAATATTCCAGGCACCAACAATGAAGTATTAGGAGAACATATCAAAGAATGCCAATATGTCAAGGAAATGAACGTTCCTTTCGGCGATCATATTAGACAATGCCAAAAAAGATTCAATGAACTGGATGCAATTGATAGACAAAACCCCAAACCGATGACGCTGAACAAACTCGCCTATGAAAGTTTTCCGATTTCGATAGAAGCACAAGCACGAGGCTTAACACTCACAGTTGGGATAGGAAAAATCGCTGCTGGACTGAGACTTACTGGAATTGCATACAATCCGATAACTACCGAAATGACAATATATCCTACTGACGAAGAAGTGCAACGCCTTAGACACTTTGGTATACTCACCAAATACCAAGATTCGATTATCATCACGTTTATATGAAGATGCGACATTGGCAAAATAAAAATGTAAACTAGACAAAGCACCAACATTTGTTTTCGTTTTACAAAATGAACAGACAAATACTCATTGTTGATCAATCTGCTAATGGACATGCACCATGTGTCATTTACATGTATGATAATTCATTCAACCAAATCAATGTGATAAGTGAAAATGTTATAACCGCGGTTGATGAAGCTAAATTCATTGCAGAGTACACAAGACACTCAAATGCGAGTGTGGTTATATTTGATGGACGCTGCTTGATAACACCTGCCGGCCTTGTTAAAGAATACTTAAACGACAGCACATACAAAATCATAGAACTTTATCCAAGCCGTAGACAACAGCCGCAATTTAGATTTCTAACCAATGATGAATGGTTAGATAGCATGATACAAGCGTACAAATCATACTCTGCAGTTAGACATTAAAAGCATTCCCATTTGGTTCATGTGTTATTTTATTTTGTACAGATTTGCAAAGTATGGATGAAACTTGTATGATTTGTCCTCAAGTTGTGTTATGTTTGAAGGTATGTAGAAGTCTATTATCCGATCATAAGATGATAAGCCGTGCACATAAACTCTTTTCTCAGTTATGTCCAACATGTTTGCATGAAAATATTCTTTGCAAGACCGGTCATTACACTTACAGGCGCACTTGAATGGTGCTTCGATTACGTTACATTTTTCCTTGGCAGGCAATGTTTGTATAATGTCGGTTCCGAAGTGTGATTTACTTGCTAGGACAGGTACCAAAAGTTGTCTTATGTGATCCAGGTAATAGTCAACAACAGCCACCTTTGTCCACTTGGTAGGTCCAGGTCTGTGAAACAACTTATCGACGAGTGGTGATTCATAGTCCATCACTTTTACTACCTTTATATCACTATCATCGTCCTCTGAACTCTCATCCTCTGAATTATAGTCTTCATAGTACATGCTCGGTTCAATTCTGTGATTCATGTTGAGAGTGCATACGTCGTGTTTTACACTGCCATCAAAATGTCCCCGTGGGATGTTGACAGTGCATATTTCGATGTACTTTGTCCCTGGTGTTGAGTAGAAAACAGAAGCTGAAACAAATTTGTCATCGTTATCTTGCTTATTTCCGGATGCGGTATCATGTTTGTTTAGTTTACTGGCCATTAACTGTAGCAAATAGCTAACGATACCATTTGCTGTTCTGAGCAAACTGAACTGATGTTCAGCAAACGGTATCAGCTTCTTCTTTGTTTCGTTGTCCAATAGGCATTTGCTTATGCATTTATTTACCAGGAGCAATGTTTGAATATCCTTGGCTGACATATTACCCACTTGGATGAGATATATGAATATATCCATTGTGATGCCAGGTTTCAAATAAACTTCCTGCATATGTTACTTTTGGTGTACTCTGATGTTAAAATATGATATTTCACTGATATTTCACCTAACCAAAAAACACTCTAGTTATAATTTTATAACTAGCATACCTGGTGTGACTCCCGGAGCTTTTCAATCCAGTATCGTTTCATTGTTTTAATTTTCTTTGCCTGCGAAAATTATTTACTATGGTTAGTACAGCTACTGTAATTACATTGCTTGTTGCTCTCGCATGCGTGTCATGTGACAACCTTCCTGGTTTCACGTTGGAAACTACCAACGGTGAATCAATCCTGAGCACTGAAGGTGGAAAACTCAAAGCCTTTGGAGGAAAGTTATACTATCTTGCTGGTGTTCAGTTGTGCCAAGGTGTTCCTGGTGCAGTCAATTTGTATGACAAAACCATGAAGATTTGGGATCCAGCAACCGAAAAGTGGTCTAATGGATCTGCATATTCCGGTACAGCATTTGCATATTTCGGTGCTGCTGTGCATACTGCTTCTGGTACTATATGGTACTATGGAGGAGTTAATCTCAACTGTGCCCTGACATCGATCTCTGTTGCTCCAGCCACATTCCGTGTTTACAATATTGCTTCCGATTCTTGGTCTACAGTAACACCAAGCAATACCGGTCCTGGTAAAATTATCGGAGAAGGACTTGAAGCAGTCGGAGATAAGTTGATCTTGGCTGGTGGAATAAGCGGAGCATTCGTTGGTAAAAACTTTATTTACTCTTATGACATCAACACCAACACCTGGACACTGCTCAAAGCGAACAATCCAGCCACAGGATTCCATCCAATGTTTAATTTCCCTTTCACCTACATTCCATACTTCTTTGAGACCAGTGGAGACAATATCATTTACGGCTTTAACGGTGACTTGGCACCTACTGATACATCAAACACACCACTTACCGCTTTATGGCAGTTTAACTTGACAGACAACCAATTCACATTGTTGTCTGCTAATGCAACACCAGACTCGACTCAGATATCATATGGAACATATGAGCATATCCTTATGCGCTTTGGAGGAGATGATCCAACTGCACCACGTTGTTCCAACGCTTATGGAAGTGCAGATAATGCAGAAAGTGACATGTATGTGTTCGACTTGCGCAACCCAGTTAATGGAGTGTTCCGCCAAGTGAACTATGATTCTAGTACAATGCATGCTGTTAAAGGTTCTGCCTTCACGACAGTTGGTAGAATCCTCAATAACCTTTCTGGTCACGCTTTCGTAAACTGCAGTTCTGATGGTGCTACTGATGGTGTAATTGTGAACTACACAGACCTCAACACGTTCCCTCTCAACAGATTGCTTGTTTCTTCTACACGCAACAAGCTCTTCGACTTTACCAAGAGCCATACCGCACCTAAACACTTTATTGATGCTCTTGCTACAATTTCCAGTTGGTGTGATGATCCAGTCGACTGTTAGGCAACGTTGACTTATCTTTGCTCAATAAACCATTCATAACAACTATCATGTTTTCTTTCTCTGCATTGCAAACACAAACATTTGATTGTATAACATAAAATAGAAATCACACAGTTTGCAATTCGAATTAACATTCAGTACCGAAAATGTTTCTCACTATCCCTGATGGACCGTTTACTGATATATTGCTTCTTTTGGGCATACCAGATTTGTGTAGCCTAAGACTGACATGCAAAAGCCTACACAGACATGTAAATGAAAGTGATAAAGTATGGAATATTCAATACAAAAAACTATATCCTGAATGTTCGGATACACCTGTACTGGAAGGTGTGCGCTACTCGGTGATACAGAAATACAGACAACTCTTACCACTGAAATGGATGCTAGAGTCAGAGGTTGGAAAATACAGTCTGGGTAGCATACTCTATCGGGCTCTACCATTTGAAGGTGTTGTACTGAACTGGGATATTACACTTCAGGCTTGTTGCCTAAGCCTTAAACTGACACCAGAACACATTTATCATAAACTATTCATGTATTATGACGACATGACGCACAAAGATTATACTAAAGCACAAATTTGGATTAACGGATCACGGTACTTGTTGGAATTGGTTGGTTACAAGGTCCCTCTGACAAGACTGAGAGTTGTAGATGGTATAACATTGCTCTGTGCAATGTACTGTCCTGATATTCTCGAAATAACACTTACATTCATTTACAAACGGTTATTGGAATTTGGATTTGACGTAACTCCGAACAGACTGAAAACGTGTTGGTATTTACCAAGTGTATAGGAATAAAAACTAAACACCAACACTCACAGTTTTCCCACACAATGTCCTCCAACAACAACAATAGCTATATTCAATCAGGCGACATATACATACTCATATATGTAATGCATTATCATGGTGGATCACGAGGATCACAGTTGGGAGCATACACAAGTAAAACAAAAGCTGTTAAAGCATGGCAAGCATTCCTGAAAGATGATGATGAAATAAGAGACGAAATTGAAAAACTCAATGGGGATTACGGTGTGTACGGACCCAAGTTACTCAAGTTTAAAATCGACCAAACACCAACGGATGTATGGCCTGATGTAGAAGTTAGAGATGTTGACTGGAACGAAAACACAGAAAGTGTAAAGAAATAAACACACGTGTAATGTCTTTTGTTTTTACATTGAGATTATGACTTAGTATTCATCTTGTTCAGGTCCATAGTCATTTTCATACTCTTGTTTGCTCGGCATAACCGGTTCTGTGTATCTAAGTTCTACGTATAATGCCTCTGCTTCTGCTACATCTCGATCAAATAACTCTCTATAGAGTGGCTGTTCTCCATGCGCAGATTCTATAGCGTCCATATCCATAATAGCTGCCCTTGTTATAAGTTCAAGTTGTCTGACAGTTATGAAATCCCTAGCTAAGGCATGTATGGCTGCACCAACATAGGTATCAAATGCATACACCAGACCATCTGCCAACTTCTCTCTTTCTTTCTGGTCAAGACGTCCAGTTGATTCGCCTTTACGTTTAACATCGTGAATGAAACCAGCTTCGAATGTTGTTTTGTTATGCTTGCATGCTAAACGAATTTGCGCCGAATGTATTTTAGTAGCTGTCAATATGTCTCCTTGTCCAGAGTCACCAACGAACACAATGCTCATCTCTGGGTACACAGATTGAAATCTTTCAAAGTTGTTCAACTTGGTGAATGCGACACCTTTGTAATCAAGAGGTGTATCTTCATATCCGAACATGTTTCTTACAGTGGCAACGGTTGCGTTAATGAGCTCGTGTGCCTTTCCTACCAACACTGTAACTGGCTTACCACCAAGAACCTTTGATATTTTGGCGACAGTGCTGCCAGCTAAACTTTGAGGTCTTGCAGTAAGAACGACAGTTGGTGTGTCTGGTGCCATTATCATATGGAATGCTCTAACACCAGGATATGTTACATGGTTAGGTAACGAAGTATCAGTTCCTCCAAGTTTGCTTGGAAATATTGTGTCATCAACATCTGTCATGAGCACTCTGCGCTTCTGGATCTTTTGATCACAGGCTTCACTAGCAAAGCGTCTTATTAGTCTTCTGCCTTGCTTTTCTGAGAGTATTTCATACACAATCCTAGTTAGATTGAGTCCCGTTTCAGCACTTTCTCTATCAATTGCTAGTTTGAGTTCTGTCAATGCTTCTCCATAATAGCTCATGAGCGTATCAACTATTTCATCGGTTCTCCCGTTTCGTGCAGCCTGTTGTATGTTATATGCAACCTCATCATACGTGGCTGGCTGATCTTGATAGACACCTCTCGACATTATGTTTTTGTTATAAAGTTCTACAGGTACAAAGAGACAACGCACTTACTCATAGTTTATATACGTGTTGTATAATTCACATTACATTTTTGCTTGAAAGTTTTTTGTGTCACTCATTTTTCTGTCTTCTGTCTCTTGGCTTTGCCGTTCATATCAAGGCCCTCATTGGCAAGTACGATTTCATGTACTGATTTGTTGCGCTTTGCAAGTAGATCTAGTTCAGCTGATACTCTTTTCAGTTCAGCCTGTGCCTGATCTTTTGAGAAGCGGAATAAGAATTCATCATGATCAGCCTCTTCTGTTTCACCTTTGAAATATTCAGTAACTTTCTTCACACAATCCGCATGTGAAACCACCCACGCAATACAAGTCGCAGACTCTGGATCACAAAAAATGCTTAGGTCATCGTCGTCCATGTACACAAATTTCATATTAAATGGCGGCGAGGGAGAAGCCAAACCAATGCGTGTGTCAAGTGGTATTCCTTGTGTGTTCATTGCATTCTCAACAACCTTTAGAAGGTCTTTATCATTCTTGAAGTGAAATCTATTTGAATCAAAGTCCTCTCCAAGTTGATATCCTCTCCAACCGACTGTTACAATGTAATCCTTGTTCTTTGGTTTACCATTTGCATTTGCAAACTTGAAGACTCTATCCATGTCCTCAAGTTTAAGACCTGGGTATGTGTGGATAACTCGATTCATATCAATTATGTTTTTTGTACCTGTTTCAGTTTCAAGGAACGCATTTGCTATGTCCCCTGCATCCCAGGCATTGAGACTTTGTCCTTCATACACGCCATACTTGAACATGCCGACATGTGTTTTTTCAAAGTCCCTTAGTTCTGCTAGATCTGTAATTACAATTCGCGTGTCTGGGTTGTTTATATCCAAAACAAATACCATAAACTGAGGACACTTGACCACGTACATATCCTTTACGACTTGCCGTTCGCATTTTTCACAAACATAAAAAGTGTCATCTTCACGTCCCCCAATGTAATCTTCGATATGCAGAACGCTACCAACGTCTTTAATGTTGTAAGGTCCTCCCCCACAGTTGTTACATTTGTAGTGTGTTTCAGACATTTAACTTTGGTTTATACGTAATTTATATATATCATATGTAATATAACATTTACACTTTCTTTAAAGGGATACTTTTGCAGTGTAATAGGAAATTTGTGTGTAATTTAAGTTTTTATGAAAACAAAAATAAACAAAACGAAAACTAAAAAGAAACTAGTTCAAAGACGACGATTTGTGACGTTAAACATATGATAGACACAAAATGTTACGCCTTATGATACTTTTCGCTTTGGTGACGTGTGCGCTCGGTTCGAACACAGTTTCGTGCTGGTGGAATTGCACTACTCCAAACTGCATTGCAGAGTGTTCACCTGTGTGTAAAACACCAAACTGCACTTGGTTCTGTACTGGAGGTGCGTCAACAACATGCCCCGTTCCTCTCTGTACAACTTCATGTACCGAAGACAGTACATTGGACATGTGTCCATTATGTGCGACAAAATGTGAGACAAGCAACTGTCCTGCAAAAGCTGGGTTAAGTTGTCAACTACAATGTCCAGTTACAGAGTGCAACTGGTCATGTGTCAAACCTAGAGTTTGTCCGCCGCCTGTATGCAATATTCAATGTGATAAGCCAGCATGTGAGTGTCAGGGAGATATGTGCTCAAACGCAACTCGAACTGTTCTAGGTGTAAATTTCTACATACTGTTGGGACTTGTCATTATGTTGATTATCTCATAAACCAATACCAATCTCAAACCGAGGTTAAACTAGAATTTATATATATCATTGATTTATATATCGGGCGAATGACTTGGTTTTAGATGTAACATAATGACACATTTGTTAAACATAGATAACGTTACCAAACGCCTGACTTGACCCCCATATAATTGTATGTGATATGATATATCATGCATCCTATATAGGACTTACCAAAAGTTGAGACCCGCATAAAAATGCAGTTGTCATGGTAATTTGGAAAATTCTTGTAAATTTCAGTCAACGTAACTAGGTTGACTTCGGATATTTACCGGATAGTCTCTTAACAACGTTGACTGAAAGTTCTATGAATTTTCCAAATTTCCATAGCAACTGCATTTTTATGCGGGTCTCAACTTTTGGTAAGTCCTATATAGGATGCATGATATATCATATCACATACAATTATATGGGGGTCGAGTAACTTTAGATGTCTGTCTTAGTTAGGGGTTTGTTGTGTTTTCCGACTAGTCACTACACTTTTATCACAGACATTAAAAGTATATTATTAAAGATATCACAGGTTTGTTGATATCTAAACTAAAACATAAACTAGCATGACAACCGTTTGTGACGCAAAATTACAAGCACTTAGAGCAATTAAACAACAGGTCATTGAAGCGTTTAAACAATCGACACATGAATTTGATGTTATGGCTGAGATGCAAAAAGAAATTGAAGAATATGCACACAGAGATGACGGTGCTGCATTAAGGGGAATTCAGAGAACCCTTTATGAGTCAATAAGAGTCGATGGACAAAATATGTTTGTGGCTTCTGACTCAAATCACATAAACAACAAAACTACGTTCTGTGAAAGATGTGGAAAGACAGCCAAAATGTTTCACAAAATATGCGATATTGCATATTGTTCAGAAAAGTGTAGGGAAAGACATAATCACAAACACACAAATGGAGGATGTATACCAAAACAATGGAACAAGTAAAAAAACGTCCAAGTCTAACATTTATTATTTTTTGAACTGTAAATGGTGTCAACTTTTTTTCGTTAACTCAATAAATTACTACAGTTTAACGCCACGAGATGAGTGAAAGGAGCAAAGTAACTGGAAAATTATGTGAACGATATTGGGATATGATTGCAGATTATTACAATGGCAAAAACACTAGGGAGATAGAAACATTACGTTCCACTGGAAAGTGCAAACTTCATACAATTACAGACGACAAAGGCGACGGACCTTTATTCACCTATTTTGATACACGTTGGTGCCTTGAAATCGAATGTCTCAAGCGAACAGACCCCAATATTGTATACAAAAATGAACAATGAACATGATTGTGAAACAATGTTTTTTGTTTATTCGTATTAAAGCACCAAAATGCCCATTTGTTGTGCACCCCATACCATGTCACGGGCGCTGATTGTGTTTCGCTTCTCAGAGTCGGTACGGATTCTGGCAGAGTCAATCAAGCTACCAGCAAGTGCGTAGACAATCTGTCTTGTCAAGTGTAAAACTTCAGCTTTTCTGAGTCTCTTGACACCGGCTTTTCTTGCCATCCGCACAGTTGAAGCCCAGGTCACTTCTTCTTCTGGTTTCCTTGAAGGAACCTTTTGGTGTCGCTTTGCTTTACCAATCTTCTTACCAAGTCCTCTGTTACCAGAGGTTTTTGCTGGAGCGGAAACAGCAGTTGCCATTAAAGAAGATGCAGCAGATGTTGCACTTGTTGTATCCTTTGATTTACTGATTTTCTTCTTAGGTGTTTCAGGTTGTTCAGTGTGTTCTTCACTGGTTGCTTTACCCTTTTTTGGCATTTTCTTTTCTGTTAGTTAGTCTTGATATGATTTTTTCTATTCAGGTATGCAGAATTGAATTGGAAATGTTAGCACACACAGGACTCAAATTACCATCTATTTTTAAACACGTGTTAACAGCCAAATGGAACCGAAAACAGGGGCTTGCTAACGAACCCCACACTTTTCAGATTCCAGAAAGAAATAAAGACACACCAAAGTCATGTTATGTTTTTATGAATGTTGTTACAATACTGATGGAGGTGCAAAACGTCTGATCGATGGATCAATTGACAGCTTTAAACGCATATCCCATATGTTCTTTGGATCAGTGTCTGGTCTAACAGACAGTTCTTGAAGTGAGTTTACATCTTCTTGGTTTTCTAACAGCTTGGCTATGCGAGCCAAGTACAAACCAGCTTCGTGTGTGGAACGTCTGTCAAATGAAATGCTCAGTCCAAACACATGGTATTCTGCTGCAGGCCCAATCGTGCTTGGTATGGTATTGGAAAACGCCGCCAGATCAAAGTATCCGTTATCAGCTGAGGGTGTCAACATCCCGTCCATGTCGTAAAATATATTAAGATCATCATAAGTCATTTCGGGATCTGTTTCTTCTTCTTCTTCTTCTGTTTCTTCTTCTTCAATTGGTTCACCCATTTCATCATATTCAACAAATTTTCCTGTTTCAACAGCTTGATAGAGTCTCAGTATCTTAGAGTACATCTCATGTGGTTGGTCGGTATGCCAGAACCCATTAATAAGTGGTACAATGAGTTGCAAAGCGTCTTTGAATGCGAAAAAGTCGATTCTTGATTGCCTGAACTGGTCAAGTGCCACTATGAGCAAATGACAACCAAACTTGTGAAGATCAAATGACAAGTTCGTGTTACCCAACTTGACACCTTCGACTGACATTGAAGTCTTCATTACAGATGCGTTTGCTCTGAACACTGGCTTGTTCTTATCCTTGATAAACACCTGACTAAAGCCATAATCGGAAAACTTGAAGATGAGCCCAGCAGTGTACTCCAATGGTATGTACAGACTGTACTCGGTGCTGTTAAGGTGGTATGGATAATGCAGATATTTTTCTTTAATGAACTCTTTATCACTGCATTCTACCGGCATCCTGGCGAGTAAGTTTGACAGATGCGCGTCTCCGTGTGTGAAACCGATTTCGTGTGCAAGATTGTCTCCGGTTAGACAAACTTGTGCAATGAAACCAAGCAAAAAACTCCGTGTAAAGAACACCTGTGGATTCTCAATAGCTAGCGAATATGCTGTTCCGTAGTTTGCATACTCCATTAGCATAATCTGATATGGTATTGTTTCGAAGTCTGTGGGATGATCCTCACGTTTGGATTTTGGTAGGTGTCCTTTAAGATATTCAGATAACTTCAAGTCACAGAGCGCCCAATCATATGTCTTGACAAAGTTACAGATGTAGTCCTCAAGCTGATAGGGCTGTTTGATCATCTTTGATAAGATGTAGTTTATGCGTATCTCAGTGTAAGTTGGGTCGTCATTATCATATCCATAATCGACAGGCATAAACTTGACTACATACTGCTCGGTTTTGTTTTCATGTTTACGTTCGACGAGCAATGCAACACCATCAACCCCACGTCCAATATACTCTACAACAGAGAAGTCTTTCAGTAGTGGACATGCGTCACTGGGAAATGCCTTGCGCTTTAACGAGATCAGATTGGCTTCTAGTGGGTCATTCTTCTTCCATGGGAACTTTCTCTCCAGGTTAACAAGCATTTCCAGTTGTTTTTCATTGCTGACATCCTCTGGTGGATCACATTTGGCAGATGCTTTTCGCTGTAATACACGACGTTGTTTTGACATATCAAAAGCTCAAAATGTTACAGTATTTTGTCACTCACACATGAACAACATTAATATGGCGTTTGTTAATAAATATAAAATTTTATTGTTTCACGGTTTCTTTGTAGGATTCAAAGATCGCTTTAAGAGACAAATTACAAGAGATGGCCGAAGCAAAGATTTCACACAAACACTTTTGGCGTGGCGATCGTCAAATATTTTACTATTGTCAAAAATGCGGAACGTACCGTGGAGATCAACGGGCCGATGCAAGGCTTTGTGACACATGTTCTAAACAGAAGAAAGTATATGACGCACTCAAAAATCTTGGTATTAAGACAGCATCGCTACGTGCCGCAACGCCGAAGGATTCATTAAAATAAATCATATGTCAAATCTTTTCGTGAGTTTAAATTTCGTTTTTTGTTTGTGAATCAAAATACAACTAGATGAATAGAGCAAACATTTCAAGGGAATACTTTCTGTATGGCAATTACGCAATATTTTACTATTGTCAAAGATGTGGAATATATCGCGCTGATGAACGGGTTTGCACTTGGCATTGCAACAAATGTTGGATCGAAGAGAGAATCGAACAATCAAACTTGAAGAAGGTTGAAGAAAAACTCAGAGACATGGAACTGGTACAGTCATGGTTTGCTGATTCCCCAAAGGACAACCGAATAAACCGCTAGTCAAAAAACACTTTTTGTTTATTCTTTTTATTTTTCTTTCGTTTTGTATTTTCGTTATCTGATAAAAGCAAAAAACAAACATGAATGACTATTCTGCTGTTTTGAATGTCAAAACTAAAACTTGGACAATAATGAGGTATATTAATATATAATCATTTATAATTGCAAAAGCAGCCATTTGTCAGAATCTCAACCACTTCCGACGGTTTACCAGTTTCTCAATAGCTGTACAAAGGTTGAATGTCGTAAATGTGGCAAAACCGATTCCTTGAGACGAACAGATGTCGATTATTTGTACTTCGAAACCACAAACTGGAAGATTCGTTTTAACTGTGAGCAGTGTGAAGCTCTCAACTTTTGTGTTGATGAAGGAATGATGAAACCTGGCGACCAAAACGAACTTGTGATACAATTTCACTTATAAACTTTGATACCAGATTTTTGGTTTTCTTGGGAATTTCTGTGTTTTTGAATTTTATTCTGTTTCAGTTCATTACTTTTGAATCAACCATGTCTAAAAACTTTGCTGTGTTCGGTACTAACAAACAATGGATAATACATCAGTACAACATATATATATTTAAATATATTAATATATTAGGATCAAACCTGACGCACTATCACCAACGGTACAACAATTCCTTGATATGGATTTCAATTTTGTTTGCCCGCAGTGTCGAAGCAACGGATCTGTTTGCAGAAGGGATATGTCATATTTCCACCAAGGAAGAAGTATTTGGCGTGCAAAGGTTCTGTGTGCAGCATGTGGAATGACTGTAATAATTGATGATCCTACAATTGTTTACGCCGATCCCGAGTTATTCATGGTTAGGATATAAAAATGTACATTTTGATAACTAGTCAATCTTTATGTTTAACGCTTTCTTTTGCTTTACACTTATTGTTACATATTTGATATTCTTTGTGTTTACGCGCATGCCAGATGAGCGTGCAACTGTTTCCAATGCTTTAGTCAGGTTTGTATTCCTTTTAACACGAATCTTGGAACTATTCTTTCTGCACAGATTGTCCTCTAAGCCAAGCCAGCGCATCAATGTAAAATCCAGTATACGTGTGAAATATGGGTATATGAGGAAATATATAATGATATGATAAACGATTGCTGAGACAAAGCCAACCCCAGCACCTGCCAGCAGCTGTGTTGTAGTGTTTACACCAATGTATATCCTAGACACCAGGACTGCAAACGAGAAGAGTCGTAGCAATATTATCAGTTTTATGTAGAGTTTCTGTCCCCATGTGAGCATGAACAATGCCATCATCGTTTCAAACAGTACAATGTGCTGAGAACTGAATGAAGGCATTTGGTATGCTGATCCACATTCTGGAAAACGTGATGATGGGCCGACCATCCTTTGTATGCCATAGTTGACACCCCAGTTTAGTGTAAGCACAACACTGACCAAGGCGAAGTAAAGTTCGTATTTGTACAGGGACACAGCATAGATGCCAACTGTAAGAAATATGGGATAAAAATCAAGTGCAATAGTGATATGTGCACCAAACACATCATGGTCATACAGTGGACATGTTTCTACAACACATTCGAGTGTGGTAAGATCTCCAAAGCCAGACATTTTTATGTTAGGTTGGTAAAGTTCAAGCTCCGATATAAAAGTAGTTTTCAGATATACACATTGTATAAGTGTTTATATCCAAAGCTAGGCATCACAGCGCGTTGTATATACACATACATTTAAATGGATATGTTAACGAAAACAAGAGATGCAATATTTGGCAAGCCTAAAACGATAAAAGACTATCAAAGAGAGTATAGCAGGCTGATCAACAGAACAGTAAAAGATTTGGACTTTGAAATACAGAAAATATCACAACGCGAAGTTGAAAAGAAAGCCACGATACGTAAATATGCCAAACAAGGGATGCATGACTATGCAAAACAGGTATCTGGCGAGATCAGTCGAGGGAGGGCATGTGGAAGACGGTACCTGGCCACTATCAGCCAACTTAATGCAATCAATGACACTCTCATGATTGCTGTTAGCCAGCAAAACATATTCACGGCCATGCGAGGCGCTGCAAGAGTCATGAAAGCTGTAAATATTGGTGTTAACATAAACACAACCATAAACACAATGCACCTGCTGGAACGTGAAATGAGTACACTGAATACAAAGGGAGAAATGATGAATGACGCTATTGACAGTCTGGATGTTTCAGGAACTGACAATGAGAGTGACACCATTGAGACAGCTGATCAGATATACAAACAGATCTGTGACGAAATTGGACTAACATATGAAGCACAAATGACGAGCGCTCCATCTACAAATCCAAGCATGAAAACAGATGAACTTATTTTGGCATTGAACACACTACAACCCCCAAATAGTAAACTGGAAGATCCGAATAAGAATGATAAATAATTTTCATTTCACTTTTTGAGCAACATGCCTTTTTTTGATTATCCAACTGCGTGTCTACATTTTATAGTATCAAATGTAGTCGCAAAGTTGGACAATTAACATTTTCCTTTCAGTTTTGGCTATAGTATCGCTTTTTTGACTGTATGACAGATATCCGTAATTGGAATAATCCGAGAATATTCTTTGTGCCGTCAGTTTTAATAATTTTTAAACTTTTATTCAAAAATGGTTGTTGGAACACGTACAAAAAAGGGAACAAAAGTCAGTATTAGTGGTAACGCGACAAACGTTTCTGAACATGAAGCTACATTTACTAGCGAAGCGACAATAACCGTTGGTGAATCTGTAATATGCACCGTCAAGCCAACGGGTAGCATAACAATGTACTTTGATATACTGGAAAATCTTGCTCCTGGAAGATATACCATAACAAAGAATCAAGATGACGACATTATTATACAAGCCGAAAAGAAACCAACACAGAACCATCAAAACGTCAATAACAATAACTACACTCCTCCAGACAAACAACCAAAACAAAATCAACCTAAACCAAAACCAGAGTCCGAACCAGAACCAAAGCCTGAATCAAAGCCAATCTTTCTACCACATTCACAACCTAAGCCAGTAGGTATGATCGCACCGTTTTCAAACAACTGCTTCGTTGGTGCGTCATTTGGAAATGTCACAAACAGCTTCAATAACGTTGGCACGTTTGGAAGCGTTCCTGGAAAGTACAACATCAGCGGAAACATTATGACAAACTGCAACTTTGGAGAGGGAAACACAATCGTGTCCACCAATCAATCATGGAACAACTTTGATAAGAAGATGAATCAACTGAACTACAAGATGCATGACACGAAAAAACATTTCAATCACAGCTTGGGTCAACCTTACCAACAAAACACAACATCAATGACGAGTACCAACAACAAAGGTACATCAAGTGTATCGATCACCAACAACACTGGTGTATTTGCGGGGAACAATGTATCTGTGATAGTTAACAATACAGCGAACGCCAAGGCTGCACGCAAACAAAAACCTAAAAGTTGATAACAATAAAGTTTAAGAAAAAGCATGTCATAGCGACATATTTTGTCATACCTCAAAAGAGTTTTTGTTTTTCATTTTCCAATTCAAAAACTATGGATAAATCTTACGACAGTCACGGAGTAGAATTAAACAAAAAAACTGCAAATGTTTTCCTAGCGAATGCTATCAAAAAATGGATGGACGCCGACAGGGCAGGAGTTAATTCAATGCTTGTCTTTGGTAGACGCGAAGTGAACCCATATATGGGATATGTCAAGGATATATGTAATGATAGGGAAGCTGTATGTCAACATTACATATATGTATGCTATTCCTCTAACAGTGATGCACATGATCTTATCGGTGACATTGGTGACTTCATGAAAGAGTATGATACCACTGAACCAACTCCGCTACCACCTAACAAATACTTTGGACGAGATTGGAATTTGACACATCAAAAAGCAACATATGATTACTATAAGGGCGTGAATGATGCTGTTCTGTGGATGCATCTGCTTACTGAAAAGGACATTCCAACACTGCGTGTTCACCACGGACATTATATTGGTGTGTCTGTCAGAGATTCAGCTTCACCATTTCCTGGAAATGTCCAACAGCTCCCATTCACCATAACGAATATCAGAGACGTAGAAAAGCGTAGTACAACCAACATCAAGGTCAACATAAATGAATATTTGGATGCACACATATTTGAAAAAGTTTATGTGATGTTTGACATACCAATACCCAAAGACGAAAAGCAATCAGTAAGGGAATGGGTGTACACTGTTCTAGACAAATTTTGGGAGAAAGTAGCAGAAGAAGGAATTGGTCTGGTCGGATAGTCAAATGTAATAAAAATCTATCAGATGTACCTTTCTGCATTTTTTCTGGTTTCATTGAAAGTTTTTAAAATTAACAAATGTGCATGTTTTGATATACAAACCTAACAAAACACCTTTACCACCATCAATACTGAAAGAAAATGCCACTGACTGCTACTCAAATCACCATCAACTTGGCAAACTGCACCAACGAAAGAGAAGTGTTGATTGTGATCGGCCAGTGTTTAAACTTTAGAGGGTTGTTAGGTATAGATGAGACAGCAGAAGCAAACACGGATCCTGAACTTAGAGACAGTCAAGAAGATGAAGAAGAAGAGAAAGATTTTGAGAAATATGGTTGGGGTGTGAACTGGGATGCTTTTCATGATTGTTTAGCATGTGTTAAAGGATGCAACAAACTTTGTTTTGAAAATTGGCAAGCCTTCAAAGACAAGGAACCAGATGATTTTCAAATATTTACAGAGATCCTCACCGGATCAGGGCTTCAGTATGTACTTAAATAAATGTTTCAACTATTAGATTTGTGTCATGTTCACAGTCGCCTTACAAAAGTGTGTATCAGTAATGTAAAAGTTTTCAAAGTTTAGACCCCCATATAAATATATTTCATATGTGATATGTTACATCCTATATAGGACTTACCAAAAGTTGAGACCCGCATAAAAATGCAATCGTCATGGTAACCATGAAAATTCTTGGAAGTTTCCGTCAACGTAACCAAGTACTCGGTCAAAGGCAACTCTGGAAAAGTATAAGAATTTTCATGGTTACCATGACGATTGCATTTTTATGCGGGTCTCAACTTTTGGTAAGTCCTATATAGGATGTAACATATCACATATGAAATATATTTATATGGGGGTATGAGTCGCGCTAAAGTGCACAAGTGTTCGTATTGGTTAGGTAAAGCAAATGTACACGTTTGTATTACTTATCAGATTGTATTGACATATACTTTTTTACAGTTTGTACAACACTCTCGTTGGGTCTGAATTTGTCCATGCCTCCATTTTCTATACGAACATTGCGATAGAAATGTATCGGGTTATCAGGAAGCAATGACCAAACACTTGTTTTGTTTGAGAGTTCGGTGTCACTATCTGATATTGTTGTGTTCTCAACACGCTTCGATTGTTTCCCTTTAGATATCAGCACAGAATGCATGTATTTTAGCAGCTCAGAAATGCTCTTTGGGTGTACAGTGCTCATGTCGTATGTCTTGTGTTTAATACGCATGATATGAAGTGCGTCATCGATTGCTTTTGTTGCATAAGTGAAAAGGAATGTACGTTTTGGTATTGTTATCCCCGTTACACTGGCATCAGCACTGAAGTAGAGTACAAAGGCAAGAGCTTCGAGCTTGTAAAGTTCCAGTATGTTGTCTGTCCAATCAGAGAAATAAACAGCTGATCCATCTCTCTTTCTTGCATTCAGTATTGATTGAAGTTCCCGGCATTCATGAAACATCCATGCTGAGATGCTTGATCGCACTGAAGTCGATTGATCAATCAATTCACTTGACACGTCGTATGGTATTCCTGTAGGTATTGTGCTGCTGATAAAGGTTTCAATTCCAGGTGCGTCGACACTATTTGTTTCACTGAGTGATGTGTAACAGGCGGATATGATAACATCACGTTGCATGCATATCTTTATGATGGATATGGCGACAGTAATGCCTTGTTCAGTTGATTCAAAAGGTAACAAGTGTTCATGACGAGTTGACCAATCCAAAACTTGTTCGAGACATACATGACGCAGAACCGTGTATGCAGTCATCATTGCATTATGTGCCTTTATAGTATCCTGCATAACCATGGCTTGGTTAAACAAGCAAGCAGCATACATGTAGCCAGACATGATGATTTCAAATCTCCAACAAAGTTCTTCATATACTCTTCCATCAGGGCATGTCCACATGAAACGCGGCACAGTTCCATTTGTATGGTACTTCTTACGGTTGTTCTCGATGATTTTCGACATGACATAGAATTTTTCAAAGTAATTCCTTGATTTGGTCACAATGTCGTCATATGCACCAGCATCCAGATCATGGCTTGACGGTTTCTTGAAGTAAGTCGCTGCAATGTAATTTCTTTCGTTTGTCAGTTCCTTCAGGAAACGCTTGCTGATACCGTTGCGTGTTTGGCTCGGTGATTCAGTCATTTTCTTGTGTGCTTGTAATTGTTTTTGGCTGGGCTTCTGTCTGAGCATTTCCATTGCATCCAGTTGTCCTTCGTCAGCAAGGAAACTTTCAAATGACAAAGACTCGAAAGGTCTTGGGTATTCCAAAAAGCGTTGTTTACTCATTTGTGTTGTATGAAATCAGGATTGTTATCCCATGTGCAAGCTAAGTATGACATTATATTGATTTTAATCAATAAATATATCGTTTTCGACTACTTAATAACGCTTGTCATTTAGTCAGTGTACATTTACAAAACATAAGATATGGCTTCGGGAAATAAGACGATTGCAAGAGGCTTTGCATCAGTTTCACTTGTGATTCTGTTGTTTGTTTATGGGTTTATCATGCTCTTCAGTCTGGTTGATTTGATGGGCAGGGATGTCTCCATGGTTGATACGACACTGGTATTTGGAACAAGTATTTATTATGTTGTGCTACTTGGTGTTCAAGCTGTTTTGATTGTCACATTCACATTGGGTGCACACTTTGATGCTGTATATTCAAGGGGACAGGACAAGGCCATGTTCTTTTATCCTAGATACATGTGGGATGCCTGGACATTCTTCGCTGTTGCCATACTAGTATTCGGAATACAATCTGGTTTCCTCATAGCTTTTATGGCACAAATGGGATGGAACACACCTGTGAACATAAACGATGCAACATTCACATCTGCGAAGGTTATACGCTTCAGAACAAACACGATATTCCTAGTGATATCATGCTTTGTGATGTTATGGGAGACACTTACCATGATAACAGCATACATCATTCAAGGATACGAACTAGCGCCAGCAGCGACCATGACCGAGTTGATCAAGGAACGATACGGAGACAAATAAAACATTTTGTAAAAGATTACGCCTAAAATTTTATTTAACACAGCATTTCGAAAATTTTATAGGAAACTAGGAGATGACCGCTATATACGCATGCTTATGTACACCACTCGATATACACAAACTATCTTTGTTTTTGTACTGATCAGTAAATATGACAAGCAAACCTGCCAAGAATCATATGTTCTATGCTGAACTATTATCTTCAGCAGATGACTCAAAGCGATTCAGAGATTCACCACTTGCCATTGTCCAGGGATTGGTCATGATCTACTTCTTTGTCAATATGATTATACTTGCCTTGGAGAGCCAATACGTGCACTTTATAAATGTCTACATATATGTGATTATATATGCATCACTGGGAGCGCTGTTAGTTTTGCTTATCCAATGCATCATCTGGGGCATGTACCTAAAGGGAAACAGATACAATGCAAGTAACACTGCCGTTGTAACTTACAGCTCTGGTTTGTACACTGGATGGCCACATACAAAGGAAGTGTCCATGGGTGTTATCATGTCTGTGCTTGCATGGGCTTTCACTTCCTGGCAATTAGGGGAATGGTTGAGCAGATTCGGTAAAACAGCATCTTCAAGCAACCCTGATGTTACTCACAATCCTGAATACACTTTGTACTTTGGAGCAGTTCAGATATCCATGCTATTAAACTTCGTTGCTGTGGTTGCACTAATCAGAGCATTCGTTGCTCACGTACGGCCAACACGCGTCATAACTACAATATTTCAAGAAGCTGCCTCAGATACTGAACTAAAAGACGTGTAATAAAATTTTTTATAAGAGATCATGAACGAGCATTGGTTTATTTTTTCATTCAAGTCGATTTCTTCTGGTTTACTGTAAAAAATGCAGTTAGATTAAACAGCACAGGTACAAAATAACTTACATAACGATTGTTTGGATTGGCGTCTTCGTATGCAAACAAAACATACTAGCAACAGTACAAGAATCACAATGACTATCCACACCGTTTGTTCCAATGTGTCCTTGAACAAGATTTCCATTTTCTTGCTCTCATCCATTCCATCATATTTGCCATAAGAGTCCTCGATAACTTTAAAGTCCTTAACAAATCTCGGTTGGTATTGCTCACTATCGCTCATCGTAACAGTTAGAAAAGTGTAAAGATGTACAAAAATGGTTTTAGTTTCAACACATACTATGTGCTTTTTATTATTGACATCAGTTAGTTAACACAGCGCGTTTCGTTGCCTTTGTCGAGCTTTGCTTCTTAGTTAAAGGTGATTTGGATTTAGTCACTGGTTGTTCGTCATACTCTTCAATTATGATTGTGTCAGACGCCGGTTTAATTGCCGGTTGAGCAGGTGTTAATAACACAGTTAACTGTTCCGTGTTGTTACTTTTTGCTGCACCAGTTTGTATATTGTCCAGTTCAGATGGGTGTTTGCCAAACAACTTTTGAAACGACTCTATATCATCCTCGTCATTAAGCCAATGACAATCGTTTGTCAGTGCATCCACAGTTAGTTTTAGTGGCTTTGTGCGCATCATGTCAAATGTTAAACCGAGTTTTGACCAATCCTCCATACTGAGTGACGTAAACAGCTGAATATGCTTTCCTCTAAGGCGTAGCTTCATGAACTTTGTAATGCCATCTAATTGCAGCGCCTTAAGTTCGTCCAATGTCAGATCCATGTCCGCCAGCGCCGTTATACTGCTGTTGCAAAAGTCAATGTACACATCAAAGTATGTTATATTCCATATGTCAACCATTTTTTGGATCGGTAGTGCATTTTTCTTCCACTGGTGCCATAGCGAAGACGGCAAACCAAGGCTTTTCATGTCGGTCCATGTAGTACGAAGTATGATCAGGTCATCGATATTGTAGCCATTCTCAATTATCTGCTCAAGGCTTATGCGATGTTTGATAAGTGTTTTAGCATCGATGTTGTACTGATCAACAAGTGATGCTGATGACACCCTGCTGGAAATCAATTTGGCTGGTTGGGCGTCCCGTATATCATACGATGATCCATATGTATCCATGGCTTTATATATCATATCCTTGAGCGAACCCAACATCGTATTTGGCCTTTCATGACCAAGGCCAGGATGTGTATCACTGTTGTATTTGTGAGATAACTCTCTGTCTTTGATCTCCTTCATGGACAGGTATCTGTTAAGGGCCTTCAAGGAAATTTGCGTGCGCTTGGCAGATTTTTCTTCAGTGAGTTCGTCATCTTCATCTGTTTCACTAGTTGTATTGTACGCAAGCTGAACTTCCAACAGACGTGCTGTCTTATCTGATTCTTCCAGGTACTGAAGCAGTATGGCTTTCTTTTCAACGAGGTCATCAATACGCTTGTCATCACCCCAGTGTATTGGTGTTTTCCTGGATGTGTCACTTTCAAGCAGTTCACTTGTTTCGCATTTGGGACAGTAAGCATAATTACGACCCAGTGTTGCAGTGCACCTGGCGTGTGTTACATGTCCACATGTTAATATTGTTACATCGAGTAACTGTGTCGGTAATCCGCATATCAAACATTCACTCTTGATTGTTTTATCCATGAATCTACAAAAGACAATAAACTTTGACTATGCAAATAAAACACATATACATTTGATCGTTTATTTGAACAAAACTTTGTTTCTTTGCTTAATTAACTCTTTGGCATGGGTTTCACGGCGTTGTATGTTGTAATTACATTCGTGTATACCACATCAGGTTGTTGTGTCTGAGGTTGGCTTGTTTGCTTCGTAGGTGGTTTGTAGCCAGAATCTAGAACAAAATTCGATCCGAAGGAGAATGCTTTTTGTTGAGCAACCACTTGCGCATTTGTTTGAAACTTGCTTCCAAATGCAAATACGTTGCCTGTGTTTGATTGCTTTGACTTGTATGAATCGTCGTGGTTGTTTGCTCTTTCGTTTGCAGCGGCGGAAATGTATGCAATCAACTGTGTACGTTCCTCTTTACTGTCACAGAGCGGATTCTTGATCTTGTCCCGGATCTGTTTCATGGCAAGTGAACATGTTTTGCAATCAGCGATTGCACTTGTGCGCAAGTAGTATTTCTCTATCTTGTCTTCAATTGATTTCATGATTTCTTGAGTTCCATGTGAGACCACGGTAGACCAGTTGTTGCAAACAGCTTCCATGCATTCTGTCCAGAGTATTCTGATCATCTGCTCTTCTATGTCGTGATTTTGTATTGTTTCGTTGATGTAGTCAGTTTGTGTCCGTTTGATAACGAATGCGACTCTATCTGTAACAGGGGCCGTTATGAAACCGCCAATGATTGGCCTATAGATGAGGTTGATATGAGCAAGCACATGGTTGTAATCCCCATAGTGGTATCCTGTGACATCAGACAACTTGGCTGCGAATGAATCGAAGCACCCAACCGAGAAATCAAATACAAAGTTCTTCTCTTCATCAGCGAAAATCGATCCAATGTCAACTGCACCCTTTAGAACTTTACCACGGACTTCTCCAGGAGCAACAAACGTAGTGGGATCGTCCATGTGAATCTGACCTGACTTGAGTGTCTGGTATATTTCATTGCACTTGGCTCCTCTGCATATGTCGATGGTAAGTTTGACATCTGTTGCAACAGTTGAAACCAAGCCACCGATGCATCCTGACATCATTACAGATATGTTTTGCTGGTTCTCGATGTAGTGATAGACTCCTCCCTGGCTGGCTTTCGATATTGATTTAAGGTATGCAGCATCATGGTCCTTGCCAACACCAAACGTGTAGATTGGATAGCATCTCTCTTCCTGTTTAAAGTCCACCCACTTTCGGATTGCACCCTCGTCCTTTATTCCTGAATACGGAATACCATCAGTGAAGAGTATAACGATAGGCAGGCGTATGCGATGGAGAGAAGATTGACTTTGGTTATTCATGATATCATACAACTGTTTGTCCTCTGCCATGATCCTCTTATGAACGTAGTCCAATGCCTCACTGATATTCGTTCCTCCAGCTGGTTGGATAGTTTCTACAATTTGATGGTATGACGGATTGGAGCACAAGTCAGGTTGGAAAACCTGTTTGACACGGTCATCGAATGTATCAATCGAAAGTATCACATTGTCGTTGTTGGTGAGGATCTCTGGAATGGTGTGAAGGAATTGCTTTACGTAACTCATCTTGTTCTCGTCTCCCATCGAGCCTGAATTGTCCACCAGAAGATAGATCCTAAGCGGAGCCGTTACCGTGCTAGATACTCCCTTGATTTTCGCCATGTTCAAGCAACCATCCGTGAGAGCGAGCGTTTTGCTGAGAGCGAAGCATGATTGTACTGCAGTTAAACTCAAGGTATGAGTATTAGGTAACACATTGTCTACTGGGTAAGGTACAAATTGGTGGGTTGGATTGACTTGTTGTTGTTGTTGTATGATTTGAGGTGTGTTCTAGAGTCATGTTAATATAACATATATGATATTATACTTACGTTAAGTTTTACAATATTGTTCAGTTTAGGAGCGACAATAATTGCCTTTGGTTTCTCTTCTTCTTCATACGTTGATACTGATGTCATCCAATTCCACATTGTCGTATTGTTTTAGTTTGTTGTATTTGGTTATTTTGTAATTTGATAAATTGAAATGAATTGTGATAAGTACAATCTTTTGTCCTGTAGTGCAGTGTAGCGGTAATATTTTTCAGTGACAATTAAAATAAGAAAAATCTTGAGAACAACGTTCTCGCTCGTGTACCGCTGACCGGGCGTTATGACTGTCAAGAGCGACAAAGTTGTAATCTGATAATTAATACTTTCAGCTTTGGTGTTGCTACCGCGCGAAAATCGACAAGATACAAGAAAACCAGATCATTACACGAAATATGAAAAACTGTTTAATCAATAAAAAATATACAATAAACAACGTCGTGTAAACGTACAGTTTAGTTACCCCCATATAAATTGATATCTTATATATCATATGTTAAGGAATAAGTGACTGACCAAAAGTTGAGACCCGCATAAAAATGCAATCGTCATAGTAACGAGATGAATCTCCCAGAAAATTCATATACTTTTCAGTCAAGGTTGTTAAGCTGACCACGGGTATTTATCGGGAAGTCAACGTTACTATGTTGACTTAAACTTCCAAGAATTTTCTGGGAGATTCATCTCGTTACTATGACGATTGCATTTTTATGCGGGTCTCAACTTTTGGTCAGTCACTTATTCCTTAACATATGATATATAAGATATCAATTTATATGGGGGTCAGCAAAACGTGTTCATTGCACACAAGTGTGTTATTACATTATTACACAACCTTTGTATTATTTTTGATAAAGTCCCACAATGGAAACTTTGTCGTAGGCCGACCTTTGTCGGTTAAAAGTTTATTTTCATTTCACAATCAAACAATGTCTGAAGTTGCTACTGTATTTTTCTTTCTATTGCTTGTCGTTATATGGGTTATGTTTTTCACTTGTCAGAAAGAACAAGTAGATGGATATCCAACGTATAGAATGAGCGCTCAAGACCAACAATCATTAAATGACCTAGCTGCAACTATTAAAGCACGAGAAGACAAATACCTCAAAAAGGGTGGAGATGCTAGCGGAGCATATTTTGCTAGCGTTAAAATGTTATGGACATGCGAAAGATGTGGTGCCGAGTTAGTGTCAACAGCAAATCAGAATGACACTGTATGTGACTGTGGAGGACATTACGTCAACGAAGTATAGAATGTAACCCAATAAACATATTTAGTATTTTTAACTAGGTGTATTTTTTTGTAAAGGTTTTTTTTTATTCGGATATGGATACAAACGGTAATATGAGTTATATAACATTAACATATTAGGATATGCGATTATTATTGATCAGTCATTTAGAAGAAAAGATTACAAGTATGTTTGGTTACAGTTGTTTATCATAAGAGTGCGTTTGCAACTTTTTCCAGACAAATTGTACCATGATGAGTGCAACGCAATATGTGATTACCTCACACGAGAACATGAAGGAATATTTGCTACACATCGCGGAACTACATCATTAGATGAATATGAAACAATGAAACAAGAGCGTTCCTTACACTTTGTTATGGCGCTCAGTATCTCTGCTATACAAGAACCAAAAACAGGAAAGAAATGGACAGAGGCATTGGATGCAATGTTCCAGTTTATCAGCCGCCAGAACATGCTTGAGATGTTCCAACATGCAGAATTTGTCAGAGAGAGAACTAAAAGCTGGAACAGTCCGCTTTTCGGTGACTATCAAAAGGAATATGGCTATATCAAAAACGTTTACAAAACAAACCTAATCGAACACGAAGATGGTATCACAGACGAAAGGCTGTTTGGACTTCAAACTTACATCAGGGAAAACACTACAGGGAATGTAACAGATTACTCACACCTGCAATGAAATAAGATCTGACAAGTTTTTTTTATTATATTGTGTCTGTTTAAAACTGTATTTTGAGTGTTTGATAACTTATACACGGCAGCATTTTCATATGTATTCCGAAATATTTTTTTACATTGTTGTTGTTGCCTCATATGTTGGATATATAATATATTCGATATATGGTTTTTGGAGCCAAGTTTTAGAGAGCTATAACAGAGACAGAGGTAGACCCCAACGTGTTTATCAAGAACCAACCGCTGGAGAAAAGCAACAAGAGAAAGATTATGAAGAAAGAGAGGCTAGATACAGAAAAAAGAGTCGAAATTGGCTTGCTATACATTTTTACGGTCGAGGAATGTTATGGTCATGCAACAGATGTGACTTGGCAATAGCGTCAGACCCACCAGACGATCCTACGTGCACATGTGGTGGTACACTTTCAAATGACTGAATAACGACAGTGTAATAAAGCAATTAAAATGTGACAAATTTTATTTTTGTTTGAGTGTGGTTTAGACTACGATTTGAGTGTTGGTAACTTTGGATTTGTGTGATTTCTTGTGGGAGGGTGTGTCAACAGCCATGCTATCAGTTGGCTTTGTTGAAGCTGTTTTCGCTGCCTTGGCTGCCTTAGCAGCTTCGCGTTCCTCTTTACGCTTTTCTTTCTCGCGTTGGAGTGTAGCACGCTTTTCAGCTGCTTGTTTCTTTTTCTCTTTAAGGACTTCAGCCTTTTGTTCCTTGGAAAGTGCAGAAAACTTGGCTCGTTCTCTGATCTTTGCCATCTTTTTGTCTCTCAAAGATCTGTCTTCAGCTTCTATTATCTCATCGAATACTGGTCGAAGATCGGACGATCCGTTCAAAGCGGATATCAAATCACATCCCTTAAGCCCTTCTCTTGTGAAGTCTGTAACCCAGTTCTTGGTGCTTTCAGCTTGTTCAAAATATCTAACCATCAAAGCCTCGACGGCGTGTTGTGCTAGTTCAACAGCACCCTTTGACAGACGATAGTTTTGGTTGTCTTTCCATGCGTGACTAACCAAAATACGCTTAAATGGGCTCTTTCTGATACACAGTTTTGTATCATTTTGTGCCTTCTTAACCTGGGAAGCTGCCTTGGAACCAGGTTTTGCATGTCTTGTTCTCTTCTTCTTAGACTTGTCATCAGAGTTAGACTCAGTTTGGGCTGCTTCGGTATCTGTCACTTGCTCTTCAGTGGCTGCTGCGGATTTCTTGCTCTTGCTAGGCATGTTTTTTGTGTGTGTGTGTTAAGTTATATTTTTGTTCTGGCACAGTTTGAAGTTGTTACTGTTGAGATGATATAGCTTTGGTTCGTTTATTTTGTTTACGAAATGTTTCTTCTCTTTTTGGAATACCGGTGTGTTTCTTGTGATGTGACCCTGTGATTGCACAGCAAAGAAACAGTTTTGTGGAGTTTGTAAGAAAAAAGGTTGAAACAAAAGACAAAAAGGAATAACTGTGGCATTGGACACGGTGTTCACGTTACTGTTTTATTTTTAACGTGCTTCTTCTCCACAGCTGTAATGCTATGGATGCAGCGTTTTATGGTCTCTTCTTCGTACAGCGGCTTGATTTTGTTTAATCTGAACTTTTGTATGTCCGTAAGTGCGTCTTCATATGCATCTTCACGAGGCTGGTTATCGTCACTGCTGCTCTCGCTCATATCTCTTACTCTGTCTGTTCTGGTGACGCCTCTTGCCTTTTGTACGTGTATTTGCATTGATTGCATGTTGTTGTTCCTATCGTGTATGGTATCGAAATAGAGAAACAGTCCAGATGAGTTCCTTAGTACATTTTGCCTTAGCGAGTTGCAAGCCGTGACAGCAGATATGTCTCCTGAAACAATTGCTAAATCGACTGTTGGCACCGCTTCGCTCACATAGTCTGATACAACATCATCAACACTATCAAATAACAGAACATCCACGAAATTTGGGTCAAAGCTCGTCGCAAGGCTGTATATGGCATCGTTTAATGTGATGACGTGATCAAGTGGTTCAGGTATTTGGTTATCCTTATCAGAAGTGGTACTCTTATCAGCTATTGTTCCCTTGGCCATCTTTCTTGTCAGTTCTTCAGTTTCTTTTGATTCCTTTGTAACTTCAATTACGTCATCATCCTCGTCCTCAGAAGAGGAAAAGTTGTCTGATTTGTTACTAAACGCCAGTTTTGATTTCTTCGCTGACTGATCAGATTGTGTAGCTGAAACTTTAGGTTTTTCTGTTTCTTTTGATTTGTTGAGCAAATTGTTAACTCTGAAGAATGCAGACGGTGAGTAATCCTGAGAGTGCACACAATTTCCAAGTCCAAGTCCGTATATCGCGCTTGCATGTTTATAGACAATACAGAGATGCACTCTAATGTTTGGTTTGGCAGTGTAAATGTGTTCGAGTATCAACCGTTCGAATATAAGCGGGTCTCTCCATCGTGCTGAAGTCGGATCAACAACAGAAACAATGCACATATCGGAATGTGAGTCTCTATGTGAAACAAATCTGCCGACCCAGGTTTTCACTGACTGCCTTATTGTGTAGAGCATCTGCGGGCTTCCTGTCCATATCATGTGTTCTCTTGAGAATCCAAACAGTGTTTCGTTCGTTATTTTTTCAGTTTGTGACAAGTCTTGTATCTTGTCAAGTTTTGATAAGCAAAGTATGCGATTTGATTTTGACTTCTCAATTGCTGTTACCAGGAACCTGTCTCTTTGTGGCCTGAGCAGTGGATCGTGGATGCACATAACACGCCTTCCGTTCGTGGATGCATTTCTGCTTGCAGATAGAGGTATTGAAGGCGTCATAATTGTTGCACACGTTACGTTGTTTGTATCGACTCCAGTGATTATCTTCTTAGCAGATAGGTTTTTCATTATCCGTTTCCTATGGCTTCCAGCTTTGATCAAATCAACATTGTGCAGTAGTGTCCTTCCTTGAGAGTTGACATGCATTTCAGCAACTGTTAACATGAACACTCCACAACTTGAAAAGTCTGGTTGTTTGGTATGATACAGCTTCCGCTGAAGTAGTGTCCAAGGAGCATTAACTAGTAGTGGCACATTGTTCACAACTCCGTACATGTTAAATAGCATACGTATGTGGTCCACGGTTGTCATATTACGATATTCAGATATGTGGAATTGCTTCTCATCGAATGAATCATATAATAATATCATTCGCGATGGGATTATAATGACTGCCAAAATCCAGTGTATGTTGTCGACATTGATAGGTATTATCCACCGTTTCAGGGATTCGATATGTGCTTCGTCTCGTAGTTTTTTGCATAACTTTGTTAGTTTATCGGTTAAGCCAAGTCGAAAGTATTTTTCCACTAGCGTAAGAAGAAACGAGTCTGAACAATAAACGCCGTTAGAAGAAACTCCATTGCCCGTCGAATTAGCATGTTCGTTAAGCAATTTGATATAGTCATTAATTGTCTCGTCGTTCAGCCAATCATCGAATTCCATTCTAATTGTATGTTACGACAAAATGTTAAACAAAATGTACGTTTCCCGTCTGATATGCTTGCGACAAACTAAATAAACAAATAAAATATTTGCAACACGTTCTCGGCACAACGAAAAATGACGTTCCGCGGATGTTTGACCAGGAGCTACAGGGGAAACTTGTAACTTGACAGAGTGTAAAAAGGCATACAATATCCTGAAAGACTAATTTGATGCATAAAAAACGGTATTTTGTTGTAATTTCATTTAATCAACGTTTCTTTCGGGTTGTTTTATCCGGTTGTACAGCCGTTGGTGAAAGCTTGGAAGCAACTTGTCCCATTAGGTCTGCAACACATTTCCTTTGTTCGTTTGTAAGCTGAATCCAAAACGCTCTGGGCATGTCCGTAGCATGAACAAAGTAATGGATATGATCAAATCTTCCACGTTGGTTTTGTGGTACAGATTTAAACATTTCCTCGAATGCCTTCTTTCCAGGTCCTTCCTTAACTGAATAGAATGTATGTGGAACCTCACCGACGGTGATTGGACCAGGTAAAAAAACAATGTTCTCGTTGTTGTAAACTGGTAACTTATCCAATCCAGCAGGTGCGAAATTCTGACGTGTGGCATTGATCAGAAACTGGTCAGCGACCGTGCACCATTCTGGATGTTTTGCATGTTGTTTTTCTTGACACTGTGTACTACAGTACACAGAGGCACACTTATGACAGTGAATCTTGTTGTCAGGTACGAGGTTACCACATGTTTGACACACCATGTCCATACCACGTGGCTTGTATACCTTCCTTTGTGGTTGTGCATTTTCCTGTGATGTATCCATAAGCTCGTTGTGTTTTACAAATGTGTTCAATGGCAATGTGTGTTTTTATTTCAGTTGTTTATTTCTTGTATACATACCAAACTTAAAAAGAAATGTACACAATCACATTACAACATGTCTCTTTCTCTTGTTATCAGGGTTTACGTGAGCTGAATAGCGCTTTGCTGATGTAGCATAACGGAAATATGTATTAGGCTGTTGATCCTCATCACTATCATCTATTCGTACAAAGAATATGGGAAAGAAAACGTCCTTGTTTAGGTTTTCAGCAAACTTTACACCAACGTCTATGTTGTCCGTGAATTCATTGTGAATATTACATCTGCCAGTGATGATGTTCTTTGTTACGCGTATGAGTTTCTCTTCGTCTGCATATCCATCCTTTGGTACTGCTACGTTAAAGGTAACAGCTCCCACTTTGTGAACCCACGCAAATAAAAACGGTATTTTTTCCTCAAGATAACCATTTGTGATGGCAGACAGATCTACATTCTCAAGACCATCTTCAAGTTTGTCATACCCAATGCTGTTAACAGCATCCTCTATGGCTTTGGCAATGTTATTTATTAGCCTGGCACGTGTTGCCTGTTTTTCAGTTGTGCACTGTTCCATTTCGTTAAAGAAAAGATCCATATGTCAAACTCGTAAAATATTAAATCAAAACAGATGTTTACTTTAAAATAGTTTATCAAAAAGTATGTGTTATCCCGATGTTACATAGGTTCAAGTTCGTTGTTATATTGGACATTTTTCAATAAGGTTCTCAATGTCTGGTATTTGTTTACCAGATATTTTAACTACATCTGAACCACTTAGAGCGTCGGTGTATGTATTTGGTTTCTGTCCCTGTGGCGACCACCGTTTGCAGCATGTGTACTCGTCAAGTTTTCCCATAACAGGGTAGCATGACTCCGTATCACGATTGTAATATGTGCATGTCCCACACCTGATACCCAAGCGTTTTGTGTTTTTTGAGTAAATCGAATATGGTTTAAACTTCTCTGGTGGATCACATGAGAACCCAGCCTCAGCCTTTGTTAGGCGCTGACCCTTTTGTAGTTTCTGTGTGGCTTCAGCACCTGATAACGATTCTGTTGGTAGTTCACCATTAAAGGATTGTTCATCACATGTGGCTTCCGGTTCAATATCCCCTTCCACTCTTGAACAGGTATTTGTTTTTGCATTAAAGAAGACACATGTTCCACACGCAAAACCTGTATTTGGAGATCTGATACGTTGTGGTATCTCTGATTTACTAACATATCCAGCCTCGGCTTTTGTTAGTTTACGTGTTTTTTGCATTTTAAAGCAACTGCAACTTGATAATGCGTTTTACATGCACACATTTGCGTTAGTTTATAACATTGAAAAAATGTCATCTCCAGGTGAAGATGATGATGAGACAGTAACGTCAGGACCCGTTTCAAAAAAGATACCTGCACTTGCTCCTGCACATTCTGTTAACCTTAAGCGTTATGTTGGGCGCTGGTTTCAAATTGCATTTCTCAAGAGTGAGCTCAACTGGTTCCAATCTGACAAAGCAAGAAATGTGCGAGCTGATTACAGTTTAAAGGGCAAAAACGGTGACAAGCTGACTATAGTGAACTATGAAGAAGTACCAGCAGACACAGGGCGTGCGCGTGAAATATCTGTTAACCAAGTTAGCGGAACAGCTTCAATTGTCAACCCACCAGACAATTCAATACTGAGTGTCAAGTTCAATGTCCAACAAGAAGACGCATCACATGGCACCAGTAGTGAATATTGGATTCTGTATGTTTCACCCACAGCTGGTTCTGATTATGTGCCATACCAAGAGGCAATAGTTGGTGAACCGTCGCGAACGTTTATGTGGATACTTTCCAGGAGCAAATCACTGAGCGAGACACGCTACAAGGAGCTTATTGATTATGCAGTTGATCATCTTGGATATTCAAGAACAAAACTGTCAAACAACATGGTAATT
>Ga0207660_10000062_pt1 | contig 56397 bp, 48 predicted proteins | sample KBSC73BmetaG_FD_184335 | JGI IMG/M metagenome (GOLD analysis project Ga0207660, IMG submission 184335) | Corn rhizosphere microbial communities from Kellogg Biological Station, Michigan, USA - KBS C7-3B metaG (SPAdes) (version 2) | ecosystem: Host-associated > Plants > Roots > Rhizosphere ... | reverse complement strand
CTCGGTCACCTAGCCGGAGCTCGGCGAAGCCATCGCGGCCTTTCTCATGGCGTAGGAAAAGGGGCGCCCGGAGACGCCCCTCTCATTTGGTATCAGGTCATTCTCAGCTGTTGTTCGCGGAGCTTGTACCCATGCCGCCGCTGTGAGCACCGAGGCTGGCGTTCCCGCCGCCGGTTTCGCTCATGCCGCGGCTTGTGCCGCCGGAGCTGCGTCCGCGCGAACCGTTTGTGGAGCGCGATGCGGTGGCGGAGCGCGTGCCGGACGCCGAGCGCGATCCCGCGCCTGAACGGCTGGACGTCGTCCCGGCTGACGTCAGACCGGCAGTGTCGTCCATGGCCGTGGAGTCGCCGTTGCTCCGCATGCTGTCGGTCCACTCGCCGATCTGGTCGCTGAGGTTGCTGAGCTGCTGGCTGATCTGGCTCCGCCTCGACCACAGGAAAAGGCCCGCGGCCGCCGCACCGGCTGCAGCCGCCGCCGCGGCGAACGGGCGCTCGCGAACCAGCTCCGTCACACCCCAGTCACTGTATTGGTTGCGGCCTGTCGGATTGTTGTTGCGGCCGCCTCGACTATTACCTCTCGGCATAAACTTCCTCCTCTCAAATTGTTTCGCTCTCAATCCAATGACAACGATTGAAAGCGCCCGCTGTTCGCCCGAGCGGGGGCGCGCAGCGGCGAGGGGAGGCGGGCCAGCGGCCAGCCGTCAGGCGGTCTCGAGCTGGTCCAGCATATGCTCGGCGCTGGAGGCGCGATATTCGCCCGGCGCCTCGACGTTGAGCTGCTCGACGGTGCCGTCGTCGACGATCATCGAATAGCGCTGCGAACGCTCGCCGAGACCGAACTTGCTTCCGTCCATGGTCAGTCCAATCGCCTTGGCGAAGTCGCCGTTGCCGTCGGCCAGCATGATGATGTCGTCGCTCCCGTCGCGCTTGCCCCAGGCAGCCATGACGAACGGATCGTTGACCGAGATGCACGCAATCTCGTCGATGCCCTTGTCCTTCAGCTCCTTGGCCTTGTCGACGTAGGATGGCAGGTGCCGTGCCGAGCAGGTCGGGGTGAACGCTCCCGGCACCGCGAACAGCGCGACGCGCTTGCCCTTGAAGAAGTCGCCGGTGGTGGTGGGCTTCGGTCCGTCCGAAGTCGCAATCGTGATCGGAACGTCGGGGAGCCGCTCGCCCGCTTCAATGGTCATGGAATATCTCCTTCGCGTCAGCTGAGACGGCAGATAGGCTCGGCGGAAAGGCGTCTCAAGCCTTGCCCGCCGCGCGGCGGCGTCCCATTGTCGTTTCGATGGTCGCGCAGCCGAACTTCCTCTCCGGCAAGCTGCTGCTGGCGATGCCGGGAATGGCCGATCCGCGGTTCGAGCGGGCTGTGATTGCGATGTGCGTCCATGACGAGAATGGCGCCGTTGGGGTCGGCATCGGGCACAAGCGCGCCGGAATCACTTTCCGTGGCCTCCTTCGGCAGCTCGACATCGATCCGGGCCAAGCGCCCGACTGCGCGGTGCATCACGGCGGACCGGTCGAGCCGGGCCGCGGCTTCGTCCTGCATTCAACCGACTGGGGTGGGCAGGACAGCATCCAGGTCAACGGCGCCGACGGTCAGATCTTCGCGATGACCGGCACGATCGACGTACTGAGGGCGATTGCCGAAGGAAGGGGACCTTCCCGCTGGATCGCGGCGCTCGGCTACGCCGGTTGGGGCGAGGGCCAGCTCGACGAGGAAATGACGCGCCACGGCTGGTTCGCGGCGCGTGCCGATGCCGCTATCCTCTTCGACAGGCCTACCGACGAGCGCTGGGCGGCGGCGTTCAAGGCCGAGGGCATCGACCCGCGCCTCCTGGCCAATGAGACGGGGGCGGCTTGAAAATCGACCGATGTTGCACAACAGACCTGACCGATGGTCCCGGCAGTCTACATCATCGACGATTTCCTCAAGGACGCGGAAGCGGTCCGTGAGCGCGCCCTTCGATTGACCTACACCGGCAAGGGGAATTATCCGGGACGCGATTCCGTCGAGAGGCTGGCGATCGACGGTCTGGACGACGGCGTATCGTCGATCATGCGGCAGCGGTTTCGGGCGCAATCGGGCGAAGAGTTTTCGCATGCCCGCTGCCGGCTGACGCTTGCGTCGGACGACCAGATTCCGGGCATCCATGTCGATCCCAGCAATCTTTCGGGGATTCTGTATCTGAGCCGGCCCGAGGACTGCGCCGGCGGGACGGAATTCTTCCGTCATCGGCGCACCGGCACCGATCACATGCCCATGAGCCCCGACGAACTCACCGGACTCGGCTACTCATCGTACAAGGAAATGCACCGCGACCTCATCGTGAAGGAGGGGCACGACCGGTCCAAATGGGACCACACAATGACCGTCCCGATGCGTTTCAACCGGTTGGTGCTGCTGCAACCCCACTACTGGCACACCTCCGGCCCGGGTTTCGGCGACAGCGTCGTCAACGGCCGCCTCGTCTATCTCATGTTCTTCGCTTGCGTCCGCTGAGCTCCACCTCCTCCCTGAAATGGCGGAGCGACATATAAAGCTTTCTTTATATCTGCCCCTGAGCTAGGGGCCGCTGAGTTTTCGACGGCCGTTCGGGCCGAACAACCTGAGCTTGGAGATTTGTGACGTGGCGACGCAGGCTGAAACGCGCTTCAACGACTATGTCGTCAAGGACCTCGGACTTGCCGATTTCGGGCGCAAGGAAATCGAGATCGCCGAGACCGAGATGCCCGGTCTGATGGCGCTTCGCGAAGAATTCGGAGCCTCCAAGCCGTTGAGCGGGGCACGGATCACCGGCTCGCTGCACATGACCATCCAGACGGCGGTGTTGATCGAGACGCTGATCCAGCTCGGCGCAGAGGTGCGGTGGGCAAGCTGCAATATCTTCTCGACCCAGGACCATGCGGCGGCCGCGATCGCCGCCCGCGACATCCCCGTCTTCGCGGTGAAAGGCGAGACGCTCGAGGATTACTGGAATTACGTGTGTCGGATTTTCGATTGGGGCCGCGAGACGACCGCCAACATGATCCTCGACGATGGCGGCGACGCGACGATGTTCGTGCTGTGGGGCCACCGCGTCGAGCAGGGCGAGGAGCTGTTCGCTCCGTCGAACGAGGAAGAGGAGATCTTCTGCGCGACGCTCAAGCGGTTCGTCGCGGAGCGGCCGGGCTACCTCACGAAGACGGTTGAGAACATCAAGGGTGTGTCGGAAGAGACGACGACCGGTGTCCACCGGCTGTATGACCTTGCAAAGCAGGGGAAGCTTCCGTTCCCCGCGATCAACGTCAACGATAGCGTCACCAAGTCGAAGTTCGACAATCTTTACGGCTGCCGAGAGAGCCTGGTCGACGCCATTCGCCGCGCGACGGACGTGATGCTTGCCGGCAAGGTCGCGTGCGTCGCTGGCTTCGGCGACGTGGGCAAGGGATCGGCGGCGTCGCTGCGCAATGGCGGCGCCCGGGTGATCGTCACCGAGATCGACCCCATCTGCGCGCTCCAGGCGGCGATGGAGGGTTACGAAGTCGTGACGATGGAGGACGCGACCAAACGCGCCGACATTTTCGTGACCGCCACCGGAAATATGGACGTCATCACGCTCGACCATATGCGGCAGATGAAGAACATGGCGATCGTCGCGAACATCGGCCACTTCGACAGCGAGATTCAGATCGGCGCTCTGGCAAACTTCAAATGGACCGAGATCAAGCCGCAGGTTGACGAAGTCGAGTTTCCGGACGGCAAGAAGATCATCGTGTTGTCGAAGGGGCGTCTCGTGAACCTGGGTAACGCTACCGGACACCCTAGCTTCGTCATGAGTTCGTCCTTCACGAACCAGGTGCTCGCGCAGATCGAGCTGTTCACCAAGGGCGGTCAGTACAAGAACGAGGTCTATGTGTTGCCGAAACGCCTCGATGAGAAGGTCGCGCGGCTCCATCTCGACAAGCTCGGCGTCAGGCTCACCACGCTGACGGACAAGCAGGCGGCCTATATCGGCGTCTCCACGGCCGGGCCTTTCAAGCCGGACCACTACCGCTACTGACGCGCGCCGTGGGTAAGTGTCGGGCAGGCCACAGGACCTGAATGTTGCATTAATGTGACAGGCGGCTGCGTTTTGGGTTTCATTTTCAATTAGCTGGTTCCCTTTTGGTCGTTGTTCCAGCACCGTTTGGCGGGGAACATCCGACAACTATTCCGAGGGGACCTGCGAGCCATGCGCCGATTTACTCCGTTCATCATGTCCACCGCTTCGGTTGTGGCGCTTGCCGCGACGCCGGCATACGCCGCGCAGCCGAGCACTCCGACTCCTCCGACGGCGGCGACGACGCCTCTGCCCGATCAGTCGAATCCGCCTCCGTGCCCCCCAGGCACCGTGTCGACGAATGGCAGTTGCGTGACGGGCCAAGTGACGACGGCGACGGGTGCGCCGGCCAACGAGAGCAATTCGAACGCGATCGTCGTCACCGGTTCGCGCATCCAGCGTCCCAACCTCGAATCGCCGGTGCCGATCACGTCGGTGACCCAGCAGGAGCTGACGAACCAGGGGCAGGTCAACGTTGGCGACGCGCTCAACGACCTTCCCGCGCTGCGCTCGACCTTTAGCCAGCAGAACTCGGGCCGCTTCATCGGCACCGCCGGTCAGAACTTCCTCGACCTTCGCGGTCTCGGCACGGCCCGCACGCTGGTGCTGGTTGACGGCCGCCGCTTCATCACCGGTTCGCCGGGTGTGTTCGACGTCGACGTCGACGCCATCCCGCAGGACCTCATCGACCGAATCGACGTCGTGACCGGCGGCGAATCGGCCGTTTACGGTTCGGACGCGGTCGCCGGCGTCGTCAACTTCGTGCTCAAGAAGAGCTTCGACGGCTTCCGCATCCGCGGCCAGGCCGGCGAATCGAAATATGGCGATCGCCCGGTCGATTTCATTTCGACGACGATCGGCACGAACTTCGCGGACGGCCGCGGCAATATCGCGGTCAACGCGGAATATACGCACGCCGGTGAACTCTACTTCCGCGATCGTGCGCATTTCGCGAACGTTTGCGGATTCGAGCCGACGGGAACCAACAACCCGACGAACGTCTTCAAATGCGGCCTCCGCAACCCGTTCGTCACGAACGGCGGCCAGGTGGCGCTGCTGACCTGCAGCGGGCGCGGTCTCACCTTCGACCCGACTGGCGCACTTCTCATCACGCCGCCTGCGACTGAATCGTTCATCTGCAACGGCGGCACGGTCGTCAGCGACAATCCGCTGGTCGGCTCGACTCTGCGTGAGACGGGCGACCTCGCGATCGGCCAGGACCGTATCGGCGGCACGCTACTCGGGCACTTCGACGTATCGGATGCGTTCAAGCCGTTCGTCCAGGGCACGTTCGTCCACCAGATCGCGCACCAGGAGTTCCAGCCGACCTTCTTCGTGGGTGATCTTCATACCTTCTTCGAAGCGTCGTTCGGCGCCAACGTGCCGAGCCTGACCTGCGACAACGGCTTCCTGAATGCGCAGAACCTGGGAATCCTGGAAGGCTTTGGTGTCTGCTCGGCGCCCGACCCGCAAACTGGGCTCTCATCGGGCGTCATCCCGATTGACCGCTTCAACGTCGACATGGGCGCGCGCATCGAGCGTGACGTTCGTACAACCTATCGCATCGTTGCGGGCGTGACCGGCGACTTCAACAACGACTGGCACTACGAAGTCTCCTTCAACTACGGCCATACCCACCAGGACAACCAGCAGAACAACGACCTGTTCGTGCAGAATCCTGACGGCAGCCCGGGACCCTTCGCGCTCGCCGTCGACGCGGTCGCGGTCCTGAACGGCGCAATCGTCGCGCCGGGCACCCCGGGTTCGACCATCGAATGTCGCTCTACGCTGACAAATCCGAGCAACGGCTGCGTTCCGCTCGACCTGTTCGGCGAAGGGCGGATGAGCCAGGCGGCGATCAACTTCGTCAACCGCCGGTCGGACCTGTTCCAGAACGCGACCCAGCAGGACTTCCTCGCCTTCATGAGCGGCGATAGTGCGAAATGGTTCTCGCTTCCGGGCGGACCGGTCGGGTTCTCGGTCGGCGTCGAGCATCGGCGCGAGACGGCGGAAATCCACGCCGATCCGATCAGCTCGGTTCCGGGCGACACCTTCTTCAACGCCTTCCCGGAATTCGCTCCGCCGGCCTTCGTGGTCAACGAGGCTTACGGAGAGCTCAACCTGCCGATCCTCAAGGATCTGCCGGGCATCCACGAGTTCACGGTTTCGGGCGCGGCGCGTTACTCGCACTACAATACGTCGGCGGGCAACACCTTCGCCTGGAACGCGAACGCGATCTACTCGCCGTTCCGCGATCTCAGGCTGCGCGCGAACTACTCGAAGTCGGTGCGCGTGCCGACGTTGAGCGACCTGTTCACGCCGTCGACGGTGGACTTCGCGTTCATTGCCGACCCGTGCGAGCAGATCGGTTCGAACAACATCACGCTCGGCCCGAACCGCGCTGCGAACTGCGCCGCGCTCGGCGTTCCGACGACACTCCTGCCAGGCAATCCGTGCATCGACGCGAACCACCCGGTGAACAGTCCCTTCATCAACTGCTTCGCCGACAAGTTCACGCTGCAGGTCAGCGATCAGGGCAACCCGACGCTGAAGGCGGAAACCGGTCGGAGCATCACCCTTGGTGGTGTCTACACGCCGCACTTCCTCCCGGGCTTCAGCCTGAGCGTCGACTATTTCGACATCAAGGTGTCGAACCTCATCGCCCAGCTGGGCGCACAGACGCTGGTCAACCAGTGCGTCGACTCTTCGTCGATCAACAACTCGTTCTGTCCGTTCATCTTCCCGCGTGACCAGTTCGGAAACTTCGCGTCACCGGCGCTTATCCAGACGAGCTTCAACTTCGCGAAGCAGATCTCGCGCGGCATCGACTTCGATCTTTCCTACCGTCACACGTTCGCGAACGGGAACCGGCTGAACATCCGCGGCATCGCCACGGATACGGTCAACCGTACCAACTTCACGGATATCCTTCATCCGGAGCTGGGCAATCGTATCCTCAGCGAGCTCGGCGATCCGCACTTCGCCGGAACGCTGATCACCGGTTACGGGATCGGCAAGTTCGATCTGCAGTGGACGATGCGGTATATCGGTTCGATGACGGACTTTCCGTTCGAAGACACGCACCAGTTCCCGCCGGCGTGCCTCAACGGCAAGTGTCCGCCGTTCGCTCCGAACATCGCGGATCGCGGACACATCAACACCGGCTCCGTCATGTACCATGACATCCGGGTCAACTACACGATCCACAAGTACCAGTTCTACGCAGGTATCGATAACCTGTTTAACCGCCTCCCGCCGCTCGGTCTGACCGGCAGTGGCGCTGGGTCGGGTATCTACAGCAACTTCGGCCGCTTCTTCTATGCGGGCGCGGTTCTCGACCTGAAGTAAGCAACTGGCGTCGCGCCCGAGCCAATGGGGCGACGATAGAGAAAGAGGGGCGGGAGGCTGATCGGCTTCCCGCCCTTTCTTTTGGGTTAGTCTTGGCTCTATGAAATCTCCTCGGAGGGGCGGCGGGCGGCACAGATGGGCGCTCTCGGCACGACAGGTCTGATCATCGCGGCGCTTGCCATCCTGTGGCTTGCGGTCGCTATTGGCCTGTCGCTCCTTGCCGCGCGCCGCTTCCGCCTTGCCGAGAGCGTACTCGGCGCCGCGCGGACCAATGCGACCTTGCTCGATGTTTCGCCGGCGCGGCCGCTGCTTGTGAGAAGCGACAGGTCCATTGAGACAGACCCCCGTCTGCTTCGCGAGCTGGGACTCGAGTCGCCGCCGAAAAGCCTCGCCGGGCTGAATGCGGGGGGGAATGGCATCCTTCCCGAGGACCTTGCTCGCCTGAGCGAAGACGTCGCGGCGGCCGCTGCCTCGGCCTCGCGTGTCGCGACAAAAGTGCGGCTGGCAGGCTCGTCACGCGTGTTCGAGGTCCGCGGCGGCCCGGCACCGGCGCCGGAGCCGTCCGGCACGTTGCTGCTCTGGTTCTTCGACACGAGTACCGGCGCGGAAGAGCGCGCGAAGCTCGAGCTCCGGCTTCGCCAGACCGAGACCGCGCTCAATTCCCTGACTCACCTCATCGAAGCAGCGCCATTCCCGATGTGGTACCGCGGACCCGATTTAAAGCTGGGTCTCGTCAACAGCGCGTTCGTTCATGCTGTCGAAGGGCGCGACGCCCACGATGTCATCGAGCGGTCTGCCGAGTTGGTCGATGCGCAGGGCGAGGACAGCGGGATCGCCACTGCGCGACAGGCGCAGCAAGGCGGCCGGATCGTCTCTCGAATGCAGCCGGCAATCATCCACGGCGAGCGGCGCATGCTGCGCATCGTCAACGTCCCTCTGTCCAGCGGTGCGGTGGCGGGCTTCGCGGTCGACGTCCAGGACCTGGAGGACGCGCGCACGGAGCTTGCGCGGCACATGGATTCACAGCGCGAGCTGGCCGACAGGATGACGGCGGGCACCGCCCAGTTCGACGCCGACCGGACGCTGAGCTTCTTCAATCGCCCCTTTGCGGTCATGACTCAGCTCGATCCGGACTGGCTCGGCGAAAGGCCCGAATTCGACCGCGTGATCGACCGAATGCGGGACAATCAGCGACTGCCCGAAGTTCGCGATTTTCCCGCCTGGAAGGAGGAGCGGCGCGCCTGGTTCACGAGCGCTGACGAGGTCGTCGAGGAAGAATGGATGCTTGCCGGCGGCGATCACCTGCGCGTCGTTGCCCAGCCGCTGCCGGACGGTGGGCTCAGGCTGTTCCTCGAGGACCGGACCGAGCAGCTGCGACTCGCTTCGGTACGTGACACGCTGCTGCGGGTGCGCGCGGCGACCTTCGACAATTTGTTCGAAGCGATCAGCGTCTTCGCGAGCGACGGGCGGCTTTACCTGTGGAACCGCCGTTTCCTCGATGACTGGGAACTCGACGAGGAATGGCTTTCGACCCACCCCAGGGTCGACGAGCTGGTCCCGGCGATGGCGCGCAAGCTGGTCAACCCGACGGCTGCCGCGCAAATCCGCGAAATGGTCCGCCAGACCACGAACGAGCGCCAGTCCTCGAACGGGCGGATCTCGATGACGGATGGACGGCACTTCCAGTTCGCCGCCGTTCCGCTGCCTGACGGCAACGCGCTTTTCACGATGGTCGACGTGACCGACTCAAGCCGAATCGAGGCGGCCCTTCGCGAACGCGCCGAGGCGCTCGAGGAAGCCGACCGGGTGAAGACCGATTTCGTTGCGAACATGAGCTACGAGCTGAGGACCCCGCTGACGTCGATCGGTGGTTTCGGAGAGCTCCTCGCCGGCGGCTATGCCGGAGACCTCAGCGCCAAGGCGAAGGACTATGTCGCCGCGATCCTCGAATCGGTCGAGCGCCTGTCCAAGCTGATCAACGATGTGCTCGACCTCACGACCGGGGACGCGCGCGGCGTTGCGCTGGAAAAGGAGCGAGTCGACATCGCCGGGCTTTGCCGCGCCGCGGTCGATACGGCCAAACGCCGCGCGGCGGAAAAGGCGCAGAAGCTCGAGGTCGAGATCTCGCCGTCGGCCGGCCATGTCTTTGGCGACGCGCGACGCCTGCGCGAGGCGGTCGAGCATGTGCTGCAGAACGCAATCGCATATTCCGACCGAAAGGCCCGGATCGAGCTCATCGCTGACGGCGACAAGAAGCAGGCGGTCATCCGAATCAGCGACAATGGACCGGGGATACCGAGCGAGGACGTTCCCAAGGTCTTCGACCGATTCCACCGGGTGGCCGACCCCGGGTTCCGCGGTGAGGCTGCGCTCGGCCTGGGTCTCCCGCTGACCCGGCAGTTCATCGAAGCGCATGGCGGGACGGTCGAGCTGGACTCCAAGGCCGGCAAGGGCACGACGGTGACCCTGACCATTCCGCGCGGCTCGCGATGATCCTCGCCAGTGAAGCGGACACCGCAGCGTTTGGCGCCCGGCTCGCTTCAATCGCGGCGCCGGGCGATGTGATCACGCTGTCAGGACCGCTGGGAGTGGGCAAGACAGCGCTGGTTCGCGGATTCATCGCCGCGCTCGGCCACCGGGGCGACGTTCCCAGCCCCAGCTTTGCGATCGTTCAGCCCTATGAAGAGCTGGACCCGCCAGTGTGGCACGTCGACTTGTACCGGGTGGAGCGTTCTGGCGAGATGGAGGAGCTCGGCCTCGACTCGGCAGCCGAGGCGGTGCTTCTCATCGAGTGGCCCGAGCGGGCGGGGATCGATGTGTGGCCCGAAGCGCTCGCCCTGTCGCTCGAGTTCGGCAGTGACGACGAGAGAATCTTGACAGCGAAGGTGCCCCCGTCATGGGTTGGGCGATGGCCATTACAATGATGTTTCGCCGATGAAGCCGCCCGCCCATGCCTCTGAATTCCTTGCCTCTTGCGGCTGGGAAGGCGCGGAGATCCTGCCGCTCGCCGGCGACGCCTCGTTCCGCCGCTATTTTCGGGTCGTGAGGGGAGGAAGCACGGCCGTGCTGATGGATGCGCCGCCGCCGCACGAGGACCCGCGGCCGTTCATCGCTGTCGGGGAATGGCTGTTGTCGCGCGGCCTCAGCGCTCCCGAAATTCTCGCCCGCGATCTCGACAAGGGCCTGCTTCTACTGGGCGATTTCGGCGACACCCGATTGCGCGAGTCACTCGACTCCGATCCAGCGCGAGAGCGCGAGCTGTACGAGCGTGCGACCGACGTGCTGGTTCACCTGCATCAGCACCCGCCGATGGCGGGGCTGCCGGTGCACGGCCTCGATCAATGGCTCGAGGAAGTAAAGCTGTTCACCGACTGGTATTGCCCGGCGGTGGGCGCACACGTCGACGTCGAGGCCTATGGGCAGGCGTGGCGCGAAGTGCTTGCGCCGGTCGAAAGCGACGGCCTCGGGCCAGTCACGGTTCTGCGTGATTACCATGCCGAGAACATCATGCTGGTCGAAGGCCGGGCCGGAGTGGCCCACTTCGGCCTGCTCGATTTCCAGGACGCACTGTGTGGGCACCCGGCCTACGACCTCGCCTCCGTGCTCGAAGATGCGCGCCGCGACGTGCCGCCGGAGATCGAACGGGCGATGATCGACCGGTACATGGCCGCGACGGGCCAGGGGGATGCGTTCGAGCGGGCCTATTGGGCGCTTGCCGCGCAGCGCAACACCCGGATCCTGGGAGTCTTCACGCGACTGTGGAAGCGCGACAACAAGCCCGGCTACCGCCGTTTCCAGCCGCGCATGTGGGGTTTGCTCGAACGCGACCTTGCCCAACCTCACCTCGCGCCCCTGCGCAACTGGTTCGACTCCAACATCGCGCCAGAGCACCGCCGCGAGCCGTGGAAGCGCGCCGCATGAGCCAGGCCAAGCGCGCTTTGCGCCTTCGTGCTGAGGTGCCTGCCGAAGTGCCGAAGACGGCGATGATCATGGCCGCTGGACTGGGCAAGCGCATGCGCCCGCTTACCGCGACAAGGCCGAAGCCGCTGATTGAGGTCAGCGGGAAGGCACTCCTGGACCATGTGCTGGAGAAGCTGCGGACGGCGGGCGTCCAAAAGGTCGTCGTCAACGTGCATTATCTCGCGGACGCGCTGGAGGCGCATCTGATGAGCCGCCCGCATGGGCTCGAGGTGATCATCTCCGACGAGCGGGGCCTACTGATGGAAACGGGCGGCGGGCTGGTCAAAGCGGCGCCGCTGATCGACTGCGATCCATTCCTGGCGCTCAACAGCGACAATCTATGGATCGACGGGCCCGCCGACACGCTGAAGTTGCTCGCCTCCCATTGGGACGATTCGAAAATGGACGCGCTGCTGCTTCTCGTGCCGCTCGCGCGTGCGCTCAACCATCAGGGCATGGGAGACTTCCACATGGACCGTGCGGGACGCCTCCGGCGGCGCGAACGCAGCCATGTGGCGCCCTTCGTCTTCACTGGAATCCAAATCGTCTCCAAGCGCCTCTTGCGCGACGCGCCTGGCGGGCCGTTCTCAACCAATCTCTTGTGGGACAGGGCGATCGAGGAAGGCCGCTGTTTCGGCGCCGTCCACCAGGGGCTGTGGTTCGACGTCGGCACCCCCGAATGCATCCAGCTCACGGAAACGGCGCTCGAGAATGTCTGACCCGCGGCGGGTCAGCGTCTATACCATCCCGTCGCACCGCTCGTTCGCCGACGCGCTTGCTGCAGGGCTGATCGCGCGGTTCGGAAAGGACCCGCTCGGGCTAGCGCGGGGGCGAATCCTGCTCCCGAACAACCGCGCGGTTCGTGCGGTCACTGACGCGTTCGTGCGGGCGAGCGGCAATGGCCTGCTGCTGCCCCGGTTGGTTCCGGTGGGTGACCCGGAAATCGACGAGCGCATCGGAGGAGCGCTCGAGCCGATGGGCGACGAGCCGATTGCTCCCGCGATCGACCCGACGGACCGCTTGCTCAAGCTCGCATCGCTCGTTCCGGGCGAAGGCTCGGCGGAAAGCATGCGGCTTGCGGCCGACCTGGCCCGGACCCTCGATGCACTGCTCGTCGAAGAGGTGGACCCGGCGCGCCTCAGGACTGCCGTGGCGGAGACCGACGATCTCGCGCGTCACTGGGCGCACTCGCTCGCGCGGCTGGAGCTGATCTACGAAATTTGGCCAAATCTACTTGCGGAGGACGGCGCAATCGACCTTGCCGAGCGCCGAAACCGCCTGCTTCGTCGCCTGGCGGAGCGGTGGCAAAGCGAGCCGCCGCCCGGGTTCACCGTTGCTGCCGGCATCACGACCGCGGCTCCCGCGGTTGCGGCGCTCCTGCGAAGCGTCGCGCGCATGCCGGAAGGGATGGTCGTGCTCCCCGGCCTGTGGCTCGCGGACATTTTCCCGGACGAAGAATGGGATGCACTCGGCCCGGACGACAATGGCCGGGGGGAAACGGCCCATCCGCAATTTCATCTCAAGCTTCTGCTCGATCGGATCGGGATTGGGCGCGAGGAAGTTCAGCGCTGGCGCTGGTCGGGACGTGCCGCATCGCCGCCAAGTCGCTCCCGAGCCGTAGCGAATGCGATGGCGGCGCCCGGCTTTTCGCATAAATGGGAGACGCTTCGTCCTGCCGAGCGGCGCCTCGGCGGCATTCGTCTCGCGGAGCTTCCCGATGCCGCCGCGGAGGCGCAGGCAATTGCGCTGGCGCTGCGCCAGGCGCTGGAGACCGAGGGGAAGACGGCCGCGCTCGTGACTCCGGACCGCCAACTCGCTCGGCGCGTTTCGGCATTGCTGCAACGCTGGGGCATCCGGGCGGACGACAGCGCGGGAACGCCGCTTTCGCAGGCGGCGCCGGGAACATTGCTCCTGGGCATCGTATCGACCGCAGCGGAGGACCTCGGACCGGTGCCGTTGCTGGCGCTTCTCAAACATCCGCTGGTTGGCGGCGAGGGGGAGGAGCGAGCGGAATGGCTCGAGCAGGTGCGCGCGCTCGACAAGGCATTGAGAGGACCCCGGCCGCCGGCTGGGCTCGCGGGCCTCGACGCGCGCTTTGCGGAAAAGGACTCCGCAGCCGCGTGGAGCGCTGCCCGGGAACGCGTAGCCGCGCTCGCCGGCATCCTCCGTGAGCCCGTGGCGCTATCGAATCTCGCGGCCATGCTCGGCGAGGCTGCGACGAGGCTTGCGGGCGATGCTGCCTGGCGCGGCAGCGACGGGCGCATGGCGGCGGAGCTGATTGCGGAGCTGCAGGGATCGGACGCTGCTGCGCAACTCATCGTTACTGCCGACGATGCACTACCGCTGCTCCGCCAGCTACTCGAGGGACGGGCGGTTCGACCGCCTTACGGTGGGCACCCGCGGATCTTCATCTGGGGCCTGCTCGAAGCGCGCCTGCAACGCGCCGACCTGGTCGTGCTCGGCGGGTTGAACGAAGGCGTATGGCCCGCGCTTCCAGCACCGGATCCGTGGCTTCCGTCCAAGGTTCGAGCGATCCTTGGAATGCCGACGCTCGAGTTTCGAATCGGCCTTGCAGCGCATGATTTCGCAAGCGCGCTCGGCGCTCCCGAAATACTGATTACTCGGGCGAGGCGCGACAGCCGGTCGCCGACGATTGCATCGCGCTTCCTCCTCCGGCTCGACGCGATCACCGGCGGGCTGCCGCGCGACCGCGTGCTCGAGCGGATTACGAGCGCGCTCGATAATCCCGGACCGCCCGCGCCGGCTCACCGACCGGCGCCAGCGCCGCCGGCGGAACAGCGGCCGAAGGACATTTGGGTGACGCAGGTCGATCGCCTGAAAGCCGACCCGTTCGCTTTCTACGCCAACGCCATGTTGAGGCTGCGCCTGCTGGACCCGGTCGATGCGGACTATTCGGCGAGATGGAAGGGCGACGAGGTCCACAAGGTCTTCGAAGCCTGGCTGCAACATGACGAGTGCCACCCGGACAAGCTTCGCGCGCGGGCCGAGCGGCTGCTCGCCGACGAAGCGATCCACCCGATGCTCCGAGCCTTGTGGGCGCCGCGGCTGTTGGAAGCGATCGACTGGATCGCCGATATGGAACGCAGCAATCGCGCCGCAGGCCGGAGACCATTGCGCGCGGAGATCAGCGGCGAAGCAGTGCTCGCGGGCATTGCCGTTCATGGCCGGGCGGATCGGATCGACCGGCTACCGGATGGGGCCCTTGCAATCGTCGACTACAAGACGGGCAAGCCACCGGCAAAGAAGGCGATCGACGCCGGTTTCGCACTCCAGCTCGGCCTGCTCGGCCTGATCGGCCGCGCCGGCGGGTTCGAGGGGGTGAACGGCGAACCCGAGGCCTTCGAATATTGGTCCCTGATCCGCGACCGCGGCGGCTTCGGCAAATGCGTGCGCGCCGACAAGGATATGGAGCAGGGCGAGTTCCTCGCCCACGCCTTTCGCAACTTCGCCGAGGCCGCCGAGAAATGGTTGAACGGCACGGAGCCGTTCACGGCCAAGCTCAACCCCGCCTACGCCCCTTATGGCGATTACGACCAGCTGATGCGGCTGGAGGAATGGTACGGCCGCAAATGAGCCTAGCTGCGCGGCTTCTTCTTGACCTTGGAGGCGTAAAGCAGAGCGGCAACGATCGCCGCGGAGCCTATGCCAACGGCCACGCCCGCTTTCACCAGCTTCGTCCGCCGCTCTTCGCTTGCCTTGTCGCTGTCGTCGCTCATGGCGCCTCATCTATGGCGTTCGGCGCAGCTTTGGAAGCCGCATGAGCGCGCGCTTCTCCTTGCTCCCGCAGCTCGAGGGAGAGCAGGCGCTTGCCGCCGATCCCACGGCCCATGCCGCCCTGTCCGCTTCGGCCGGGAGCGGCAAGACGCAGGTGCTCACCGCGCGCGTGTTGCGTCTCTTGCTGCAGGGCGCGCGGCCTGAATCGATCCTGTGCCTGACTTTCACCAAGGCCGCCGCTGCCGAAATGGCCAATCGCATCGGCGCTCGGCTCGCGACGTGGGTTCGGCTTCCCGACAAGCTGCTGAGGAAAGAGCTGTTCGCCCTCAACGAGCGCGACGACCCGCGGACCATGGAGCGGGCGCGCCAGCTGTTCGCGCGCGTGCTGGACTGCGCCGGCGGACTGAAAATCCAGACGATCCATGCGTTCGCCCAATCACTTCTCGCCGCCTTTCCTGCGGAAGCCGGGATTACGCCGGGCTTTCAGCCAATCGAGGGGCGTGCCGAGCAGGAACTGGTGCGGCGCACCCTCGCCGAGCTCATGGCCGACACCGAGGCGCGCGGCGACGGCCAGCTCATCGCCGACGTTCAGTGCCTCAGCCGCCGGTTGGGCGAGGCTGGCGCGGTCGAATATCTCCAGGCCTGCGCGCGCAAGACGGAAGCGATGGAGAAGATCGGGCCGCCGAGCTCGATCGAGCCTTTGCTCCGCCAATTGTTGCATCTGCCTCAAGGCTCGATCGACGATTATCTCGCCGCCCAATGCGCTGATGACGGCTTCGACTGCGACATGCTTCGAGCGATCGCCGGTGCCAATCGCACTTGGGGCACCAGCACGGGCACGAAAATCGTCGACGATATCGAGCGGTGGCTCGCCATGCCGCCATCCGCCCGGGCCGCGGCGCTCCCTGACCTTTCGCTCGTCGTGTTCACGGGCAAGGGCGAGGTCCGCAAGTCGCAGCCAGGGCAGCTCAAGGCCGACCCTGACTACGACCGTCATGTTCAACGGCTGGCGAGCAAGATCGCCGAGCTGTTGCAGGTGCAGCGTGCTTCCCGGCTCGCTTACGACCTGGCGGCCGGGCTTCGCGCCGGGCAGGCCTTTGCCCTCGCTTACACCCGTGCGAAGCGCGCCGCGGGGGTCGCCGATTTCAATGATCTGATCGACTGGACTCGACAGCTGCTCGCACAGCCCGGAATTGGGGACTGGGTCCGCTTCAAGCTCGACCGAGAAATCGACCATGTCCTCGTCGATGAGGCGCAGGACACCAATGCCGCACAATGGGAAATCATCGAGCGGCTGGTCGAAGAATATTTTAGCGGGTCGAGCGAAACGGAGCAGCGGCGCCGCACCCTGTTCATGGTCGGCGACTTCAAACAGGCGATTTTCGGCTTCCAGGGTACCGACCCCCAGCGGTTTCGGGATGCGCGCGCGCATTTCAAGCGCAGGGCAGACGAACTTTCCGAATCCGACGCCGCCACGCCGTTCCGCGAACTGTCCATTGCAGCGAGCTTCCGATCGGCGCAGCCCGTGCTCGACGTCGTGGATTCGGTGATCGCGACGCTTGGGGCGGAAGCGCTGGCCCTCACGCGCCTTCCGTCTCCGCACCGAGCCTTCCATCGCGATCGGCCGGGGCAGGCGGAATTGTGGCAGCCGTTCGCGCCCGAATTCGAAGAGGACAGCGAAGAGGGCGAGGAGACGTGGGTCAGCGTGCGCGCGCGTCAATATGCCGACGCGCTCGCCGAGCGGATTCGCGACCTCGTTGACGAAGCTCCGTATCTGCCGTCGCAGAAACGGCCGCTGACGCCCGGCGACATCCTGGTGCTGGTCCGAAGCCGCGGTGAGCTCGCTTCGCTGATCGTCGCGCGTCTGTTCTCCGCGGGCGTGCCCGTCGCCGGAGTCGACCGCCTTCACCTGCACGAGCCGGTTGCGGTTCAGGACCTTCTCGCGGCTGTGAAGTTCGCGGTCCAGCCGGAGGACGACCTCAGCCTTGCATGCCTTCTCGTTTCACCGTTGATCGGATGGGATCAGGAGCAGCTGCGCGATCTTGCGTTCGGTCGGAAGAGCTCCCTGTGGCGCGAGCTTCGGCAGCGCTCCGCGGACTTTCCGGAAGCGCACCAATCTCTCTCGGAATTGTTGAGAATTGCGGACTTCACCACCCCCTCGATGTTCTTCGAAACGATCCTCTCGGGGCCGATGCAGGGCAGGCGCAAGCTTTACGGGCGACTAGGCATGGCCGCCCGCGATCCGGTCGATGAGCTGATGAACAGCGCGATGGAGTTCGAGCGCAACGAAACCGCGTCGCTGGATCGCTTCCTCGCGTGGTTTTCACGCGGAACCGTCGACGTCCAGCGCGATCCTGGTCAGCCCGGCAACGAGGTTCGGGTGATGACCGTCCACGGAGCAAAGGGGCTCGAAGCGCCGGTCGTGATCCTCGCCGACGCCACGGCCGATCCGTCCCGGCTCGGGCGCACGCCGCTGACGCTCGATGTCCAGATCGAGGGGAATGCCATCGCGCCATTGCTCCGCCCCCGAAAGGACGAGCGGACCACAGCGTTCGAGCAGAAGATCGTCGCCGAAGAGAAGCGCGCGCTCGAGGAGCACTGGCGGCTGCTCTATGTCGCGCTGACCCGCGCTGCCGACCGGCTGGTCGTCGCCGGCGTGGCCCCCAAGCCGAAGAAGGACGGGTCCGAGGCGCGGCCGCTCAACTGCTGGCACGTTGCGGTCGAGCGAGCGATGGCTTCGCTCGGGGCGACGCCGACGGAACATGGGAAATGGGGCACCGGTCTCTTCTACGGCAGCACTCCGCAGGCGAAGGCGAAGGTCAAAGCTGAAAAGCGGTCGCCGCAGGATATCGCCATTCCTCGGTGGGCACTTGCGGCTGCACCGGCCGAGGCGCGTCCGCCGCGGCCGCTTGCGCCGTCAGCAATCGCGGTGGATGACCAGAGCTCGCCGCCGCCGAGCGAGGCAATGCGCGAGGCCGCGCTCCGGGGAACCTGGATCCACCAGCTGCTCGAACGCATGCCCGCCGTTCCGTCCGACCAGCGTGCCGAGGCGGCGGATCGATGGCTCGAGCGAGCGGCCGCCTTGAGCGACCGCGCGGCGCGTGCCGAAATCGTCAACCAGGTCTGCGAGATCATCTCGGATCAGCGCTTCTCGGACCTTTTCGCCGAAGGATCGCTCGGCGAAGCGCCGTTGGCCGCGACATTGCCCGACGGGCGAGTGATCGCTGGGACCGTCGATCGCCTGCTCGTCGGGGACGCGCAGGTTTCCGTCATCGACTTCAAGACTGGCCGCGTGCCCGTCACGGATGGCGACATTCCATCCGGGCATAGGGCACAAATGGAGGCTTACGCCGACGCGCTTCGAGTCATCTTCCCCGGGCGGCGGATCAGCGCATCGCTATTGTACACATCGGGGCCGAAACTCATCGAGCTGATGCCTTGAGTGCTGTCACGGCAACGCCCATATGGCGGTTAGCCTTTCAGGAGAGTCGTTTGCCATGGCCACGAAAACGGTCACCGATCAGAGCTTTTCAACCGACGTTCTCGGCGCGGATCGACCCGTGCTGGTCGATTTCTGGGCGGAATGGTGCGGCCCGTGCCGGATGATCGCGCCCGCGCTCGAGGAGATCGCGAACGACCTTGGCGACAAGGTTACCGTGGCCAAGCTCAACATCGACGAGAATCCGGACATTCCGAGCCGCTACGGCGTCCGCGGAATTCCGACGATGCTGCTGTTCAAGGGTGGCCAGCCGGTCGCCCAGAAGGTCGGAGCGGCACCCCGCAGCCAGATTCAGCAGTGGCTGGAGAGCAATCTCGACATGTCGCAGTCGCAGGCCGGCTGATCAGGCTGGCCGCTCGGTCCCTTCGAGCCCGACGAAGTCGCCCTCAGGCACGCTTGCGAACACCATAGCCGTGTTGAGCGGGCACGTGCGGCAGTGGCACCAGCCGCAGTCGAATGGGTCGCTTTGGAGCTCGTAACGCACGGCTCCGCACAAGCATCCACCGGTCAAACCTGTCATGTCGTTCACGCCCCCTTTAATTGACTACGGCTAGGGCGCTCCTTACATCGCCCGCGACGGTTTCCCGAGAGCGTCGGCGAGAGCTTTTCCGGCCTGCTGAGCGCGCGGATTTTTGAAGGATTTCTTGTGTTCGCCGCAGTGGCAAAAAGCATCTTCGGGTCGGCCAACGACCGCTATGTCCGCGGCCTTGGCAAGTATGTCGACGCCGTCAACGCTCTGGAGCCTTCGATCCAGGCCTTGTCGGACGATGAACTGCGCGCGCAGACGGGAAAGTTTCGCGAACGGCTGGCCAACGGCGAGAAGCTCGACAGCCTGCTTCCCGAGGCATTCGCCACGGTTCGCGAGGCGGCGATCCGAACGCTCGGCCAACGCCACTATGACGTCCAGCTGATCGGCGGAATCGCGCTCCATCGCGGCGAGATCGCCGAAATGAAGACCGGCGAAGGAAAAACGCTGGTCGCGACCCTCGCCGTCTATCTCAACGCGCTCGAAGGCAAGGGCGTCCATGTCGTTACGGTCAATGATTACCTCGCCCGCCGCGACGCCGACTGGATGGGGCAAATCTACCGCTTCCTCGGCATGACGGTCGGCGTGGTCATCCCCAACCTCACCGACGAGGAAAGGCGCGAGGCCTACAACAGCGACATCACCTACGCGACGAACAACGAGCTTGGCTTCGACTACCTGCGCGACAACATGAAATATTCGCGCGAGCAGATGGTCCAGCGGCCATTCAATTTCGCGATCGTCGACGAGGTGGACTCGATCCTTATCGATGAGGCGCGGACTCCGCTGATCATCTCGGGCCCGACCGACGACAAGTCCGAGCTGTACATCGCCGTCGACAAGCTGGTGAAGACATTCCAGCCCGTTGACTACGAACATGACGAGAAGCAGCGGACCGTCGTCCTCACTGAAGAGGGCACCGAGAAGGCCGAGCGGATGCTCGAGGAAGCCGGACTGATCGAAGGCCGCAACCTCTACGACATCGCGAATACCCAGGTGGTCCACCACCTGAACCAGGCGCTCGCCGCCAATGTCCGGTTCAAGAAGGACATCGACTATATCGTCAAGGACGGAAAGGTCGTCATCATCGACGAGTTCACCGGCCGAATGATGGAAGGGCGGCGCTGGTCCGACGGTCTCCACCAGGCGGTGGAGGCGAAGGAGGGGGTGCCGATCGAGCCCGAGAACCAGACGCTCGCCTCAATCACGTTCCAGAACTACTTCCGAATGTACCCGAAGCTCTCGGGCATGACCGGCACGGCAATGACCGAAGCGCCGGAGTTCTTCGACATCTACAAGATGAACGTGGTCGCTATCCCGACCAACGTGCCGGTCAAACGGATCGACGAGGACGATGTCTTCTACAAGACGATGCCGGAGAAGTTCGCCGCGATCACCGAGGAGCTCAAGCAGAAGCAGCAGACCGGCCAGCCAGCGCTGGTCGGGACGATCTCGATCGAGAAGTCGGAGATGTTGTCCGAGTTCCTGGAGAAGGCAGGGGTCAAGCATTCGGTGCTGAATGCCCGCTTCCACGAGCAGGAGGCGCACATCGTCGCCCAGGCGGGCCGCCTCGGCATGGTCACGATCGCCACAAACATGGCCGGCCGCGGCACCGACATCCAGCTCGGCGGCAATGTCGAGTTCCGGATCAACGACGAGCTTGGAAACGTTGAAGACGGGCCCGAGAAGGAGGCCGCGATCGAACGCATCCGCCGCGAAGTCGCGGAGGAAAAGCAGAAGGTGCTCGACGCGGGCGGCCTCTACGTTTTGGGCACCGAGCGTCACGAGAGCCGGCGTATCGACAACCAGCTGCGCGGCCGCTCGGGCCGCCAGGGCGACCCGGGCCTCTCGAAATTCTACCTGAGCCTCGACGACGACCTGTTGCGCATCTTCGGCCCGCAGACGATGTTCTCGCGGCTGATGAACAAGAATCTCGAGGACGGCGAAGCGATCGTCAGCCCTTGGATCAGCAAGGCGATCGAGACCGCACAGAAGAAGGTCGAAGCGCGCAACTACGACATCCGCAAGCAGGTCGTCGAATTCGACGACGTGATGAACGACCAGCGCAAGGTGATCTACGAGCAGCGCGCCGACATCATGGATGCGGAAAGCGTCAGCGACGTGATCAACGACATGCGTTCGGAGACCGCCGCCGCCATCGTCGCCGTGAACTGCCCGGCTGGCACCTATCCCGAGCAGTGGAACATCGACAGCCTGAAGGAGAGCATGGAGGCGGTGTTCGGGCTCGAGCCGCCGATCGACGAGTGGCTTCAGGAAGATTCCGTCGACCCACTGATGATCAGCGAACGGCTGCAGAAGCTGGCCGAGGAGGCGATGACCGCCAAGCTCGAAGGTTTCGACCCGGAGCAATGGGGTTATGTCGAAAAGCAGATCCTCCTTCAGGTCCTCGACCAGCACTGGAAGGAGCATCTCGCGACCCTCGACGCGCTGCGGCAGGTGATCCACCTCAGGAGCTACGCGCAGAAGAAACCGATCGACGAATATAAGCAGGAGGCATTCCTCCTCTTCGAGCGTCTGCTGGTGTCGATCCGCGAAGATGTCACTCAAAGGCTGATGCGCGCGCAGATCCAGCAGGAAGCACCACCCATGCCCGTGCTCCCGGACTTCATCACGCAGCACCTCGATCCATTCTCGGGCGAGGACGATACGGCCGACATCGACGCTTCGACGGGCGCGGTCTTGTCGAGCGTTCCGTTCGGCATCATCCCGCAGCAGCCGCTGCCGCAGGGCGAAGCGCACGGGGGCGTGGTCGAAGCGCCGATCAGCCGCAACGCGCCGTGCCCGTGCGGATCGGGCAAGAAGTATAAGCATTGCCACGGGCAGCTCGCGTAGCTGCCCCCGCCGTGGGGGCGGTCGACCGGGCGGCATTCAGGCGATCCTACCGGCCTGAGGAGGAGCAGGTCGCGAACGAGCGCATCGATCAGGCGCGCCTCGGTCCAGCCGAGCTCGGCGAAGCTACTGCGACGGCCCGAGCGCTGGTAAAAGGCGTTCGCGCGCACAAGCCTTCCGGCGTCGACGCCTTTCTTCAAGCTTACGACCTCGGCTCGGACGAGGGGATTGCGATGATGTGCCTCGCCGAGGCGCTTCTTCGGATTCCCGACGCGCACACCGCCGATGAACTGATCGCCGACAAGCTGGCGGGACCCGACTGGTCGGAAAAGCTCGGCCAATCGGGTTCGGCCTTCGTAAATGCCGCGACCTTCTCGCTTCTGCTGACCGGCAAGGTGCTGGAGGGCGCGCAGGACCGGTCGGACAACTGGAAAGCGGCGCTCGGCCGGGCCGTCGGCCGCCTCGGCGAGCCGGTCGTGCGCACAGCGGTGCGCGAGGCGATGAAGATCCTCGGCCGCAATTTCGTGTTCGGCCGGACGATCGAGGAGGCGCTGCAGCGCGCGAAGCCGGAACGCGCGCGCGGTCTCAGCCACAGCTTCGACATGCTCGGCGAGGCGGCGAAGACCTATGCGGACGCCGAGTGCTACGCACAGGCCTATCGGGGCGCACTCGACGCAATCGCGAAACAGGCTAGCGGCGGCTTCAGGCGCTCACCCGGAATATCGGTGAAGTTGACCGCGCTCGATCCGCGGTTCGAATATGCGCACCGCGAGGAAGCGCTCGCCCGGGTGATCCCCGTCACTCGCAAGCTCGCGCTCCAGGCCGCTAGGGCTGACGTCCATTTCACCATCGACGCTGAAGAAGCCGACCGGCTCGAGCTCCAGCTTGACGTATTCGAAGCGTTGCTCGCCGATGACGAGCTGTTTGCCGATGGCTGGGGCGGCTTGGGAATTGCCATCCAGGCCTATCAGAAGCGCGCCGCGCCCTTGGGCGACTGGGTGATCGAGGCAGCGCGGGCGCACGGCCGCAAGCTGATGGTCCGGCTGGTCAAGGGCGCTTACTGGGATACCGAGATCAAGGCCGCACAGGTTGCCGGGCTGTCCGATTACCCGGTGTTCACACGCAAGGTCGCCACCGACGTTTCCTATCTCGCCTGCGCCAAGAAGCTGCTCAGCGCTCAGGACGTGATCTACCCCGCCTTCGCGACACATAATGCGAACACCATCGGCCAGGTGAAGGCCCTGGCCGGCGCCCGCGAGTTCGAGTTCCAGCGCCTCCACGGCATGGGAGAGGAGCTTTACGAGGAGCTTGCCGCCCTTGAGCGGCATATTGGCGACAAGCCTACACCGGTGCGCATCTACGCGCCGGTCGGAAGCCACAAGGAACTGCTCGCCTATCTCGTCCGACGCCTGCTCGAGAACGGCGCGAATTCCAGCTTCGTCAACCGAATCGCCGACGAGCAGGTTTCGATCGACGAGCTTGTCCGCGATCCCGTCGCCGAGCTCGCTGCGCTAGAGCCCAAGCGCAATCCGAAGATCATCCTTCCGCCTGACCTGTTCGGACCTGGCCGCCGCAACAGCGCCGGGGTCGACCTCAGCGATCCGCTGGTGCGCGAGCCTCTATTGGAGCGACTGAAAGCGCTCGGGGCGCGAAGCTGGACTGCGAAGCCAGGGCTCGGAAAGGGCGCACCCCGGGCCATCGTGTCGCCGTTCGATCACCGGATCACCGTCGGCACCACGTATGAAGCGACCGCCGAAGAAGTCGATCGCATGGTTCGGGCCGCCCATTCGGCCCAGGTCGACTGGGATGCGCTTGGCGGCGAGGCTCGAGCGCGGCTGCTCGAACGTACCGCCGACCTGTATGAGGCCCATTCGGAAGAATTCTTTTCGCTCTGCATTCGTGAAGCGGGGAAGACGTTGCTCGACGCCGTGCTCGAAGTGCGAGAGGCGGTGGATTTTCTGCGCTTCTACGCGTCCGAAGCGCGGCGGCAGTTCACAAGACCGCTGCCGCTTCCCGGACCCACCGGCGAGCAGAACGAGCTTCGTTTGCACGGGCGAGGTGTGATCGCGAGCATTTCCCCGTGGAACTTCCCACTCTCGATCTTCACCGGCCTCACATCCGCGCCGCTGGCTGCCGGCAATACCGTCGTCACCAAGCCTGCCGGGCAAACCCCGCTGATCGGCGCCCTGGCCGTCGAGCTGATGCACCAGGCGGGCATTCCGAAGGACGTGGTGCAGCTCGCACCTGGTTCAGGCCGGATCGTCGGCGGAACGCTTACCGCACATCCACTCCTTGCCGGCGTCGTCTTCACCGGCTCGACCGAAACCGCGCGCACGATCAACCGTACACTGGCCGAGCGCGACGGGCCGATCATTCCGTTCGTTGCGGAAACCGGCGGCCAGAACGCGATGATCGTCGACAGCTCGGCGCTGCCCGAGCAGGTCACCCGCGACGTCATCTCCTCCGCATTCCAGAGCGCGGGCCAGCGCTGTTCGGCGCTGCGAGTCCTCTTTGTGCAGGAAGACGTCGCCGACGGCATGATCAAGATGATCGCAGGGGCCATGGAGGCCCTGAATGTGGGCGATCCGCGAGCCCTTGCGACCGATGTCGGCCCGGTAATCGACAAGGCAGCGAAGAAGCTGCTCGACGAGCATCTCGACTGGCTCGACAAGAATGCGAAGAAGATTTGCCGATTGAACCCGCCGAAGGAGGCGGCGAACGGCTGCTTCGTCGCGCCGGCGCTTTATGAGATCAAATCAGTGACCGAATTGGATCGAGAGAATTTCGGCGCGATCCTCCATGTCATCCGCTTTGCGGCGGATGAGCTCGACAAGGTCGTCGAGGCGATCAACACGACCGGATATGGCCTCACCCTCGGGCTCCAGAGCCGGATCGACACCGTTCGGGACTATGTCGAGGAGCATGCGCGCGTCGGCAATTTCTACGTGAACCGCAACCAGATCGGCGCGGTGGTCGAAAGCCAGCCGTTCGGCGGTGAGGGGTTGAGCGGCACCGGTCCCAAGGCCGGCGGTCCGCATTATGTCGCACGGTTCGCGATCGAGCGGGTGACTTGCATCGACACGACCGCGGCAGGCGGCAACGCCTCTTTAATGGCGTCGATCGAAGGCTAGGCCTTAAGCCGCGTCTACGGCATCGTCCGCGCGACTTTCGAGCCTGAGCTCGTCTTCGAGGTTCTCGCGGTCCCGGCCGATCGTCGCCGTGGCGCAATGCGTGCCGTCGATGAAGTAGCGGGCGACGAAGGATCCGCTCTCGAAATCGCCCTCGCACGTGACGGCGTCCCAGCCGCTCGCACGCCCGACGTAGCGGATTGCGACGCCATATTGCTCGGTCCAGAAGAACGGCGCGGAGTCGAAGCGCTTGCGCTTGCCGAGGATGTTGGCGGCGACCGCCTCCCCCTGCCGTTCGGCGACCACCCAGTGCTCGATCCGTGCGCGCACGCCCGAGATCGGCTCGGGATAAGCGGCGATATCGCCCGCCGCGTAAATGCCCGGCACGCTGGTTTCGAGGAATTCATCGACGACAACGCCGTTATCGACCGATGCTCCGGCGCTCTCGGCAACTGCCGTTCGCGGGCGAACGCCAATGCCGATGACAACGAAATCGCCGGCGATTCGACTGCCATCCGCGAGTGTGACCGCCTCGCCGTCGAAACCGGTCACGACGGAGCTCAGGTGGAAGCGAACACCGTTGCGCTCGTGCAGCGCCTGAAGCTGCTGCCCGACTTCCTTCCCGAACACGCGATCGAGCGGGACTTCCTCGACCGAGACGATGTCGACCTCGACGCCGCGATGCCGGAGCGCCGCCGCGGCTTCGAGCGCGATGAAGCTCGCCCCGATGATCACCGCTGTGGCGCCCGCCCTCGCCTGCTCGATGATCGCGCGCGCGTCAGCGACGGTGCGCAGCGTGTGCGCATTCGGCCGATCGAAACCCGGCACTCGAAGCTGGTTCGGCTCCCCGCCGGTGGCGATCAGCAGCCGGTCGAAAGGCAAGGTTTCGCCAGACGCACAGCGAACCGTGTGGGCGTCGGCATCGATGCTCGTGACTTCGGTTGAAAGCTTCAGATCAATCTTGTTGTCGCGGTACCAGTCCTCGCCGCGGAGCCACAGCCATTCCTCAGGCATGCCGCCGCCGAGGTAATCCTTCGACAGGTTCGGCCGGTCGCACGGCGGGTCCGAATCGGCGCTGAGGATGGTCACGTCACCGCCGAAGCCGAGGCGCCGAAGCTCATGTGCGCAGGCGAGGCCCGCTGCGCCGCCGCCGACGATCACGATCTTGCGAATGTCGGTCTGGACCCGCGGAGGCGCCATCTCGCCTTCAATCTTGTGCCTGACGAACGCCCGATCGCCTTCGACCTCCACCTGCCAGCGGTCCACGGGGTCGAGCGCTGGTGCGCGGAGCGCCGCTCCGGTGCGAAGATCGAAACAAGCGTGGTGGAGCGGACAGCGGACGGTCGTGCGTCCGATCACGCCGTCAGCGAGCGTGCCGCCGTAATGGGTGCAGGTGCCGCCGACCGCGTAGAGCTGCCCGTCGATGTTCGACAGCAGCACCGCGTCGTCCCCGACCCGGCCGCTGATCGTCGTTCCCTGGGGGACCTGAGAAAGCCCGATCCCTTCGGAAAAGTCGGGACCCGTCGCGCTTGCCGCTTCACCCACCTGCTTTTCCTCCTTGGCCCCAATGGTTGGATAGCAAAGAGGCGCGGAAGGTTCCTAGAGCTGAAGTAGATGGCTCCCCGGGCCTGATTCGAACAGGCGGCCGTCCGATTAACAGTCGGATGCTCTACCGCTGAGCTACCGGGGAGCAGCCACGCAGACCAGGCTGCGAAGCAGGCGGGCTAAATAGCGGAGCAGACCTTAAAGGCAAGATAATCCCTCACCCTCCTGCTGCTTCGCAGCATTCCTCCCTCTCCCGCTTGCGGGAGAGGGGCAGGGGTGAGGGTCAGGTCGCGAACTGCTCCATCGCGATCCGCTCGTCGAGCGCATGTTCGGGGTCGAACAGCAAGGTCAGCGACCGGTCGCGGTCGAGCCGGATCTCCACCTTTGCCACGTCGCGGACCTCGGTCTGGTCGGCGACGGCGGAAACGGGCCGATTGTGCGCTTCGAGTATGGTGAGGCGGACTGCGGTGTCGTCGGGCAGGATTGCGCCCGACCACCGGCGCGGGCGGAACGGGCTGATCGGCGTCAGTGCAAGCATCTTGGCCTGCAACGGCAGGATGGGTCCGCGGGCCGAGAGGTTGTAAGCGGTCGAGCCGGCCGGTGTCGCGACCAATACGCCGTCGCAGGCGAGCTCGGGCAAGGCGACGCGGCCGTTCACCGAAATCTCGATTTTCGCCGTCTGCCGAGTCTCCCTCAGCAGCGAGACCTCATTGATCGCTGCGTGGGTGAAGCTCTTGCCGCCCACGGTCGTGGCTTTCATTTCCAGCGGCGCAACACGGATCGCCTTCGCCCGCTCCATCCGCTCGGGCAGCTGGTCGAGCCGCCATTCGTTCATCAGGAAGCCGACGGTGCCCCGGTTCATCCCGAACACCGGGACACAGCGGCGGTTGCCGTCGAGCATCTCGTGCAGCGTGTTGAGCATGAAGCCGTCGCCGCCGAGCGCGACCAGTGCCTCCGCCTCGTCGGCCTCGGCAAAGCCGTATCGGCGACGCAACATCGCGTCGGCGGCCCTCGCCACGTCGGTGTGCGACGAAAGCAGGCCGATGCCCCGGCTCGCCAGGTCCAATGGCGGCTTTCCGCCTGACTGGGGTGCGTCCGCGTTCAACCGTGGCTCCTCGCGCCGTTTCCCGTTCGCGGCAGGATAGGAGAATCGACGCGCGAGGTCACTGTCCCGTTTCGGGCCGCGGCCGATGCAGCCGGTTCCGCGCGCAGAGGTCGGGCGTTAGCGGCAATAGTCATGCTGAAGTGGGACAGCATCAATCCTTGGGGGAGGCGGGCGTCCGATGGGGCAGCTGCGCCCGTCTCCCCCGTCCGTGACCTCATGCTCGAGGCCGTCATTTCGCACGAGCAGGTCGATTTGCTCTTCCAGCCGCTGATCGACGTGGGAAGCGGGGGCATGGTCGGCGCCGAGGCGCTGGCGCGCTCCTCGGTGACTCGGGATGCCGAAAGTCTTTTCGCGAGAGCCGGCTCTGCACGGCTCGCAGAAAGGCTGTCGCGGCTCGTCCAGCGCAAGGCGCTGCGCTGCGCGGCGGTGTGGGAGGGGGCGCTCAGGGACCTCAAAGTCTCGATCAACCTGCTTCCGGCCGACATCAGCCGCTCCGGCTACGAGTGCTGGCTGCTCGACGAGATCGAAGCGGCAGAAATCGATCCGGCGCGAGTGACGCTCGAGATCACGGAAAGCGCGCTGCTTACCGACAGGGAGGGCGTCGCGGCCCGGTTGACGCGGCTTCGCGACGCTGGGCTGCAAATCGCCGTCGACGATCTCGGGACGGGCTATTCCAGCCTCAATTATCTCACCACGCTTCCGCTCGACATGGTCAAGATCGACCGCGGCCTCGTCGCCCATATCGTCGAGCGCGACCGCGACCGGATCGTGGTCCGGACGCTGATCCGCCTGGCGCGCGAACTTGGCCTCGAGGTCGTGGTCGAGGGCGTGGAGACGGCGGACCAGCTTGCGCTGATCAGGGACTGGGGCTGTGGCCTGTACCAGGGCTTCGTCGGCTCGATGCCGCTGACCCATGAAGAACTGACGCACTTCGCCAGCGCGGCCTAGGCAGGGACCATCGGCCGCTGCGCGCCGCGCAGGCGGTCAGGCCGCCTGCTTTTTCTCTCCAGCCGCCACCACTCTGGCCAGCCCGCGTGACAACTGCAGCGCGCCGGTGAGCCGAGCTTCTGCGTTCGGCCAATTGCGCACGATCGTCATCTTGCTGTCGGGCCTGAGCTTCGCGGCACCTTTCAGCCGTTCGATGTAGGAAAGCAGCCCCGAAAGGTCCGGGAAACCGCTGTCGGCAAAGGTGACCACCGCGCCCTTTGGCCCGATATCGAGCTTGGCGATCATCGCCTCGCGGCAGTTGAGCTTCACTTCGACGATCTTCATCAAATTGGCGGTTTCCTCGGGCAGCGGTCCGAAGCGATCGATCAGCTCCGCTGCAAAGGCTTCGATGGCGTTGCGGTCCTCGAGCTCGCCGACCCGGCGATAAAGACCCATGCGGAGATCGAGGTCCGGGACATAATGTTCGGGGATCATGATTGGCGCATCGACGCTGATCTGCGGCGTGAACTCTTCCCGGGACGGGATGCCGCCGGCCTTCTGCTCGACGATCGCATCCTCCAGCATCGACTGGTAGAGCTCGAACCCGACCTCCTTGATATGGCCCGACTGCTCGTCGCCGAGCAGATTCCCGGCGCCGCGGATGTCGAGATCGTGGCTAGCGAGCTGGAAACCCGCGCCGAGATTGTCGAGCTCCGAGAGCACTTGTAGCCGCTTCTGCGCCGTCTCTGTGATCGACCGGTCGGCGGGCATCGTCAGATAGGCATAGGCGCGGGCTTTCGATCGCCCGACGCGGCCGCGCAGCTGGTAGAGTTGGGCGAGGCCGAAGCGGTCGGAGCGATAGACGATCAGCGTGTTGGCGCTCGGGATGTCGAGCCCGCTCTCGACGATCGTCGTCGACAGCAGCACGTCATATTTGCGGTCGTAGAAGGCGCTCATCCGCTCTTCGACCGCGGTTGCGCTCATCTGTCCATGGGCGGTGATGAACTTCACTTCCGGCACCTGCGTGCGCAGCCATTCCTCTATGTCGGGCAGGTCCGCGACCCGCGGCACGACGAAGAAGCTTTGACCGCCGCGGAAATGCTCGCGAAGCAGCGCCTCGCGCAGCACCACGCCGTCGAAGGGGGTGACGTAGGTCCGGACGGCGAGCCGGTCCACCGGGGGAGTCTGGATGACGGAAAGCTCGCGAAGGCCGCTCATCGCCATCTGCAGCGTCCGCGGGATGGGCGTGGCGGTCAGAGTCAGCACGTGCACGTCGTTCTTCAGCGCCTTCAGCCGCTCCTTGTGCGCGACTCCGAAATGCTGTTCCTCGTCCACGATGACGAGCCCGAGGCGCTTGAACTGGATCGACTTCGCAAGGATCGCGTGGGTCCCGATGACGATGTCGATCTTGCCGTCGGCCAGCCACTCCCTGGTGCGCTTCGCCTCGGCGGAGGGTACGAGCCGGGAAAGGCGCCCGATTTCGAGAGGGTAACCGTGGAATCGCTCGACGAAGTTCGCGTAATGCTGGCGCGCGAGGAGTGTCGTCGGGCAGACGAGCGCCACCTGCTTTCCTGACATGGCCATGACGAAGGCGGCGCGAAGCGCAACCTCGGTCTTGCCGAAACCGACATCGCCGCACACCAGCCGGTCCATCGGCTTTCCGGCTTCCAGATCCTGCAGCACGTCGGCGATGGCCCGGTCCTGGTCCTCGGTTTCCTCGTACGGGAAGCGGTCAACGAACGCGGGATAGCCGGCGTCCGGCTCGGCAATCACGCCGGGGCGCGTGGCGCGTACTGCGGCCAGCTTGATGAGCTCACCCGCGATCTCGCGGATGCGCTCCTTCATCCGCGCCTTGCGCCGCTGCCATGCTTCGCCGCCGAGGCTGTCGAGGCTCACTCCCTCGCTCTCGCTGCCGTAGCGGCTCAGGAGCTCGATATTCTCGACGGGGACGTAGAGCTTGTCGCCGCGTGCATATTCGAGCGCTACGCAATCGTGCGGGACCTTGCTGACCGGGATCTGGGTCAGCCCTTCGTAGCGCCCGATCCCGTGGTCTGCGTGGACCACGAGGTCGCCGGGCGAAAGCGTCGCCAGCTCTTCCAGGAACGCCGAGGCGGCCTTGCGCTTCTTGCGCCGACGGACGAGCCGGTCGCCGAGCATGTCCTGCTCGGTGAGTACGGCGACCTCGGGCGTCGTGAAGCCGTGGTCGAGTGGAAGCACCAGCAGCGCCGGCTGGGACTTGGCACCGAGCGCCTCTTGCCAGCTGTCGGCGAGCTTCTGCGCCTTGATTCCATGCTCTTCGAGAAGGCCGGCAAGGCGCTCACGCGCACCGCGCGTGTAGCTTGCGAGCACCACCTTGTGACCGCTGCGCCTCAGATCGCCGACATGCTTCGCGACCGATTCGTAGACATTCGCTTGCTGCGCCCGCTCCGGCGCGAAATCGCGCGCGGGCTCGACTCCGAAGTCGATGATGCGGTCCGATTCCGGCTCGTGAAACGGCGAGGCGAGATGGATTGGCCGGTCGGCTTCGAAGCCTTCCCATTCCGCCTTCGAAAGATAGAGCCCCTCCGGCTCCAGCGGCCGATAGCTCCCCGCCTGCGATTCCATCGCGCGCAGGCGGTTCTGGTAATAATCCTCGGTCGCTTCCAGCCGGCCATCGATCGCCTGATCGGCAGCGGAGTCGCGGATCACGATATCGCTCTCGCGCAGATGGTCGAACAAGGTTGCGAGCCGCTCTTCGAGCAGCGGCAGCCAGTGTTCCATGCCGCTCATTCGTCGACCGTCGGACAACGCCTGGTAGAGTGGGTCTTGGGTCGCGGTCGCGCCGAATTTTTCGCGATAGGCTGAACGGAAGCGCTTGATGCTCTCGGCATCGAGCAGCGCTTCCGATGCAGGCATCAGCAGGAATGCGTCGGTCTTGTCGGTCGATCGCTGGTCGGTCGGATCGAACCGGCGCAGGCTGTCGATCTCGTCGCCGAAGAAATCGAGCCGCAGGGCCATTTCCTCGCCCGCCGGGAACAGGTCGATCAGCGACCCGCGGACGGCATATTCGCCATGCTCGGCAACGGTATCGACGCGCTGGTAGCCGAGCGCATTGAGTTGTCCGACCAGCTTCTCGCGTTCGAGCTGCTCGCCCTCCACGATGCGCCGCGTCAGCTGGCGCACGCGGAACGGCGTCAACAGCCGCTGCGACGCGGCGCTTGCCGTGGCCACCAGCAGCTGCGGCTTGTCCCGACTAACCTGCAATGCCGCGAGCGTTGCGAGGCGTTCGGCCATTACCCGCAGCGCAGGGGAGGCCCGGTCGTAAGGCAGGCAATCCCAGCCCGGCAGCGTGAGGACCTCGACCTCTGGGGCGAAAAGCGGGACCGTCTCGGCGAGCGCGCGCATCGCCGCTTCGTCCGCGACGATCGCGACGCCTCGACCACCCGTTCCGGTGCCATGCGCCGCCCGCGCCAGATCGGCCGCAAGCCAGGGCAGGAAGCCGGACGGAACGCCGGCGAGAGTCAGCGGCTGATTGGCGCGAACCACGCGCTGAAGCGGCTCCGTCATCGGCTGATCCGGATATAATCGAGCTTCTTCAGCGCCTCGACCATCGTGCCCGCGAACCGATCCGGCGGCTCGGCGGTTCCGTGCGCCCAGGCCATGATGTCCACGTCCTGCTCCTCGAGCATCGCCTCGAACAGCGCGCATTCCTCGGGACCCCAGCGCTGATGGTGCGCGTCGAAAAAGCCGCCGACGAGCATGTCGGCTTCCCTGGTGCCGCGATGATGGGCGCGCCAAGCGAGGCGCTTCAGTTCCGGGCTGGAAGGCATGGGGATCATGTAATGAGAGTCTCCGCTCATTGCGAGCGGCGAGACTCGCGCTAACAACCGTCCATGCGCCCCGACATCCTCAATCCGCTGTTCACCGAGGTGGAAGCGCTGAAGGGCGTCGGGCCGCAGGTGTCGAAGCAGCTGAAGAAGCTCGGGATCGAACGCGTCGTCGACCTGCTCTACCACCTGCCGACCGGCGCCATCGAGCGGATCGAGGCGCCGGCGGCCAATCCTGCGCTGCTCGGCCGCAATGTGATCCTTGAGCTGACGCCGTTCGAGACGCGCGAGAGCCGTTCCGGCCGAGGGCCCACCCGCATCTTCGCCACCGACTCCGAAGGCAATGCGATCAGCCTCGTCTATTTCAACAATCCCGGCTGGGCGAAGCGCACGCTGCCGCAGGGCCAGAAGCGGATCGTGTCGGGCAAGCTCGAGCAATATGGCGACGAGTGGCAGATCATCCATCCGGAGCTCGCGGAGCCGGGCAAGGGACCGCCGCCACTGATCCGCGAACCGGTCTATCCGCTCACGGAAGGCCTCACCAACCGCCGCCTTGGCGAGCTGGTTCGCGAAGCGCTCGATCGAGCGCCGGAGCTTCCCGAATGGATCGAGCCGTCGCTTGCGGCGCGGGAATGTTGGAGCGCCTGGCGTCCATCGCTCGCGCTGATTCATCGCGAGCCGGGATCCGAAGATGCTCGGCGCCGGCTCGCCTATGATGAAATCTTCGCCAACCAGCTGGCCCTGCTGCTGCTTCGTCAGTCGCAGCGGCGTCACCGCACGGTGCAGCTACCCGGCACCGGCGAGCTGATCCGCAGGCTTCAGCTGCCGTATCAACTGACCGACGCCCAACGCCGCGTCATCCGCGAAATCCGTGGTGACATGGCGCAGATGACGCCAATGCTGCGCCTGCTCCAGGGCGACGTCGGCTCCGGCAAGACCCTGGTGGCCGTGGCGGCGATGCTGACGGCGGTCGAAAGCGGTGCGCAGGCGGCACTTCTCGCACCGACGGAAATCCTCGCGCGCCAGCACCACGCGACGCTGCTCGGTCAGCTTGACAGCCGCGGCGTCCGCGTCGCGATCCTCACCGGCCGCGAGAAGGGCCGAGCGCGCGACAGCGTCCTGATGGGGCTCGCCGACGGCTCGATTGATGTGCTCGTCGGCACGCACGCGATCTTTCAGGAGAAGGTAGCCTACAAGCAGCTCGGCCTTGCGGTGATCGACGAGCAGCACCGGTTCGGCGTGTCGCAGCGGCTGCTGCTCGCGTCCAAGGCCGAGCATCCGCCGCACCTGCTGGTCATGACCGCGACTCCGATCCCGCGGACGCTGACGCTCACCCAATATGGCGAGATGGACGTCAGCCGCATTGATGAAATGCCCCCGGGCCGGACGCCCGTCGAAACGCGCGTGATCAGCGAGGAGAAGCTGCCCGACGTCATCAATGGCCTTGGGCGGCATATCAGCGCGGGCGGGCAGGCCTATTGGGTCTGCCCGCTGGTGGAAGAGAGCGAAAAGAGCGATGCGGCTGCTGCCGAGGAGCGGGCGCGCGTGCTCAAGATTCGCTTCGGCGAAGACAGGGTCGGGCTGGTGCACGGACGCATGAAGGGAGCCGACAAGGACGCCGTAATGGAGCGCTTCGCCTCCGGCGATCTCGCGGTGCTCGTCGCGACGACTGTCATTGAGGTCGGCGTCGACGTGCCCAATGCGACCCTAATGGTCGTCGAGGGAGCGGAGCGCTTCGGGTTGGCGCAGCTCCACCAGCTGCGGGGCCGAGTCGGCCGGGGACGCGGAAAGAGCACCTGCCTCCTGATTCGCGGGCAAAGCCTGACCGACGTGGGCCGTGCGCGCCTGTCGCTGATGCGCGAGACCGGCGACGGCTTCCGCATCGCCGAGGAGGATTTGCGGCTGCGCGGACCCGGCGAGATCCTCGGCACGCGGCAGTCGGGCGAAGAGATGTTCCGCGCCGCCACGCCCGAGGACGTCGAAGTCCTGGCGCCCGTGGCGCAGAGCGACGCCCAGCTCCTCATCGACCGCGACGGTGGGCTCTCGGGTGAGCGCGGGAAGGCCGCCCGAATTTGCCTTTACCTGTTCGAGCGCGATCAGGCGGTCGGACTGATCAGGAGCGGCTGATGCACCCAGTCAGTCGACTCCGACCGGTGGAGCGGCCTGGACCCGGGGCGTTGACAGGCAGTTGCCGAGATTAGTTCTCGCCTCCAGCATGTCGCGTCTCACGAAAGCGGGATCGAGGTTGAGGTTCAATGTTTCCACGTGAGCAAGCGTAAAGCGCGCTTCCCTGGCGATTGCGTTATTGTCCAGTCGAAGGGCTTCGACGGCGTCAATCTCTTGAAGCTTTTCCGCTGTTTCGATCGCACCGCCGCTTCTTGGCAGGGCGCGAAGATGCCCCAGATCGGCGAGCTCCTTGTCGGCAATCCGCTGCATGTCGGGCACAACCTCATACGCGATCCGATATCCGAGCATGCGTTGGTGCGGCATGTGGGAGGCGACGTCGGATGCCGTTGCCGCTTCGCGCGCCAGCGAATCCCAAGTCCGTTTCGGGAGCCAAAAGGAGTCGATCAGTTTGCCGCTCCGTGCTCGGTCGCCGCTCTCGACGGCGGCGCGGATCGCATCCAGCCGCATGGCAATGCAGTCGTGCGCGGCCAAACGCACATAGGCTTGCGGCCCGTCTCCGGCGCTAAGCTCGTTGTTCATATCGGCGACCGCGGCGCCCACCTTGTCGTGCCAGTCGATCGACTGGACCGCCTGTTCCGCGAGAAGCGCGGTGAGCACGCCGAGCACGATGATGCCCCACTCCTTGAAGAGCTCGCGCCAGTTGGCGACCAGCTTCGGCTTGTGCACCTCCATCCGCGTCCCCCCAAAACCGAGCTATCTCACCAGCAACGCGTGTCTCTTCTTGCCCAGGCTCAGCTTCAGCGGCTCTGCGGCGGCGGTCAGCATCAGTGTCGGATCGTTCACGGCAATATCGTCGAGTCGGACCGCGCCTTCGGCAATCTTGCGTTTGGCTTCCTTATGCGACGCCGTGAAGCCGAGCGCCGTCAGCGCATGGGCGATGTTCATGCCTTCGCCCAGCGAGAGCGTCGGCAGATCCTCGCCCATGCCGCCGCCGGCGAAGGTGGCTTCGGCGGTCTGCCGAGCCGTGTCCGCCGCTTCACGCCCGTGGAGCAGGCCCGTGGCCTCAGTCGCCAGAACGATCTTCGCCTGATTGATCTCGGCGCCCTCCAGGCTTTCGAGCTTGCCGATGTCCTCGAGCGGGAGATCCGTGAACAGCTTAAGGAACTTGCCCACGTCAGCGTCTTGCGTGTTCCGCCAGAACTGCCAGTAATCGTAGGGGCTTAGAAGTTCGTCGCTCAGCCACACCGCGCCCTGAGCAGTCTTGCCCATCTTCGCCCCGTCGGCAGTCGTGATGAGCGGAGTCGTGACGCCATAAAGGTCGTTTCCGTCGATCCGGCGCGTCAGCTCGATCCCGTTGACGATATTGCCCCATTGGTCCGATCCGCCGAGCTGGAGTCGGCAGCCGACCCGCCGCGACAGCTCGAGGAAATCGTAGGCTTGGAGGATCATGTAGTTGAACTCGAGGAAGGTCAGCGGCTGCTCGCGGTCGAGCCGCAGCCGAACGCTGTCGAATGTCAGCATGCGGTTGATGGTGAAATGCCGGCCGACCTCCCGGAGGAACGGAATATATTCGAGGCTGTCGAGCCACTCGGCATTGTTGACCATGATCGCGTCCGAAGGGCCGTCGCCGAACGTCAGGAACTTCGAGAAGACGCTGCGAATGCTCGCGATGTTCGCGTCAATCTTCTCGCCGGGCAGAAGCTGGCGCCCTTCGTCCTTGCCCGAAGGATCTCCGACCTTCGTCGTCCCGCCGCCCATCAGCACGATCGGCTTGTGCCCGGATTGCTGAAGCCGACGCAGGAGCATGATTGAAACGAGATTGCCGACATGGAGGCTGGGCGCCGTCGCGTCGAAGCCGATGTAGCCGGGCACCACCTGCCGCTCGGCCAGCGCGTCGAGAGCCGCCGGATCGGTCACCTGGTGGATATAGCCGCGCTCGTCGAGCAGCCGCATGAGAGAAGAGCGGTAGGAACTCATCACTGCCGCTTAGCGTCTCGCTTTGCGCGCTGCTACTGCATCCCCATGCAATTGAATCTCGTCCCGCACCCGACGACACTGCCCGCCGACCCGCTTTTCAAGGTCTGGGCGACGGTCGATCATGCGGCATCGCTCGGTCCCATCGCGACGACGAATATCTGGTTCGGCGTCAGCGCGCCCGCTGAACGGTTCGTGATCCCGGCCTTGACCGAGCCCTGGCGCGCCGACGAGCTGTGGCGCACCACCTGCTTCGAAGCCTTTCTCGGTCCCGCCGGAGAGAAGAATTACCGCGAGTGGAACTTCGCCCCGCGCGGCAATTGGGCGGCTTACGATTTCTCGGACTACCGCCAAGACATGGAGAAGGCCGACGTTCGCTCGCCGCCTTACATCCGGATGGAGGACAATTTCACCTGGTGGACGGTAGGCGCGACCATCGCGGTGGAGGCCGAAACGCGGTGGAACCTCGGGCTTTCCGCAGTGCTCGAGGAGAAGGACGGGACCAGGTCCTACTGGGCGCTGGCGCATTCGCCGGAAAAGCCGGATTTCCACGCGCGCGATTGCTTCGTCGCGACGCTTCCTTAGAGACGAGCCATGACCCTCTTCGGCATCGATCGGCTCCTCGCCGACCCTGAGCTCCGGCGCCCGCTCGAAGGCAAACGCATCGCCTTGCTCGCTCATCCGGCATCGGTCACGCGCGACCTCACGCATAGCCTCGACGCACTAGCCGCCACGGGGCTCAAGCTGACCGCGGCGTTCGGGCCGCAGCATGGGCTCCGCGGCGACAAGCAGGACAATATGGTGGAGTCCGACGACTTCACCGATCCCGTCCACGGAATCCCGGTTTTCAGCCTATACGGCGAAGTCAGGCGTCCAAGTGGTCAGTCGATGGGGACATTCGACACGATCCTCATCGACCTGCAGGATCTTGGCTGCCGGATATACACGTTCATCACGACGCTTCTCTACGTGCTCGAAGCGGCCGCCGAGCATGGCAAGGGCGTCTGGGTGCTCGACCGGCCGAACCCCGCGGGACGGCCGGTCGAAGGCTTGTCCCTACGCCCCGGCTGGGAGAGCTTCGTCGGGGCCGGGCCCATCCCGATGCGCCACGGATTGACGCTCGGCGAGCTCGGCAAATGGTTCGTCGACCACTTCCGGCTCGACGTCGACTATCGGGTCATCGAAATGGAGGGTTGGCGCCCGGGCGAGGAGCCCGGCTTCGGCTGGCCGCCGGACCGCGTCTGGATCAATCCAAGCCCCAATGCCGCCAACCTCAACATGGCGCGCGATTACGCCGGCACTGTGATGCTCGAAGGAACGACTCTGAGCGAGGGCAGGGGCACCACCCGCCCGCTCGAGCTGTTCGGCGCCCCCGAACTCGAGCCGCTCCGAATCATGGCGGAAATGGAGGCGCTCGCGCCTGAATGGCTCGCCGGCTGCAGGCTTCGCGACGTTACCTTCCAGCCGACCTTCCACAAGCATGTCGGCGAGATGTGCCGCGGCCTCTTCATCCACGCCGAAGGTCCGTTCTACGACCATGGGGCGTTCAAGCCGTGGCGGCTTCAGGCGCTCGCGTTCAAGGCGATCCGCCACCTTTACCCCCACTACGAGCTGTGGCGCGATTTCCCCTACGAATATGTGTTCGATAAGCTCGCCATCGACGTCATCAACGGCTCGACGTTGCTTAGGGAATGGGTCGACGACCCGAGCGCGGCCCCGGGCGACCTCGACGGGCTGACGATCCCCGACGAGCGCGCTTGGGAGGCGGAACGCAGGCGATTGCTCATCTACGGAGCTTGATCGAACGCCGACCGGATCATCCCGATCTTCGACGTCTGGCGGCCCGAGATCGAGCTGGAGGAACGCTGCGCGATTACCGCCTTGTTCGAGGCTGTCGATAGCTATGGGTGCGAATCTCCGCCGGTTGGTTAACGAAGAAGTAGGGGGTTGCTCGTATCCCGCTCTTCGAATTCAGTGGGGAAACGGGACTGGTCAATGGCCACTGCGGGGATTGAAGAAGTCACCGAAAATGCGATCCGGGCGGTTGCGCGCGATTGCGGTTCGCTGTCGATGGAGTGCAGCGACGTTGCCGGATATGTGAAAGGCGTCGGCGAGCGCATCGGCGAGCATATGAAGATGCTCGATCAGCTCGAGGAAGTGACGACGCGGCTGATGAGCGATCAGGCGCGCGTCTCGGACTCGACCGACGAGGCCCGGCTGCTCTCCGAGCAGGCCAAGGCCAAGCTCGAAGCGGGCCGAGAAGCCATCGAAGGCACAATCGAGGGATTCAAGGGCCTGACCGAACTCGTCGTCCAGCTCGGCGAGCGGATGGCCGGCTTCGCCTCCGCGATGAACCAGGTGCAGTCCGTCTCTTCGACCATCGAAACGATCGCCCGCAAGACCAACATGCTCGCCCTCAACGCGACCATCGAAGCGGCGCGCGCCGGCGACGCCGGACGCAGCTTCGCGGTCGTCGCCGCCGAGGTGAAGAAGCTCGCGCACGACACCCGCGCTGCGACCAGCCAGATCGCCTCCACAATCGGTGAGCTCACGCGCGAGGCGGGGGCGGTCACGACGGAGATCAAGACCGGCGTCGAACGCAGCCGCGCGGCTCAATCCGGGTTCGGGACGATCAGCGACACCGTCCGCGAAGTGAGCGAGATCGTCGGCATGGTCGACCGCCAGACCGAAGGCATCGCCCACTCGACCAGCATGATCCAGACCAGCGTAGACCGGGTGAAGGCGGGCCTTACCGAATTCGCCGGCGACGCTCGCGCCAACGGCAGCGAGCTGATGACCGCGCAAAAGCGGCTGAACCATCTCGAGATGCTGTCGAACACGATGCTCGACACTCTCGCCAATTCGGGCGCGGAAATCGACGATACGCCCTTCATCCTCAAGGCGCAGGAGGCGTGCCGTCAAATCCAGATTGCAATCGAGCGCGCGATCGATGCAGGCGAAATCAGCCTCGATGACGTGTTCGACCGCGATTACCAGGTCATCGAGGGCTCCAACCCCGTTCAGTACGAATGTCGCTTCAACGCGGCCGCCGACCGGCTGGTCCGGCCGATCCTCGACCGCAACAAGTCGAGCGATACGCGGATCATCGGCTCGGCCATCGGCGACGTGAACGGTTATCTGCCCACCCACCTTAGCGAGCGCAGCCACCCGCAGGGTCCGGACCCGGTGTGGAACGACGAGCACTGCCGCAACAAGCGCATCCTCATAGACGATACGACACGCATGGCGCTCGCCAGCGAGAAGCCCTCGACTCTCGCAACCTACAGGATGGAGCTCGGCGAAAAGTTCATTCCGGTGAAGAACGTCTTCGTCCCGCTGTGGGTGAAGGGGCGCCGCTGGGGCAATTTCGAGCTTGCGTACCGCGACGACTGAGCCGCGTGCAGAGGTGGAACAGAGTTCCCGAAAGCTTACCCCGGCATAAACTTCGTCTTTACGCCCTTGAGATAGACCATCCCAGTGAAGCTCCGCCTGAACAGCATCGGACGAGGGAAACGGAATGGCGATTAACCGGTCAGTCGAACAAGCACCGGTCAGCGTTGCCTCGGCCCAGCTCGCCCGGGTCGCTGGCCAGGGCACCGCACGCCATTCGCACCTTCTTGCCCTGCTCGAGGGAACCGGGCCGCACTCCGGCCGCGACCTTTCGGACGCCGTCCACCTGCTCTGCAGCCTTCACGGCCGCTACCCCGGCCTCATCGAAATTGCGCTCCAGCGCTGCGCGAAAGGAGTCGCTCGCGAGTGGCTCGTCCGCGCATCCGACGCATTCGAGCGTGAGCGGCTGTACCTGGTGCGCCTAACCGCGGCCGTCGGCCCGCTACCGAGCACGCCGGGCGCGGCCGAAACCGAAGCGAGCCTGGTTGCGGCCCGCCACGCCCTGGAGACGCTGGCGACGTCGGAGCGCGACGGGTGCGCCCTTGGCGCGGCCACGGCGCTGGTTTGCGATTGGTGGCCGGTGCGGCGCCTGCTCGACCGGGCGGCTGCACGGGCCGGGACCGAGGCGCCTGCGCCATCCCTGCCCGACGAAGCTTCGGTTGTCGCCATTGTCGACCAGGCGACTGGCAACCCCGGGACTGCCCGCGCGCTTGCTTTCGGAGGCGAGCAGTTGGTGCTTCAGCACCGGGCGCTGTTCGATCTCCTGGAAGCGCGCGCGGAAGCCCGCGGCGACTTCTAACCCTTAGACGGTCAAGCCGCTTTCTGAAGTTCCTGCGGCTCGTCGGCGCTGGCCGGCGACTGCTTCGCCATGGCACTCTTCGGTTTCGGGAACATCAGCCGCGACGCGAGCACCGCCAGACCCAGGGCCAGATACGCGCCGATCGCGTACGTCGGACTGTACAGCACGCTGGCGGCAAGCGGGATGCGCAAAAAGGTGGGGTTGAAGCCGAAATCCTCGCCGATCGCTTCGCAAACGCCCAGGATCGTGTGGGCCCGAAGGGGGAGGGCGACCTGATTTTCTTGCGCTTCCATTGCTCACTCCAATTGGCAAATGCTTGTGCTCATTGCTCAGCAAGAGCCGTGCCAAACTGTAAAATATATAAAATCCAGAGATTTAGCTCGTCAGCGTATAAGCGAAGTCGGAAATTCCGCCATGTCGCGCGCTCGAGAATTGGGAATTTACGCCGCGTGCTGCAAGTGCGATATTGCAGTGCAGCATTGATTATCGACGAACGGATGCAGATTTAGTACGGGCCGCCACCTGTAGGAGCCGCCGACCGATGATGCGGATGATGATGAAGTCCAAGATCCACCGGGCCACCGTGACCCAGGCCGACCTTCATTACGTGGGCTCGGTGACAATCGATTCGGCGCTGATGGAAGCGGCCGACCTGCTCGAGGGTGAGCAGGTCGCGATCGTGGACGTGACCAACGGTGCGCGGCTCGAAACCTATACAATCCCTGGCGAGGCGGGGAGCGGGATGATTGGAATCAACGGCGCCGCTGCGCATTTGGTCAGTCCTGGCGATATGGTGATCATCATCAGCTACGCTGTCATGCCGGACGCCGAGGCGCGCGCCTTCCGGCCGAAGATCGTCCATGTTGACGAGAAGAACCGCATCGTGAAACTGGGAAATGATCCGGCCGAGCCGGTGCCCGGCGCTAGCGAGCAGCAGCGGGGAGATCTGGCGGCCGCTGCGCGCTGACGGCGCCAGTAGTGAGCAAGCGCCACGGCGGCGGCAAGTAGTCCGTCGACATGTAATAATAGAATTCGCATTGGCCGGAGTCGTCGCGGTTGATCCCCTTGGCGATGCCGAAGGCGACATTGCCTACGAAGACCGGCCCACCGCTGTCACCGGGAACGCAAGCCGGTCCTTTGACCGTCACCCAGGTTGGTGAGCAGGGGCCACCGCAGAGCTCGCCCGGCGGGGCGTAATCGGTGAGCTCGACGGTCGAGCAGCTGTATCCGGAGCTAGAGCCATAGTGGCAGACGAAGTCACCCGCGCGCGTGCTCGCGACATTTCGCCAGGTCTCGACGGCCCGAAGCGATCCGTTCGCCTCGTCGCTGTAAAAATAAGGGTCCGGGGAATCCGCGCTGCCGTTGATCTGGACGTCGCGATAGGCCGCGCCCCATGAACCGATCATCGGCAGCGAGACGCTGTTGCCGTCGTCGTCATAAAACAGTTGGTCCGGGCAGTGGGCTGCAGTGGTGATCGCGTTCACTTCACCATTCGTGACCACGAACGCCGTCGTGCATCGGTTGCGCCGGTTGGTTTGCGTGTTCACCCCCTCGGCACGCGCACCGCCGACGACCATCATGTTTGATTCCAGGAGGGGGTTCACGACCACGCGCACCGGCACGCCGCTGAGCGCTTCGGCGCGCGTTCGGATCGCGTCGATTCCCCGCGCCTCGGCCTCGGCGGGGGAGACCAGCAGCACGACTTCGCCGGTGCGCTGGTCATAGCCGGCGCCGCGCGCGCCCGGCAGGTCGGTCCGGATGTCGATCAGGTGGCGGCGCATCGTCGCAACGGCCTCGGCATGAGTCGCCCTCGCACCCGTCTTGAAGACGATCGGAACGCCTGCCGTGCGTCGGTCCGGCACCGCCTCGGAGCCGGTGAGCAGGACCACGATCCGGTACTCGGGGCTGTGCTCGATGGAGATTCCGGCGAGGCGACTGGCGAATTCGCGGGCGATCGCATCCGTTGCAGATACGCTCGCCTCCTGCGCCTTGAGTCGCCGCAACGCTTCCGCCGGAGGCACGCCGAACTGTGCAGAATAGAGGGCCGCGTCTTGGGCCAGCGCCTGGTCGCGGCTCTCGACCGGCTGCGCCCGGGCGGCTCCCGTGATAAGGGCCGCCGCAAACGCAAAGGACCAGAACATGCCCCAGGATCTTGCCGCCAGCGCCACAACCACCTTCGACCTTACTCCTCCCACCGACGAACAGTTCCGTGAACTCGTTGCGGGTCTTACCGACGAAGAGCGGCACGTGCTCCTGGAACATGGCACGGAAGCGCCATTTTGCGGCGTCTTTCTTCAGGAGAAGCGCCCCGGGGTCTTCACCTGCCGTCTGTGCGGCCTTCCGCTATTCCACGGCGGCACCAAGTTCGAGAGCGGGACAGGCTGGCCCAGCTTCACCCAGCCGTTCGCAGAAGGGCATCTGAGGTACATTCGGGACACGGCCTACGGAATGGTGCGGACGGAGATAGTCTGCGCCCGCTGCGGCTCGCACCAGGGGCATGTGTTTCCTGACGGCCCACCGCCCACCGGTCAGCGCTATTGCATCAATTCGGTGAGCCTCGCGTTCACTCCTGCGGGAGAGCGCTTGCCCGACAAGCTAGGCCGGGGCGCCCCCGAAGGTGAACCGGTCGAAGGATAAGAACGAAGACATGGCCGAATCGCGTCGTGCGAGCCGGGGAATCCCGTTTTTCGCGCTGCTCCTGTTGTTGATCGTCGCCGCTCTAGTCGGGGGGGTGGTCGCGAGGCTGCTGCCGATCGGCACGAACAGTGCTGGGGAACCTCGCACCCTTGCCGTGCCGACCGAAGACAGCCTTTCACCGTTGGTCAGGAAAACGGCGCCGGCGGTGGTGAACATCGCCACGCTGCAAGCCTCCCCAGCGCAGCAGAACCCGCTGCTCCAGGACCCGTTTTTCCGTCGCTATTTCGGGATTCCCGACGCCGCGCTCCAGCCGGCGATCGCTGCCGGTTCAGGAGTGATCGTCGATGGAAAAAATGGCCTCGTGATCACCAATTTCCACGTCGTCCAGAATGCCCAGGCGGTCGAGGTCGGCCTGAAGGACGGGCGAAAGCTTCCCGCCCAGCCGGTGGCGCTCGCGCCGGACCTCGACCTCGCGGTCCTTCGCATCGACGCCAAGGGCCTCCCGGCCCTGGTCCTCGGCGACAGCAGCAAGATCCAGGTCGGCGACTTCGTCGTCGCGATCGGCAATCCTTTCAATCTCGGCCAGACGGTAACCAGCGGGATCATCAGCGCGCTCAACCGTCCGCTCGGCCAGGGCGACCCCCGGCGCTTCGTCCAGACCGACGCGCCGATCAACCCCGGCAACTCGGGCGGGCCGCTGATCGACCTGCACGGCAGCGTAGTCGGGATCAACTCGGCGCTGTTCAGCCCCAGCCAGAGCGAGGCGGCCGCGGGGAATGTCGGGATCGGCTTTGCCATTCCGAGCAATGACGTGAAAAAGGTCCTCGCTCAGGCAGAAGGCCGACTGGCACGCTGATCGAGTGCACTGACGTTACGGCTGCGGACCGGTTGGAACCCGCCTTTCAACGTCAACGTTGCCCTGGTTGAGCGTGGGAGCTGTCGCGTAAAAGCGTTGACGGTGACCATGGAACACGAACCTATTGATCTGATTGACCAAATCGAACGTTGCCGACGGCTTGCGCGGTCGCTGACCGACGAGCAGATGCGCCACGCACTCGAGGACTTGGCCGAAGATTATGAGGCGCAGCTGAAACAGCGCCGCGGCGGTGGCACTTTCATGCTTCGTTCGTGATATGGCTGAGGTGGATGGCAGTCCCGATGCAGCGAGGCAGCTTAGCCCGCTGTGGCCTGATCGTCGTCATTCGCGACGTTCAGGTTACGAATCTTCGGATTGACCGCGAGCTTCGAGCGATAATCGTCGATCAGCGAATGGCAGAGCTTGAGACTGCGTCGGAGCTGGCCGCTAACCTCTTCGATCTCCTGGGATTCCTGCTTGCCTTGCTGTTCGGACACTGATGATACCCGCTTAACGTAGGTTAGCGGATCAAACGCTGCGGGAGGGAGCCGGGTTCCTACTGCTGCTTGATAAACGGCGAAGTGCTGCATCTGTGGCCCCGGAGTCACGGTCGGTGTGACGGCCCCGGAACCCCGGCGCCCTTACAATCCTCGGCGGGGAGGGCTATGTTGTCGGCGCTACTAGTCGCAAACTGACGGTCTACAGGCGCTTTGCGGCTCCTTTTTCCTTCTCTTGTCGCTCCTAGCACGAAGCGGCTCATCTTCGGGCCCGCACTGGAAGGAAAAGTGAAATGACCACCGGAACGGTGAAATTCTTCAACGAAAACAAGGGCTATGGCTTCATCGCGCCGGATGGCGGCGGAAATGACGCCTTCGTCCATATCAGCGCCGTCGAGCGCTCGGGAATGCGCAGCCTGCGCCAGGATCAGCGGGTCAGCTATGACCTGCAGGAAGACCGCCGCGGCAAAATGGCCGCCGTCAACCTGAGAGCTGAAGAAGCCGACGGCGAGCAAGCAGCGGACCCCGGTCAGGCCGAATAATTGGCCGGACCGGTCATCCGCAGTTCGAACCTGCAATTCTTTCTCGCCCGCGCCGAACAGGCGCGGGTCGAGGGGGAAGCGGCGACGCTCGACCATGTGCGCGAGCGTTGCCGCCGGTCCGAGGCGGCATGGACCGCGCTTGCCGACAAGGCCCGCCGAAGCGAGCAGTTGCGCATCGAAGAGCAGGAGCGGAAAGCCGCGACGGCGGTCGAGCCGCCGCTCTCCTAGGATTTGTTGAGGGCGCGCGCCGGATTTCCGGCATAAGTCCCCGGCGCGTTTATGTCGCGCACGACGACGCTTCCTGCACCGATGATCACGTCCGCGCCAACCGAAATGCCGGGCCTTATCGCAGTTCCGACACCCACGAGCGTGCGCGCGCCAATCCGCACATTGCCGCACAAATGGACGCCGGGCGCGATGTGCGCGGCTTCTCCGACGTCGCAATCGTGATCGATGGTCGCCCCCGTATTGATGATGGCTCCGGCGCCGACCCGGGCATCGGCGATCGCAATCACGCCCGCTGCAAGAAAAGCGCCGTCACCCATTATCACCGACTTGCCGACCGTGGTCGCTGGATGGACGACGGTTTCGAGCGGTTGTGTCTGTTCCTTGAGCCAGCGCAGGAGCTCTGATCGAGCCCGATTGTCGCCGATTCCCAGCGCGACCGGCACGGCGCGCAGCGAGTTGAGCAGCTCGCGACCGCCGGACACGGGAATCCCGAGGAGCGTACGGCCTCTACTCTGCTCGGAATCGTCGAGCAGGATGATCTCACGATCGGGACTGCGCGCTAGCACCGCTTCGACCACCACTTTGGCGTGGCCGCCGGAGCCGAAGACAATTATCGGCTCAGCCATCCAGCCCTGACGCGCCTGCTCTCGGCATTGCCAGGATCACTTGCCCTTCGTCGTGCTCCTCGGCGAGGAACTCTGCGAGGCGGCGGCGCACCAATACGCGATTGCCGCACTCGAGCGCTTCCCTGAGCCTGTCGAGCATGGGATCGAGCTTCGCCTGCGGAATGACGCGCTCCTTCGACATCTGGATTCGGGGATGCCGAGTGGTCACCAGATCGTGGCCCAGGAACAGTTCCTAGGATCGAAGACCTCGCCGACCGCCTGAGGCTGCTGAGGACTCCGGGCATCGGCCCCGTCACCTTCCGCCAGCTGATCGCCAGGTTCGGAACGCCCGCGGCCGCGTTGGCGGCGGTGCCGGACCTCGCGAGGCGCGGCGGCGGGAAGGTGCCCTCGTTGGCGACCCGCGAAAATGCCGAGCGCGAGATCGCCAGGGTCGAGAAGCTGGGCGCGCGCTTTCTCGCGCTGGGGCAGGGGCTCTATCCCCGCTTGCTGGCCGAGATGGAGGACGCGCCGCCGCTGCTGATCGCGAAGGGCAATCTCGCGCTGCTCGAGCGGCAATCGGTGGCGATCGTCGGCGCCCGCAATGCCTCGGCGGCCGCGTGCCGTTTCGCAAGAGGCCTGGCGCATGACCTTGGCCAAGACGGCCTCGTGGTCGTCTCCGGCCTGGCGCGCGGGATCGACAGCGCCGCCCATGACGGCGCGCTCGAGACGGGAACCATCGGCGTGATCGCCGGCGGCATCGACGTCTTCTATCCGCCCGAGAACCAGGCACGGCAGGAGGCGCTGTACGAACGCGGGCTAGTACTCGCCGAAATGCCGCCGGGCACCGAGCCGCGCGCGCGGCACTTTCCCTACCGCAACCGGATCATCGCCGGGATGAGCAGCGGCACGGTGGTCGTGGAAGCGGCGCCGCGTTCCGGCTCGCTGATCACCGCGCGGCTGGCTGCGGAGTGCGGTCGCGAAGTGATGGCGGTTCCGGGTTCGCCCCTCGATCCCCGCGCGCAGGGCTGCAACCAGTTGATCCGCGACGGCGCGACGCTGGTCCAGAACGCCGCTGACGTGGTCGAAATGGTCCGTCCCTATGAATCGCAGCTGCGCTCCCCGGCGACTCCTTATGAGCATCGGCCGGAAGAGATGGTCGACGGCGAGGATGTTTTGGCCTTGATCGAAGCACTGCTCGGACCCTCGCCGGTTCCGATCGACGAAATCATCCGCCTGTCGGGCGCCACTTCCGGTGCGGTGCAGATGGCGCTGCTGGAGCTTGACTTGGCCGGCCGTCTCGACCGCCATGCAGGCGGCAAGGTGAGTCTTCGGGGGGACGATGGAAGCTGATCAGTCGAGGTTCACCTTACGAACCTTGTTGTCGCATACATTCTCACTGTCCGTCGCCAACTGGTGGCGAGTAGCGATTGCTCTCGTTGTGTTGTGCGCGGTCGGAGTTCTGACCGATCTAAAATACGATGGTTCCTCCGGAAATCTTCTCTTCACGATGGTCTTCTTCATATTTCAAATTTGGCTAACGGACGCCTTGCTGAAGGAGACTGTCCAAAGGGAATCGGTCGGCCATGGATCAGGGAGCGCGTTCGGCGCTAGTTTGCTCAGTGGACTCGCAATTCTTGTAGGCTTTGTACTCTTCATAGTGCCCGGACTGATTGCTCTGGTGCGATGGTCGATGGTCGTACCAGTGGCCTTGGCGGATCGCGTCGGCGTGATTGAAGCGATGAGGCGCAGCTGGCATCGTAGTGCGGGCCACTTCTGGCAAATCCTTGGATTGCTGATGTTGACGTACGTGCCGGTTTTGGGCGGCACGGTGGCGCTCATCATTATAGTGGGCCGGACAACAATGCCGGTCCTGCTGGATATCGCTGGAAACGTCATTTTGATGTCTGGATTGATTCTTGGGTGGCATGCCTCTCTGGCAGTCTTCCTCGCGGGAGAACCTCGCTTGTCGGCTCTTCAAGAGGTCTTTGCATAGTGGCGTTGAGCGCTTGACGAACATCAAGGCTGATCCCCACCATCGCGCGTACGTACGTATAGGAACGCCATCACTTGAAACTCGTCGTCGTCGAATCGCCTGCAAAGGCGAAAACCATCGAGAAATATCTGGGGAGCGGGCATCGTGTGCTCGCATCCTTCGGCCATGTCCGCGACCTTCCGCCGAAGGACGGCTCGGTCGACCCGGACCATGGCTTCGACATGCAGTGGCAGGTCTCGCCCGACCGGTCGAAGCAGCTGCGCGCCATCACGGATGAGGCGAAGAAGGCAGATACGTTGATCCTCGCCACCGACCCCGATCGCGAGGGCGAGGCGATCAGCTGGCACGTGCAGGAGGTGCTTCGGCAGAAGAAGGCCCTTCCGGCTAACGTGCAGCGGGTCACCTTCAACGCGATCACCAACGCCGCGGTGACCGAGGCGATGAAGAAGCCGCGCGGACTCGATGAGGATTTGATCGACGCTTACCGGGCGCGCCGCGCGCTCGACTACCTGGTCGGTTTCACGCTGTCGCCGATCCTGTGGCGCAAGCTGCCGGGAGCCAAGTCGGCGGGGCGCGTGCAGTCCGTCGCGCTCCGCCTGATCGTCGACCGCGAGCGCGAAATCGAGGTCTTCAAACCGCAGGAATATTGGGCAGTCAGCGCGGCGTTCGAGAAAGACGGACAGCGCTTCACGGCGCGGCTCGCGCAGCTCGATGGCAGGAAGATCGACCGGCTGACGATCGGCAGCCGAGGCGAGGCGGACAGCGCGAAAGCCGCTGTTGAAGCGGGCCATTTCACCGTCTCTTCAGTCGAAACCAAGCCTTTTTCGCGGAACCCGCCGCCGCCTTTCACCACCTCGACACTGCAGCAGGAGGCGGCGCGCAAGCTCGGCTTTTCAGCGAGCCACACGATGCGGGTCGCCCAGTCGCTCTACGAGGACGGCCTCATCACCTACATGCGGACCGACGGCGTCGATATGGCGCCCGAGGCAATCAGCGCCGCGCGCCACGCGATCGCGACGCGTTACGATTCCGGCTACGTCCCCGACCGGCCGCGCCAGTACACCAGCAAGATCAAGAATGCGCAGGAAGCGCACGAGGCAATTCGCCCGACCGACTTCAGCCGCTCGCGCGCCGCCACGGGCGACCACGCGCGGCTGTACGAGCTGGTCTACAATCGCGCGCTCGCCAGCCAGATGGCGTCGGCGCGGCTCGAGCGGACCACGGTCGAGCTGACCGACGGTACCGGCCGGGCGGTGCTTCGCGCATCCGGCCAGGTCGTGCTCTTCCCCGGCTATCTCGCGCTGTACGAAGAAGGGCGCGACGAGAAAGCCGAGGATGAGGAGGGGGCGCGGATGCCGCTGCTCCGCGAGGGCGACGCGCCGGCGAAGACAGGGGTCGAGGCTTCGCAACACTTCACCCAGCCGCCCCCGCGTTATTCTGAGGCGAGCCTGGTCAAGCGGCTCGAGGAGCTTGGGATCGGGCGCCCGTCGACTTACGCCTCGACGCTGCAGACGCTGAAGGACCGCGAATATGTCCGTGTCGACAAGGGGCGCTTCGTGCCCGAGGAGAGCGGTCGGCTGGTAACGGCCTTCCTCGAACGCTTTTTCGAGAAATACGTCAGCTACGATTACACCGCCGAGCTCGAGGAAGAGCTGGACGACGTATCGGGCGGGCGGCTCGACTGGCAGAAATTGCTCGACCAGTTCTGGCGTGACTTCCGGCCCAAGGCGGGCGAGGTCATGGACCAGAAGCCGAGCGAAATTACCCAGGCGATCGACGAGTTTCTCGCTCCATGGCTCTACCCGCCCCGCGCCGACGGGACCGACCCGCGGCTCTGCCCGCAATGCGGCAACGGGCGCCTCAGCCTCCGCGGCGGCAAGTTCGGCGCGTTCGTTGCCTGCTCCAATTATCCGGAGTGCCGCTACACCCAGAAGTTCGGCCAGGGCGGGGACCATGCGCAGAGCGAAGGGCCCCAGGAACTGGGTGACGGGATCCTGCTCAAGACTGGCCGTTTCGGTCCGTACGTCGAGCGTAGCGACAAGCGCGCGTCGATCCCCAAGGATATTCCCGTAGATGAGGTGACGACCGAAATTGCCGAGCGGCTGCTTTCGCTTCCGCGCGAGATCGGGCTGCACCCCGAGACGGGCAAGCCGATCACGGCGTCGATCGGTCGCTACGGGCCGTACCTCGCGCACGATGGGAAATATGCGAAGCTCGGATCGACCGCGGAGGTGTTCGAGACTGGCATGAACGCCGCGGTGGCGAAGCTTGCGGACGCTGCCTCAGGCGGCGGGCGCCAGCGCGGCGGCTCGCGCGAGCCGATCGCGGTGCTCGGTAAGCACCCGGCGAGCGGCGGCGAGATCAAGGTCATGGCCGGCCGTTATGGCCCCTATGTAACGGACGGATCGACCAACGCGACGCTGCCCAAAGCCGCCGATCCGAAGACGGTGACACTGGACGAAGCCATTTGCCTGATCGATGAACGCGCGGCGAAAGGACCGCCGGCAAAGAAGGGCCGGCGCAGGTCCGCGGGGAAAAAGTCCCGGTGATCGATATTCAGCTGCAACGATTGCCCCATGGCAAAGATTTGCCGCTCCCACGCTATGGGACGGAAGGGGCGGCGGGGCTGGACGTGGTGGCGGCGGAGGACCTCACGCTGGAACCCGGCCAGCGGCATGCGGTTGCAACCGGCTTCGCGATAGCGATTCCGGAGGGTTACGAGGTGCAGGTCCGCCCTCGCTCCGGCCTCGCACTCAAGCACGGCATCACCTGCCTTAATACACCCGGGACGATCGACCACGATTATCGCGGCGAGGTAAAGGTGATCCTCGCCAACCTCGGCTCGGAGCCGTTCGCGGTCCGCCGCGGCGAGCGCATCGCCCAGTTGGTCCCGGCGCCCGTGCTGAAGGCTGCATTCACTGAAGTTGCCGAGCTCAGCGAAACCACGCGCGGAGCGGGGGGCTTCGGCTCGACGGGCCAGTGAGCCTCTCGGACGAAGAGCTCGGGCGTTACGTGCGGCACATCGTCCTGCCGCAGGTCGGAGGAGTCGGCCAGCGCCGGCTCAAGTCCGCGAGCATTGCCGTCATCGGCGCCGGAGGAATCGGCAGCGCGGTCATCCCGGCGCTCGCCGGCGCGGGTGTGGGGCGGCTCACGATCATCGATTCGGATGAGGTCGAGCTCGCCAACCTCCATCGGCAGCCGCTCTTTCGCGAAAGCGATGCGGGCCAGCCGAAAGCCGATCTTGCGGCCAAGTTCGTCCGCCGTCTCAACCGCTTTGTCGAAGTCAGCCCGAAGCGGGAGCGGATCGACGAGGACAATGGCCAGCCGCTGCTCGCAGGTCATGACGTCGTTATCGACGGGAGCGACAATTTCGCGACCCGGCTCGCGGTCAGCGATGCCTGTGTTGCGCTCGGCCTTCCGGTCGTGTCGGCGGCCGCAATCCAGTTCCAGGGCCAAGTGGGGCTGTTCCGCTCGAAGCCCTGCTACCGCTGTTTCGTCGGGGACGCATTCGACAGCGACGATTGCGACACTTGCTCCGAGCTCGGCGTGCTCGGCGCGCTGACGGCGACGATCGGCAGTTTCGCTGCGCTACTCGCGATCAACCTCGTCGCCGGCGTGGGCGGCGACCAGTCGGGTCAGCTCCACCTGTTCGATGGAGAGGCGCTGAGGTGGCGGACCATTCGGATCCCGCCGGACCCGGCTTGCCGCGCGTGCGGCGGGATTTAGTGCGATGCCTCGTCGACGTCGAAGCTGAGCTCGCCGCGGTACCAGGTCGCTGTCTTCCTCGTCGGGCGGTAATCGCCACCTTCGATCATCTCCTTGAGCGTACCGCCGATCACGGCTTCCGCACGCGGACAGTTGAGTTTGGGGATGACGATCTGCCGCAGATTCCCGTCGGCGTCGAACAGCGCTGCGAAGCTCATGTCGAAGTTGAAGCGGGTGCCCTTGAACCCGGGCAGGCTGCATTCGTGCTTCATCGCGACGTCGTTGAGCGCGAGCATCAGGTTCTTGCTCTGATGCTGCGTCCCATTGTCGCCGATGGGCGGAAGGTTGCTCCAGTCGCCCGTCGCGGCGATTACGCTGACCGGCGGAGCCGAGGCCGCGGCAAGCGCCATGAACAAAGGTGCAGCGAGCAGGTACTTCATCTTGCCCTCCATCATCAGGCGATCGAGCTTACTGCCGGGCCCGCGGCCTGTCGATAAGGAGCGCTAGGTCGATCCGTTCGACGAGATGCCGAGCGACTTCTTCCTTGCTCGTCTCGGGCCAGCTTTCGACGCCGGCAGCGGTGACGAGGTGGACGCGGTTGCGCTCGCCCCCCATCACGTCGCCGGATACGTCGTTGGCGACGATCCAGTCGGCGCCCTTTGCTCCGCGCTTGGCAATCGCCTGCTCGACCACGCGCTCGGTCTCCGCGGCAAAGCCGACCAGGAGGCGCGGCCGCTGCTCGCTCGAGGCGAGCTCGGCAAGGATGTCGCGGGTGGGCAGGAACTCCAGCTTTGGCGGTCCCGCGCCTTTCTTGAGCTTGGCCGCCGACGGGTTCACGCGCCAATCCGCGACTGCCGCGACGAGGACTGCCGCATCGGCCGGAAGCGCGGCGAAGGCCGCCTCCGCCATCTGCTCAGCGGTCTCGACGTCGATCCGGTGGACGCCGCTCGGGGTTGCAAGTGCGACCGGGCCGGCCACGAGCGTGACTTGGGCTCCGGCCTCAGCCGCCGCTGCGGCAATCGCAAACCCCTGCCGCCCGGACGAGCGATTGGCGATCACTCGAACAGGGTCGATCGGCTCCCAGGTCGGACCCGCGGTGACGAGGATGTGCTTGCCGGCGAGGGTCACTTGGGCGCGAGAAATCCGTTCTCGCCCAGCCAATCGAGGATCGCCTGCGGTTCGGGAAGCCGGCCCGGCCCATGTTCGCCGCATGCCATTTCGCCCTCCGCAGGCTCGATCACGCGGACGCCGTCGCTGACCAGCTGCTGGACGTTGCGGCGCGTCGCCGCGTGGAGCCACATTCGGACGTTCATCGCAGGCGCAACCACGACGGGCTTGTCGGTCGCAAGAAGCAAGGTCGTCGCGAGGTCGTCCGCAATTCCGGCAGCCATCTTGGCGAGCAGGTCGGCCGTCGCCGGGCAGACGAGCACGAAGTCGGCCACGCGGCTCAGCTGGATGTGCCCGATCTCGACCTCGTCCTTGAGCTCCCACAGCGACGTGTGGACCTGGCTTTCCGCAAGCGTACCGAGGCTCATCGCGGTGACGAAATGCTCGCCGCCGTTCGTCAGTACCGGCGTGACTTGGTGCCCAGCTTTCTTGAGCAGGCGCACCAGCTCCAGCGACTTGTACGCCGCGATGCCGCCGCCGACGATGAGCAGGACCTTCGCCATCGCTTTATCGTAGCACAAACAGCAGCAGCGCGCCGATCGCGACGCCGATCGAGCCGGCGAGCACGTAGCCCCACCACACCCGCTCCTTGACCAGTGCGATCTCGGGAAGTGGCGGTGACGGCGGTGCGGCGCCCTTGGGCGGATAATATTCGTCGATCCGTTCGATCAGCTCCGGGATCTTCTTGACTGCCCGGACCAGCTCGATGAGCCGGTCGGCGTAATAGGCCTCGGGCCCCAGCTCATCGCGGATCCAGCCGCGGATGAACGGCTCGGCGGTCTCCCACATGTTGATGTCGGGATCGAGCGCGCTTGCGACGCCTTCGTTCATGACCATCGTCTTTTGCAGAAGCAGCAGGTGCGGCTGGGTCGGCATGTCGAAATCACGCGTGATCGAGAACAGGCTTTCCAGCATTCGGCCGACCGAAATATCTTTCACGGGAAGTCCCCGGATCGGTTCGCCGGCTGCGCGGAGCGCGGTCGCGAATTCCTCGACGCTGTGGTGACCCGGCACATATTGCGCCTCGAAGTGGATTTCGGCGACGCGCCGGTAATTGCCGGTGATCAGGCCGTAGAGGATCTCGGCGAGCCATACGCGGGCGCGGCGGTCGATCCGGCCCATGATGCCGAAGTCGATCGCGGCGATCCGCCCGTCGGCAAGAGCGAACAGATTGCCGTGGTGGAGATCGGCGTGGAAGAAGCCGTCGACCACGGCCTGCCGAAGGAAGGCGCGGACCAGGGTGGCAGCGAGCGCTGTGCAGTCCTGCCCGGCTTCGATCAGCGCCTCGCGGTCGCTGAGCTTGATTCCGTCGAGCCATTCGAGCGTGAGCACCCGCCGCGCCGTCCGGCGCCAGTCGATCTCGGGTACATAATAACCGGGCTCGGCAATCATGTTCTCCCTGAGCTCCGACGCTGACGCCGCCTCCCGCTGCAGGTCGAGCTCACGCGCGGTCCACTGCCGGAACTGCGCGACGACCAGGCGGGGGCGGAGCCGTTCGATCTCGCCGCCATAGCTTTCGACCTGGGCGGCCGCCCACTCATAGGTGTCGATTGCCTTGGCGAACTCTTCCTCGATGCCGGGGCGAAGCACCTTGACCGCGACGTCGCGGCCCTCGGTGGTGACGGCGCGGTGCACCTGCGCGATGGAAGCAGCGCCGACCGGCACTTCGTCGAAACGGGAGAAGAGGCTTTCGAGCGGCGCGTTGAAGGACTGCTCGATCGTCCGCTTGATCGCGGCGAAGGGCGCGGGCGGCAAATCGTCCTGCAGCTGGGAGAGGTTCTCGGCGGCTTCCTGTCCGACCAGGTCCGGCCGGGTGGACAGCGCTTGGCCGAGCTTGACTGCGGCCGGGCCGATAGCGACCAGCGCCTGCGCATATTCCGGTGTCGGTGGGATTCGTGCTCCGAAACGGGCGACCCGCGCCAGGCGCCGCACCGGCTTCGGGACCATCGGATCGCGCTCGATGCCGCGCAGAGCGCCGTGCCGCGCGAGCGTCCGGCCCCATTTCAGCAAACGCCACAGGTGGGTGACGCTGGTGGTCAAATCTTCCAACCGCTGTGAATGGTGACGAGTCCTCCGAGCATCGGCTCCGCGGCGGCGCGGACGAATCCGGCATCGGCGACCATCGCTCTGAACGCGTTGGGGCGCGGAAAACGGCGGATACTTTCGACCAGATAGCGGTAGCTGTCTTCGTCATCGGCGACCGCCTTGCCAATGCGCGGGATCACGTTGGACGCCCAGCTGTCGTAGAGCTTCGCGAACCCCGGCCATTCGCTCGAAGAAAATTCCATGCAGTAGAAGCGGCCGCCGCGCTTCAGCACCCGGTGCGCCTCGTGGAGCGCTGCCGGAATGTCGGTCACGTTCCGGATGCCGAAGACGATCGTGTACGCGTCGAAGCTCCCGTCGGCGAACGTCAGCGCCTCGGCATTTTCGACTTTCCAGCGAAGGCCCGTCACCCTTCTGCGCTCCGCGCGTTGCTTTCCGATCTCGAGCATGTCGGGGTTGATGTCCCCGACAGTGACGTGCGCTCCGCGCTGCGCCATTCGGAACGCCACGTCGCCGGTGCCACCCGCCATGTCGAGGATTTCCTCCCCCGGGCGCGGCTTCACCCGAGCGACGAAGCGGTCCTTCCACAGGCGGTGCATGCCGCCCGACATCAGGTCGTTCATCATGTCGTAGCGGCGCGCGACCGAGCTGAAGACTGCGCCGACGCGGCGCGTTTTCTCCTCGGGGCTAACCAGCTCATCGCCGAAATTGACTTTGTTGCTCATGGTCTCGTCATTCTGGGGCTTCGCGCCTCTAGCCGCGTTGAACGCGCGCCGCCATATCGCGGGCCATGCCCGAGCTGCCCGAAGTCGAGACGACCGTCCGCGGCCTCGCGCGCGTCCTGGACGGCCGGCGCATCGCGAGCATCGAGGCGCGACGGCCGGGCCTCCGGCGCGCACTCCCGGACGATCTGGGACAGCGCCTCACGGGAGCGCAAGTCACAGCCCTTCGAAGGCGCGCCAAATACGGCCTGATCGATACCGACCGCGGAGACACGCTGGTCTTTCACCTCGGCATGTCCGGGCACTGGCGAATCGATTCGAGCGAGACGGGCAAGCACGACCATTTCATCATCGAGACCGAGGAGGGGCGGCGGCTCGCCTTGAATGACGCACGGCGCTTCGGCTCGCTCGACCTGGTCCGCACGGAAGAATTACCCGAGTGGCCCCCGTTCGCTGCCCTCGGGCCTGAGCCGTTCGACATGGACGCGCGGGAACTGAAGCGCCGGCTCGCGGGCCGGACGGCAGCGATCAAGCTGCTGCTGCTCGACCAGCGAATCGTCGCTGGCCTCGGCAACATCTATGTGTGCGAGGCGCTCCACCGC